>Ga0307516_10004988_pt1 | contig 16115 bp, 14 predicted proteins | sample 19_EM_MG_FD_203310 | JGI IMG/M metagenome (GOLD analysis project Ga0307516, IMG submission 203310) | Populus trichocarpa ectomycorrhiza microbial communities from riparian zone in the Pacific Northwest, United States - 19_EM | ecosystem: Host-associated > Plants > Roots > Unclassified | place...
TTCAACTTCTCGTATGTGTTCTAGTACTCGTAAGTAGATATCATCTTCTGTTTCTTCATCATCTTCATATTCCTTCTCTTCTGCTTCTTCATCTACTTCTTCGACTAATGCTTTGTATTTGAAAGCCAATGCTTTCTTTTGTTTGCACTTTTTGATTGTGATATTGCATTCTCGTGGACATCTTGTGAATTTGATGTCACCAGTCTTCCAATCAATCATTGGGTTGTGCTTTTGTAACCAAGTATATCCAATGATCACTGTTGACTTTCCGAGATCGCATACTTCAAATACCGCTTTTTCCTTGTGTCCTTTGTGTGACATCATCAAAGTAACTTCATGAGTGATTGAGCCTCCTTGGTTGAGTGTGCCATCCACATTGTATACTCAGATCGGCTTATTCAGTGGTCGCATCGTGATTCCGTTTCCTTCAGCAAACTTCTTGTCAATAAACATTCTGGTAGCACCACTATCCAATAGTGCTTTTACATCAACCATGCGATGGGTATTTATGGTACATAATCCAACATTGATCATCAATTCGGATTGAGATTTGGTTGTTCGAACAAAATAATGTTTAGGTTTCAGCCAGCTGATGCGCTCCTTCAGTTTGGAGATAAATCTCTTGACGTAGCAGATTGTGACGATATAATTTATTTGATGGGGAATTAAGCATGCCTCTGCAGCACCGTGCTCGGTAGGAGTTGCCCCATTAATAGGTGTAGTACATCCAGTGTCTACTATGTCTGAATCGGTGTCATCAATTGCTAGTCCTTCAAACTTGTTCTTCAACCTCAGTGGGAGCGTCCTCACTGGGTTGCGGTGGGAAAATCCTTTTTCTTTGTGAGTTCCTCGTGATCCTTTGCAGCAGCAGCAGCAGCTTCAAAATGCTCTGCCATTTCTTCATACATCATTCCCCTGACATCCAAGTTCCTTCAGCATTCCTTTGCCATGTGTCCTAGACCATTACATTTGAAGCACTTCATAGGTGGCCTTCGTGCCTGATTCCTGTCAATGTCCATCGCATTTGGGTCATGTTGCGGCTGTCCAGTATTCTGATGCTATCCATGTTGTGGCGGCATCTGGTTCCTGAAGAACTGTCGCTGGTATCCTTGTTGCAACGACGATGCTTGTCCTTGTCCTTGGCCTTGCCCTTGTTGGCCATGCTGCGGGGGTTTCCTCACAGTTCCATTTACTTTTCCGTAGAAGGATTCCTCTGTCCTTGCTACTTTCCATTGACGATCCATCATTATGGCCTCGTCATACTATTGTTGTATTGTCACGGGCATGGGCCGCAGCTCTGTGAGTCTTCTTCTTAGTCCTGAGTTGAGCAAACATTTGAATTCCACAACTAGGGGGTATCCTTTGTAACCAGCCTTCAATGCTGCTTTCTCAAATTCTTCGACATGTTTGTCCACTGATCTATCTCCTTGTTGGATAGTCCTGATTTTGAGTGACTGTATAGTCCTCTTGTCCATGTCTCTGAACTTTCGATCAATTTCCTTTAATAGTTCGTCACTTGTCGAGAAAGATTGTTGACCCTTGTACATTAATGCCACGATGTAGTTGTGCCATGTTTTGGCAGAACCAGTCTGCATGTATGAAAGGATCCAGTAGATTTTGGCATCCTCATCCAGGAATTCCGATTTTTGACCATTCATATATAAGCAGCATCTGTTTATGAAAGATTCAGTGTCGTCCCTTTTTCCAGAAAAGGGGAGGGGGGTTGCAATCTTTGGTTCTCTGATGCGTGAAGAGGAAGGCATGGGTGCCACCTGGTCCTGGGCCAGTTTGAGCGGAGATGGTGGTGGTAGTGGTTGATATTGGGGTGAAGGTGGGAGAAGGTTGAGGGATAGGTGCGGGAGGTGAGAAGTTCTGGTTGGCTTGCATGGGAGCCACATTTTGCATTAGGTGGATGACTTGCTGAGTGAGATTTCCTACGTTTGCCATTAATGTTTGGATCACCATCATGGCATCAGCCAATTGGTTTTCTAAGTTCGATGATGCGGAGGTGGTTCCTGATTCTTGAGACATGTCGGAAAAGATGGGGGAGGTAGAGCATAGTAGTGTGAAAGAGAGAGCTGTGGTGGGGGAACAATAGTATCCTGGTCCGGGTGCACAACCCTGTTCTGGACCTTGGATATGAAAAACCTAAAAGAAAAACACAAAGAGCAGTCTGTCCTGTTTGGCAGTCGAGTAACCTTGCAGAAGGAAGACCTGGGAAAGCTGGATACTCTGTGGTCAATTGTCTACGCACATGAGTACTGTCGATGTTGGAGTCGAGTTTGTTGCCTGGTAGCATTTTGCGGATTCCTCTCTTTTGCTGGTAGAAATTGTCTGGTCTTCTCTGTCCAACCCAGTACAATTGCCAGTCTCTTTTCCAAAGATCAGAGACGTCAGCCTAGATGCTCACCTGGTGCATCGGACTCAACATTACGCATGTGGGTGTAGAGCGTCTACTCGATATGAGAGAAATTTGTCAAGCTGTCTCCTTATCTCTGGAGTCCGGGAGGTCTGGATAAAAAGACACAAATGCGAGAGAAAACACTGGTAATGATTTGAGAGCTATAAGTGGGTGAGAGGGGAAGTCGTATTCTTCTGTTAAGACACACTAAAACCAAATAAGTCTTTCGCAGGCTTACAAGAATAACATGAGGAAAGAAAAAGGGAAGTCTATATTGACTAGGGCCCTCACACTAGGTTATAGTGGATAGCTTAAGAGAATACGACTAAGGTTACAGTCTAAACTCCTGACTATATATACTAGTTGGAGAACATGTGTTAGCAATGAGGCATTCTGTGAAATCCTTATGTAAGTAGTTCCAGAATGTTCTACATGCGTTATAAGTGAGGCGTTGCGCAGCAACCTGTGGTAACCATGAGGCATTGCGCAGCAATGCTGAATGAGACTGACTGCAGATCATGTGATGGAGCACATAATGTGAAAAGGTGAAAGAATAGAAAAAGATGTATCATAACAATTACAGACACCTAAATGAAGGAACAATCAAGAATGCATACCCTCTGCCAAGGGTAGACAAACTACTGGACAAACTCAAAGGAGCCAAGTACTTCACAAAGCTGGATCTCTGATGGGGATGCAACAATGTCAGAATCAAGATAGGTGACAAATGGAAGGCAGCATTCAAAACAAACAAAGGGCTCTTCGAACCCCTAGTTATGTTCTTCGGATTATGCAATTCCCTGGCAACCTTCCAGAATTGAATGATATATTTCTGATAGAAACTGATGAAGGATGGATCCTTATCTATATTGACGACATTCTGATCTTCTCAAAAGAAAAAGAAGACCTCCAGAAATTGACTTTACGAGTTTTGAAGAAACTCCAAGAGAATGATCTATTCATAAATCTAGATAAGTGCACTTTCAAAGTGAAAGCAGTTGACTATCTAGGACTGATCATTAGCAAAAACCAGATCAAAATGGATCTGGCAAAGTTGGAAGGAATCAGAGACTGGCCAACCCCAACAATGATGAAACAAGTCTGATTCTTTCTAGGATTCAGAAACTTTTATAGAAAATTCATCAGACACTACACAGATATTGTGCAACCCCTGAACAACCTGATAAAGAAAGTCACCCTTTGGAATTGGACAGACGCTTGTCAAGAAGTGTTTGAGAAATTGAAGGAAGAATTTCAGAAAGCACCAGTGCTTCTGATGCCTGATTCAATAAAACTATTCGTTATTGAATCCGATGTCTCCAGTTCACCACCAGAGCAGTCATATGACAAAAGGACATGAACAGAGACTACCACCCCTGTGGATACATATCACACTCCTTCAACATGACACAATGAAACTATGAAATATACAACTGAGAACTCATGGGCATAGTCTGTGCCCTTGAAAAGTGCCAACATTACCTCCAAGAATCCCCTTTCCCTACAGTAATCCTCTCTGACCACAAGAACCTCACGTACTTCAGAACCACCCAGAAGTTGAACAGACAACAAGCTCAATAGAGCCTATTCCTGTCAGAATTCAATTTGAAACTCGTTCACACTTCTGGATCTAAAATGATCCAGTCTGATGCCCTCTTCTGATGACCCGACCACATCACTGATAAAATCAACAATGATGACATCATTGTCCTACCTGATAACATATTCATCAAAATCATTGATCTAGAGCTACAAGATGAGATCAAAAATACAACTGCAAAAGATGATTTCTTTGCGAAAGCTCTACAAGCTGTAAAAGAAAATGGCCCACTGCCAATCAGATCTTCTTTGGAAGAATGGAAGATTGAAGAAGAAACTATTCTTCAAAGACAGGTGTTGTATCCCACCTCATGAAGAATTATGACAAGAAGTGGTGAAATGGTACCATAACTCCCTACCCAGAGGACATCCAGGACACTTTAAAACCTTGGAATTGATACGACACTACTACTGGTGGCCAGGAATGACAGTTTTTGTCAAAAACTATGTTGCAGGATGCGCAATTTGTCAACAAATGAAGATCAATACACACCCGTCTTCACCTGGTTTAATATTGATGAAAGGACAAAAGGATGCAAAACTCTTTTTACAAGTCACATGTGACTTCATCACAGACCTCCCAGAAAGTAATGGATTTGACAGTCTCATGGTTGTGGTAGACCATAGATCTACAAGGAGGGTAATTTCTATCCCTTGCAACAAGACGATTGATGCCACACTCACAGCACAAAATTACATTGATCATGTGTACTGATGCTTCAGACTCCCCAATTCCTTCCTATCTGACTATAGCCCACAATTTTCCTCACAAGTCTTCAGAGAAATGGCCTGATTCCTAGGAATCAAAATGCTCAGAAGCATGGTATATCACCCTCAGACCGACAGAGAGACAGAAAGGGTCAATCAGGAGCTCAAAATCTATTTTCAAATCTTCTGCTCCAACAACCCCAGAATGTGGAAACCACTCAACTCCCTCATGGAGTTCAGTCACAACCAAAAGATCTACTTCACCATGAAACAGACCCTGTTCTACCTTATGATGAGGTACGAACTGAAAGATATTCCCTTGGCATTTAATAAGACAAATGCCCCAACTGCAGAACAATGAGTGAAAGCTCTCCACGAGGCAAGAAACAAGGCTGCTGTAGCACATGAATTGGCAAGACAAAAGATGGCAGAGAGGTCTACATGAGGCTTTACCCCTTTCAAGAAAGGAGAACAGGTATGGCTGGACAGCTGGAACTTGAAGATAGGCTACCTATCCCGGAAACTGACACCAAAACAAGAAGGACCCTTTGGAATAACAGAAGTCTTGGGGCCAGTCACCTATCGCTTAAAACTCCCAAACCAATGGCAAATCCACAATGTCTTTCACGTGTCACTCTTATCATCCTATTGCAAGACCAAAACCCACGGCCCCAACTTTATGAAACCACCCCTGATCTTGTTGAAGGTGAAAAAGAATACGAGATAGAAGTGATCACAAGCCACAAGAAATGGGGCCAAGGATACTGGTACCTTGTCAAATGAAAAGGATACCCCATTAGTGACAACACATGGGAACCTGCAAGCGGCTTTAAAAACGCTCAAGAAATCTGGACGGAGTATCAACTCACCTACCACCTTGTCTGATTGCCCCTCACCTCTAAACCTCATTCTTTACTATGTTTTTCTTATCCTCAAACTACAAAATCACCTCCTCCCTCTGTGCCAGATCCACTGTAAACCCTGAACAGTGATGGATCCATCTGAAACAAATCCTCAAATGAAAAGATCTCCAGCCTATCATTATTGACTGATTGACCAACCCTGTCAACAAAATAACATCTTTTCCTCTCTTAACCTCCTACAACAACACCAACTCATGGTCCAACAAATTGAGAGACATGAACTTCCTTATCGAGAGAAAAGGCAACGCCTCCCTTTACCACATCCTGTTCTCCAACACCCCTCACCGAAAACAGATGAAAACAGAATCCTGCCTTCTCCTGAACCCCATCGGTGAGATTTCTCTCCATAAACAGAACCGTGACCCCCATCGTGAAGCTCATGATCACTGTAAAATGTGTACCCACTGCAGTATTCAATCCAAAAAGAAAAACTATCCTCAACCTCAGTGATGACTCAGATCATCCCATTGAATGAACCCCCCCTACCATCTCCCAACTCTCTAAAAAGAAATTGAAGACACACAACTGCACCATTTGTCACAAGACCGGACATGACAAAGTCCACTGCAACTGGTATTGTTGTGAATACTGCAATCTTATCAGAGTAGAACATCTACCGATTGAATGCAGTCTTTTTAACTGCCCCCGTTATCCCCATCTCTTTGACCTCCCCCAACTACCCAGACCAACCTCTCCTCCTTTCTATTTCAGTAACTGCACCAGATACCTTAACCAAATTGTCTCTGGTGACATCCCCCAAAAGGCATATGGCAATGGTCATTTTGACAATGACTACATTGAGAACAACACTGTAACAGCTTTACTATTCCCTAGTCATGTCTTCTGTTTTGCCTTCTTAGACATGTGAAGTGGTTGCCTAAATCACAAGAGCCCCACTATATGGTTGGTCACTTGTTCTGTTTGAGCCCCACTATACGGACGGTCACAAGTATCATCAGAGCTCCGCTATATGGTAGTCACTGATATTGGTTCAGCTGAGCTAAGTCTCTCACAAGAGTACTTAGTTTGAGAGTGGATCAATGGACAAGGAATAGGTTATTAGCCTAGGTCAAAGCTAAAGAATACAATTTGTACAGAGAGTTTATATACTAATGGGTCTGGTGCACAGACCAAGTCAATCTGAAATAAGATGTCATAGGTAATGAGTCAAGATGAGTAATCATGAGAGAAATAGTCTATAAGGGGAAAGTCCACAGTCAAGCTGACTGAGAGCACAGTAAATATATCATATGGAATGAGTCAAGAGTGATCAGGTCAGAGCAATGAGTAAAAGAGATATCGTGATAGTTCAGAATAGAGAAAAGTTGTAACATTACCCCCCTTCTATGTTTGAAGCCACCGGATTCAAACCTCAGGTATTCATGTTATGTTCGGCTTCAGGGCACCAGTCGTCACAATAAGTGTCATTCTTGACATAGTCATCGTTGAAGTGACCATCATTGTATGTATTATGAGGGATGTCACCAGGAACAATCTGATTGAGGTATCTGGTGTGGTTGCTGAAATAGGAAGGGAGAGAAGTTGGTCTGGATGGATGGGTGGAGGTTAAAGGGATGGGGACAACAGAAGCAGCTAAAAATACTGGACATTCTATTGGTAGATGTCCTACTCCAATAAGGTTGCAGTATTCACAACAATACCAGTTGCAGTGGACTTCGTCATGTCCAGTTGTGCATCTTCGATTTATTTTTAGAGAGTTGGGAAATGGTAGAGAGGGCTTGTTCAACAGGGTGATCTGGGTTGTCGCTGAAGTCAAGGACAGTTTTTCTCTTTGGGTTGAATACCGCAGTGGATACACATTTTATAGTGATCATGGGCTTTACAATGAGGGTTGGGGGTCTGTTCATGGGGGAAAATCTCACCAACGGGGTTCGGAAGAAGATGGGGTTCTGTTTTTGTTGTGTCTGTTTTGGGCGGGGGGCATCGGAGAATAAAATGTGATAAAGGGGGGTGTCGCCTTTTCTTTCAGTGAGAAGGTTGATGTCTTTGTCCAATTGTCTTTTGATCTGTTGGGCCATGAGTTGGTGTTGTTGTAGGAGGGTGAGGAAGGAGAAGATGTTGTTGGTGATGTACTTGTCAATGGGGTTGATCAAGCAATCAACGATGATTGGTTGGAGGTCTTTGTGTTCAAGAATCTGTTTGAGATGGGTTCATTATTGTTCAGAGTCTACAGCAGATCTGGCGGAGAGAGAGGAGGTGATTCTGTAGTTGGAGGATGAGAAGGACATGGTAGAGGATGAGGTTTAGAGGTGAGAGGCGATCAGAGGAGGTGGTGGGTGAGTTGATATCCAGTCAGGATTTCTTGAGCATTTTTAAAGCTGCTCGCAGGTTCCCGTGAGTTGTCACTAATAGGGTATCCTTTCCATTTGATGAGGTACTGGTATTCTCGGCCCCATTTCTTGTGGCTTGTGATCACTTCTATCTTGTATTCTTCTTCACCTTTGATAAGGTCAGAGGGTGGTTTCATGAAGTTGGGGCCATGGGTCTTGGTCTCGCGATAAGGTGATAGAAGTGACACATGAAAGACATTGTGAATTCACTATTGGTTTGGGAGTTTTAAGTGGTAGGTGACTGGTTCCAAGACTTCTGTTATTGTAGAGAGTCCTTCTCATCTTGGTGCCAGCTTCCAGGATAGATAGCCTATCTTCAAGTTCTGGCTGTCTAGCCATACTTGTTCTCCTTTTTTGAATGGGGTAAAGACTTATGTAGACCTTTCTGCCACCTTTTGTCTTGCCAGTTCATATGCCGCAGCAGCCTTGTTTCTTGCCTCGTGGAGGGCTTTCACTCATTGTTCTGCAGTTGAGGCATTTGTCTTATCGAACGCCAAGGGGATATCTTTTAGTTCATACCTCATCATGAGGTAGAACAGGGTCTGTTTTGTGGTGGAGTGGACCTTTTTATTGTGGCTGAACTCCATGAGGAAGTTGAGCGATTTCCACGTTTTGGGGTTGTTGGAGCAGAAGACTCAAAAATAGATTTTGAGCTCCTGGTTGACTCTTTCTGTTTCTCCATCGGTTTGAGGATGATACACCGTGCTTCTGAGTGTTTGGATTCCTAGGAGTCAGGCCATTTCTCTGAAGATTTGTGAGGAAAATTGTGGGCTGCAGTCAGATAGGAAGGAGTCGGGGAGTCTGAAGCGTCAGTACATGTGATCAATATAGTTTTATGCTATGAGCATGGCATTAATTGTATTGTTGCAAGGGATAGAAATTACCCCCTTTGTAGATCCACGGTCTACCACAACCATGAGACTGTCAAATCCATCACTTTCTGGGAGGTCTGTGATGAAGTCACATGTGACTTGTGAAAAGAGTTTCACATCCTTTTGTCCTTTCATCAATATTAAACCAGGTGAAGACGGGTGTGTGTTGATCTTCATTTGTTGACAAATTGCACATCCTGCAACATAGTTTTTGACAAAAACTGTCATTCCTGGCCACCAGTAGTAGTGTCGTATCAATTCCAAGGTTTTAAAGTGTCCTGGATGTCCTCCGGATAGGGAGTCATAGTACCATTTCACCACTTCTCGTCATAATTCTTCATGAGGTGGGATATAACACCTGTCTTTGAAGAATAGTATTACTTCTTCAATCTTCCATTCTTCCAAAGAAGATCTGGTTGGCGGTGGGCTGTTTTCTTTTATGGCCTGTAGAGCTTTCACAAAGAAATCATCTTTTGCGGTTTCATTTTTGATCTCATCTTGTAGTTCTAGATCAATCATCTTGATAAATATGTTATTGGATAAGACAATGATATTATCATTGTCGATTTCATCAGTGATGTGGTCGGGTCATCAAGAGAGGGCATCAAATTGGATCATTCTAGATCTGGGGGTGTGGATCAGTTTTAAATTGAATTCTGATAGGAATAGGCTCCATTGAGCTTGTCATCTGTTCAACTTCTGGGCAGTTCTGAAGTATGTGAGATTCTTGTGGTCGGAGAGAATTCCTGTGGGGAAAGGGGATCCTTGGAGGTAATGTTGCCATGTTTCAAGGGCGCGGACTATATCCATGAGTTTTCAGTTGTATATTTCATAGTTTCATTGTGTTGCATCGAAGGAGTGTGATATGTATCCACAGGGGTGGTAGTCTCTGTTCATGTCTTTTTGTCATATGACTGCTCCAGTGGCAAACTTTGAGGCATTAGATTCAATAACGAATAGTTTCATTGAATCAGGCATCAGAAGCACTGGTGCTTTCTGGAATTCTTCTTTCAATTTCTCAAATGCTTCTTGACAAGTGTCTGTCCAATTCCAAATCAAATCTTTCTTTGTCAGGTCATTCCAGAGTTGTGTGATATCTGTGTAGTGTCTGATGAATTTCCTATAAAAGTTTCCAATTCCTAAAAAGGATCAGACTTGTTTCACTGTTGTTGGGGTCAGCCAATCTCTGATTCCTTCCAACTTTGCTGGGTCCATCTTGATCTGGTTTTCACTGATGATCATTCCTAGATAGTCAACTTCTTTTGCTTCAAAAGTGCACTTATCTAGGTTTATGAAGAGATTGTTCTCTTGGAGTTTCTTCAAAACTCATAGGATCAACTTCTGGAGGTCTTCTTTTTCTTTCGAGAAGATCAAGATGTCGTCAATGTAGATGAGAATCCATCCTTCATTGGTTTCCATCAGGAATATGTTATTCATCATGTTTTGGAAGGTTGCTGGGGAGTTGCATAGTCCAAAGAACATTACTAGGGGTTCAAATAGCCCTTTATTCATCTTGAATGCTGCCTTCCATTTGTCATCTATTTTGATTCAGACATTGTTGTATCCCCATCGGAGATCCAGTTTTGTGAAGTGTTTGGCTCCCTTGAGCTTGTCCAGCAGTTCATCTACCCTTAGCAGAGGGTATGTATTCTTGATTGTTCCTTCATTTAGATGTCTGTAATCTTGACATGGTCTCAGTTTCTTCAAGTCCTTCTTGGAGACAAAGAAGAAGAGTGATGCCATCAGCAATTTCAAGGGTCTGATATACCCTTTTCTGAGGTTTTCTTCAAGGAATTTGTCTTGTTCCTTCTGTTCTTTGGGGGATAGGGGATAGACTTTGCAGTCTTTTGGGATGAAGTTGGGTTTCAGATCAATTGCATGATCCCAAGGTTTGTGTTCTGGCATTCATTCAGAGGCTTCTTTCTCGAACACCATTCTATATTCAGCATAAAATTCAGAGAGTTCTTTGGCTTTGTCATCAATCGTTTTATATGCTAATTCTTGGGATATCAAAGTCTTTGCTTTTATCCAGACTTCATTTTCATAATCAAGATATGTCTTCATCAAATTGATCTTGAGTTCTTCTTCTGTCATAAGAAGGTTTTGCAGAATAGGTCCTTTGTCTGGAAGAGGTTTGTTTGCTGGTAAATGGTCTGTGTCTTCAAATACCTCTTCCATGGTAGGTCTGGGTTGTGGTGTAATGACCTCCATTCTTGCTAGTTCTATGCTTCTCAAAAGCATTCTGTCAAAAGTGGTTTTCACCTGTATCGAGTCAATGTCAATGGTTTCAGTATTCCAGTCTATCTTTGGATTGTACTGCTTCAGCCATGGAAGCCCCAAAATCATTTTTTCTTTTCCCAGTCCTGTGGCAAGGAATCTGGTACTGATCTTTTTCTTTCCCATCTGTATCTTGAGCCATGCACAATGCTCAATAGTTCCTGTGTTGTTTTTTGTTCCATCCATGTTAAAGGCCTGGATCAGTTTCTCTATCAGGATTAAGGTGATCCTGTTCTGTTGAGTGAACTTTTTGTCAATGAAAGTCCTCCTGCTCCTGAGTCTATCAGGGTGTTTGTTTCAAATCTTCTGTCAGTGTTTCTTCCATCTCTGGATACCAATAAGAGAACACTGAATGACTTCTTATTGATATCAGCTACTAGTACAGGGAAGATAAAAATAATCATGAGAACAGTTGCTGACGTTGAGGCAGGGCATTTCTTCAAAAACCCGATTCTTCAAGGGAATCTGTCAATTTTCTCTTTTCTTCTTCAGACAAATTTCCATAAATCATTTTGATGTGAGCATATGCTCCATTGGCTTTCTTTAAAGCAGTGGGGTAAGATGTTGGTATCGGGGGTGTCTGTGGCAGCATGTATTGCCTTCTGGGTGCAGGAGGTGGTCCAGATCCTTCTGATCCATGATCACTTGCTCTATGCCCTGGTAGATGGCATACAAAGCAAAGGCTTTTCTTCATATGATCAGCCTGTTCTTGGATGAACAGTCTGTCCACGTCCATTATATAGGGGTCTCTGGTAGGTGGCGTACATCGGGGAGGGTGATTGGGGAGGCACAGTCCCCTTCTCTTCATGTCATTTCCTCCTTTCAATCTGTTGGCAATTGCCCTTCCTCTCCTCCATTGATTATCCATTTTTGAGGCTATGGTATACCAGCCTTGGATGGTAGTCAGTGGATTCTCGAGGTTCAGAATCCTGTTGAGGAGAGGGGTATTCAGTCCTTTCATAAACTATTCTACTAATGGTCTGTCTTGCATGACCTTGCTCTCAGCTACGTAGATCTTGAATCATTCGATATATTCATCAGTTGTCTGACTGGACATCATCTCTGTTTCCATCTTTGTGACTGCATCACCTTCTTTGCCAGGGCTGGAGAACGATTCTCTCAATGCCCTTTTGAACTGGTCCCAAGTCTCTAGATTATTGTTTTCTCTAGCCTGTGTCCAAAATGACTGTTTCCATAATCCTGCTGTTCTATCCTTCATAAAAGACAGGGCAAATATGATCTGTTGGCTGTCATTGTTATATGTATCCTCATTCATGGTGAGGTACATGTTGGTTTCGATCAGAAACTCTTCTAGTTTCTTTCTGTCTCCTGTGAAAGGGGTCAGCATGTTTATTTTCACTTCTTTCTGAGTGGCATTGACTGTGATTGGTTGTACAGGGTTTGCTGGTGGAGCGGGCAGGGGTGAAGCTTGTTCTGGTTCCACATGTTCCATACCAGATGTGGGTAGTAAGGTGCCAGATTGACTCATGTCTGTCACTGTGATTGGTGTCTGGATTTCGGATTCAAGGATTGATTTGATCAGTATGAGTTCGTATGGGAATAAGAACATAATGGTGGGTGCTGAAGCTTGGATAAGCTGGTGGTAGTAAAAGCTTTGACCTTGTGTAATGGCTCTACTATTCCCTAGCCATGTCTTCTGTTCTGTCTTCATAGGCATGTGAACTGGTTGCCTAAATCACAAGAGCCCCGCTATACAGATGGTCACTTGTTCTGCTTGAGCCCTGCTATATGGTCAGTCACAAGTATTGTCAGAGCTCCATGGTACAGTAGTCACTGATATTGGTTCGGCTGAGCTAAGTCTCTTGCAAGAGTACTTAGTTTGAGAGTGGATCTGATGAGCAGGAAAATAGGTTATTAGCCTAGGTCAAAGCTGAAGAATAAAGTTTGTACAGAGGGTTTATATACTAATGGGTCTGGCACACAGACCAAGTCAATATGAGATAAAGTGTCATAGGTAATGAGTCAAGATGAGTAATCATGAGAAAAATAGTCTATAAGGGGAAAATCTGCAGTCGAGCTGACTGAGAGTGCAGTAAGTATGTCATATGAGATGAGTCAAAAGCAATCAGGTCAGAGCGATGAGTAAAAGAGCTATTATGATAATTCTGAATAGAGAAAAGTTGTAACACACATCACTGTGTCTGATCTGAGGTGAGACCTTTATCTACCACAGTCATTACTCCTACTTACTTTGTATGTGTAGTTCCTTGTACATTCACAGGTACTAGCAATACAGTTGTCATCCACATCACCATGTCTGACCTGAGTTCCTTGTATATTCACACTGATGGCTTGGGGAAACTCATAATAAAGAGCAGGATGCCCTCCAGACTGACGATCCATAGAAACAGACTCTGATTGCTCTGATCAAATATTGATGTGACATTTTAAAGTGCTCACGAAACGATGCATTCTTGTTCTCCTGCTCTGCAGCATCCTGTAACCCTCTCAATGAATGGAAACCATATGAATATGACTTATGTGAATACCTAGAACATACTTAAATGGCCAATACCCTGAAAACCAATTTGCTATAGACATATCTTGTGATAAACCTTATATATTTATTTCACCTCTTGTTATATATAAAATCCTGTTGCTCTCTGCCATGTACAGTAGATTAGCAGGTTGCCCCTCTATCTCATTGCTCAGTGCTCTCAGTAAACCATCTCAGTGACAATATCTAACAGGAACTCAGTGGACCTCGAAGATTATACCCAATTCATTAATACACTTTATTGGATTACTCCAAGGCATTTGAGCTGTTCTACTTATGAAATAAGTGGTTTGTCTCACCGCCCCTAGAACTTGTTGTTGAGAGGTTGTAGATAGTGGTTGGGGTGTTTTGAGCACAGACCTTCATGTTCTTCTTATTTCTCCCACTCATCACAAACTTGCCTTTCACCAGCTCCACATTACAAGAACATGATTTGTGACTTTCCAGCACCTGTTATGTATGGTCAAGTTTTTTGCATTTTCCAGAGGCTACAGACAATATTAGAAGTTACAAATAACATATCCTTGATGCCCTCCAAGAGGGCTATCTATTGATATCCGACATCTATTTAGTGATTAGTCAGTGGAAACTCTGGATTTTCAGCTTTTCTGAAAAGCAAAATATATTTAGTGATTCCAGTCTGCCAGCTCTGTATCCTGACAATAGGATTTACTATTTTTCCAGTACCCTTACATTTGAGTGAGTTTTTTTCGCATTTTCCGGAGGCTACAGGCAATATTAAAACATAAAAATAACATATTCTCAATTATGCCCTCAAAAAGAGCTATCTACTGGTACCCAACATGTATTTAGTGATTAGTATGTACCTTCTATGGGTAGTGTTTGAATGTCCAGTTAAATTGCCTTTTTTGGATTAACCAGACCTTAACTGGTTAGAGTGGACTCCAAAATATCCTATAACCTAACCATAACTGGTCTTAACTGGTTAAAATTAATTGCAAATCTCAATTTACATTAACCTAACTGTAGTACCGGTTAAGGATTTTTAACCAGTTTTAACCAGTTTTAACTGGTTAAACCCATTTTTAATTGATGTATTTTGATAGAATACAGTTATTAGTCCATGTATGCAACATTTTATAGGTCATTATCCATAAGAAATGCAAAGAAAACCCCCAAAAATGTACAAATTTCAATGTTTTTGGCCATTTTTCATCAGTTTTGAAGGTTTTTTTGGGTGTAACCCCTGGATATTGTTGAAATATCAATTGACCGGTTATAACCGGTTATAACTGGTTAATTTTCAGTTAAGAGAATTATGTTAAATCATTTAACCTTAACTGCTTCTGCCCCAAATTTGCTTTAACCTTAACCATGGTCCAGTAAGATTAGGTTACAGTTAGTTTGCAGTCATTTAACTGGACTTTCAAACACTAATAAAGGGAAAGAATTTGACAACAAGAATTTGAAAGATTAGTGCAAGTCCAAAGGGATAGTTATGGAGTTCACAGCTCCAGAATCTTCATCTCAGAATGGTGTCGCTGAAAGAATAAATCAAATACTGGTAGAACTTGCTTGAACAATGCTGAAACATTGGGACCTTCTATTTTTCTTGTGGGATTTTGCTATTTTATATGTGGCATATTTGTGAAACCAAACTCATACACATGCACTGAAACGCAAGACTCTGTATGAAATTTGGGAAAATGAAAAACCAGATGTATCTTATCTCCAAGAATTTGATGCACCTGTGTAGATATTGCATCAAGGGCAACATCATGGACACAAGTTAAAGACTTGATCACAACAAAATATATTTGTGGGTTTTGAAGATAGTTCAAAGACAGTCCAATATTACAAGCACAAAATTTGGAAAGTTCTTGTATCAAGAAATTATCAATTCCTTACATTGGCAGACAAACCTCCAACAGAAATTGAAGGGTGGTGATTGATTTGGGAGAGAATTGTGAGAGGAAGTATAACATGAAAAAAGCCAAGATGGGTGACAAACAGAAAGCAAATGAGATTATCAATGATATGATAGAAGATGAGGAAAGAGTGCTATGGAAGTGTGTATAAGTGGATTATTAACAGCTTAACAAACCACACCAGAAATTTCCTGATGAAATGGACAAGAACAAGGAAGTTGTTAGAGCAACACCAAAACCAGCAAGCTCAATGGCACACTCAACAGTGACCAGAGCACTAGCATTGTGGGCTCACACATAGAATCAAACAATAAAGGAGTGGAATGAGATAGTATTGACATTAGAGTCACACACTGGTTAGGTGGGGATTCCAAGAGAATACAACTAGAGTTACATGCTTCTGTGCTACTCTATATATACTATTCTAGCTTAGGCTTATCAACCAATAGAAAATAGTCCAGATATCCTCCAATAGGATATGATCCTGCTATCAGATGAGTCAGAGATAAGAGAGTCAAAGATAAGAAGATAAGGTGTGAAAGAAAGAACATATAAGGAAATGGCTGAGTAAGAATAG
>Ga0307516_10004989_pt1 | contig 16113 bp, 21 predicted proteins | sample 19_EM_MG_FD_203310 | JGI IMG/M metagenome (GOLD analysis project Ga0307516, IMG submission 203310) | Populus trichocarpa ectomycorrhiza microbial communities from riparian zone in the Pacific Northwest, United States - 19_EM | ecosystem: Host-associated > Plants > Roots > Unclassified | place...
GAATGGGTCGGGGTTTTTCATCTTCAGTCGGGAGGTGTTGATCCTGGCTGCCGCTTGGGCCGGGGTTGCTGGTGCGGCGGCGGCTACGCCTTCTGCCACTGCCCTGGCTATGGTCCGGGCGAGTTCCGCGGTGGTCAACGTCCTTTGCGCAGGTCGAGGCGACGGTGGTGGGGATGGCGAAGGCAGGGGTGGTAGCGGTCGGAGCGGAGGCTGTGGTGGCATTCCTCCTCCTCCGAACATGGGGTTTCCTTCAGGCGCTGGTGGTGGTGACACTGCGGGCGGGCGGATTCTTCTTGCGGGCCGGGGTGGCACTGGGGGTGGTTGTGCGTCGGGGCTGGGGCTTCCCGAAGGTCCCGCTCGGAGATGCTGCAGGGCGTCGGCTAGGCTGGACGTGGTTGCTCGGACCGGGCTTCGCCATGGCGTCGGCCCCGGCGGTGGACTTTCCGGGGCTGGTGCTGGAGTCCTGGGGGTTTCCGGGGCCGGGATTCGCACGGCTAGGAGCTGTAGGGCCTCGGCTTGTTGCCGAGCTTCCTCTCTGGCTTCCTGTAGCTGCTGTTCCAGGTATTCTACCCGCTGCTGCTGCCTGTCTGCTCGTTTTTGGTGCTCTTCTGCCCATAGCTCCACGTTACCTTGAAAGTTCGCAAAATGTTGACTTCTTGCTACATTTGCTTCTGCTAGAAACGATATCGAGTCGTTAAGTCTCGTCAGTTGCGTAGCCTGTCCCACCTGTTTTTTGTCGGCTTCCTGGGTCCGCTCGATGATGGCGCCCCATACGTTGTGCGCAAAGGCCTGGTATGCACTGGCCGCGCCTGCTAGTTCGCTCCGGATCCATTCTCCTGTGATCCTCTGATTAGCGCTTAATCGGTCATATATGTACCTGGTTCCATCAGACAAGTCTCGGTAGGCTTGTTCGATCTGTTGGATTCTTTGGTCGGCGTGATTGACCGTATTTCCGCAGAGCTGGACCAGTTGCGCCAGGTCCTGTTCCGCTTGTTTCTGCTGTTTGGCTAGCGCGCGGAGCCACATAGCGGGATTGGCGACCTCTAGGGTCTCCTCGGTTTGTTCCGTTCCGTCGGTGATTTGTAGTACGTTTCTGGGGGCTTCCAGGCGGAGCATATTGAAGTCGGTGGACGCCATTTTCAATATAGGTCAAGGAAGTGTCCGGTGTAGATAGTTTCGTCGTCTAGGAATTCGTAGTCACAAATTTCTCTGAATTCGAGGCTGTCGAGGTTGGCGAACTGTCTAAGAAGAGCGCAGGTCGCCCAGTACTGCGTGTACCAGTGCCAAGGCGTGATGTCGTCGAGTTCGACAGGGGCTGGTCCGTTGTTGTACTCGTTCCACTCGTTTTCTTCTTTTAGGGTGGTTGCTATTTCTTCGTTGATCGAGCCGAAGGTATAGTCAAACTGGTAGCTGGACTGGGGTTCGAGAATCATGGCCAAGTCGAGCAGGAAGAAATGCTCTTGTTTGAATGAGGACATGAAAGTAGGGTGATTTTGAGATCAAGATTATAGTGTGACACTGGGGTTGTTACGTAACTGGAGTGTATGGAGAATCAAAGGTAATCAGGCCACTTTCGATAATTCACAACGGAATAATCTTAGATCTTGTGTGTGGGTTCGGTTTGGTAGTGTTGGGGATGTGCGTGCTGATTTTTCTTTTTGTTTCCGAGAGAAGACCTCACTCTTTTTATGGTGGAGGCCATAGCGCGAGATCTGGGGAACCAGCGTGAGCGCTGGTGACTCGGGCTTGGATTCTCCCGAGGTGTGGGGACCCCGTGGGTGATTCATTGGTCATAGCAGGGTGTAGATAAGGGGAGATGAGGTTTCATGCACCTTTGCGGCACCCTAGGCTCAGAGTCCTCCGTCTCTCCCTGAGGCGAGAGCTCCCTGGGGAGCCACGTACTGTATGAGGGCCATGCAGTCATGCGGGGTCTGAGTTCTAGAGCCTGTCGATCACCCTGAGGTGACGCAATCTCCCTCTGAAAGAGATCCGTTCGTTTGCACTCACCCCCTCATCTCCGGAGTTAGCCTAGGTCCGGTTTTCTCGGCCGACAGCTAATCTCCGTCTCCTTGATCTCCTACCTAGACTCTCTGACATCATTACCCGTGCTCCGGAAGGCAACTAGTGTCCTTTCGAAGGCCCGTGATGAGTCTCCCTAGCTACTTTCTCTAGCTACTTTGCTAAGGTGTAACACATGGCCCAGGGTGAATGCCTGTATTGCGGAACTGTTGGGCACTTCCTCCGCGAATGTTCATAATACGCTGCCTCTCAGAACTGCCGTCTGGTTATGGCAGCCACCGTCAATATGACTGCCGAACCTGACATGCTGTTCTGAACGAGCAGGCGGAAAACTAGCTGTCCCATGCCAACCGGTTGGCACCGGTATTGGACATTTCCCATTGTTTTCATCGTTTCCGTGTTTGCAATTGCCTGCTGTAGTTGGTCGAGGGGTGGAAGGATGTGAATTAGAAGGAGAGAATCTTTTTGTTGCAGCTACTCTCCATAACAGTGACCATTCTATCCAAACTTCTGCAATAATTGACACAGGTGCAACGGGCTTTGTATTTATTGACGAAAACTTTGTATGCCAACAGAACTTTCCCCAATACAGACTAAACCCTCCCCAAGATCTCGAAGTAATCAATGGACGACCCATCGAATCCGGCCAAATTACGTACCTCACCAAGATTTCCTATCAAATACAGGATCACACCGAAACGTTACCTGCTTTCATCACCAAGTTAGGACACTTCTTGCTGGTTCTCGGGATTTATTGGCTCCAAAGATATGCTGTCGTTACCGATTTTGTCAGTAATTCGGTCCGATTTCAGTGCCCTGACCACCGAAATCTACCGGTGGCACCTTGAGTGGCATTACAGACAATAGGGGTGTTGCCAAAGACGACAAACGTGGCAACAGAAGTGCCGAAAGGAACTACAACACCACGTCCGGATGTGGCACTGGAGCCACCGGACATGGCATCGAACCTCAAATCTAAGTCTCCTATGATTTGTGTAATCTCTTCAGCTTCCTTAAAGAAACTAATCCGACGAAAGAAATCAGTTCAAATCTTTGCTATGAGCTTGTACGACATCAACAAAGCTCTTGAAACACATACACCGAACCCGCAAGACACAGAGCAGGCAGAGCCTCCTGACTATGAGCAATTGAAATCCCTAATTCCTCCTGAATATCAGTCATTCCTTCCCCTGTTCTGCGAATCCATTGCGAATAAGTTACCTCCGCACCACCCCTATGACCACCGCATTCCCTTGAAAGAGGGATTTGAACCGCCCTTTGGACCACTATATTCCCTTGTCCATCACGAGTTGGAAGCCTGCAAGAAATAGATCAAGGAAAATTTGGATAAGGGATTTATCCAGGCCTCTTCATCCCTGGCCGGAGCAGCGATCCTGTTTGTCAAGAAGGGTGACAAATCGCTGCGATTGGTGGTGGATTACTGAGACATCAACGAAGGAACCGTCAAAAATCGTTACCCACTTCTACTGATTCGGGAAACACTGATGCGAATATCGAAAGCTCAGTTTTTCCCAAAATTGGATGTTTGTGGAGCATACAATCTGATTCGAATGGCAGAAGGAGAAGAATGGAAAACCACCTTGCGAACAGGTTACGGTTTATTCGAATCATTGGTAATGGCATTTGGCCTTAACTACATACCAGCAGATTTTCAATAATTCATCAATGAAACCTTGGCTCCTTTCCTCGATCACTGTACATCAGCTTACATCGATGACATATTGATTTATTCGGATACGATGGAAGAACATACTCAGCATGTCCACCAAGTATTGGAATGACTGACCGACGCCAGCCTCCACCTCAAACCGGAAAAATGCGAATTCCACAAAACGGAAGTTAAGTATCTGGGACTAATCATTGGTGCAGACAGCATCAAGATGGATCCGTCCAAGGTTCAAACAGTGAAGGCGTGGCCCCCTCCCGAAAATCTGCGAGATGAGCGAGCGTTCTAGGGATTTGCAAATTTTTACTGCAGATTCGTCAAAGGATACTCAAAGGTAGTTGAGCCGCTGACATGGCTGACAAGAAAAGGCCAGCCATTAAAGTGGGAGACAAAGCAACAGAAATCGTTCGATGGACTGAAAACCTCCTTTACGATGGCACCCATTGTGCGTCGGTTTGATGATGACTGCAACATTGTGGTGGAAACCGACGCCTCTGATTTCGTCTCCGCTGCAGTCTTGTCGCAATATGATGACAAGGGAACCCTACACCCCATGGTCTTCTTTTCAAAGAAACATTCCCCTGCTGAGTGCAATTATGAAATTTATGACAAGGAACTGATGGCAATTGTCTGGGCGTTTGAGGAGTGACACGCAGAGTTGCAATCAGTGGAAAACCCAATATCGGTCTTAACGGATCATAAGAACCTGGAATAATTCACAACAACCAAACTGCTCAACCGCCGACAAGCAAGATGGGCGCAGTTTCTCTCCCAATTCACCTTCAAAATCATCTACAGACCGGGGAAAGCGGGAGCCAAACTGGACTCCTTAACTCGAAGATCCTGAGATCTTGCTAAGGAGGGGGATAAACGATTGACCGAAAACTTCCATGCTGTCATAAAACCACACCAAATCCTATGACTTGACGCCAGACTCAGACTCGAGGAACCCGGCGCCGGACACAAAGCCAGACTCAGACTCGGACTTGGACTCGAGGAACGCGGCTCCGGAGTCAACGACGGATGTGGACTCAGACTCGGGCTCGAGGAATGCGGTGCCGGACTTGATGACAGATGCGGACTCGGACTTGGACTCGAGGAACGCGGTAACGGACTCGATGACAGATGCAAACTCAGACTCAGACTCGAGTAACACGGTGTCGGACTCGACAACAGATGCGGACTCAGACTCATTAACGCCAAGATCGTCGGACTATTCTCTGAAGCCTATAACTGGGATCCTTTTCCCATGGAGGTGCTGACTATGCTAGAGAAGGAGGTTCGCTATTGTAAGGATATTACGCTATCGGAGTGCTCCTGGAGCCCAACAGGAAGATTACTGTATCAAGGAAAGTTTTATGTCCCTGCCTACGGCCCTCTGAGATTATAGCAGATCCAAAGGAATCACAAAGTACCGGTAGCAGGCCACCCCAGACGATCGAAAACACTCGAATTGCTCTCAAGGAACTATCACTGGCCGAAAATGAGGCAAGATGTGGAAAGGTTCATAAGGAACTGTCACACTTGCCGCTGATTGAAAACCAGTCGACACGCACCCTATGGAGTCTTCTACCCATCGGCTATTCCCCAGCAGCCAAGGTAGGACATTTCTATGGACTTCGTCAAGGGCCTACCGCGATCAAAGAATCACGATGCTATCTGGGTGGTAGTGGATCGGCTTACAAAACACAGGCATCGGGTCCCGTGCAGCACTACCATCGATGCCTGCGATCTGGCTGACCTATTCCTACAACATGTCTTCCGATTACATGGACTTCCGCAAACAATAACTTCGGACCAAGGGCCTCAATTTGCCTCAGCATTCTGGCATCATCTCTGTGTACAATGTCACGAATCTTACGTGACAGGCTTGTAAGTACCACTGCTGGGGCCACTGTCACCCTCGCCATCCTATGGCTTGGCCTTGTCTCTGCTGCCGCAGCCGCGGTCATCCTCCGCGCCTAGACGCCTTACTCGATCATATCGCGCTGGTAGCGCTATCCCTCAAACCCGACCGCTGGCCTCTCTAGATCCTTCTCCTTTGTTTCCATTTGGGTAGGCTTGCGCATTCTTTCCCTTGTTGTACCTGTTATGTTGCTTGCGCATCCTTTCTCCTGTCATCGTTATGTATGTTGTTTCTCTTTGGTTATGCTTGCGCATCCTTTCTCTCTTCCTTATTGCTTACATGTCTTATCTCCTGTTGCCGTGAGTAGAGTGTTGGGTGCGAGGCGGCCGAGGGTGATCATGTATTTTCCTTGGGTGCGGTGATCAAGTCATGATGTTAGATGGAGCAACTGTGTCAGTCTTACGGGCAAGCTGTGATTCCACAGAGGGATGGGAAAAGTATAAAGGAGGAGCGCGGTAGCTAGTCTGGAGATTCTTCTCCACCCAATCTATTATCTCTCTCCACAGACCTACCTCTCTATCTGTGACCAGCGCTGCGACCACCAAACCCCACAAGAACAACGAGCCCACGGGCATGTGAGAAGATCACGACGAGACCATGCCAGGTGTGATGGATACCATAAAACAATGAGCCCACGCAAAGGCGTGTGAGAAGACTGCGACAAGACCATGCCGGGCATGACCGATACCGTGACAACAACAAGCCCATGCAAAGGCATGTGAGAAGACCGCAACAAGACCATGCTGGGCATGACGGATACTGCGAGAACAATGAGCCCATGTAAAGGTGTGTGAGGAGACCACAATGAGATCAGGCCGGGTGTGACGGATACCGCGAGAACAACGAGCCCACGTAAGGGTGTGTGAGAAGACCGCGACGAGAGGATGCCGGGCGTAATGGATACCGCGAGAACAGTGAGCGATGTTTGAGTACACTGGAAGTGTGAGTGCGCCGGAAGTGTGAGGACGAACGACGCCCCGAAGAGTCAAGTCTACGTTATCTGTCGAGCAGTACGGAGTAGTCAGGGCAGGATCTTGACACTAGATTGCGTCTCCAATCGACACCTGACGTAGGAAGACAACACCCATAGTGGAGTCCCACAATGAAGACTCCGAGGGCCACCTCAACCTCCGAGAATTCAGGAAAGTCCCCAACGACCAGCGGGCCCTGAGCCCAGTGACACCGGAACCACAATCAAGACCACAGACACCCGAGTCACCAGAACAACCTAGAAGAATGGCGGAAGGATCAGGCATGGGGGGAAGCAGACCCCACTTGCTAACTACGGAGATACTGCAAACACTCTTAGTGGCATGCGACAGACCGCTGGAGAACAGTTACCCAAAGCTCCTGGACCCTGAACCGTTCGAAGGAGAAAAAGTAAAATTCAAAACATTCCTGGCTCAGTGTAAGCTGAAGTTCAGGACAGAGGGGAACCGATTCTATGACGATGAGAAAAAGACAGGATATACATCCTCCCTACTCCGAGGGGTGATATGGAACTGGGTGGAAACCTTTCTCTACCAGGAAGGAGGAATCAACCTCACATGGGAAGAACTGAAGACCAACATGAAGCATGCTTACAGCCAAGTAGATGCCGAGGAAATAGCGTTCGAGAAACCCCAGAAAATCCAGTAGGGAAACCAAACAGCAGCAACCTATTGGGTGGAATTCCAGCGAATCAAACCAGATCTCCCATTTGTGGACAACGTATGCATCGCTCAATTTCGAGATGGATTACACCCAGAAGTAAAAAGGCAATTGGTCATGAGCGAAGCACCAGCCACCTTATCTGGTGGACTATACCATCGCGGCCATCAAAACAGATAGCCACCTATGCAACCTTGGAGTCATTAGTCGACGACCTGCAGCTAGCCCTGAAGCGCGCTTCCATGTCCACACGAAAGAACCGCTGTCAGCACCTTTGGGGGACCCAATGGACCTAGACACCACCCAGCGATTCAAGTTCGCACCAAGAACACCGAACCAGTTTTCCCGATGACCACAAATAGATGAATGGTACAATTGTGGAAAAAAGGGGCACTTCGCGAAGGAATGCCCCCAGCCCAAGAAAGTACCAGTTCCATGAAGGAGGCCATACCTGGCAGAGGAAGCCACATACGAAGAAGATACCATAAGCAATGAAGCAGAAGAAGAATCCGAACTGGCGGGAAATGACAGCCGTCAGGAACGGCCCTAAGCAACAGCCACCCGAGGGAGAAACCCGTTGCAGAATCAGACCCACCCTACAGGATACGAACAACCAGGTACGACCGCGAAGAAATAATCATAATCAAAGTACAGATTATAGGAACAGATGGAAACGAACAAAACACCACAGCCCTAGTAGACAGTGAAGCATCCGAGAACTTCCTCGACAAAGCCTATGCTGAAGCCAGCAGAATTCCAATGCAGCAAAAAGTGACACCAAGACGGGTTCTGACCGTGGATGGGAGTGAGGTCACCGGCGGGACGGTAACCATGACGCGCAAGTTCACCTCACAATCAATCATCACGAGGAAGACATCCAGCTACACTGCATCATGATCGGAAATGCGCCGATCATCCTAGGACTCCCATGGCTCAAGCTCCATGACCCGGTGATAGGATGGAAGAATCATACTGTGAAATTCCACTCGGACCACTGTACTGAGAAATACTTACCTAGCTTACCGAAAGCCAACACAGTTCTGGAAGAAAAGGCCACAGAGCAATACCACAGAAAAACACCTGAAAATTGGGAGATTGGTGAAACAGACCCATGGGAAGTATGCCAGACTGTAATCAACAAAATCAAGGAAACCTCTAAGACCAACAAAAATCCAATTCCACTGGAATATCACGAATTTCTTGAAGTATTCAACGAAAAAGAGCTTACAGCAGCTCCGCTCCACCGCACCCAGGACCATCATATTCCACTAGAGAAGGGGAAAATGCCCCCGTATGAGCCCTTGTGACCCCTGAACGACGAGAAAATGAAGGCTCTCAAAGAATACCTGGATATCAACGAAAAACGAGGATGGATCTGCGCATCCACGTCCCCGGCTGGAGCGCCGATCCACTTTGTGAAAAAGAAGGACGGAGGACTATGCTTGTACGTGGATTACCGACAATTGAACGAAATCACGGTCAAGGACCGGACACCATTACCATTAATCGGAGAATCCCTTGATCAACTATCCAGCACCACCATCTACACCAAGCTTGACATCCGGGACGCCTATTACAACCTCAGGATTAAGGCCAGGGACGAGTGGAAAATAGTGTTCCGGACCCGATACGGACTGTATGAGTACTGTGTCATACTGTTCGGACTAAGCAACGTGCCAGCCTCGTTCCAACGATGGATGAACGAAATCCTAAGTGAATACCTTGACATCTTCTGTGTGGCATACCTGGACGATATCCTCTTATTCTCGCAGAATCTGGAAGACCACCGGGAACATGTCCGAAAGATATTAGAGCGAGTCAAGGAAACAGAGCTAACACTGAAAGCAATAGCACATCCTGCGGATTGACAGCCACGACAAACAGCACATCCTTCGGGTTGACAGCCACGACAAAGGGCACATCCTCTGGCTTGACAGCAATGACAAAGGAACTGGATACGCTGCTGGTTCCCTCTCGTCGCCTGCGTATCATGGGAAGCAAGCAGACAGGGACTTGTGACGGTTTGGGGGTCCTTGTGCTTTGTGGTGATGGTAGAGTACACTCTCCCAGTTGTACTGCACATCTTCCGGGTTGACAGTGAGGACAAAGGGACTGGATATGCTGCTGGTTCTATTGTCGTCATCCGCTCATCATGGGATGCAAGCAGACACGACTTGTGATGTTTCGGGGGTCCTCGAGCTTTGTGGTGGCGGTGTAATACACTCTCCCGGTTATACTGCACATCCTCTGGGTTGACAGCGATGACAAAGGGACTGCATATGCTGTGGTTCTATCATTGTCGCCTGTATATCATGGGATGCAAGCAGATGGGACTTGTGACATTTTGGTGGTTCTCGAGCTTTGTGGTGGCGGTGCAATACACTCTCCTGGGTATACTGCACACTGCACATGGAAAATATACATCGAACTTTTCATTTCATTTAGGTGGTGTTTGTGGTTGAATCGAACATCCTCCGTGTTAACAGACAGGAAAGGTGTACGCACAGCATATCCGCAATGGGGAAAGGGAAAATAAAAGTCGCCAGCAGGACAGGATTTGAACCTGCACTTTCCTCACTACCCCAAGGTTACACTAACCAGTCATTACATGCTTTGTTATAAGGTGCTCTACCAACTACACCATCCAGACTGGCGATGAAAGCTGCTTGACTCAAAGCTATATATACTACATTAGGAAAAAAAATTGCGTCCTGAGCATCCGGACGCACTAGACGCACTGGACCTTTCAGATGCCACCTGCTTAACTCGGATGCAGATCCCCACGGCACCGTGCGTCCGGACGCAGATCGCCACGGCATCTACTTACCGGACGGAGCATGGCAGGGCATTTTCCTTCTGGACGCAGCTGTGTCAGGACATTTTCCTTATGGACGTAGCTGTGTCAGGGCATTTCCCTACTGGACATGTCCGGACAACACGTGTCATGGTACCAGGTTTACGCTGGCTGTCAAGGCACGGAACATCGCAGCAAATACTCGGGTCACATTCCCAAACACGCAGTGGGTTCCAGGCATAGTGACTCAGTCCAGTTCTATTCTTTATATCTACGGTATGTACATCTATATATGCTACTACACACTTCGCATTTCCAGCAAAAGCACCCAGCGTCATACCCATCACCGCGATCATCACATGCAGTAATACTGTTTTGACGTGCGTAGCATTGCTCTACGTGTTGGAAACAAAGGAAAGTTGGCAAATACGACACGACGCGATGAGCACGACAACCCTGAGCAGGATGGCGATGAGGAATCCGGCGGCTAGGACAATAGCGAGTAGGACGTGGCGAGTATGATGGCGAGCTTTGTGACATGGTCAGCGCAGCTCTCAGAGTGACAGAGACACAGGAAAGTTGTAGAAAACACAGTGACGAGTACGATGTCAATGAGGATGCCGGCGGCGAGGACGATAGCGAGTAGGACATGGCGACTATGAGAGCAAGTAAGAAGCGGTGAGGATGATACCCAGTAGGACGCAGCGAGTATGATGGTGAGGTTTGGGACATGGTTAGCACAGCTCTGAGAGTGACAGGAACAGCAGCGGGAACTGGTACAATACGATGTGAAAGTACAATATCGATGAGGAGGATGTCGATGAGTTTGATGGCAGTGAGGATGGTAGCAAGTATGATGGAAACGCAAAGAACGATGACGAGTATCTAGGGCGAGGTGAAAGGAGAAGAAAAACGGGGTCTATGTAGGAGCGATGAGCAAGCCAAACCTTACGTAAGCGCAAGTATTAGTAATAGCTTGGCGCTTTGCATTGATATCATACTTGCCGCATCCTACTCCCTATCTTTCTTGCAGCCAGCAATATCATTGACATCGTACTCCTCACCTCGTATTGTACCACTTCCTGCCGCTATTCCTGTCACTCTGAGAGCTGTGCTAACCATGTCCCAAACCTCGCCATCATACTCGCCGCGTCCTACTTGCTATCGTTGGTGCCGTGTCTTACTCACTCTCATAGTCGCCACGTCCTACTCGCTATCGTCCTAGCCGCCGGCCTCCTTATTGACATCATACTCGTCACTGTGTTTTCTACAACTTCCCGGTGTCTCTGTCACTCTGAGAGCTGCACTAACCATGTCACAAAGCTTGCCATCATACTTGCCGTGTCCTACTCGCTATCGTACTCGCCGCTGGCGTCCTCATCGCCATCCTCCTCATAGTCGTCATGCTCATCACGTCGTGTCGTATTTTCCAACTTTCCTTTGTTTCTGACATACCGAGCAATGCTACGTGCGTCCAAACAGCATTACTGCATGTGATAATCGTGGCGATGGGTGTGATGCTGGGTGCTTCTGGAAACACGAAGTGTGTAGTAGCATATATAGATGTACATACCGTAGATATAAAGAATAGAACTGGACTGACTCACTATGTCTGGAACCTGCTGCGTGTTTGCGAATGCAACCTGAGTATTTGCTGCAACATTCCACGCCTTGACAGCCAGTGTGACTGTCATCAGGAAAAAAAACTCTGCGTCCGGACGCACAGGCTGCGTCTGGATACACCAGGCGCTCGGGACGCTCTGGACGTACCCTGGCAGGGCACATACCGCTCCCAACAGAAAACGCACAGGCAATGTGAATTCGGACGCAGCACGTCGTGGTTCCGTGCATTCGGACACAGTATGCCAGGGCGCCGTGTGTCCGGACGCAGCTCGCCACGGCATCGTGCATCCGGACGCAGTTGGCACGGCATCTGCTTATCGGATGGTGCGTGTCAGGGCATTTTTTTTCTGGACGCAGCCCTGTCAGGGCATTTCCTTCTGGACAGAACATGTCAGGGTATTTTCCTTCTGGACGCAGCCGTGTCAGGGAATTTCCTACTGGACACAGCCGTGTCAGGGTATTTTCCTTCTGGACGCAGCCATATCAGGGCATTGCCTACTGGACGCAGCCGTGACAGGGCAAATGGCATCCGGACGACACGTGTCATGGCACCACGGTCATGCTGGCTGTCAAGGCACGGAACATCGCAGCAAATACTCTCGTCACATTCGTAAACACGCAGTGGGTTCCAGGCATAGTGACTCAGTCCAGTTCTATTCTTTATATCTAATGTACATCTATATATGCTACTACCACACTTCGCGCGGAAACAAAGGAAAGTTGGCAAATACGATACGACCCGTAGAGCACGACGCGATGAGCACGACCTGATGAGCACGACGCGATGAGCACGACACGATGAGCACAACGACTATGAGGAGGATGGCAATGAGGACACCGGCGGTGAGGACGATAGCAAGTAGGACGCGGCGAGTATGATTGCAAGTAAGACACGGCGAGTATGATGGCGAGCTTTGTGACATGGTTAGCGCAACTCTCAGAGTGACAGACAGCGGGAAGTTGTACAATACAACGTGACCAGTACGATGTCAATGAGGGTGCCGGCGGCGAGAACGATAGCGAGTAGGAGGCGGCGAGTGTGAGAGCTAGTAAGATGCGGTGAGTACGAGAGCAAGTACGACGCGGCGAGTACGATGGCAATGGAAAGCGCCAAGCCATTACTAACGCTTGCGCTTTCACAAGGTTAGGCTCGCTCATCACTCATAGACCCCTTTTTTCTTCTCCTTTCACCTCGTCCTACTCGTCGACATTTTCCTCGTCGACATTTTACACGTCACGCCTTTCACGCTACGTTACTTGTCGCCATCCTCCTCATCGACATTGTACTCGTCACCTCGTATTGTACCACTTCCCGCCGCTGTTCCTGTCACTCTGAGAGGTGTGCTAAACATGTCACAATACTTGCCATCATACTCGTCGCGTCTTTCTCGCCACCATACTCGCTGTGTCTTACTCGCTCTCATACTCGCCGCGTCTTACTCGCTATCATTCTCGCCGCCCGCACCCTCATTGACATCGTACTCCTCACTCGGTATTGTACAACTCCCCGGTGTCTGTCACTCTGAGAGCTGAGCTAACCATGTCACAAAGCTCGCCACATACTCGCTGCGTCTTACTTGCTCGCATACCTGCAGCGTCCTACTCGCTCCCACACTTGCCACATCCTACCCGCTATCGTTCTCCCCGCCAGCACCCACATCGACATCATACTCGCCATGTCTTACTCGCTGCGTCCTACTCGCTATCGTTCTCGCCGCTGGCACCCTCATTGACATAGTACTTGTCACGTTGTATTGTACAACTTCCCGCTGTCTGTCACTGTGAGAGCTGCGCTAACTATGTCACAAAGCTCGCCATCATACTTGCTGCGTCCTACTTGCTATCGTCCTTGCCACCGGCGCCCTCATCACCATCCTCCTCATAGTCGTCGTGCTCATCGCGTCGTGCTCATCGCATCGTGTTCATCGCATCGTTCTCATCGCATCGTGCTCATCGCATCGTGCTCAACGCATCATGTAGTATTTGCCAACTTTCCATTGTTTGCACGCGAAGTGTTGTAGTAGCATATATAGATGTAGATTAGATATAAAGAATAGAACTGTACTGAGTCACTATGCCTGGAACCCTCTGCGTGTTTGCGAATGTGACGAGAGTATTTGCTGCGATGTTCCATGCCTTGATAGCCAGCGTGACCGCAGTGCCATGACGCGCGTCGTCCAGACGCCATTTGCCCTGATACAGCTGCGTCCAGAAGGAAAATGCTCTGACACAGCTGCGTCCAGAAGGAAAATACCCTGACACACTCCGTCCGGTAGGCAGATGCCGTGGCAAGCTGCGTCCGGACACTCAGGACGCAATTTTTTTTTCCTGATACGTGCTGGCATGAGACGTGTCGTCCAGACGTGTCCAGTAGGAAAATACACTGACACGGCTGCGTCTAGAAGGAAAATGCCCTGACACAGTGCGTCCAGAAGGAAAATGCCCTGCCATGCTCCATCCAGTAAGCAGATACCATGGCGATCTGCGTCTGGACGTACGGTACCGTGGCGAGCTATGTCTGAATTCACATTGCCTGTGTGTTTTGTGTTGGGAGCGGTATGTGCGCTGACAGGGTGCGCCCAGAGCGTCCCGAGCACCTGGTGTGTCTGGACGCAGCCTGTGCGTCTGGAGGCAGATTTTTTTCCAGATGTGTCAACCCGGAGGATGTGCAGAGTATATTGCTCCATCACCACAAAGCTCGAGGACCACCAAAATGTCACAAGTCCCATCTGCTTGCATCCCATGATACGCAGACGACGGCAAGGGAACAGGCAGCTTATTCATTCCATTTGCCAGTCAGAACACCCTCGCCTACTCCCCTCCAGCGTGTACTACCCACTCCATCGTGTCCTATAAGTTGTTCAGACATGTCTTCTATTTGCTATTCCTCGCAACTTTCAAAGCACCACCGCCTTTCACCACTTCGGTCTTGTCCTCACTCTCCACTTGATTCTCTTTCACATAGTCACCAGAATACCTACACTGACGATTTGCCAACAGCTACATTTGTCACTCCGATTTCCACGATGACGCAGGCTGCTGGCAACCGTACCAGAGTCAGTCTGGGACAATACCAAGTGTATTTCAACATCACAGCCGCGAATGTAGAACCATTCGTGTGATGCTGAATTGGCTTTCTTTTCCAAGTTCACGGCAGCTTCAATACCACCTGGGGAAACTCAGCAATGATGGCGTTGGCGGACGCCGCCATCATCCAGGACGAATATCTCACCAGGTATTTCGACAAGCTATACAACCTCTCCCCTCCCCTAGATCTTACTTCGCCCACTAAACCAACTGCCCGCAAGCCCAGGAAAGGATAGACGATGTTCACGACCTTTGTCGCTGATACCCGACACAAGCTCGTTCAAATTTGGAAGAAGGCCGGCATGACTTGGCCTCCTACGCCACTGGGAGTTGCAACTCCTGCCCGGACAGTTGCACGCCCATCGCAACCAGCAGCTCCGGTAGCTGCTGCCCCCCGCGCAGGCCAGCTTGACCCGAAAGGGACCACAGTATTTCAATTCTTTATCATTGATCCGGAGACAGTGTGTAACCCTATGGACTACAATTCTGACGCCGATGATGATGGGAGCCACAACAAACCGACAGATATATACGCATGGCGGAATGCAAACAACACCCAGTGGCTGGAAAGCTTGTGAAACGAGGAGATAACATCTCTGTGGGTTCTGGTGGAGAAGGTTTGCCGGAAGGTTCCCCCCTGACGAGAAGTTAGGGTCATGTACGGAGCAACGTGCAACCTTTCGAGCATAGATAAATTCCCTACCATATTTTTGGATCCGGGGCTCACTGAGGGGGGTATGCAAAATCTTTCCGATGATGACCAACTCAAGGCTTGGGTGGCCATGACTGCGCACCTTGACCGCCCTCTGGGCGTTGGTGTTTACCTCTGGCGGCAGCTGGCCAGTAGGATCCCCAATTCTCCTACGCAGAGACTTATACCTCATTTGAACCAGCAAGTACTGGTTTACGATGCACATCCCGAAGTAGAGGAATACCCCTACGATTCCGAAGCTTATGAGGTCATCACCAAGAGCCGTAAACGGGTTGGTAAGCCACGCAGAATCAAGGGGTACATCTGCGGCCTGAACTGGTTTGCCTGCCAGATACGCCACAGTTGGTGGATGCTCCGGAAGTTCCTGGCATGGGCGAATGGGGTCTACTATCGGGGAAGGATATCAATGGCGGACCGCATATGCTTCCCAATAGAAGCTTGCTGGCAGCCACAGATGAATGTGAGCCAGCATATCCAGGAGAAAACTCAATACATCACCATTGCGCGTAACGACGCTGTGTACAGAGTGTTCGTCATGGATCTTGCGAATGGAGTGATATTCGCAAACCCACCATTCGCACAGGAAGTGGCTTCTGACGAAAAGCACTCCACATGAGGGGGCGGGGGGGGGGGGC
>Ga0307516_10004990_pt1 | contig 16107 bp, 19 predicted proteins | sample 19_EM_MG_FD_203310 | JGI IMG/M metagenome (GOLD analysis project Ga0307516, IMG submission 203310) | Populus trichocarpa ectomycorrhiza microbial communities from riparian zone in the Pacific Northwest, United States - 19_EM | ecosystem: Host-associated > Plants > Roots > Unclassified | place...
TGCCACTCATCCCCTTTCCCTTTGGTAACCTTGAGTTACCACCTGGCTGCTATTGGGTCGGTAATACTCCTCTCTTTCAGAGCTCGCCCCAGCCTGTGACTTTCACTCATGAAATCTCACTCGGCCTTAATCCTCAGGTTGAGTCCGGCTAGTCATACTAATTGCATGTCTTGGGGTGTCACCAGCGCGCTGGGTGTAACAGCCGGCAGCGTGGATGAAAGTAAGACACGACAAGTACGATGTCGATGAGGATGCTGGCAGTGTGGATGATAGAAAGTAAGACACGGCGAGAAGATTTACGAGCTTCAAGAATTGTTAGCGCAGCTCTCAGAGCGACAGACAGTGGGAAGTTGTACAATACGATGCGACGAGCACGATGTCGATGAGGATCGTGGTCAGGATGTTGCCGGCAGCGTAGATGATAGCCAGTAAGATGGGACGAGCGTAATGGTGGTGCATATGATGAAACGCAAAGAAAGAAGGGGTGGAATTGCGACCTGTGCCGTTGTATTTAGCAAGCCGTACATTGGTAAGGGTACCGATCAGTGGTAAGCGGGCCAAACCATACGAATGCGCAGGTGCTAGTAAATGCTTGGTACCTTACAAGTTGCATACGAAATCACTGGCAATGCTCGAAACCTGTGAATTCCTCTCTCTTAGTCATGGATACCCCGGCCCCCGCCATTTATAATCGGACAATAATTCCGCATCGTATCAATTCAGTTTGACCGAATGTTTGTGCCTACTGGCCTCTGCTTTTCATGGTAGTGATACTGAAATCTTGAAGGATATATGGATTTGGAGTGTTGTATGTAGTAGAGATTCTCCTAGCAGAAGTAGTTGAATCAGAACAGCAGCATCGATAGGTTGCAAAGCAGGGGCCAGTAGGCACAAACTTTCAGTCAGACTGAATTGATACGATAGGAAATTATTGTACGAATATAAATGGTAGGGGTAGGGGTATCGACGACTAAGGGAGAGGAATTCACAGGTTTCGAGCATTGCGAGTGATTTCGCATGCAACTTGTAAGGTACCAAGTATTTGCTAGCGCCTGCGCTTTCGTACGGTTTGGCTTGCTTACCACTGATCAGCACCCTTACCAATGCATGGCTTGCTAAATACAATGGCATGGGCCGCAATTCCACCCCTTCTTTCTTCGCCTTTCATCATACGCGCCACCATTGCACTCGTCCCATCTTACTTGCTATCATGAACGCTGCCGGCAACCTCCTCACCGCCATCCTCATCGACATTGTGCTCGTCGCGTCCTATTGTACAACTTCCCACTGTCTGTCGCTCTGAGAGCTGTGCTAACCATCTCACGAAGCTTGTAGATCTTCTCGCAGCGTCTTACTTTCTATCATCCACACCGCCGACATCCTCATCGATATCGTACTTGTCGCATCTTACTTGCTATCATCCACGCCACCGGCATTCTCATCGACATCGTACTCATTGCATCTTACTTGCTATCACCCACACTGCCAGCATCCTCATCGCCATCCTCATTGACATCATACTCATCGCGTCTTACTCGTTATTTTCCTTGCGGCCAGCATCCTGATTGGTATCCACTTCATTGATATCGTTCTCATTGCGTCGTGTCTCATCTGGCAAACTGCCTTTGTTACTGTCACGCAGAGCAATGCTATCTATGTGACGTGGTATATAGATGTACATTAGATGTAATGAATAGAACTGGTTTAAGTCACAATACATGGAACCAAATGCGTGTTTGATAGTCTTCACTGCAATGTACCGTGCCCTGACAGTCGCGTATGCTACCACCGTGACCGCTCTATTACCTATGTGTTGTGCGCCATCGTAAGCCTCGTCTGGATCCCATTTGCTTTGAAACTCTGCATCTGTAAGACACGCACTGCATCCAGAAGGCAAATACCCTGACACTCCGCATCCAGAAGGCAAATGTCCTGACACTCCTTGTCCGGAAGGTATATGCCGTAGCACGCGTTGTCTGGACGACATTTGCATTGATACTCTGTGTCCGGATGAAATTTGCCTTGACACTGTACGTCTAGTAGGCAAATACCCTGACACTCCTCGTCTGGAAGGGAAATGCCCTGACACTCCTTGTCCAGTAGGCAGATGCCCTGGCTCGCGTCGTCCGGATGCTATTTGTCTTGACACCCTGCATCCGGAAGACATGCGCTACGTCCAAAAGGCAGATGCCGTGGTGCACGTCGTCCGTAGGACCTTTGCCATGACACGCTGCATCCGCAAGAAATTTGCCTTAACACTCTGCGTCTGGAAGAAATTTGCATTGACACTCTGCGTCTAGTAGGCAAATGCTCTGACACTCCTCGTCTGGAAGGGAAATGCCCTGACACTCCTTGTCTGGAAGGCAGATGCCATTGCGCGCATTGTCCGGATGATATTTGCCTTGACACCCTGCATCTGGAAGATACATACTGCGTCCAGAAGGCAGATGCCGTGGCGTGCATTGTCCGTAGGACCTTTGCCTTGACATGCTGCGTCCGGATGAAATTTGCCTTGACACTCTGCATCCAGTAGACAAATGCCCTGACACTCCTCGTCTGGAAGGCAGATGCCGTGGCACATGTCGTCCGGACGACATTTGCCTTGACACTCTGCATCCGTAAGAAATTTACCTTGACACTCGGCGTCCAGAAGGGAAATGCCTTGACACTCCTCGTCTGGAAGGCAGATACCATGGCACGCATCATCCGGACGACATTTGCGTTGACACTCTGCGTCCGGGAGAAATTTACCTTGACACTGTGTGTCTAGTAGGCAAATGCCCTGACACTCCTCGTCTGCAAGGGAAATGCCCTGACACTCCTTGTCCAGAAGGCAGATGCCCTGGCTCGCGTCGTCCGCGTAACATTTGCCTTGACACTCTACGTCCGCAAGAAATTTACGTTGAGACTCTGTGTCTAGTAGGCAAATACCCTGACACTCCTCGTCCGGAAGGCAGATGCCATTGCGCGCGTCATCCAGATGACATTTACCTTGACATGCTGCATCCGGAAGACACACGCTGCGTCCAGAAGGCAGATGCCGTGGCGCGCATCGTCCGTAGGACCTTTGCCTTGACACGCTGCATCCGGAAAAAAATTGCCTTGACACTCTGCGTCCAGTAGGCAAATGTCCTGATACTCCTCGTCCAGAAGGCAGATTCCGTGGCACGCATCGTCCGGGCGCAGACTACCTTGCCAGGTTGCGTCCCGAGCGTCTAGATGTTTCAGACGTGTATATAGCGTCCAGACGCAGCCCCTGCATCCGGACGCAGAATTTTTTTCCTGGTGCATGCTCCGACTCGAAGCGCCATGAGATCTCCATCAGATCACAGACGGAACCGACCCTACCGAAAAGGTGGTGGATATTGCCAATCCTGGTGGTTGGATCCGGTCATTGGTCCACCAACAGGAACAAGCGGAAGAAGACCTTCGGCAGCTACAGGAGCTATGTGGAATCACGATCGAATGAACTGACTGATGAATCCGGGACATTAAAAAGGCCTACTATACGCTAGCCCAGGGAATGCAGTACATCTATGATCGAGTCCAAGCCAAGGAAGATATCGCAGAAGCCTGGGTGCAAAACAAGCTGGCAGTAACTGCAAATGCCTACCAAACCTTCGCCCGACAAGTCTGACAGGCTATCATCGAACGAACCAGCAAGGCAGCCCTCTGATAGGCACACCAAGGAACCCAGCTCGCTAGACTAAACGATACCCTTGCCTTCCTCTCAGAGGCCAATGTCACCCACAACTGACACTTGGCTGTATTCCAAAGGAACATAGAGACCTGGGCCGACGACCACCAGAACCGCGTCGCCACACCCAAAAAGCGGCTTGCAGCGGTGCAAAACGAAATCCGACACGTAGCGATACAGATAGATCTCCCAGCAACACCAACCCCGTATGATTCCAATGAGTCTAGGGACCCTGCCTATCGCTCCAATACCGACACGACCAGCCAGCATCCTACGACTAAGGTCAGAGATACCGAGGCTGTAAATGCCTGCACCATACATACCTCTAGGAGCCATGGGAGGAGGGCATGGTGGAGGATGACACCCGAGGCTTCCGCGCAGACTGGCCCCCCCACCATTGCCATCACCACCGGCAACTGATGACGGTAACAATGACCTGTACGAATGCAACCTCCCAATGGGCCAGCCACCTCCAAACATGTAGGAGCCAACCAAAGGGCAACTGGCAACAATGCTCCCACAGGGAGAAATAGCCCTCCTAGTAGGAGAAGGAATCGTGACTGCCCGACTGGATCAAAGGCAGGAGGTATGGGTAAACACCTCCTGCCTGAAGATGAAAAGTCCTGACAACTTTGACTGAAAAACCACTACCAACTTCAACCAATTGTGGGAGGAGGATTTCGGGCACCGCGGAGGCCACTCAGAGCACGCTGGCTAGGGCAGGTGGCATGGCACACACCACGTCTAGCATGACGCCTAGAGTCTGTATGGATACGTATAGTACAGTGTGGGACTTGGTACGGGCTTGCTCTTAGGGCTTCAGGTAGAACAGCCACAGACTAGCACTAGCAGTGGACCCCTTGTTAAGAGGCTGCTGCTCCTCTTCCTAGAATGGATTATGCTTCTCATTGCCCCTCAACTGGTAGCAACACTTTTTTATCGACCTCTTTATTTCTCCACCCTGCATATTAAGCGGTGAGTATTCTTCTTTATTTCTCTGCTCTGCAGTATAAGCAGTAAACACGACACATGAGAAACAGTTGCACGACACATGCGAAGGAGGGAAACAGAAGCAATGGAAAGCGGAAGGAAATCCAAACTGAAAAGAAGAACGAAACCCGAACGACCAACGAACCGAATAATAAATGGAAAACGGAACGAAATCCGAACTTGCGATACAACAAAGAGAGAGAAGGGGGTGAGCAACAAGAAGTAGCTCTCGTGTTAAAAGTAGCTGTTACAGACAGCAAGCAGTAAGCGTGGGGGCCAGTATTTGGGGCCTGCTCTCTTACTTCTCTTTCAACGTGTCAAGTGACGATATTAGCTAACCGTCTAGATTAAGTCAAGATGGCAGCCCAACCTATCCCATGGCCAGAGCCAGATATCTCATTCGAATGGATTGGAGAAGCGGACATTTTATGGGACCAAAACATGGCTGTCGTAGCCATCACCGGAGTGGCGATACACAAGGCCTATTCCACATGGCATGCAATGTACCAAGAGACGTCAGCAAAGATCCACAAATTGGAAAATGAGGTCAACGAAATGAAGAACGATGAGGGGAAGCCACTGGCCTTTAAGAACCGAATCTAACAACTTGAGAAGGAGCTACGGACAGCCAGATCGGACCCCATTGGCATCTCAGACCTCGAACATGACCAACTGCTAGAATCGCAAGTGGAGGTCATAGAAGCCAAGGAATGTTTTCTAAAAATGGAAAAGAAGGCGAAGAAAGCACTGCTACAGGTGATGTAATGGAAGAACTGGTGCGACAAACTGATCGTCAACAACAACCAAGCCCGTATCGAGACCGGTGTGAGCACCAACAGCAGTGGTGGTCAACAAGCACTGGTGGTTCAGAAGGTTAGGCTGCTTCAGCCAAAGAGGTTCAACAGAATACAAGACATGGAGACCATGGTCCGGTTCCTCGATGAAGTGGAACACTTAGTCTGGCAAGGAGGAGCGATTTGCTCAAGAGCCTCAAAAGACAACCAAAACATCGATATGGCCTGGCACTTCTTGACAACACAAGCATTCCACTGGTTCGGGGACGCCATGACGAAGCAGAACATTAGTTCCATTTTCCCAGAGAACTACGAATACAGAATAACCTGGGGAGGAGTTAGAGATGCATTCAAAAACAGTACATTCTGGAGTCGGCGGTATCAGTGATTCGAAAGGAATGGCACTCCTTGAAGTTCAACTGTGCCCAGATGTTGAAGTTCAACCGATGGGCTTTGGAACTAATCACCATTCTGGGAGGGTCCCTCACAATCACACGGGACAACCCACTGTGGGAGGAATACCTTTAGAAGCTACCGGAAGCCACTACCAATCATGTCTCTCAGCAGACACGTCTCATGAATGTCCTCATGAATAAGCAGCTCAACCTTTTGGGCATGATGGATATTGTGGCGGAACGAGCCATGCCATTACTCACCCACGTTCCCTCCATGGCAGGTATCCCCATAGCGCGTACCACCTCCAGCATCACTTCTGAGATGTAATACACCCCAGAGCCAATGAACCTCAGCAATATGGAGAAGGAGGAGCTGAATGCGGTGGACAAGAAGGTCCAGTGCCACCATTGTCAGGGCTTCAGACACATCACCAGGCAATGTGGAACACTGAGCACTAACGCGCGGATAACCACGTGGAAGACCTGCAGACCGGAAAATACCACACACCGCCAGCAAAACCAGCATCACGAGATCCCACATACCAAAGGTGCCACTCCCAAGGTAAGATGCCCAACACCCCAGCAGCGACCATCGTGGCGTCCCCCGATAAAGCACATCAACAATGCCATCGACCATGCTGAAGTTGGAACAGGGGTATACTTTGAAGGAGGATGGGACAAGGACTTGCCCTCAGAGGGAGAAGTGCCTTGGAGAAATCGAGTTGAGTGGATTGGAAGGCAGAAGATATGGGAGTCAGGTAATGGAAGCAGGAAAAGGAAGTCAGTAAGGGTGATAGAGTGTCCCCTTACTAAGAAAGGGTGAGAAGCAGCAAAATTGCATTTGAGGAACCTGAATGTTGTTAAAGACAATGATAATAGAAACAGTGATTTACTACGGCTCTATGCAAAACTTGAAACTTCTCACTCCAAAACCCACTCAGCTTACACACTAATAGACCCCGGCGTATCACACTACTACATCGACACAAACTACACCAAACAGCTAGGCCTACCATTTCATCATGCAGGACGCACGTCAATAATAACCGCTGGGACGAAACACCCCCCCGAAGACAGATTTTAGGTCTGGCTGAAGGGACAAATACACAGAATCATCGGAAACCACATGGACGTCTCGGAATAGTTCACAGTATTCGACTTAAAAGGAGTATACGATATCATCATTAGGAAAAAACTGGCACTCGAAGACACACCACTTAGTGGACTTGAATAACGTGCTGTATCTCCTGGATGTAGTAGACTGGTTGCTCTTGATGGACTGTTGGCCAGCATTCGTACCCAAACTAATATTAAGAGGACTTCAACCGCTTCAAGGCCGCTATTGAGAACTACACAACCACTACGTAGCAGTAGCCCAAGCAGCGTCAATCAACCTGACCTTGGCAGACAAGGCATGACAGGCGATGTTTACAGCCCATGGAGATATAATCTTCGTAATTGACATCTGTAAATGACAAGTGGTCAACGAATTCAGGGAAGACAACCCCATATTTGCGGACCTATGAAAGTGGAGAGTCCAAATCAGGCAAGATTTTGAGGATCTCTTTCAACCACCAAAGGGTGTCCCACCACCAGGGGAGCACGACATCAGCAAAAAATTTAATTCTTACCGGAGCTACCGGAGCTAGCGAAGCTTACCGGAGCACCGCGAGTGAAATATAACTTTGTCCTTCGATAGGATAGGGAAGCTACGGACGCTACTACCATCTTACCGACACGCCCACCACCTTAGGGGAGCTAGGGAGGCTAGAAACGCTAGGAAAGCTAGGGAAGCTACGGACGCAACCACCAACCTTACCGACGCAACCACCAATCTTACCGACGCGCCCGCCACCTTAGGAGAGCTAGGGAGGCTAGAAACGCTAGGAAAGCTAGGGAAGCTACGGACGCAACCACCCCTCTTACGGGAGCTAGAGAAGCATACAGGAGCAATGAGTGTGCTCTGGGAGCAGTTTCGTACCCGCAATTACTACAGTTACAATGCTACTACACACAGTTGACTATGCTCTTCGATCACAAAATAATTATTATATTTAAAATCTATATTATACCACGAAGTCCAACGTCTCAAACACCGTCTGCTACAGTGACAAATAAGGGCAGACGATGCAACGCAAATGAATGTAAACCATCAATACGTAACAGTGCGGTTTTGATATACGTACGAACGTATGTCAGCAATGGCTACAGCACACGAGCAGTGCATACAAATGTAGACAGCGGTAACGATGGCAGACGCGCAGCATGTAGGAATATAGGACAGCAGTGCGTACCGACGAGGTTCTGCAATGCGTATGAACGCAGGTCGACGATGTAGACGGCAGACGAGCAGCGCGTACGAATGTAGGACAGCAGTGCATACCGACGAGGTTTTGCAACGTGTACGAACGCAGGTCAACAGTGTTGACGGCAGACGAGCAGCGGGTACGAATGTAGGACAGCAGTGCGTAACAACGAGCGTCTGCAATGCATACGAACGCAGATCGACGATGTAGACGGCAGACGAGCAGCACGTACGAATGTAAGACAGCAGTGCGTACCAACGGGCTTCTGCAACGCGTACGAATGCAGGTCGACGATGTAGACGGCAGATGAGCAGCACGTACAAATGTAGGACAGCAGTGCGTACCGACGAGGTTTTGCAACGTGTACGAATGCAGGTCGACGATGTTGACGGCAGACGAGCAGTGCGTACGAATGTACCCAGCGGCAATGGCGGCAGATGCGCAGCAGGTGCGAATGTAGGACAGCGGTGTGTACCAACGAGGTTCTGCAACGTGTACGAATGCAGGTCAGTGGTGTTAACGGCATACGAGCAGCGCGTACGAATGTAGGACAGCAGTTGGTACCAACAAAGCTCTGCAACACGTACGAACGCAGGTCGACGATGTTGACGGCATATGAGCAGCGCGTACAAATGTAGGACAGCAGTGGGTACCAACGATACTCTGCAACGCGTGCGAACCCAGGTTGACGATGTTGACAGCATAGGACCAGCGTGTACGAATGTAGGACAGCAGTGCGTACCAACAAGGTTACCCAACGCGTAGGAATACAGGTCGACGATGTTGACGGTAGACGAGTACAGCGTACTAATGTAGGACAGCAGTGGGTATCTACGAGGTTCTGCAACACACGAACACAGGTCAGCAATGTTGTTGGTATACGAGCAGTGTGTATGAATGTAGCCAGCGGCAATGGCGGCAGATGCGCAGCAGGTGCGAATGTAGGACAACAGTGGGTAGAAACGAGGTTTTGCAACACGTACGAATGCAGGTCAACGATGTAGATGGCAGACGAGCAGCGCGTACGAATCTAGGACAGCAGTGGGTAGCAAAGAGGTTTTGCAACACGTACGAACGCAGGTCGACGATGTTGACCGCAGACGAGGAGCACGTACGAATGTCGCTAGTGGTAATGGCGGCAGAAGCGCAGCATGTACGAATGTAGGACAGCAGTGTGTACCAAGGAGGTTCTGCAATGCGTACGAACACAGGTCGGTGGTGTTGACGGCATACGAGCAACGCGTACAAATGTAGGACAGCAGTGAGTACCAAAGAGGTACTCCAACGCGTAGGGACGCAGGTCAACGATATTGTTGGCAGAGGAGCAGCGCATACGATAGTAGCCAGCAGTAATGGTGGCAGACACACAGCATGTACGAATGTAGGACATCCGTGCGTACCGACGAGGTTCTGCAACGCGTACGAACGCAGGTCAGCAGTGTTGACGGCAGACGTGAAGCACGTACAAATGTAGCCAGCGGCAATGGCGGCAGACATGCTGCGTGTACAAATATAGGACATCAGTGTGTACCAACAAGGTTCTGCAACGTGTACGAATGCAGGTCAGTGGTGTTGACTGCATACGAGCAGCGCGTACGAATGTAGGACAGCAGTGGGTACCAACGAGCTTCTGCAACGCGTACAAACACAGGTCAGCGGTATTGACGGCATACGAGCAGCGCGTACGAATGTAGAACAGCAGTGGGTACCAACGAAGCTCTGCAATGCGTGCGAATGCAGGTCGACGATGTTGACGGCATACAAGCAGCACGCACGAATGTAGGAAAGCAGTGGGTACCAACGATGCTCTGCAACGCGTGCCAACCCAGGTCGACGATGTAGATAGCAGACAAGCTGCGCGTACGAATGTAGGACAGCAGTGGGTACCAACGAGGTTTTGCAACGTGTACGAACGCAGGTCGACGATGTTGACGGCAGACGAGCAGCACGTACGAATGTAGCCAGTGGCAATAGCGGCAGAGGCGCAGCATGTACAAATGTAGGACAGCGGTGTGTACCAATGAAGTTCTGCAACGCGTACGAACACAGGTTGACAATGTTGACGGCAGACGACGAATGTAAACAGCGGCAATGGCAGCAGACGCGCAGCATGTACGAATGTAGGACAGTGGTGTGTACCAAGGAGGTTCTGCAATACGTACGAACGCAGGTCGACGATGTTAACGGCATATGAGCAGCGTGTACGAATGTAGGACAGCAGTGGGTACCAACAAGGTTTTGCAACGCGTACGAACGCAGGTCGACGATGTTGACGGCAGACGAGCAGCACGTACGAATAAAGCCAGTGGCAATGGCGGCAGAGGCGCAGCATGTACGAATGTAGGACAGTGGTGTGTACCAATGAAGTTCTGCAACGTGTACGAACGCAGGTAGACGATGTTGACGGCAGACGACGAATGTAGACAGCGGCAATTGCAGCAGACGTGCAGCATGTACGAATGTAGGACAGTGGTGTGTACCAACGAGGTTCTGCAACGCGTACGAACGTAGGTCGATGATGTTGATGGCAGAGGAGCAGCGCCTACGAATGTAGCCAGCAGTAATGGAGGCAGACGTGCAGCGTGTACGAATGTAGGACAGCGGTGTGTACCAACGAGGTTCTGCAACACGTACGAACGCAGGTTGACGATGTTGACAGCAGACAAGGAGCATGTACGAATGTAGCCAGCGGTAATGGCGGCAGATGTACAGCATTTACGAATGTACGACAGCGGTGTGAACCAATGATGTTCTGCAATGCGTACGAACGCAGGTCGACAATGTTGACGGCAGACGAGCAGCACGTACGAATGTAGGACAGCGGTGTGTACCAATGACGTTCTGCAGCGCGTACGAACGGAGGTACACGATGTTGACGGCAGACGACGAATGTAGCCAGTGGTAATGACGGCAGACACGCAGCAGGTACGAATGTAGGACAGCAGTGCATACCGACGAGGTTCTGCAAGGCGTACGAATGCAGTTCAGCGGTGTTGACGGCAGACATGGAGTACGTACATATGTAGCCAGTGGCAATAGCGGCAGACGCGCAGAGTGTACAAATGTAGGACAGCGGTGTGTACCAACGAGGTTCTGCAACGCGTACAAACGCAGGTCGACGATGTTGACGGTAGACGAGCAGCGCATACGAATGAAGCCAGCGGTAATGGCGGCAGACGCGCAGCATGTACGAATGTAGGACAGCCGTGCGTACCGACGAGGTTCCGCAACTTGTACGAACGTAGGTCAGGGGTGTTGACTGCATACGAGCAGTGCGTACAAATGTAGGAGAGCAGTGGGTACCAACGAGCTTCTGCAACGCGTACGAACGCAGGTCAACGATGTAGATGGCAGACAAGCAGCACGTACGAATGTACGACAGCAGTCTGTACCAACGAGATTCTGCAACACATTCGAACGCAGGTCAATGATGTTGATGGCAGACGAGGAGCACGTACGAATGTAGCCAGCAGTTTGAATGGCGGCAGACGCGCAGCATGTACGAATGTAGGACAGCCGTGCATACCGACGAGGTTCTGCAACGCGTACAAATGCAGGTCGACGATGTTGACGGCAGACGAGGAGCACGTACGAATGTAGCCAGCGGTAATGGCAGCAGACGCGCAGCATGTACGAATGTAGGACAGCCGTGCGTACCGACGAGGTTCTGCAACGCGTACGAACGCAGATCGACGATGTAGTCAGCAGACGAGCAGCATGTACGAATGTAGGATAGCAGAGGGTAGCAACGAGGTTTTGCAACGCGTACGAACGTAGGTCGATGATGTTCACGGCAGATGAGCAGCGCGTACGAATGTAGCCAGCGGTAATGGCAGCAGACGTGCAGCGTGTAAGAATGTAGGACAGCGGTGTGTACCAACAAGGTTCTACAATGCGTACGAACGCAGGTCAGCGGTGTTGACTGCATACGAGCAGCGCGTACGAATGTAGGAAAGCAGTGGGTACCAATGAGCTTCTGCAACGCGTACGAATGCAGGTCAATGATGTAGATGGCAGACGAGCAGCACGTACGAATTTAGGACAGCAGTGGGTAGCAACTAGGTTTTGCAATGCGTACGAACGCAGGTCGACGATGTTGACGGCAGAGGAGCAGTGCATACGAATTTAGCCAGCGGTAATGGAGCCAGACATGCAGCGTGTACGAATGTAGGATAGCGGTGTGTACCAATGAGGTTCTGCAACGCGTACGAACGCAGGTTGACGATGTTGACAGCAGACAAGGAGCACCTAAGACTGGAGCCAGCGGTAATGGCGGCAGATGTGCAGCGTGTACGAATGTACGACAGCGGTGTGAACCAATGAGGTTCTGCAATGCGTACGAACACAGGTCGACAATGTTGACGGCAGACAAGGAGTATGTACGAATGTAGCCAGCAGTAATGGGGGCAGACACGCAGCATGTATGAATGTAGGACAGCTGTGTGTAGCGACGAGGTTCTGCAACGCTTACGAACGCAGGTCGACGATGTAGTCGGCAGACGAGCAGCACGTACCAATGTAGGACAGCAGCAGGTAGCAACGAGGTTTTGCAACGCATACGAATGCAGGTCGATGATGTTGACGGCAGACGAGTAGCATGTACGAATGTAGCCAGGGGTAATGGCGGCAGATGCGCGGCATGTACGAATGTAGGACAGTGGTGTGTACCAACGAGGTTCTGCAACGCGTACGAACGCACGTCAGCGGTGTTGACTGTATAGGAGCAGCGCGTACGAATGTTGGACAGCAGTGCGTACCAACGAGCTTCTGCAATGCGTACGAACGCAGGATAATGATGTAGACGTCAGACGAGCTGTGAGTACGAATGTAGGACTGCAGTGCGTATTAACGAAGATCTGCAATGCGTATGAACGCAGGTTAGCGATGTTGACGGTAGTTGAGTAGTGCATATGAATGTAGGACAGCAGTGCGTACCAACGAGATTCTGCAATGCGTACGAACGCAGCTCGACGATGTTGACGGCAGACGAGCATCGCGTACGAATGCAGTCAGCGGTAATGGCGGCAGTTGAGTAGCATGTGGAGTGTAGGTTGCAGGTGTGTAGCAGAGCGGTTTTGCTAAGCGTATGATCGTTGGTCATTTGTATTGGCGGCCGACTAGCCGCGCCTACGAATGTAGTACCGCGGGGCGTGCCAATGAGGTTCTGCAACGCGTACGAACGTAGGTCTGCAGTGCGTTCTACCAGTAGGCCAGCGAGGAGGATTAGGGCAAACAGGGCACCGTCTATGAATGTAGGTCAGGTGCCGTCGTAATTGAGAAGATCGCTATTGGGATGTATGGTCGTGACTGTGAGAAATACGGACTTTATTTGCTATATAACTCCAACACAACTGCCAACCACCTCTCGGGCTGAGGATCGCGCTCTTCATCCTATGATACCAGCTTTCACCAACGACCCGAGTCCCCATCCAACTCCAACTCCAACTCCGACCCCAACTCTGACTCCAAAGGCACCTGTTCCTTCTGGTTGTACCGCTCGCTACTCGGTAAATCACCATCACGTGACTCTCTGGTACCGTCTTGAGACTGCTGATTGATGGCGGCTTCACTGTCCGGAATGGGTGCGTCCGAAACCTGCATTCTTGCCATTCGACTGCATTTTTGTCGAACTGGAGGTGCTGAAACCTTGGGTCTCCGCCGGTGGTGAACAACTATAGGGGAAGGCCCACTCTCTGGGTTGTTCTGCCCAAGCTGAGAGCTGCTGGGCCGTCTGCGGGCTCGGGCTGGCAGCGTCGGTGGAAGGTTCTTGCCGGCAGTGAACTGGCTGGCATCTATCCTTTCGTTGGGGTCCCAACTGTCAGGGTTGGCAGCCTGACCATCAGGGCTGACTGCGCCTCTGTTTCTGTGCTTGTCGGTCCTTCCAGGTCGACTACTTCCTTCATCATCAGAAGACAGCTTATCGATCGCGGCACCGTACCGCGCGAGATCCTCCGGCCCAAAGACAACACTGGATACTGGAAGTTTCCCCTGGACTGTGGAAATCTTCGCTGCAATAGCCTTCCGAATTTTCAAGAGTATGGTGTCTGTTCCATTCAGTGCCTCCCACAGCACTGACAATTTTTCATAATCCGCTGCCAGTAATTAGCTCAGTTCTAGAGATGGTATACGCAATTCTGAGGGTGGCAGGCAAGGCTTGACAGTTCTAACATACCTCTGATAGCGTCCCAGGTGAAGTTGACCTCAACCCCTTGGTCATGCTCTAGCAACCATGATTGCAATGCAAACAACATCGCAGTAACCGCAAGCAGCATGCCGGCTTTCCCAAGATTCCCAAGCAGGAGGTCCATGTCGTTTACCTTGGATGGCCTCCTGCGCAGGCGTAGAAACAGCGATTGGTATAGAACGTCGATGATCGCAGCATTCGAGAATGGCAGATCCCGCTTCTAGAGTCATATTAGCGACCGTTGGGGTTGTAGCCACAGTACGTACAATGCAATCTTCATGCATGAACCGTAAATTATAAAGCAGCCATGTAATGACTGATTTGATCTCCTGGGCATCCATCCTCGCAGGATCCAAGCCATACGATTTCAGCATGACACTCTTAGCCTTGGCGAGTACATGGCTACGCTTGTTGCAAATGGTGTTCTTCATCTGTGCTAATGGTCAGCGCAACTCTGAGGGTTGGATATACAACTACATACCACAAATGTTGACACCGAGCCTGGGATCGGTGGCGCCACCAGTCTCGCAGCAATAGGGTCTTCTAAAGTAGCCGTCCACAGCTTCTTCGCTAACATCTTCCAGCTTTTAGGGTCTAGAGGTGGCCAAGCGCCGTACCTCAACATATAGAATTCGACCTGCTACGATCAGCATGATGACTACAGGAGCAGGGGCTCCCAAAAAAATCAATTAAAAAAATTAAAAACCTGATTCTGGGCAAGTTGACAAATCACCCTCTCATCATCAGTCGGAATGTGCTTCACGGAAAATCCCGAGAGCGCGGGAAGAAGGGATGGGGTTATCGACAACTGCTCCGACAACGACGGCAATTGCGAGGACAACTGTGACAGCTGTGAAGACAGCTTAGGTGGCTGTGGCTCGAGGGGCGGCGGTGACGGCTTCGACAACAGTGATTGTATATGCGGCGGCTGAGTTGGCCATTGCGAAGTCTGCATGTTCATCTGAAGAATGTCTGAAGTTCTCGCGGGAACCTGCCGGGAATGCGTAGGTCTCGCCTGTGGAAGCTGCTTCAACTGCAATTGGAATTCTGGTGTCAATGCACTGTACCCCTCTGTAGTGTCTTTCCCCACAGCAGTGGTGTCCAGAGCTCCTTGAAGGCTGCAATTGGGACTCTGACAGTAGGACATCTCGCCGAGGGCTTACCGGTAGATTTTCGCAGGATTTCTTTGTCACCTTCACAACGGGCATCCGACTTTTGGTAAAGCGGAAGGGTGTATCAGATCTCGTTCTTTTGGTAAACTGGGCAACTTTCAGCGACTCAGTGATACTCGACTGGCTAGATTGGGACATGTTGATGTCTAGAGTTGAGTCGGATAGTTCTTTGAAAGTGGGAGTTGGATCGATCGTAGGAGTTGAAGGTGTAGTTGTGAGGGTTGCGAATACGGCTTGCAGAAAGGAAAGAGTATGACTCAAATACATATCGTTTTCCGTTCGAAAAGAAAGGTGACGGCCTTTAGCATCGTGGGTCCTACAGCTTTGGCCCCACCCATCAGCACTACGATCTCGTCCAGCAAGGCACAAGTGGGCCTTGCTCAACGAAGCAATGGCTTCGTCTCGTAGGATTGCAACGACAACTCTAGGAGCTGGAGAGAAAGTCGCCAGAGCACACAACGAGATACCCGGAACTGAAAATAGGGAAAGATACCATTCAAAAAACTCCGAAACCCAGAAAGATCGCCCAACTGTAAATCACCCAAAACCCCAAAAGAAAGAAGCCAAAA
>Ga0307516_10004991_pt1 | contig 16107 bp, 15 predicted proteins | sample 19_EM_MG_FD_203310 | JGI IMG/M metagenome (GOLD analysis project Ga0307516, IMG submission 203310) | Populus trichocarpa ectomycorrhiza microbial communities from riparian zone in the Pacific Northwest, United States - 19_EM | ecosystem: Host-associated > Plants > Roots > Unclassified | place...
GTCTGCATCACCCTGTTGGTGTAGATCCCCTCTCCCCCTCCTCAGCACATCCTCTCTGGACACCGCAGAGGTAAACCACCACTCGCACTTTTTCATAGTCCTTTGTTGGTGTTGTGTTTGGGTTATTGTTCTGACCCAAATCCACACTTTGACTCACAGCGCATGATGTATATTGGCAGTCATCTTGATGACCAACTGTGGTTGGCCATGGTCCCTACTGCCTTATTTTCTTGCAACAATCCCAACAGTGCCTGTGAATGACTCCCCATTCTCAATGGGAACACCACAGCGCTCTCCACCCCCCATCAATTAATGCTTGTTATGTTCTTTGCCCATGTTCTCTCAACAATACCTCTAGATGACATGCACTCCATGGAAGCCTATCCTGATCCATTGACCTGGCAATCTGTCAGAGATTCCACAGATATAACGTGAGTTGATTATTTAACACTCCTTTGTCCTGTGCAAAACCATTGCCCTCTCTGTATGCACAAAAACCAATACAGTAGAAACACATCTCATATCATTTTTCAGGGCTCGCTTTGGTGAAACATGCCGCAACTTCACACTATGCCTAAATGATCTATGTGAACTTCACCAAGGGTTCAAGGATCTCTGGCCTGAGTGGGTTGAGAATTCTCCCCCCTCTTGGAAGCTTGATGAATTCCTCCAAAACAACATCCCTGTTGGGGTTACTCTCCGCTATGGTCAAAATCAGCCTGTAATGGTCCCTGGTTCCCTCATACATGAAAAGCTCAATTGGCACAATGGCCGTGATTATTGCCATATCCATCAATTTACCTTTTCCCTTGCCACTCATATCAGGTTTGTTTTTTGGCCCCTTTTCCATCTCCTCCCCTCTCAAACTTTTCAGCTACTAGTTGCCTCATCGTTGACAATTGGATTGACATTCCACTTGAGCAAATCCGGAATCACAATCCCGTCCTCTACGATTCCCATAATGAGGATATCAGGGAAGAGGTAGACCTTGACAATACTGGCCTCCTCAATGTTGATGGGTGTGAAATCAATGTATATGATGACTTAGGTTTTTGTGTCCCTCGATGTAGCCCGGTAGATTGCACCCCCTGTGGTGCTCTCCTTGACCTTGAGTGTCTTCATGAATTATTCGCACCAGAGGATTATCATGGGCGAGTACCCAACAATGCCAATTTCACCATGTATCCACTTGCTTTCACTAAAACCCTTGGAAATGTCCAGTCCCCCTCAATTATGCCCATTTTCTCTCACTGGTTGGAAAAGGTTGACGCTGTCCTTTGCCCTCCCATTCCTGAAGAAACAACAGACTCAGACTTGCACTCTGACAGCAGTGGTGCTCCCCGAAGAGGTGCATCTGTCATCACAGGCATCAAATGTCAAGTATATAACTCCCTCTCCCATCGCATTCGCAATGAGGCCAAGTTTCACTTTGTTCAGCTTGGCATGGTCACAAGTGCGCTTGCTGGCTCAGGGGTCAAATCTGTTCCTCACAAGGCTCACTGGTCCAGATGGGTCAGGTTCTGCGAACAAGGCCTCCCCCATAATAGATTTAGCCAGAAGATCTCTGGGGATGGTCAGCCACAAGATCTGCGCTTTGAAAACACATATATAATTGATGTCCACAGGATGATTCCTCAGCATCGCAAGGGATCGTGAGTTTTCATGATGTTCTACAATGCCTCCATGCTAATCTTCATTTCTGATCCTATAGCTTCATCTATGAATTTGTTATATCTCCCTTGTTGACTGCATGGGCCCATCCAACTGTCCTTTCCCCAATCAAGGATGTTCTAGTGGTATTCAAACCAAATGTATGTTATTCCACCTTCTTACCATGTATAGTGCAAACCCAACTGTGATGTTCAGGTCATTCCAGAGCTTTTCAAGGCTGCCACATATCCTATTACCACTCTCATCAGAATGTTTTGGGAAAAGCACCATAAGGAAGTTAAGAATGGTGCCACTATTGATCCTTGTGTCATTGAGGTCTTGTCAATGCTTGAACGTACTCTGAACTATGCACACACTGGCAATGCAGCCGTCCTTTGCAAAAAACTGATGGACCGCTCATGGCTATCACTTGGCTTGATCAAGGATGGCTTTCCATGCCTATCTGATGCATTTCTTGCCCATGGAGGACTCTTACTTGGCGAACTCACTGTCCATAGCACTGGTTGGCCAATAGATTTGAAGACACACCGCCCATTGACATCTTCCAAAAGGTCTCAGCAGTTGACTTATGGCGATGCTTTTTACGAGGTATGTCTCCAGATATGCACCATCCTACTATCTCCATCTTTGTTCATCGCATGTCCTTACATATGCTCTGTAGGCATATGAAGCATGCTTCACGATTCGTCTCTCTATGGACAACATGCCTGAAACTGCCTATCCTTCCATCGACAACATATCATTGAAGTTGTCCTGCTTTGCTGCCGAAATTGCTCTCCATGTTTACTTTCAAGACATAAGGAAACTCGTCCATGATAATGTACATGCTATCTTGCAACCACTCCTCAATTCCAATGATTGTGCTGTCAAACGGGATGCTAAGGACAGATCCGCATCCCTCTCTAAATGGTGCGATGAGGATTATCCCCTCTCTTATGATCCACATGTCCTCTCAAACCTCCTTCGCTCCATAACTCCTCAATGAGAACTTCAATATTTCAAATTGGTGGCATCATCTCTTGGTCAGAAGCCATTATCCTTCCTTGTTGATACAATAATTCGTCATGCCTCTGATCAAAATCACCACTGCCAGCCTCCTTTCATCCAGGGTGGCCATTTTCTCTCTGTCATCCATGTCACTGTCAATGAAATTTGTTCTAACGCCTCCATTTCTGGGCATGCCAGTCCAAGCAAAACAATGTTCATATGAAATGCCATCATGCTCGCTTGTGAAACACTTCACATCAATCATGTCCCTTGGTCTCGAAATCAAGACAATCATTCTGGTTGTCCCCCTACCACCATTGTCCACGACATTTGGCTCAATCTTGGAGCCAAAGACAAGACCTTACTCCCCGCATTTCTTTCCCGACAACAATCAAACAACGCCCTGGCCTTCCAGGCTTCTCAACAGATTCAGGCCAAAGATTCTCGTGCCCAGTGGTCTGCCCTTGATGTCTGTCTTAACACATTTCATACCGTTCTTCACAGGACCAGCTGTTACGACCATGTCCAACTCCGGGTCTTATCTGGTCGCTCCGGTCGCATCGCAGTACTCTAGCCCAACTCCGGTCGCTCACAGTTACTCCAGTCACGGTTGTGCAGATATACTTCTGTTAAGTATGACCCTTGGTCTAATCCCTACTCAGTCCTTACTACACCTCACCATCTACCCTGCCTTGATGTGAGTTCTCCGTGTACCTGTTATATCCTTTGCCTTGTATCATTTTCACTGGACCTGACCTAGTCCTTACTCTGGTCGTTCCTTGTCCGCCTTTAGTCTGTTTACTTGTCACCATATATACTCATCCCTAGTTCTCACTTAGTATAAGTACTCTGTAGATTATCCTGTATTCTCCAGTCTGAAATCAACTTAGTCACTACTCCAGTTTCTGTCTGTCTCTGTCTCCATCTCTGGTTCCATCTCCAACCTCTTGACTGGAACCTACGCAAGGGATCAACGCTTGTTGTCCTTAGTCGTTGAATCCAAGCGGTCACCAACTCCGGCCAGACTAACTTGTTGTCCAGCCCCCTTGCCTTTGTCCTTTGTCCGCTTTCGTCCAGACTTGACTGGACCCCCTACTGGAGTAGACCCGGACTTGACACCAGCCTCCCAAGTGAGTGGGACATCGAGCATGTCATGGATGACACCCCTTCCTATATCACTGAAGCATACCGCCACATCCAACGTACTTATAACAGCTCTGAACCTCTCCATCAGCTCACTGTCATTTGTTCTATCATTTGCACTGGAATCATCCCAAAAGTTTTTGCCCCAGAGATGAAGGAGATCCCCAAAAACAAGACTCATTACCCCCACTACATCCAGGCTCTGGACTGGGTTTCTAGAGACCGAAGGGGCATTTCCCTTCCAGAACCTTTCATTACCATGGTCTCGACATTCATCATCACCATGTATGATGACACAACTCCACTATGGACACAACCAAACCAGAAATCGGTCAAGTCAGCATGGTTCAAAAAGCATTGTGCATATCCAAACTCTACTTTTATTGTTCAGCCCTCCTTTGACATTCCCATGTTCCATAGCTGCCAAAGGTATCACCGCCCTGCTACTTTGTTGACTTGGCCTCGCTTCTGCAGAAAATTCTGCAGCCTTTCGCTCTGCACAATGGAAGAAGTCCATCCGTCCTCTGTCAAAGGTCCTGATCCGAGAACGACATGCTGAAGTCATTCATTTGCTATCCACAGGTGACAAATACTCTGGGTATGATGTCGTGACATTCCTCACTGACTCTCTCACCACAGATCAGCTTGCTGAATCATCTCTGTATGTCACTGCTTGCACTGCACATATTCCGACAGAGGTGGCCTCGTCTTCCAAGCGCACTGTGAGGGACTGGTCTGATGCTGATGATGACAACATCATCACTAGCAACATGGTTGGTAAATCAAAGAAGAGAAAGGGCCACTCTCACACTTAATTACTATAAACTCTCATTTCTGGGTTGATCATGTCATTGGATGTGCATGTCATATTCATTTTTGTCCTATGTTGGGGTAAATATAAGTGTGACTCACATCCCACTGTCCCATTGGATCCCCAGGTCTGATCTTCCATATCATCTCAGGCTCCGTTCATCAAATTCTCTTAGCTGTTTCTTCATTGTTTATTATAAGGCACCTTGTTTAACAACTCGAGCACTCATTGTCCTTCTGTCATACCCTATACGAAACATCATAGTCGGAGAGGGAATGATTGAGAGTTTGAGGAAAGTATCTGTAACTTTATTGCATCATTTACAGTCCCTACCATCAGGTGGTGTTGCATGATTTGTGGTAGTATGTATGACTGGTAAACATTGCAACATGCTGTTTTCCTTTCCCGTCCATGCCTTGCAACACTCCCTGCCTGTCTTGCAACACTCCCCATCTGCCTTGCAACATGCGATGCACCCCATCCGTCTTGCATCACCATCCATCCCCCTTGCAATACATGTTGCAACACTCACCATCCATCTTGCATCACTGTCCACTTGCCTTGCAAGACCCTCCCCACCATACCATATAAAGACTGTGCTCACCACCTCCGGCATCATCCAACATATCACCCACCCAGCCCTTCCTCCCGTCCACTTGCTTTGCTGAGGTCGTCATCACCGCCCGTCCCTGCGGCAACCCTACCTGCCCAAGATGCACTGCTTGTTACCCCGAGGCATGCTGTCTGAATGAAGTGGAACAACATGACCACTAAGACCCACACGCACACACTCGGCATTACACTCATCAAATCCCAGCTTTCGATACTGTGCAGGTTGACAATTAACATTAGAAGAGAAATTCGCAATCGCAGCCAAACCCAAGACAGGGTGCCCGGGGCCACGTGGTCAAAATAGTTCTCGACGCTTGAGAAGAAATCAGCGCCACGCAAACCGAGTTCTATGAATTGCAATTTCCACCCACATATATACTCGTACGCATGATTCGAACCAAGGTGGCAGTGCTCGACAGCTTGGAAAGTGGAGTTCTGCCTATAACCCCGCTTACAAAGACCTTCAGTGTGGTGAACAGGAATGGCAAGAAAGTTACAGTCACCAGACAACAGCTCCCCATCACTCCAGCATACGCATTCACAGATTATCACTCCCAAGCGCAAACCATCAACCACTGCATTGTCGACCTCACCAAACCCCCGTCAGGACAACTGACACCATTTAATGCATATGTCACATTATCACAAAGTCGTGGGAGATCCAGCATCTGCCTTCTGCGGGACTTTGATGAAGGGTTGTTTACCCAGCACCCCAATGAACATTTATGGAAGGAGGATGATCGACTAGCCAAGTTAGATCGACAAACAAAGAAGGAATGGGATGTATTTCAGAGAACTAGAGAGGTATCATGAAGAGAAATTGTAGAGGAGGCAAAAGTCAGGTTATCCCATAGTGTACACAACAATGCAGAATAGCTCGATTCAAATGGAGAGCGAACTACAGCAGATTCGCAGATGTTGAAAAAAAGCAGTCCAATTTCCTTCGGGAGTGACCTTGTTTGTGAACAAGGTGATACCATAACGTCGCAGTCACACAAGCAGATGCATTGATCTCCTAACTATATAGACAAACATAAGATTCAAATATTTTGCTCATATTCCTGTCGTGATATGACATCAAGGGCCATTCAAGGTATGTGCTTCTCTCACTCTACCCAATAGTACCACAAGTGTTAATGATCATGTATAAGGCAGTAAATATCCTAGTGACACTTTTGTGTGGCTACTAGTAACCAGTCGAAACTATTACAAGTAAGCAAACCATCAATAATCAGTTACGTCTAACTGTTATTGTAAGATACATGACATACTATAATTTACTTTCAAAATGCTAGAACTAATTATTTTCGTGGTCACATCCTGGTACTTCAAGCTTCAAGCAGCACGAGACTTGATGAATTCCAGCATTGTTCAATTTGAGCATTGTTGGAGCACTGCTCAATCTGGCAAGTTACTTGCTTACATAATCCAGCCTTCTCTTTGTTGACCACACATATCAGTCGTCATGGACCTTCAAATCTCCGCATCTCCAGGGTTTCGATAGGCATGTTCTGCGGTATGTACATGTCATTTCTGTTTATACTGATGTTTTTTTGTCGCCCAGGACACTTGGCCATTTGATTTCGAGGCTTAGAGGTGAGTTTTACATTTTTAGTCTCACCAATGTGTGCTGACATTTTTGTTTGTGATTTTCGCAATGACCGTTGCCCAATGGTGACCATGGTGACCCCAGACCCAGCATCGTGATGACCAGTATTGCTCAACGACTTGAACTGCCAGCACCGGCCACAGTTCCAGCGAGTAACGATGCCCCCCAATTCCCCAATGACGATGACCTTGGCCCAGCGCCTTGCTGATAGGCCCCCCATCCTTGACGCCAACGCGCTCCCAGAAAATAAGTTGATTATTATTTTTATATCTCTTCTTCTCAATACCCCCAGTGCCGCTATGATGACCAGCCCCTCTTCCCCAGGGCCGCGTCAATGACCGTGGCCACCATTACCACCTCCCAGCCTCGGTGTATTGACTCTAATGTGCATAGTAAGGTTTCATTTATTTAAACCGCTGATGTCAATCGCCCGCCCTTGGCAACTTTAGTGTTGATCATTGTCGACAGATGATTGGACGTGGAGGCAGGTCATCATTGTGGTGGTAGATCGCCGTCATCATTGAGCCCTGGTGGTTACCATTGTTGCCTGGACACAGCCATAGGAGGGCCACCATCACTGTTTTAGAGTCAAGGTGTAGAGGTCGTCAGGAAAGAGTTATTGTGTGTGGCCACCAGTCGAGTCACGTTGCCAAGTCAATAGTAGGGGCTTCCATGGGATTTCGATGTGTACTGATGTATTCTGTTGCATCTGCAGTCGTATCCATGCCACTTTGAATGCCTGGCACGCCAATGTACTCACGCGACGTGTCTGACGCATGTACCACCACTGTCGTTCACAACAGCTATTCACTGGTGTCTAATGCCGTCGAAGCATCTGTCTGACCTTTTAGTCCATTTACATAGCCGACTCCCAGCGCTTTCGACTCCTACTTGGGTAACTAGTAACTACAAACATCAGCCACAGCAATGATGACCACCAGCCAGCGACACAACGATGTTAACAACAACCGTGATCACCACTGCATTTGTCCAGTGACAGGTCAATGGCACAACCTCTACTTATCACCCTCACTGTCCTGATGATGATGACGACACATGCAGTTGCCAGACAACCCAACGTAAGTGCGGTGCACTTCACCTCTCCACCATCCTCTTACGTCTCCCATTACAGCCTGTATGCACGGCATTTGTGAGTACCACTACCCTTACCCTCCTGATGATGACAATGACGACACCAACATAATAGTAGTGCACTTGCCCTCTCCATCACCACCCCTTCACGCCAACCACCACCAACAAACCAGCACAATGACAATCACTGCCACCTTCAGCACATCATGCACCACAATGATCCTGCCACTACCAGCAGCGAGTTGGGACTCCTAGAGATCAGATGGAATGGCCTGTAGCGAGCCAGATGGACAGGAGCACCAGGGAGAGGGGGATCCAGAAATGGGTTGGGAGATGTGTCACAACTTTGCCATCGTAGAGTCGTATTTATACCCATCTTTGAAACTGGAGTCTCATGGCTGGTGTTGCAATGGCTTGATCCTGCAAGATCCCATCTCAACTCCACATTGCAATACTCTGTCTTGGCCACTGTGTTGCAACACCGTGTCTCATTCCACTACATCCCGCGTTGCAAGACTGTCTATGATTCGGCTCAACCACCATGTTGCAATACCTCACCTCAACCTGCCTGTCTTGCAACACCCTCTGCATTGCAATGCCCTCTGCGTTGCAACGCTGCCCTCTGCATCGCAAGACTGTCACGATTCGGCTCAACCACCGTGTTGCAACACCCTCTGCATTGCAATACCCAACCCACCTCCGTCTCAACCATTGTGGTGCAACACCGTTTTGACTTATTTCATGGCAACATCTGCCTGCGATTCCTTAAAATCACTTGGTCTTTCTTCGCCCTTCCCTCCACTTTCCTTTTCTGTTACCCCTGCTCAGGGGGCCTGTCCTCTGTCATACTTCAAGTTCGCCCTAGTGGTTATGTTCAAAATTCTACTGTATCTAGTGCATAGTACTAAGTAATGACAATTTTAATGTGTTGAAAGCCAACTACATTTGGTGCAGTCAAGGTTGATGATCCATATAAAAGTCTTGTAACATGTCTGTCACCATAGATCCATCCTTCAAAGCTTCATCAGTGTTGCAACGCATTGCAAAGTATTTCAACACATTGCAATACTTTGTGAGTAATGCAATGCATTGGCACAGTGTACTGCAATGTCGTGTTGCAACATTCTTGTGACCGTGAATCATGCAACACGGGTCACACAGTAGTCATGCATCACTCACGCTCACCCACAGCTCGTGCCTTGCTAGTTCTTGCCAGATCACACCATTGCTAGCACGACAAAAACCACATTTATTCATTTCTTAATACCACATAATAATACTAAAGCATCCAACTGACAACAACAGCAGGGAGGTTTCTTGAAACGGCATGGGATTGGTGGAGCCAGGAGGTGTAGACAACACTGCTGACTGCGTCATGTTAGAACACTTACACATGAGACGACTCATTGAGTTCTGGGGTAGACCTCTGGTCACTCATACCCTCCGTTATCTAGATAAATTCAGGTAGTTACCATAGCATATATGCATACATGGACTTACCTGAGTTTGTACTTTGCCTTGTCAAATTCATTAGTATTGAGACTTATGGTTGTCAATGGGCTTACTTGGACGGAATTGGCATGTTTGGCTTCCTCGCTGAAATCCATCAGCTAGTTTGGTAACCTGATGGTTATGTTGATGGATGTATTGCATTGACGCAGACTGAGCAAGTAGATTGGGGACAATGCATCAATGAGGGAAGATGGTGGGGGTAGGAGGTAAAGACGCGTTGTGGCTGAAGTTGGGAGATAAGGCGGAAATTGAACACCCGGGGCATGCCGTCACACCAGAATTTCACCAAGTCCCTCCAAGCCTAATACCATATTAGGTTAATTCCTACTACTAGTAACCCTCATCATGCACCTCCAGCATGCATGGGTACATAAGTACCCATTAGAGACCTACCCACTGGTTCCACAGTTGGCATGTACAAGGTAAATCATTAAGATGTCTTGTGCTGACTGTCTGCAGCCAGCCATGTGCTGCTTCGACTCATTGCGAGTCAACATTAGGGCTTCAATTGGCATGTTTTTGGGTGCGTACACCTCGATCCATTCAATGTTGATGTGTCTCCATTGTCCAGGACACTTGGGTATTTTAATTTATGGTCTATAAAGTGAGCTTTACCATTTTGGCCTCGCTTGACACTTTCTGATGTTTTTGCTCGTGATTTCAGGTATTTTTCATCGCTCTGCATGTCTGTGCATATGATCGACACATCTGCAGCATTCCACAAACTATCCACCTCACCTGTGTGCCATATCTCTATGCCAGTTGGTAAGTTAGGCGATTTCTGCTTGTTTTTTTGGGTATGCTGACAACTTCTGCTGTTTTTGCAGTCATTTTCATGCCAATTCGGATGCTGGATGCATCCTTGCATATTCCCGACGTGTCCATGATGTTTCCAAGCGTCCCATGGGTATCTGAGTGCTGACCTGTACCCAACCCCTGCTCTACCTGTACTTGTGCATACAGGTACATACCCACGCCAAGGGTACTGCAGGTATGTACCTGTGATGGGTATACCTATGGGTTTCCCATGGGTTATGCCCATGAGGTCACAGTAATGTGGTCACTGCAACCACACCCAAGACTACACCAACAATGACAAGCATCCAGCATGACCACTTATGGTACAACTACCACCATTCACTATTCAGAGGTTCAAGCTGGTATTAAAGGTGTGTACAAGTGTTGTCTGCCAATCAGCAATGCTACCATGATGACCCATTTCTGGCTACAACTACAATCTCAGACGGTCTATCAGTACTGGCACCAACCAACCAACCACAATAAGGCCAACCACAAATGCAGGCCATTACCACTACTGCCAACGTGGGATAATGAGGTCTCCACCCCTGACGCCAATTGTCACCAAATGGACAACATCACAACAGCTACCACTACACCTCAACCCCGACCACAGCCATGAACAACAAGGATGAGGACTGAGGACAACGGACTCAACCTCGACAGCCACCATTTCCTTGATGCCAACTATGATAGAGCACTCACACTGCAACGCAACCACCACCACTGCCATGCAGCACACAGCATCGACGATGACCCCAGTGCCGGTACCAGCGCTGGTATGTCTACGATCACATCGTGATCACCACCCTGCCAATGTACATATTTTTTTTTCTCTTTTCATTAACTAATTACTATTGCATTTCTTCTGCTCACTCACCTGCACACCCAAACAGATGAATGCAAGACTCGACCACCACCACTCCTGGCATTAACAATGACAACGATCCTGGGTAGCCACAGGGACAGATGGCTGCATGACTACCCCAGCACTTCCAGTGCGTCAACGCTCACTTGCTCATACCCCTCTCCAGCTTTCTGACTGCTGTGGCATCCTCGGCCTTCTTCAACCTGCTCAACCACCTGCATGCTCAACAGTTGCGCTTGATGTGTTCACGTTACCTTTCAACCAATGTATGCCACTTGATACCCAGTGCAACGGGTCCTTCCGAGGTGAGCCACCTTCACCCTGTCATGTCCTGTACTGATCTGTTTTTAGCTCACGAGATTGGAGCATGCATGGGGTCTACCTGGGAGCCTCAACATTGATTAGACCACAACTTGATTCATCATGAGTAACAATAGAAAGTAATTGACTTGTCTTCTATCCCCATGCTCATACTAGAGCTTTCGGACTTGAACCAGCTCGAGGATGCTACCATAACGAAAGTGCTTGCGGGTCGCTCTCAAAAGGTATCTCTTTGCACTGGATTACATGGCGTCTACTACCGTTTGCCTATTGATGCATCTTTTATAGTTGTTCAGACGTAACACCTTCAAGTACCATTTTCTACCTATGCCCCCCAAAGTTGAAGGCACCCATCTGTCGCTTTGGGGACTCAAATAACTTTGCATTGCACTCCACCCATCAACTGAATGAGGGCAATCAAGTACTCACTGCCTATGCCAAAGGGAAACCATGATTGGCCACGCAACCTGACAGCTGGCACAAGTGGTGACCATGCTGGTCCAGACACGAAGGGCGGTACCACCTCACAATACAGCAAAGTTTTCGAGTAATGATTGGGCCCTCTTTGAGGAAGATACAGCATTGCCTATAGATTCGGAATAAGTCTCTACATTTCATCTTATGTTGTTGGCTCTGAATAATTACTGTATGAGGGCAATTTAACTCGGTGTTTTCAGCATTCAAGTTTGACAGACAGACAGACAGACAGACATAGTGCTTAGTACACATAGTTCATCATAAGAAATTGCGAATATCACCATGTCCTGCCTAAGCTATTCACCCATCGTGAAAGGGTTGTTTCCGAGGCAATGACCCACCCACATGCACCTCCCAGGGCATCCACATGTTTACGTGCCCTCGGTGCAATTGATGATACCTATGTTCTTTGTCACCTATCAGCCATGAGTGTACACATACACTTTCACACATTTATCAAGACAGGTGGGCATGACAGCTTGGAGCTATGACAATGTTGGAGGCTCACTGAGTGCTCAGGTTGCCAGTTGGATGTAGGTGATCAACCTACTGAGCTCCTTGTTTAATAACTGTCCTGGAATCTGTTAATGGTCAAGTTACATGTGCTCGTTCACCAATGCAGTTGGCACTTCCCAAATATTGTGAGGTATTGTGTAGTGATCATAGTGTGGCTGTGTAAACACATGTCAAGTCCCTACTACATAGTACCACTCCTGGCAGTCTCCCACCGACAAGGTTAAAGGTTTGCTAGCACTCACCATCACCTACTACCATCATCATCCACAGCATTTTCCAGTGCAATGCTGTGCAAAGCAAAGGAGACTGGTGGAGCTAAGCAGTCGAAAGGGGAGGGAGGAATATGTGAAGAGAACAAGAAGTACTTATGTCTTTTGACTCAACATGCAGAAAACCAAGCTGAAGGACATGTTACTGGAGGGAGAAAGGATGTGACGACCCTAGGGAAAGACACCAAGGACCCTACTACATGCTGGGGCTCTGAGAGAATAGGATGCAAGGACTAGGGCAATAACCCAAGATGAGCTCGAATGGAGAGCCTCTGGGTGCTGTATTGCACTGTATATATACTACTCTACACGAGGGCTATGCAAGGCTATCCATGAGGCTACGTACTGTGCAATGCTATGCTAACGATGTTATAGTGGAGCTAAGGCTATGTGGGATGATGTCAAGGGAGGCAGCATGTACAGCATGAGGCACAGGTCTAGACTAAGGTAGATACGGCTGTACACTACGATAAGATAAGATGCTATCTAATAAGATAAAAAGTTGGACCGTTACAAAGGAAAAATCCAAGTGGACCAAAACTTGAGGACATGATTGAAGATGATGTTGGCATGTTCAGTAATGTCTGCTGTCCATTGTATAGTAACCCCACTATGGCATATGGAGGGGATGACATTTTGCATAAGCTCTAATTTTGGAATATGCCAGTTTGAAATTGGTCTGTTGCCCAACCCACGTCTCACACCTGCTGCAAGGATAGAGTCTTTGTACCAATGGAAGTCAGCAAGTGATCGTTTGAGCTTATCAAGATCGTCCTCATCCATGACATACGCTTGGGCAGAATAGTGAAAATCCATCAATGACCGCAGTGCAATAACAAAGTCCAGAGATGGTACATCAATGACTCTGATAATAAAGTGTTGAATATCTCAGTGCACGTGACCGGTAACTTGTTTGAGTTTTGAGATGCTGCCTTTAAAATGCCACAAGCCCACAACAGGTTGAAGAACAGAAAACCGGAAGTCGAGCTCAGAAGCACCGACAGCGTGTATACACCATTTGCAATCATGGTCCCAGAACTTCTTATGGAAATGATGGAGCACCTCAGGGGTCAGAAAATGACCCAGGCAAGACAATAGCATGTCCCTCCAGAATGGCTCATGTACACCATTCAGATGAAACTTCTGGGCCTCCCGAAAGAACGCTTGAATATCTTGAGGATCTACTTTTGATTTGACGACAGAAATTTGTGTGAGAGTTGTGGATGCAGTACGTGGTTCGTGTCAAAAAGGATTGCCAAATTGCTTGTACATAGCCATAGTAACAGGGGAAGTCTTTCCCCTGACAGCTGCAAGCATAGCAGCTCCCGGCATGTCCGCAATATATCTGGCAAGGGGAGTGAAGCAATACCGGCTGTGACCATCAGGATCTGACATCATGACACCGAGGCGTGCAGCAGTCTTGATGGGCTCAAGGACAATATCCAAGCACTGGTGAATGAGCCTATCTTTGAGGACACTGTGCATGCACTTGTTCTCATGGACAAATAAGTTTGGAACCGGAGTAGGGCTGTAAGCATGAATGCATTGGATGAAAGCTTTAAGCAAGTAGACATCTTGATATTGGCAATTCTGATAAGGAGAGGGTGAGCAACATGGTGTTGAGAAAGTAAGTGCTTAGTCATCAAGCATGTGACTTCTCCAGAGCCTTGACACATGATGTGTCTGGACTCTTTCTCTTCCATGTGATTGTTCATGTCACATGACCGGTTATCAGAGAGTACCGACTAACTGGAGTCATATCACTTATCTATGACATCATCATGATAAGTGAGATAACTTCCTTCTGGAATGTTCTTATGGGTCGATCTAGACTGTTTCTTATCTCTTATCTTACCTATGACTCACTGTGGACTTCTTTGAGGTTCTATGAGCTTCCACAGGACTACTATGTTAGGAAGGTACTTATCTACCCTCTGTTTATGGACTCTTAGAGACTCTCTACTTTACATGGTCTGTGTGCACCTCAGACGTATAAATACCCTTATATTACTTGGTACAGAGTAGAGTTTTTCCCTCTTATGATTTACTCTCTGTTCTATCAAGAACTTTCTCAAACCACCTTCAGTTATATTGCTCCAAGTTTGAACCATCTATCTCAAGTGAGTTGAGACTTCGTTGTCATTTGAATAGAGCCTGCTGTGCATTGTCCACTATCTCCATAGTGTGGACATTGCCTCCCATTACATGGTCACCAGTCATAGATGATATGTTGGTCTTGTCTGATGAGAGAATAGTTCCCAAGAGCATTGCGCCCTTTGGGAGCTGAGACTAGATAGACATTGTTCACATCCCAGAAGCCCATGAAACAAATGTGACACACCTGCATATTCCAAGTGTCATCGCCAGTAATCCACTCCAAATACCTCCGGCACATGGTGGGTAGCAAATACTCCTTATAAGGGACAAAGTCAATCAACCTACGAAAGAGAGGGTTGTTGAGAATGGTGGCAATACATTCTAGCGGATCACGCCAGTACAGGATCACTGGTGACTTAGTTGGGAATGCAGTGGGGATTACTTTCGAGTTCCAATGCGGGCCGGATGGCAGCAATTCAGCCTGTCCATGAAGCTCCTTGGCGGTTCTGAAGGAAAGTGGAAGACTTCTAACCTGGAAAATAGTTAGATGACTAGACAAGCGATGTGACTGAAATACCAGTTCAAGTGAGAGAAACTTGTCAATAGCAACAAGACTCAGACCAGACCATAAAAGCCAGGAGCCTAGCTCCCAACTTTCCTGCTAGGAAGCAAAGGGATAGTAGAAGTTTGTCTTCCTTAGTGCGCTGAACAGGTCTGCATCAAATTGATCCATGAAGGTAAAACCACCATTGTATACACGAGCAGCATCCGGAAAATACTCAGTGTTCCCACTTGAATCTAATGCTCCAGCATCCATGTCCATGTCGAAGGTTTCATCACCAGTAGGGTAAGTATGAATAACACGAGCTTCATCTTCTCCTGATCATATAGCATCTAAGTCCGAATCGTGTGGTTGCCGTGCCAAGTGTGCCTGTATGCAGACAAGGTCATCGAGCCAGGAATTGCACCCAGATCGTGGTTGGCTCATGTGCTTGGCAACTGCCACATCATCTTTGAAGCCCCCTCTTCCACAATTTGGACAGTGGGGCATCACGGATGTAGGAGTGCAGAATCTGTCAGCTATTTCCATCACCAGATGCATTTGAACTTGACCCAGTGTGCATGGACTACAAAATGCTTTCCTCTGTTCAAGCCAAAACTTGCTGGAAGCGCACAAAGTGCTGCTGAGCTGCTCAAATAAGGTCCAGACTAGAGTCCAGTGTGAGTAACTAATGATATAGACAGTTGTGGAGAGGTATACAGCACCTAGAGTCCAGTGTGAGTAACTGAAGAGTAGAAACACTGGACTCTACAGGGTATGTGC
>Ga0307516_10004992_pt1 | contig 16102 bp, 17 predicted proteins | sample 19_EM_MG_FD_203310 | JGI IMG/M metagenome (GOLD analysis project Ga0307516, IMG submission 203310) | Populus trichocarpa ectomycorrhiza microbial communities from riparian zone in the Pacific Northwest, United States - 19_EM | ecosystem: Host-associated > Plants > Roots > Unclassified | place...
CACACCCAAGGTGGGAGCCGTATGCGGGAAATCCGCTTGTACGGTTCTGTGCGGGGGGCGCTCAGCAATGAGCGTCCCTACCGCGATCGCTTCGCTCGCAATGACGAACTGTAGTCGCGATGCTCCGGATATCAATATGAAGAGCTATCTCACCGCCAGCGGCGGTGCAGCCACAGCCATTGTTCCGGATATTCGCGCACCCAGCCTTCGATCACCGAGGTCACGGCCTGCATCGTGCCGGCGATGTCGATCTGCCCTGACGCATCGCGCACCGGCTTGACCTCTTCGGACAGTTCGGCGCGGAAACGGTGGTTGGGAAGGCGGATGATGCGCACACCATGGATCGGGCATTCGACCTGGCGCACCAGGCGGGCCAGCGTCGGATTGGCCTTGGTCTTGCGCCCGAAGAAGGTGACGTCGACGCCATTGGACATATATTGATCGACCAGCATGGCGACGTGCTGGTTGTTTTGCAGGGCTTCGCCGAGCTTCAGTGGCGCGTCGCGGCCGGCCGCCACCAGCGTGCCCATCTTGACGGCGCGGATCCGCTCGATGGCGCGATCGGCGGATTCGATGTTGGGGCGCCGGAACAGGATGGCGCAATCGAGGCCATGGGCGACGGCGCCAAGGGCTGGGATTTCCCAATTACCGAGATGGCTCGCGAAGATGATCGCCGGTTTGCCGTCATCCCGGAGCTGATCGAAGATCTGCTTGGTGCGCGCACCGAACTCGATGCGGCTCGGCTTTTCCGGATGATTGACGTCGTAATCCCAGATGTGGTCGAGATGGGCGAATTCGGCACCGATGCGGCCGAGATTGTCCCAGACGCCGGCCAGGATGGTTTCGATCTCCTCGGACGATTTTTCCGGGAAGGCCGCTGTCAGGTTCTCGCGGCCGATGCGGTCCTCGCGCAACCTGCGGCCGATGAAACGCGTGACGCGGCCGAAGAAAATCGCGGTCTTGTCCGGATCGAAATAGCGCGTCGTGCGCAACAGCGCGACCGTCAGCGCGCCGACGGCGATTTCCGCCACCGGCTTGGCGGCGTCGCGTAGACGCGCTCTGGCGCGTAGGAGCAGGCGGTTCATGATTAAGGGCGGTACGGTCGCTAGACCGGTTCACGCGTCAGGATCAGCGAGGCATTTTGCCCGCCGAAGCCGAACGAGTTGGACATCACGGCGGTGACGCGGGCGTCGCGGGCCTTATTGCCGACCACGTCGAACAGGATCGCCGGATCCGGAATCTCGTAATTGATGGTCGGCGGAATCCGCTGATGCTCGAGCGTCAGCAGCGAGAACACCGCCTCAACTGCGCCGGCTGCTGAAATCGTATGCCCGACCATCGATTTGTTCGACGACACCGGAATCTTCGGCAGATGTTCGCCGAACACGACGGCGGTGGTGTTGTATTCCATCTTGTCGTTTTCCGGCGTCGCGGTGCCGTGGGCGTTGATATGATCGATCTGCTCCGGCTCGAGGCCGGCATCGGCCAGCGTCTTGCGCATGCAGCCGATGATCGGCTTGCCGTCCGGGCTGGAGCGCGTGCGGTGGAAGGAATCCGTCAGTTCGCCGCAGCCGGCGACGACGCCCAGGATCTTTGCGCCTCGCGCGGTTGCGGACTCATAGCTTTCCAGCACCATCGCGCCGGCGCCTTCCGCCATCACGAAACCGTCGCGGTTCTTCGAGAACGGTTTTGAGGCCGCTTGCGGCGGATCGTTCTGCGTCGACAGCGCCGACAGCAGCGAGAACCGTACCAATGCTTCCGGATTGACCGAGCCGTCGGTCGCCACGCACAGGGCGGCGTCAGCGTCGCCACGGCGGATCGCTTCGACGCCAAGCTGAATTGCGGTCGCGCCGGAAGCGCAGGCCGTGGAGAGCGAAATCGGCGAGCCCTTGGTGCCGAAAGTATCGGCCAGATGGCTTGCCACCGAGCCGAACATGAAGCGGTGATGGAACCCTGCGAACCGGCCGCCGCCGCTGACGCGCAGTATGTCCCCATAGTCGAATTCGGTCTTTCCGATCGCGCGTCCGAGCTCGAGCCGTTGCGGCCACTCGACCTCGACCGGCGCCACCGCCAGGAACAGCGGTCCGGGAAAATCGGCCTTGCCGCCGATAGCGGCCTGTTCGAGCGCTTCCTCGGTCGCCATTTTGGCCAGCTGCTCGGTCAATCCCGTCGAGGTAACGGGATCGACGGTGACGAAATCGACGGTGCCCGCCATGGTCGATTTGAGGCCGTCGACCGGAAAGCGTGTCACGGTGCGAATGCCGGATTCGCCCGCGGTCAGCCTGGTCCAGTTGTCCTGCTTGCCGGCGCCAAGCGAGGTGACGACACCCATGCCGGTGACGACGACGATCGGCCTGCCGAATTTATCGCGTGGTGCTGACATGGTTCCCCCGTCGATGCTGCGCCGTATCTGAAAGCGCTCTCGCGCTCATTTCATGGTCTCGGCGTGATCCCGCCCGAACAACGATGCTATTTGCGGATCCCGCGCTACTTGATGGCCTCGACCAGGGCCATGCCTTCGCCCTGCCAGTGACCGGCCCCCAAGACTACAATCTGGTCCGGCGCGCCCGGCTTTTCAACCTCGAGCCCGGTCGGATCGTTGGGCGGAAACAGCGCGCCGCGCGACAGCGACAGTGCCGCAAGCGCCAGCCCCAGCGGAAACTGGGTTTCCAGCGTGTGGCCGAACATCGTCCCGGTTGCGCGCACCGCAAAGCCGGGATGCTGGCGCAGAAACGCTTTTTCCTCCGAGGTCACCGGCTCGACGCCGGTTGCACCGGTGATCAGATTACCGCTGTCGCCGGTGACACCAAGCTTCGGCCACAGCGCTTCCAGCGATTTCGTCACCGCGCCGGGCTGCTTGCGCTGGGCGAGGTCGGCGACCACCTTGGTCAGACGGGCGTAGGGCTTGGCGCCACGGGCTTCGGCGTGCTCGCGGGATTCCATCACCAGGAAGCAGCCGGCAGAACCAAGCGCGAAACCGCCTTTGCCGTCGCGTTGCCACACCGGCGCGTATTTCTCGGTCAGATTGAAGTCGCCGAATTCATAGAGGACGAGCAGATCGGAGCGCTCGCCATTATGTGCGGCGCCGACCAGCGCGATATCGCTCTGGCCGGATTCGATCCGCGCCAGCGCGATCCGCGCCGCATCGATGCTGGCGGCCTCTTCGCCCATGAAGGTACGCGAGGTTCCGCAGACGCCATGGACGATGGCGATATTGCCGGCGAGCAAGTTGGAGAGCTGGGCCAGAAACAGCGTCGGCCGCAAATCGTTCATCAGCCGTTCGTTGAGAAACATAGGGCTCGAATTGCCCTTGGCGTCGGCGGTCATGATCGCGAGGTCGACCGCGAGGTCGCGCTCGCCGCCGCCGGCGGCCACGATCATGTCGGTGCGGCCGAGGATTTCTGCATTGCCTTTGACGCCGGCGGAATCCAGCGCGAGCCCGGCGGCATAGGTGCCGATGCGCTGCCACGCTTCCATCTGGCGCTGGTCGCCCTTTTTCGGGATCTGCGCGTCGAAGGACACCGGAGCCAGCGGATGGACGATGTAGGGCGCAAAACGCTTGTCGTCGACGTTGATGCGCTTGGCGTTCAGCGCATCCCAATGGGCGTCCAGCCCTTCACCGAGCGAGGACACGATGCCGATGCCGGTGATCCAGACTTCCTTTGCCGATGCCTTGGGCTCAGTCATGCGTCAGCGCCTGCATCGGGAAGCCGATCTTGTTCGCCATCGCGTCCATGTGCACGCGCAAGGCAGGGTCGGGGAAGGGGATTTGACGGAAGGTGAGTTCGGCGTTGCATTTCAGGTCCTTGCCGACACGCACCTTGGCCGATGTGACAGCAAATCCCGATCCTTCATGCTCGACCTTGGCTTCGATCGTGAGCAGGTCGCCGGGATTGACGAAGCCGCGCATCTTGGCTTCCTTGATCATCGCCAGGAACGGCATACGCTCGAACTTCGTGACGCCGAGCAACAGCCAGCCGGAACTCTGCGCCATCGCTTCGGTCAGCAGCACGCCGGGCATGATCGGAAAACCCGGAAAATGCCCTTCGAAGATGGTGTGCGTCTGCGGGACGTTGGCTTCAACCGTAATCGTCCGCTCGCCGAGATTGAGGTCGACGATGCGATCGATCAGCGTGAAATGATCAAGGTCCATGTTGGGCGGTTACGCGCCCGTGCCCGCGTTCTTGGCCGCGACCAGTTCGTCGATGCGATCGGCGAGGTTCTGGAGCACGAAATACTGCTCGGTCGTCGCCTTGCCGTCGTTGACTTCCTGGGTCCATTTTTCGAGCGGCATCTTGATTCCGAACGCCTTGTCGATCGCAAAGGCGATGTCGAGGAAGTCCAGGCTGTCGATGCCGAGATCGTCAATGGCGTGGCTCTCCGGCTTGATCGTGTCGCGCGGAATGTCGCAGGTCTCCGCGATAATGTTGGCGATCTGATCGTAAGTGGAAGACATCATTAAGCCTTTGATATATTGGAGATAAATCCGGGACGGCTTGAGGGAGGCGGGCGCGTCGTTTTTCCCCCGGCCGGAGTCGAGAGCCCGTATATCGGAGCACAGCCCTGAGTTCAATGGAGGTTGCCAACCCCGGCAGGAACCGATTTATCGGCAAAAACGGCGCTTTTGGACCCGCTTGCTAGCTGCGCGGCATCACCGAAATCCGGGCGCAGTCCCGGCGCCCCATCAGGACGCAATCCTGGGTCTTGCGCATGTCCGCGATGCTCATCGCAAGCCATATTCCGATCGCGGTCAGCGCCACCGTGAAGGCCAGCGCCGCGACATTGGCCAGCATGCGGTGACGGAAATCGTCCGGTTCGTCACAGCGTCGCTCGTAGCGGGACAGGTCGTTTGCCGCCGTTCCGCTGTTGACCTGATCGCCCGGCTCGTCCCGATGCCCCGGCTCGTCCCGATGCCCGGGCCTGTCACGGTGCCCCGGCGGATGGGCCGAGGTACGCGGTCGGAACTTGAGCACGACGTGCTTGTCATTCCTCTCTATGGGCCGCTGGGTATTCACTGCTTTCGGTCCGCGGAAGTTATGATCCTGTTTAGCACGCTCGTCGGGCTTTCAACATGAAATGTTGATGCGCATGAATGCAGATCTATCCCGGCAGAGTCTCATGGCGTAATGGAACCCGTTTCAGAGCATTATGTGCCGGCCAAAATCTGAGGTTTCCTGTCATGGCGAACTTGCGCGAACCCATCCTCAAACCGGTCGCGATCCTGTCGCTCCGCCCGACTCAGATGACGGTCGGAATGCGGGAGGTGAAGGAAAAGCGCAAGCGCTGGCGCGAGCACAAGTCGGAGAAGAAGCGCGCCGAACTGCTCGGCAAGCACATGATCCCCGTCGTTCACGGTCCTGATGAGCGCTATTACGTGGTCGATCACCATCATCTGGCGCGCGCGCTGCACGATGAAGGCGTCGAGCATGTCCTGGTCACCGTGATCGGCGATCTCACCATGGTCGAGCGCGCTGCGTTCTGGGGCGTGATGGACAACAAGCGTTGGGTCTATCCCTATGACGCCAAGGGCGAGCGGCGGCATTTCAGGGATATTCCAAAGTCGGTCACCGACCTCAAGGACGATCCGTTCCGCAGCCTTGCCGGCGAACTGCGCCGCGCCGGCGGGTTTGCCAAAGACACCACTCCTTTCTCAGAATTCCTGTGGGCCGACTTCCTGCGCCGGAAAATGTCGCGCAAGAGCGTCGACGACAATTTCGCCAAGGCGATCGAAAAAGGCCTCGGCTTCGTCAAAAGCAAGGATGCGGTCTATCTGCCCGGCTGGTGCGGACCGGCGACCGACGATTGACGGCCAGGAGAGCTGAAGGACTGCGCTACTTCGGCAGCCGCCCCAGCATGTAGAATTCATCGTTCGGCCGCATCGCGGTAACGTTGGCCAGCCGGTTCGACAGCGCAAAGAACGCCGCGATCGCCGCGATGTCCCAGATGTCGTCGTCGGTGAAGCCGTGGCCGGCGACCGCAGCAAAATCCGCTTCGGATACCGTGTTCGCCGCCTGGCTCACCTTCATGGCGAAGTCGAGCATGGCGCGTTGCCGCGGCGTGATGTCGGCCTTGCGGTAGTTGACCGCGATCTGGTCGGCGATCTGCGGGTTCTTGGCCCGGATGCGCAGGATCGCGCCGTGGGCGATCACGCAATAATGACACTGGTTGGCGCTCGAGGTCGCCACCACGATCATCTCGCGTTCGGCCTTGGTCAGCCCAGAGTCCTTTTCCATCAGCGCGTCGTGATAGGCAAAGAACGCACGGAACTCTTCGGGACGGTAGGCCAGCGTCAGGAAGACGTTGGGAACGAAGCCCGACTTCTCCTGCACCGCCAGGATCCGGCTGCGGATGTCCTCCGGCAACTTGTCGAGGGAGGGGGTCTGAAATCGCGGTGCAACAGGCTGTGTCATGGAACGGTCCCGGCTTTGGCCGCGTGATGCGGCGGTCGTCCCGGAACCATATCGCGTTTTTCGCCGGGTCCAAGGCACCGCGTTTGCGGTTCAGGGACAGAAATTACCGTGTCTCACTTACGGGGGCAGTCCAGAACAGCCCGGCTAGGTCGCGACGACCATCAATCACCCGAATAATCTCAACGGCCTCGATCGGGCCTTCATCGGAATCGGGATCGGTGCGGTACAAAATCAGGTAAGGTGCCTCGACCAGCATCCGCATCGACGGCCGAATGTCGGAGCGGCGCACGCCCATGCGTGGTTGTAATTGCAGCCGACGGGCCCTGGCTTCGATCCGGTCAAAATAGCGCTCAGCCGCGGCAGGCTGCTCAATACCAAAGGACTAAACTTACGCTCCCCGCATGACCAACATTTTGATCTCCGGTTCTCGATCAATTGAGACTATGGGAAGTAAATTCTTCTATAACGCTCCGATGCTATGGAGCGGCATGAAACACAAGACCTTGACGCTCGTGACTGGGGAGACCACCCGGATGTCGGACAGCGGCGGTAGCCGGTCGGCGCTCGTCCTAGTCCACGGCTTAGCCAACTCGCTCGAAATTTGGGACCGCGTCCGTGACAGGCTCGCCCGGAGCTTTCGTGTAATCACATTCGATCTGCCCGGATTTGGCCGCGCTAGTCGCCCCGACTCGGCCTATGACGGTCTCTTCTTTGCGACCCAACTTCGAGCATTCCTTGACGCGCTTGACCTCAAACGCCCAATTCTCGTCGGCAATTCGCTCGGAGCAAGTATCATCTTGCGCTTCTCCGCATTGGCGCCTGGCCGGATCGAGAAGGCAGTATTGGCCGCTCCTGGTGGTTTCGGACGCAAGACAAATCTGGCGATGCGGCTTCCCGCCCTGCCGATCATTGGCAGCTGGCTAGGACGCCCGACGCCGTACAACAATAAGCTCACGCTTCGCCTTGCAATCCACGATAGGTCAAATGTCACACCGGAATTGGTGGCGTTGACCAACCGCTATGCGTCCATCCCGGGCAGCAACATGTCTTTCGTGCGGACGCTTCAGGCGGGCGTCGGGCTATTTGGAAGCCGGGATCGAAATACCGTCGAACAGATCGCGCGCCAATTTGCGGCACCGGCACTGATTGTGTGGGGACGGCAGGATCGCGTGTTCCCCGTGGCCCAAGCTGAATGCGCAGCGAACCTTCTGCCAAGGTCGGAAGTGCTGCTCATTGACAAATGCGGCCACTATCCGCAGTGGGAGCATCCTGATTTGTTCGCAAATGCGATCGAGAGTTTTTGTGGATGAAGTGCTCCATTGCACCGTGTGGCAGACGATGACATTCTCCAAAAGATCGAGGGCATGGGCGGGCATTACGGTTGCATTGGCACTGATTGGCGCCATCGGCGGCTGGCAGTTGACGGCGACGCGACCCGCACCATCGCAACTTTACCAGCGGTGGCTCGCCGCGGTCGGAACGCAAGCCGATCGTGGCGCGGCGCTTCTTGCGTTCGGCAATTTCGGCGCACTGGATCTCGACACACTCCAGACGTCGGCCCTGCCTTGGCCATTTCTAGCGACAGCGCTCGCCTTGCGCGAAGCCGACGGGCATCCGGATCAGGTCGAAATGGCAACAGTTCGGGCGGCACTCAGGCGATTTGGATTTCTCTTTCCCAAGTCGATCTTGGGGCATCCCGACTTGAAGCCTTCGGACATCGCCCCACTGGGTCTGTCGATCGGCGTAATTGAGCGCACGTTGCCGCCGCTCCGCGTGACCGCTATGACGCTTGGCTGTGCAGCATGTCACGCCGGTCCCGCCTATCGAAAGGATGGAACACCGGACCCTGAGGTCGCTGTCCTTGGGCGCCCAAACTCGGCGATCGACCTCGAAGCGTTCTCCGCGGAGGGCTATATCGCGGTGAAGCAGGCGCTTAACAACGAGCCCGTGTTTTTGAATGCGATGCAGCGGTTGTTTCCCGACATGACCTTGCGTGAGCGGCTGACCCTCAGATGGATTGCGCTGCCGGAGCTGCGACGCCGGATCGTCAAACTTGCGAACGGGATGGATAGACCTCTGCCCTTCAGAAATGGCGCTCCCGGACTGACCAATGGTGTCGCCGCATTGAAGCTTCAACTCGGTCTCGTGTCGCCCAACAGCTTCGTGGACGGAGCTGGTTTTGTTTCCATCCCTGATCTCGCCGATCGCAACTATCGCTCGGCATTGCTGGCTGACGGCGCTTACGCACCAAAGAGCGACACCCGTTTTCATCGAGTGACACAGGCAGAAGCCGAGGCGCGCCTCCCGGAAACGCTCGCGTCAATTGCGTCATTTTTCATGGTGCCGACAATGGGCCTCACATCCGAGCGCGCTGAGGTTGCCATTCCGGAGTTGACGGCGGTCATGGCGTATCTGGCGCGTGCGCGCGCGCCGTCATTCCCGGGGCCAATTGATCGGAACCGCGCAACCCGTGGCAAGGATGTCTACGCGCAAACGTGCGCATCTTGCCATGGAACATACGACGACAGCCTCACGTCGCCGAAGCTGCTTTCGTTTCCTAACTGGGCAGGAAACGTGGGAACAGACATGAGCCGCGCAGAGGCGTTCACCCCGGCGCTGAAAGCAGCAGTCGACAAGACCAACCACGGCAAGCGATACTTGGATGCTGCGGCCACCGGCGTGATTGCGGCACCACTATTGTCGGGTTTGTGGGCCTCGGCCCCCTATTTCACAAACGGCTCTGTGCCGACGCTGAGGCACCTGCTCGAACCTGAGACGCGGCCGGTCAGGTTCATGACGGGCGGCCATCAGCTGGATCTCGACCGAGTAGGCATTGCCGGCGTACTTTCTGCAGACGGCACCTGGGCCTATCCAGCCGATTTTGTGCCCTATTCGAAACCCGCGCTGGTTGATACCCAAAAACCCGGCTTTTCGAATCGGGGACACGACACCGAGGTGCGCGGACTGACGGCCGACGATCGCACGAATCTGATCGAGTATCTGAAGTTGCTTTAGACGATGAGCTCGCTGACAGGCAGGCGAAAATGGCCGGCCTGCGGCATCGTTTCCGGACGTCCGATCCTAAACGCATTTACGATGTAGCGGTCCGCTCCGAGCTTCATCGTTGGTGCAGAGCTGTGCGTGCCTCAGTCCAGTCGGAGAGCACCGACATCGGGCACCCTTTGAAGCCCACGGCCTCCATGGCGAGCCACGCGCTGTAGAAGGCTCGCCCGGAGAGGAACGGATCCTCTCCTGCTGGGCGATGGAAGACGGCGATTGCTGCCGCGGTGTTGGTCTTGGCGTATTCGTTCGTCAATGGCGCTGCGACACCGGCCTTGTCGAGGATATTGAACAGCGGACCGAGTACGAAGTTCGCGCTCCATGCCTCCAATGCACTGAGGTTCATTGCGGCGGCATTGAGGCCGTCGCGATTGAACTGCGGATGACGACGCGAGAGCCGCATCCAATGCAACAGTTCGCGCCGATGGGCCGGATCGCGAAGAAAATCCAGGCTTGCGGCGTCTGCCAGCCGAGCTGTGTTGGCGATGTCGGTCCGAGCCCGGATAAGATGTAGGTCTGGACGCGACGCCGCCAGTTGGTCGAGATGGATTTCGGTTTCGGCATCAACAACCTGAAAACGCCCCCGCCAGCTGGTTCGCGTTGCGACAGGACGGTCCCCTACGGAGGTCAGGCCGGATGCGATTTTCGCGACAGCAATCCGCTGCAATTGGCCGTCACTGCCGGCGGATTTTACGGTCGGGATCAGTTCCAGATCGACGCTCAATCCTCGGCGTGCAAGTGCAATCGAGAGGCCCTCGAACGCCGCACCATGCGACAGTCGCCAGTCACGCGACTCCGGATCGGCGACGGGGATCGATCGCGCCGGGTCACCCAGCAACTCGACCATGCCCCCACGCAACCGCCATCGAGTCGGCTGCACGTTGTGAACGCTAGGTGCGAGGCGTGTTTCCGCGATCACAGCGAGAAAATCGCCGTTGGAAAGCTCGATCATGGCCGCGCATCCAGGGATTTCGAGAACAACGTCAACCGATGCAACGGCTTTGCGCCGATGAGCTGCATCTGCTTGAGGCTCGCACCATTGACATCGGCAATCCATGTCGTTCCGAGTCGGCGATAACCAGCCGCCTTCGCGGCCGTCACGACTCGTTTCAGCATAATGCGATTGAGACCCCGACCATGCAGATGCGGAACGACCGAATAATAGATGATCACAGCCCGGTCGCGGGTCAACCGGTGGCGTAAAAAATGCCAAGCCGTTGAATACGACAAACGGCTGCCGCACGCCTTAACGAACGGATTGAGATCCGGAATGCAGACAATGACGCCAGCAGGCTTGCCTTCGTGATGCACGACAACGGAAAGCCGTGGATCCATGATCCACATCATTTCTCCCGCCTGGAATTCGTATTCCTCGGCGTTAACCGGCACGAACATGGGGTTCTTGTCGAACCCCGCGTTGAGTGCTATCCGGGCGTCCTCGAGCCTAGCCTTGAACGTCCATCGCGTGATCGCGTGCCATGTATATGACCGGTCGCGTTCGACTACCGCATGTCGCGGGTCATTGAGCACAGACGGGTCGAGCACCGTCAGATCGGTCTCGAAGGTGGTCATCGGAAAACGGCCAGCATAGCCCCGCCGTTCCAAGTGCGCGACGACATGCGGCGCGGTCCACATCATGTCGGTATATGCTGCATTCTCGAAACCACTGGTCATAACGCCAGCCATTTGCATGGCCGTCAGATTGAAATTTCCGACGATCTCGTTGGCGCCGCACGCCCGGACCCAAGCCTCGGCCGCCGCTAACAGCGCATCGGCCACGCCTGCATCGTCAACACAGTCGAAGAAGCCGAACTGCCCTCGCATGGTCGAATGCCGCACATTCGATGCATCGTGGATCGTTGCGACAATCCGGCCAACAGGCTTGCCATCCGCATGTGCGGTGAAAAGTTCAAAGCGGCCACGGCCTTCACGGCAGAGCGGATTACGCGCCGGATCGAGCAGCCGGACGAAATCCGACCACATCGGGGAAACGTAGAGCGGATGTCCCGCATTGGCTATGAGGCCGGCTTCGAACGCCGCTCGTCGATCACCTTTCCTGATCTCGATCATACGCTTTCTGCCTTCATAAATGCGAGTTCGCCGGCGAGGCGAGCCAGTTGTATGTCGGCCTCGCTCTTGGCGTCGCGCGACACCGCCGGTAACGAGAACAGCATCAATCGCAACGGCAACCGAGTGAGAACTGCAAGATCGGTCGAGTCATAGGCGGTCATAAGAGAGAGAGCGCGCTCGACGCCGTCTTCGCCCGGCGGTCGGCCCCAGGGCGCTTCGGACCGGCGCAACACCGAATTGTCTGCAAGAAGCGCATCGAATGCAGTGTCGCGCACGTGATCGAGCGCCTCGCCCGAGAGGAGCCGTGCGCTGCCCAGCAGGGGATGCGCGCGCAAACTGGCTTCAAAGGCCTGCGGAGATACAGCGCTCAGCAACGACAGGTTTGATCCGGCCCTTTCGCTCGATGCTCCGCGCGCTTCGGAGATGATCGCAGCCAGGAGCAGTCCCGAAAATCCGACCATGAAAACGCGGACGATGTGCGCGCTGCCGCTGACGCTGCCGGCTGCGGAGTAACCGAACGCAAAAACGGCTGCGATGGTTGCGAAGACTACGATCGTCCCCACGCGGTTTGCAGTGCTTGCCTGCAGATTGCCGGTTCCGAAGCTGAAATAGAGCAACAGCAAGGCTCCCACGGCTCCGAGGCGCACTGGCACATCGGGCCAGACCGAGCGGAAGTCGGTCAGGATTAGTGGGGAAAGTACCAGGAGTGCGAGCATCACGCGCCGGATGCTGGCATTTTCGGCGCCAGTTAGGCTTGCCGTGTCCCGCCGCCACAGGAAACCGGCAATGCCGAGGTAGCCGCCTATGACACCGGTCAGTAATAACCCACTGACAACGTCGGCAGGTACGCCTGGCAGAGCCACTGCAAGCAGCAGCAAAACAGGCGCCCCAACCACGAAGAACTTCAGTAAGCGCGGCGCGTGGCGACGCATGAGGCCTTCGGCGACGACCAGCGACACGAGCGGCGTTGCGGCCGCCAGCAAATCAACAACAAGCGCAGCGACCCGGTCGCCGGTTGTCCAGGACACGGCGCGCAGCAAGAAGAACACTGCGACGAAACGGAGGGCGAAAACGATACGCCTCACCACCGAACCAAACGGCTCCGCGCGGTGGATCTCGCGGGAGAGCGCAAACGCGCCCGCCGCGCCAAAGGCGTTGACGAGCGCATCTGCGACGATAGTAGGATCGAGTGTCACGCCCCCCTCATCATACGTTCGAGGAAGCGTCGGACCACTGGTTTCATCGAGGCCTCGATGATCCAGGGTTTGGGACGCTCTACTGCGGGACGATGCGGATTGAAGAAGTAACCGCGACAATCCGTGCCCGTTGGCTTGTTGAGAATCAGTGCAACCACCTCATAGGCCATCATCATGCCCGTCGAGATGACCATCGGCGCGAACGACATGCGACTGCGCTTGCCAGCTGCGACTTCTCCGGCCGCGTCGAGATCGATATGCTTGCGCGATGTGGAGTGCACCAGAACGTGGACAGCCTCAGCCTGGAATGCCGCCGCCCGATCTTCCTTCGTAACTGCGTTCCAAGCCTTCTCTCGCGTCGGATAGCCGAGCCTTTCCTCGGGCATCGGCTCGTGCGACCGCGTTACGTAGACCGACGGTAACGGCGAGGCATAGGCATCGACGACTGCAAGTCCTGCGGCACGCGCTGTTCGATAGAGCAGCAGGCTTGCAGCAAGATCGTCGGTGCCGTTAACGATCACCTGCACGTCATTCGCGATACGATCGATCGCGGTTGGCCAGTCGGCCTTCAGCACCTGGACGACGATCTCGGGATTGATGCGTTGCAGAATCTCCGCGCTCGCTTCGGCTTTGTGTCGCCCGACCGTGTCGGTGAAGGCAAACACCTGTCGATTTAGGTTCGAGACCTCGAATTCGTCGAGATCGGCAATAACAAAATGGCCGACGCCGGCGCGTGCGAGAGCCATCAGCGCCGCTCCGCCCATGCCGCCTGTTCCACAGACGAATACCTTCGCCGCGCGCAATTTCGCTTGCTCGGATTCAGTCACGAACCCAATGTTGCGCGTGGTGAATGTTTGATAGTCAAAGAGCTGCTTCATTTCCCCCTCATCGTGGTGGTCGCGCAGGGCCTTAAGATCCCCCACTGGCGATCAGGGGTAAGCCAGTATGCAACTGGGAGAACGAGTTTATTCAGGGCAACGAAGCCGAGTACACCAAGCACGGCCGGCAACGACCGCCGAGGCACGTCCTTCAACACAAATCGGCGCGCCGTTTCGAGCGAGAGCTGACACAATTGCAGGACATCGTCGCCTCGGTCGTAGTTCAGCTCGCATCGACAGAACTCATTGTAGACTTGATCGCGGTGCTTGGGTGCACTGTCGAACGTCTTTTTGAGATCATCGGAGCCACCGGTATAGGCATTGGTGATCACGAACCGCTTCTCGTCAAATCCGGCGTTCATCCCGACGCCGAACACATACCGATGGCGAGACATGATCGCGCGCGCAAGCAAAACATGCTCAAAGCTGCGGCGCGCTTCGGCCTTCGGGCTTGGAAACACGTTTGAGAACGTCTCGGTCACCATGCCGACTATGGCTGGCACCTGCGTGACATTCGAGAGCCATAACGGCCGCATCTGGTTGCGGAAAAACAAAACGAGACACGTGAGGCCGTAGAGCACCCAGGAGAACCCTTGGCTGCGAACGCCCGGATCGACCATAACCAGCCCCATGTGCAGGACCTCAGCAGGCTTCGCATGGAGGTCGACATCCATGACGGCCAGAGCGTTGAACGCCACCGGCGCCCCGGTCTTGCGATCATGCAGAATGGTGACGATGGATTTGGCGAGCCGGTCGCGATCGCCAGTCAAGATTCCATAGTTGAGATCTCCGTCCGGAAGCGTCGTCCGAGCAATCCGCCGGAGGTCGCCGAGGAGCGCATCAATCTCCTGCTGCGGCATCCACAGTCCAGGTCTTTCCACGATGCGAGCCGTCACGCCGGACGTCGGCCGCAGATTCAGGTCGAGGTAATTCTGCGTCAACGCCTTATACCAGACACTCAGCATGCCCCGCGCCTCCAAGAAGCGCCGACACTGACAGGCGGAATTGAAATTCGCATTAAGCAGCATGCGCCGTTGGGTTGCAAAAGATAAATGCGGCAACCTTTAACGGACCACATGCTAAATTTTCTATGAAGCGGCTGCGACTTCCGGTATTGGGTCAAAGGACATAGATGTCGAGGAGGTCGGTACGAGCCTGGTTCGACCAGGACAGCTCAGTCGGCATTGCTGGTGGCTTTTTTGGCGCCTTCCAGTCTTGCCCGCGCCTCTCGGCGCAGCTCCTGCATATCCAGTTCCCCAGCGGAACCGCTGGCGAGCCCAGCATCCCACAGCTGGCGCAGGCGTTTGATGTCTTCCTGGCGCAGCTCGCGCTTGAGCTGCCAATCCCGCACCGCCTCGCGCACGATCTCACTGGTGGTGGCGTATTCGCCGCTTTCAACCGCTGCCTTGAGCGCCAAAACTTGCTCGCCAGTCAGAGCCACGCTCACTTTTTCGATGTTCGCCATGCGGCGCCTCCAGGGACTCTAGGTAGCAAATCTTACTACTTCTTGACATTTCCGGCAACGGGATGCCGGAAGCTCGTAGAAACACCCGGATTTCAGTTGGATTTCGGGATTTCGGTGCACTTAGTCGTTGCGTGGTTTCAGTGCGCGATCACCGCAATGCTGCGCGACCATATGGAGCGCTGCTAGCTCAAACCTGTTGGCGATGTGACCGGTGCGGCGGATGACGCCATCGGCTCAATCCGTTGGGGTGGGGACGGGCTCCGGCCGCGCGGTTTGCTCAACCCATCGGCTACTGCATTCGCGCCGGTGATTTGCCCGACGTGTCAAAATGTTTTTCGCGGGACGTTCAAACCCCAAGCGGCGCCTAATTCCTACTGTACATGGGGTTGTTTTCGATATTTTTGTTTGAGGGCGCTGGGTCGGCTTTCTTGCCGGTCCGATCAGCCCTCAGCGCAGCGGCTTTTTCAACAGCGAGAAGCGGTCGGGATCGAGCCCCAATGACGGCTGTAGCATCGGCGCTTCGACCGAGCGCGGTTCCAGCGTGCGCGCGGCCGGCCGCTCGTTGATCATGGGATCGTTGGGCACGTCGCGGTGGGAGGTGGCCCCGCGCCAGCGCTCCAGCACCGCGCTGACGAAATGCATGTCATGGCCGGCAGCGACCGACGGCGAGGTCGAGATGGTGGCTTCGCTGCGCGGCAGCTGGTGGAGCGGGACTTCCTTGAAGCGCAGCCGCGTCGGCAGTGCCACGCCTTCGCCGAAGGCCAGCACTTCGCGGGTGCCGAGCGAGGGCACGAACGACAGCAAATTGGCTGCGGCATCCGAGACCGCCGAGCGCAGCAGCGCCTGGTCGCGGTCGTTGGCAAGGCGCATCGCAAACAGCGTGTTGCACTGGGAAATGATGGTGGCGTCGAGTTCGGCCGGCCGCTGCGTGACGAGGCCGAGATAGACGCCGTATTTGCGGCCTTCCTTGGCGATGCGCGAGACCGCCTTGCGGGTCGGGCCGAAGCCGATATTGCGGTCGGC
>Ga0307516_10004993_pt1 | contig 16102 bp, 19 predicted proteins | sample 19_EM_MG_FD_203310 | JGI IMG/M metagenome (GOLD analysis project Ga0307516, IMG submission 203310) | Populus trichocarpa ectomycorrhiza microbial communities from riparian zone in the Pacific Northwest, United States - 19_EM | ecosystem: Host-associated > Plants > Roots > Unclassified | place...
CCAAAACAACCCCCAAACCTTTCGGGCCCCCCCCCCCCCCCCCCCCCTCTCGCAATCCTCCAATTCTTTAACTACCCTTCATCTCCTGACACGTCGAGCAGTCCCCGTATCGTAACAACCTTCCCCTGCAAGATCCATGGCGCCCTCCATTGTTGGATCGACGGAAGGAACATAGGCAGCTGCAATGCTACTGAGGGATTCGTAACGAACGACTGGTTCGTGCCCGTCGAGGTGGGTAATTGGACATGTACTCCCGGACAGTATCTGGGACTGCTGTAGTTATGCCGGGTCAGAGGACGGAGGAGATGCTTGCTTCTTTTCTTGTATAGATATACTTCTTGAACTGCTGGGACGGTTTTGATTTTGTTTGGTCATTGATTGCGTGTGATATACGCACCCCGTCCACAGTCCAGCGCCGCCCCCGATCAGTCTGCAGGTAGCTCGTTGTGGCTCCCCCCTGCCCTCTGCCCTGGCCTGTCCCAAGAATGCAGAGTGCATTAGGAAAATAGCAACTGAAAGGACAAAGGAAATCACCTCCTTAACCCTCTTTCTGCTGAAGCTAGGAAGGAGGGTGTGGGGAAGAACTGCAGTCGTTCCTCTACCTCAGCCCACCTCTTCGGCCTTCAGTATCCACCGTCTGTCACCTGCCGGGGTGGTGATGGTGATGGTGTTGATTCATTGATGAAAGATTATACCTGCTGGGGTGATGGCCTGCTTTTGGAAAAGGGATTCACCAATGGATGAGTGATAAGATATGATTATTCGTTCATTATTCCAGTCAGTATTGTACTAAATCGCGAAAACTACGCCTCCACATTACTCCCGGCCAGCCATCTCTCCACCTCCTTCTCCACTACTTCCAGATCCCTCTCCCCCCAAAAGTGTCCAGCACCCTCCACCTCGACGCTCTCAAACCCCTCTCCCAGGGCCGCTAGCATCTTCTCACCCCACCGCCTATACTTTTTGGCGCCAGTGAACACATCATCGTCGCCCCAGGCGACCAGCATCTTCGCCCCCTTCGCTTCCCTCTTCGCGGCTGTAAGGGGATCCACAGCACTCTCCACCGCCGGCTCAAAGCCAAACGACGGGAGGAGGCAGAAGGAGATCGGTGGGAGCGGCGGAGAGACCAGGAGGAATCTCGTGGCGATCCGTAGCGATGCCAGGTCCACCTGGGGTTCCGGTGTAGCAGCCACGAGCGGCGACAGCGGTGGCCGCAGCTCCGACTCGGACAGCGATGAGTGCTGGGGCAGCAGCGGCGGCGAGCGCGCGCCGGAATACGACGTCCTGCCGACCTCCGAATGGCTCTGGAACCAGCTTCTCGCACTCCTCTTGCCGGCCGCGAGCGCTTTGCGGAATGCCTCGTTGGGCGGGCTCATCACCGCCCGCACCAGCTCCTCGCAGCGCGGACACCGTGCTGCGACGAGCGCCCCGTACGAGTACCCAGCCAACATCAACTCTACCCCCTCGATCGCGCTATCCTGCAGCTCTGCCGCGAAGTTGAGCGTCCAGGCAGCGACGGCGGCGTAGTCCCCCGTCTCCGCTTTGCCCGTCCAACTGGTCCGTCCTTTGGAGTGTCCGCAACCGCGGAAGTTGAAGGTGCTGGCGATGAACCCGTGTGCGACAAGGACGGCTGAGATGTGTTGGACTACGGGATCGTGGCGGGTGCCACCGAGGGGACCGTACGGGTGAGCGATTATCGCGATCCGGCAGCACGAGGGGAGGACGGTCGGGACAGTGAGGCTTGTTTCGATCGGGATAGCGTCGTGCAGGGAGGGAATGTGGAGGTTTAGCGTTGTGCTGGTTTGGGGTGTATGGGAATGAGAGTGCGAGCGGGAGGACCCGTAGGAGTGTTGGCGCCTGTTGTTTGGCATTCCGGGCAGGTTTGGTTCCTTCCTTCTCGAAGGCGATTGGAAGCTGGGTACTTCAGTAGGTGTAGTATTTGCATACGTACCTTGGTTACTTACATACCTAGGTAGCTGTTGGGAGTACGCGTCTAGGTACATAGACACTCGGGCCTGACTCCGGGTTTAGGGTCGGCGCTTGTTTACACACGTCATGGCAATTCGGGGTCTGAATTTCGGCTTGGAGATGGGGATATTCCGTGGAGAATTTACCACCTGCGAGGTTTGGACATTGGTAATGGCATAAATGGCCCTGGACTTCCGGGAGAAAGAAAACCATAGCAAGATATACCACTAAAACAGAGCAGGAATGAAATCGTAACCCATGAACCGGACCAACTCACTCCCTTCCTTACGTCCACCTCAACTCGTATGCTCTCAGTTGTCAGACTAGTACATGGGAAGAGGCGGTGACAGTGGAGTGTCCTGCGTCTGGCGACTTAGCTCAAGTGAAACCCCAATCGTGGAGCGGGGAGATCACAACATTCTGGACCTTGGCGTCAATGTCCTCCATTGGACTGGTAGTAAACATGTGAGTAAGCAACTGTGCATGTCCTCGAACGGCGGGTGGACAACTCACACGAGCCGCCAGCTCCTGTGAGGTTCCAGCTGTTTATCGCGGCATTCGAGAGTGTTCACGCCAACAAAAGGTCTTCCGAGCGCCTCTCCCAACAGGTTGCTCGTGGCCGCGTCCGTAATCTTCCAGTTCCTCCGTCCGCCGAGCTCAGGAATCCAGAGCATCCCAGAGGAGTAAAGTGTCTGCCACGCACTGACTGTACCTTCCGCCGTTTTCGGAACCGCCGGGTCAAGAGCACCTTGGGGACGTAAGAACCCACCCGTAAGACGGTTCTTAATCACATAAGATGCAGCTGTAGCATTAACGTCGATGGCTCGGCCATGGATCACTGCCCACTGTGTTGCCCACGTCTCCCTGTAGTTCGATGTGTGTTTGAGTTCGATAGGAGAGGCTAGAGTCGGGAGAGATGACAGGTAGTCATGCTTCAAGACGTGGCCGGTGCCGACATTTTCCAGCTGGTGCCAGCCCACGGGTACTGGAGTCATTGGGACCACGACCTCCCATTGCTGAAATTTACTATCGTTGACTTTCTGCATCCCGCCTGGACAGGAAAAGATCCCGGTGCGATTCTCGAGTGCGAGTCCTGAGTATTCACTGACTAGATTGTAGCACACGCTGGACGGAAGAAAACACGTTACTCTTCAGCTCAGGGAAGCATGGAGATTTGCACGGAATTTACAGTGAAGGGGGGGGGTAAAAAAACGTAGTTTTCCCGCTAGACGCGTATCAGATACGCGTCTAGCGGGAAAACTACGTCTCCTTTTTTACGCCCCCTTCACTATAGCAGTGATAAGCGCAGACATTTAGAAGTATGCACTAACCAATTTCCAACATTCTCCTTCACCTTGACAAATCTCCAAAGCTGCCATGGCGCGCCGTGCGATCCGCGGCAATAGACACGCCAGCTCGGCTGCATGACGGAAGCGTCTAGAGATTTCCCGAACGCCAGTTGGGTTATCGTGTAAAGCGTCGGAATCTTCTTCTCGAAGAACTCGTGCTGTTCCGGGATGGGCTCGATCCACCAGATTTGGTATTCGCGGCAATGTGAATTCCCATCGTTGCGGGTATCAAAGTTCACATTGTCGTGGGTAGCAGGTCCCACGTTGAAGCAGCTGACATGATTAAGAATGTAGCCTGTGCCGACATTGCGAATGAGGTAGGCGCCTATGGGTATATCGTCGGTCATTGCGGTGAACGGATGGAAGGTGCTTGGGTCGTGGAGAGTTGATGCGGCGCTTGACCATGAGCTCAACGCTCCAACTTATCCATACCCTCCTTCATTACTAATACAGCTCCAATCCCGGTAGATAGTTTGTGTGCTTGATCAACTCTATGTACTAGGACGGAGCATAAAGCCGGGCGCACCTCCACCACGAATATAGGTGGGCCCCAAATACCCTTATACCGAGGTACATGTCTCCTGCACACGGGTGTAAGGGTGGTGACCAACCCCTTTTGCCATAAGCGCGTAGCGTCGCTTGACGACCACCGGAGGTTGGCTGGGTGGAACTGAGCAAGGAGAGTATTAGGGAGACAGTAAGGAGACTCTGCCGGACTTCAGTACTACTGTATCGCCGCCCGTTGCCATCGGGGCCTCCATCCGCCGCGCAAAGTTCCGCCGCTACGCGAAGCCATGAAGCAAAGAGGAGTCCGTGAAGTTGCCCCTGAAAGTGTCAGCCACCGAGAGACAACTCGAGATGAACGAATGCACAGTACCCGATGGAACTAGTCACAGATAGGGAGGGAGCTCTACATCAGAGGTGGATATGTCAGAGAATCTACGAACGCTGGAAGCGGAACAACACTCCCTCAAAGATCTTTGTCAACGAAGACAAAGCCCAACCCGAAGCCCCTCGTTACCCGCGATGCCCGTACCCGACGCCCCAGCTGGGAAACTATCATTCTAGAGATGGGCTATGCGTGTTCGGTTCGTACGGTGAAGCATACAATGCAAAGGATGGAGTATAACAAGAGGGCACCTAGGAATAGGTTCCATGACAGTCCTGAGAGCAAGGAGAAGCAGGTGGTCTGGTGTCCAGCACGTCTACACTGGACAAAGGAAAGGTGGAAGAGAATGATCCGGACAGATGATCTTCCTTCTCGACAGCTGGCGTTGGGCGCCGGCCTCGGGCCATCCGTAAAGCGGACGAGGAGTATCACTCCGACTGCGTCGACAAGAAGTGTCACTCCGGCCGCAAATCCAACATGATCTGGGGAGCATTCTGTGGCACTGTAAAGTCTGATCCCGTCTACATCCCTAGCAAAGTGAAGATCGACTCCCTAACCTACGTACAGACTGTCCTAGAACCTGCACTGGTTCCCTTTTAGCATCGATAGAGTGGGGAGTACGGATGGGCAATTGTTCAGGAAGACAACGCTCCAGGACACAAAAAGCACGTTATTGTGTATAGGGAGTTGAATGGATGATGTTCTCGACTAGCCAGCGCAGCTACCGGATCTAAACCCTCATACAGGCTTGAGGTCAAGCCTGGCAGCTCCGGACAGCTGCAATTTGACTTCTGGAGCTCTGTACATGCGCACATACAGCAACCGATCACTGGTGACTGGCCAGACACGGAACGGGGGGGCCACACTTTGTGTGAGACCGGATGGGGGGCGAGGATGGGATACCTAGCTACATGGCTAGCTTTGTCGGTATATTTGTTCGATACGAACCGAGTGAGATTGGATTGCACTCCTGCACCGGTGGTGGACGATCGGCCGCTTTTGTGGCCGCGTCCGCCAGCTTCGCCCGGTGCAGCGAAGGCTGCGAAGGTGCGATTCGCACGATGTGTGTGCGCTTTACCGCTCGGCCCCCCCCCCCCCGAAGGGTCCGGGCTTGAGGATTCCGAGGATTGCTGCGGTCTGCTAGGTAGTATTGTCGAGCAATAGTTGAATACCATCTGCACGCACAACGGCTGGAGATATACGTAAATTGTTCTGCGAACGGCGACTGGAAATGAATGGAGCCGCTAGAGCTTAGAAGCAAATGACAGCTGGAAGACCGAATGGCTGCTAGAGATGTAGATAAAGGCTAGACCGCCTGGCCGGTCCGACAGTAGATACTTCCCGTAGGAATCTCCCGTCCGATACTCATACAATATCACTCATCACCCTCGCTGTCGGCTACCTAGCCAGCTTCCCAGAAACCGATCTGTTCGGCATGCCGATACCGAGTCGCGCGCCGATACTTGGCGCGCACAATGGGCAGCCCCGTCCGGCATCTCTCATCGCTAGCCTCCGCCTAGATACTCTAGATGCTCCGGATATCGGCTCCCTCCCAGAGTCACCGTTGGACTAATGGAGATATACTACGTACTGACGCAACGCTGAACTAGGTATTCCACTCCACCTCTGGCACCTATGTACCTACTCTGCTTGGGAGCCCGTGCATCGCCGTGGAACCTTCTGTACAATGGACCCAAAGTGAATGTAGCCTGCGATGCTCGGGATTTGTGCTGCGAGTGTGGACCCAAGGGCTAAAGATCGAGTGGACTCGAAGAATCGCTCGCTAACGGACAGACATCGTATGGACTCGTTTTGTTGGTGGGTCTTCATAGCATAATCATGACCGCACACCTCTGGGTCCGAATGGAGGCAAAGCACTTTGTTCTATAACCTGACAAGAACGCCCATATATAGCGGTTTTTTCTTCTACAAGTCTCGCCGATTCGTCCGTTCGGTATGGTATGGTATGGTATGGCACCTTCTATCCTACATGTCCAGCACGCCCATCAGCCTTTCCTCCGCCACGGAATGGATGGTCACAGCTCCGTCTTCGTACCTCTCCTTCCGGGTGCAGGTAGTGGGCCCTCCAGATGATTTTCGAGTCCCAACGCGCCAACCATCCACGCAGTGGTAAGCACCGCCCAATCCTTGACGGTATCCATGTCCAGATGCTCCCCGTCATCGGTCATCTCGTGCCAGACCCGGGGAAACGGCGACGGGATGATGTGCAGCACCTCGACACCGCGGTGCATGAACGGCACGTGATCATCTTGGATCATCCCGCCGTACCAATGGCCCTTGTCCTTGTCCAGCTCATGGAACCATGTGCCTGGGTTGGCCTTGTGGGAGGCGAAGAGGCCGGCCTTGCGAAATTGTTTTTCTAGGCGGGCAAAGCCTGCGTATGCCCAGTGGGTAGTCGGGAAGTAGGAGGGGATCTTCGGGGCGGGGGCACCGAGGAGGTCCAGCAGGATGAAGAGGTCGATGTTGGCGAGATGCGTCTTCCGTGCCGAGAACGGGGCGTGGTATTGGGATTCCCAGTGTTTTGCGAGATCTCTGCCGGGCCATTAGCATTCCCTCGGTTTCTTTGCGCGGAGAGAGAGAGAGAGAGAGAGAGAGAAAGAGAGATGTGTGTGGCCTACCGCGCCCCGTAGAGACTGTCCGTATCCGTCCAGCTCTGCCACGCCTCCTCGCCGTCCAGGAACAGCACCATAACCCCGCGCTCCTCCTCCATCGCCATCTCATCCCCCTCCTCCTTCAGCTTCTTCCAGCGTCTCGTCAGCGCGGCATCGATCGAGCGCGCAACCTGCAGGATGATCGCGCACGGCGCCGCCGAATCCGTGGCGCCGATGAACCCTTTCGGCGTGACCTTCGAGTCGTAGTGGGCGACGAGTACGAGCCGCCCCACATCGCCCGGCGCCGCCCAGGGCGGATCCTTCGTGGCCATAAAGTTCACGAACGGGATCTGCTTCCCCTTCGACAGCGGAGTGGTGCAGCTCGAGTTGTGCGTGTTCACGGTCCAGTCCGGCAGCGAGTGCGAGAAGAAATCCTGGAAATGCCGGAGCACCTTGAGGGAATTCGGTGTTCCGGGAACGCGCGGGATCAGGATCGGCGAGAGGATGGCGCCGGTATTGGGGTTGAAGTCCTCATCGGACGGACGCGGCAGCAGTCGCAACACAGATGTCGACGGCGCGACGAAGAAGGCGCGCGCGAGACTGCTCAGGACCAGCGTCGTCTGCAGACATTGCAATGGAGTCCACATTTTCTTGCCGACGGGGGGGGGGGGGATTGCTTGCTGCTGGCTGCTGAGTTGGTGGATGCGGAGAGGTTGAAGCTTGAGACTGATTGACAGCTCTCCGTAAGCTACTGTGGCCCTAAGCCGGCGCCAACGATTTCGCTCGCCCTGCCGCGCGCGCGATCCCTGCAGGCTGCAGAAGGGTGATCGGTCTGGGGAATTCCTAGGCGGAGTAAGTAAGGCACTCTATGTAGATAGTAGATCAAGACGGACACACACCGCGGGCCGCCGGTGATCAGTCTCGAACCTGTGGCTAGGATCCGTGGGATAGTGGCAGCCCCGAACGGACGGCTCCGTGGGCGGAATCAGGGCTCAGGGCCAGTGTCGCAACTGTTTGGGTTCGTGTAGCTTCTTCCCTTTCTTCCGTCCGATTCAGACGGGGGCGGTTAGGGACGAGCCAAACAAAGAAGATGTTTGTAAATAGTTTGTTACCGACTCAGGCACATAATCCCGACACACCGCCTCTCGGCCGCAAACAATGTCTATGATTAGTATCAAGGTAGGAGCGGCCGGACTCGGACATGGGAAGACCAGACTTCCGAATACAAGAAAAAGAGCAATTATGCCGATTTGTACAGGGTCTGCGAAGCGTTTTGGAATGCACCCAGCCCCTCACTCGCAGCCAGCCTCCGTCGTCGTCCGCGGATTGCAGACGGATAATCTGGAATTCGGGCTGGCTAGCCCGCTCTACCACCGGAGCCATAGAGACCTAGGTAACTATGGTGAAATGCTCCCACTGAGGGTCGGTGCCTCTGGTCCAATGCTTGAAACTCCAGCACCGACTTGGTAGGTAGAAAAAGTACCTACTCTAAAGATATTTGCATCTATCTATACGATACTCGAAAATCCGCTGGATGCCGGACAGCAACCGAAATCCAGACTAACGGGCGGCCTGTGCTGCATGAATCCCCCCCATGACTTCATTTCAATTATCTTCTACATAGTATGTATGTATGTAGCGAGATTATTGCCTCTACATACAACATAGCTTTGCTATCTAGCATGCTATCGTTTGCTCTAGCGGGATCCACTGTTCAGGCGAAGGGCGGGCCACCCGCGGCGCGATGCTTCCGCACATCCGTCGTTTCGTTTCTCGTTGTGAACCTGACCAAAGACCAGATCCTGGGGTTTTCCTCTGTGAAGGAAGAAGAAGCACAAGTGATTTTCGGTTATGCAGGTACGATTCTGCAGAAAAGAGGGAAGAAGAGAGAAACACAAATCCCACGAACATTCTGATCCGCAACGCCAATCGTACCCACATCCCTACTCATCGCAAACCCCCACCGAAACCATCAGCGATTCCATCTCGGGAACCCAGCCCTTCGGTTTCTCGCTGCCTCTCACGATCACACTGTACACTGCGTTTTCAACCTTTTCGACGCACTGTTTCATAACCGTCATCTTCCTGTCCACGTCCTTCCCGATGAAGCTGCCACCGCCGTGATGCAGCGTATCGATCCCCTCGAACTCCTCGCGCAGCCTCCTCATGTCCGACAGGATCTTCTCCGCATCCCCGCCGCCACCTCCGCTGAGTGCGACCATGGTGATGCCGAAACGCATGGCCTCACCAACGAAATCAAAGATTCCGAGAACGTAGTCCGACACCGTGAGTTCGATTCCGCCCAGGACGGCAGAGGTGCTGGCAGTGGAGTACGGGAGCAGCGCGCCCGTGGTGAGGTATTGGTAGAATGCGAGAGCTTCGATGAGCTCCTGCAGGCCGCCCGAGATGTTGCGCTGGTAGCGGTTCGCATTGATGCCCAGCAGGTCCGGAGCGATGCTGGCGAGGGCAGCCTGGATTTCGGATAGGCGCAGCGACGCTTCCTTTTCGAGGTTGGCCGGAAGCGGCGCCGCGAGTTTGCGTGCACTTGAGAGTGCGGGGTCAGTTGTGCGGGCGCAAAGCGGCTGGCTGCCGACGGACGGAGATGGAACGTACCGTTGCAGCGTGAAGATCACCTTCTTACTCAGGGCCGTCACATCGCGCGAAGCCTTGATGACACGCTCGCGGCGGTCGTGGTGCTCGTCCAGTTCCTCGCGGAAGCGCAGAAACATCGGCATCAACGGGTTATTGCTCGCCAGCAGCTCGGCATCTCTGGCGGCGGTGTCGACCGGCGGCTGCGGCGCGCGCAGGCCCTTGTGAGGGGCGTGAGTGCGGTGACGTTTAGGCGTGGGCTCCTCCATTATTGCGGCCGAGGCGGAATCGGTCGTTTTGAATGTATATACGTAGGTAGATGGTTGTGGTTGTTGCTCTTAGCCTAGTATTTGTTCCGATTGATCACTAGGGAGGGGAGGGAGGGAGGGATAATGGATTGGAGGATGATGATGACATGCAGCAACGGCACCTTGCTCGTTAGCAGGTAACTACTTAGGGTATCTACCTCTCTAGATACATATGTACTTCATCTCACTGCAATGCCGGCCCACTGCCACGGCCGTCCAGGGTACTTTATCGGGGGAATACCATTGGTGTATGTGTGAAACCGCATCGACAGATATATATCCTTGAAACCACCATCGAATCACTGGGGCGCAGTGGACACGACATGACCAGCGAGCACCTCGCAGAGTGGCTCAGTCATTCCATTGTTTACTCTGCCACAACTACAATGCCGTTACAGTCTTGAGCTCAGCACTGCTGCACCGTTCGCTTCGTACTAGCCACGGTGTTCTTTTCGAGATCCTCCCACATTGTCGCGACGATACGAGGCTGTGGCTTCGCGATACGAAGTTGTGGCCACTCGCAGGACGCGGACGAGAATAGAAATTCGCATGCAGATACATATGTAGCCAGGTGGCCTGGTGGTGGTTGTGTGGGAACTTATAGAAGATGCTTTTTTGGTGCTATTATTCGACTATGTGCATGCATACAACTAGACTACACAACGGCGGTCTGCGGTACCTGCAGTAGAGGCGTGTTGTATGTAGTTACATACCTCAGGATGCCAGCAGATCCTCTTCCCCCTCGTCTCACTCCGCTCCACTCAACGCCGTCCGTTATTCGCTTGAGTTCCCCTCGCTCCGCTGGAAATCCTCCTGCAGAGTGCATAGAGATCTCCTTTACCGGCTGACTGGTTGTTTCTCCATTGGCTGTTGGCTGGACGTGGCTGTCTTAAGGGGTGGAAGAGAATGTACTCTAGATGGATACCCGCTGTGACGAGGAACAGGCCAGGGACGGAAGGAGGCGGGCGCTCTCTGCCTCATGCTCCAACCATCTTTCTAGCCGCTCGTCAATTGGCGGTGGTTGGTTCGACGATGGACGGTGAACGGGGGGACATCAGACGGATGGCGTATGGGGGGTGGGGGGGGCCCTTGCCGCACACCATTGCTCCATCCGAATCGCCATTGCTGTTTCTACGGATCGAAGAATGGGCTAAATCTGGCGCTCAGCTGCGGCAAAATACAATTCCAGATATTTCCAATTGTCATCGCCCTTTTTCCCCTAGGCTAGACAGATAGACAGATACCCAGATATGCATCTACCCTCTCCCCCCCAAGGAGAAAGACGTGTAAGAAGAGGAAGAGCTCTTAATCCCCCAGTGCTGTCCCCCGTTTCCTCGCTCGCTCAAATCGCACTACAGTCGCGCAGTCCCGCAAGCCATCGTACGCGCTCCCACCACCATCTGCCACCCCTCCTCGCCCACTCACTCATCCAAACCCCAGCCCCAGCTGCTCTTCCACCTCCAACCAGAATAGAATACAATACCCACACCTCACCTCACCTCCACCCTTCCTCACCTCCTCCGAAAATCTGCACCTTCGAAAAGGAATAAACCTATCGCACTGCTCTGCCTTCTCATCCGACTGCATATCTGCTTTACCTACATCTCTCCGTCCCTTTCTTTCGGGAAAGGGTTGCGTCGGCGAAAGCGTCCACTTCGATCTCCTGAAACCGCACTCCCTTCTACCCAACCCACCACCCATATCGGGAGAGCCAGTGTCGTTCCTAGGAAATTACACATCTAGCCCCTCAAGCTTGCACGGTAAGTCACCTCCATATCACACCTGCAAGCACATACTCTGGGAGTGAATCCCCTCGCCCTCGCGCGGCGTCTGAAAGGGAGCGAGAAAGAAAGAGAAGAAGCAGAGAGTCAGAGGGAGAAAGAGAAGGAGACATAAAAGACACGGGAGGAGGGGGAAGCGGACGGACGGTTTTTTTGTTGTTTTTTTACTTCCTTCGTAACTTTGCTTTTTTTTCCCCGGACATCTCTCATTAAGACTGGCGGACAGAAGACAGGCAGTCCATTATTCAGGAGGCACTTTATCTCCTCATCGTCAGCCAACTTTCCGTACGAAGCGTTCACCACCACCACCACCACCACCACCACCACCACCACCACCAAACAACATAACCAACGCCCCCCCCAAATCTCGCAGACATAACACCCTCACCCTTCCCTCCCGAAACCAACCCCATCATCGGCGCCCCAGCCAACAACTCGCCCGCCATTTACGACATAATCTCGAAGTTCGAACGCCGTACCTCGGGGCTAGTACCGACACCGAAACCCGTAGTGATGGCCTCTCCGGAGTCGTCCGGCCAAATCGGAGGGGCTCGCGCAAAGAATGCCGGTGGTGGAGGTGTCAAGAACCTCCTCGCCATGTTCGAGAAGGGCTCCTCGGCGCCTAACTCACCCGGCACAACACCTCCGATCAACCGCGAGTTGAGTCCCGGCCCAAAACCGTTGGGGCGAGTGCGGACTTCCTTCGTGGCCGTGGGTGCGAAGGATGGTCCGGGGTTCGGATTGCAGAAGCTTCCCATGTCGCCATCGTCTCCGGCGACTACGGGGGCGGACTCGACTGCTGGCGCATCTCCTTTCGGGCCCGCCTTGACTACGAAGTGCGAGAACACACCAGCGAAAAATTTGGCGGACCCGCCCAAGAAGGATGCCCCCGCTTCTGCCGTCGCGCTACCCGTCGCAGCCCCCGCGGCGGAGGTTGAGGAGCCAATGATCGAGAATCCGATCTCAGCTCTGCCGGCCCCGGGCACCAAGGCCGAGAGCGCAAAAGCTGCGCCTGCTGCCGAGAAGCCGGCAGCAGCTGTACCGAAGGTGGAAACAATGCCCGCCAAGGAAAAGCTGACCACAAAGGAGCAGCCGAAGGAGAAAGCGGCGCCCAAAGCGGAAGCATCGAGCAGCAAGACACAAACAAAGCAATCGTCCGTGCCAGCGTCCAAAGCTTCCAAACCAGCTTCTAAAACTCTCGCGGTTCCAGCGGCCAGTAGAAAAACTCCATCTCCGCTTCCTTCCTCTCGCAGTCCCACACGCACTCACACAAGAACACCATCCGCACCGGTGAATTCTACCGTCCACAAGAAGCCGATGTCTGCTCCAGCTCCCAAGCCTGTGTCGAAGCCTCCAACAAAGCCGCGACAGCCTGTTCTGGCCGCGCCGAAGCCGAAGCCAATTCTGACGCACAAACCAGTTCCGAAGCCCGATCCCAAAGAAGCCACGAAGCCGGCTGATCTTAAGGGCTCTGCATTTGCGCCGACGGCCAGCTGGGTCGCCAAGCAGGGCGGTGTTCCTGTCGAGTCCGTTGTCGCGCGTCGACCACCGTCCGCCGCGGCTGCCCGCACCTCTAGGTCCACTGAGAGAAGCCTTAGACGGCAGAAATCTACCATCTCAGAGAAGGATGGTGGCCGATCCAGTCGCCCCGCCTCGTCGGCGGCACATCACCCACTCGCTCCCAGCAGCGACTTTCTCTCGCGAATGATGCGACCAACAAAGAGCTCCGCGAGCAAAGTTCACGAGCGAGTCGAGACCACCAAATTCCAGCCTGCTCTGCGCGCCGGTTCGGCGATGGGGAGGACGTCGGTGGAGCCCAGCTCCCCACCTCGATTGAAGACCTCCTCACATGGATCCAGCCCCAAGCGGAACAGCCGTGAGATCCCCTCGCTCATGATCGAAGCCCAGCCCGGTTTCTCTGCGGGCGCGCTGCCGTTGCCAACGCTTAAGCGCAGCGCAGCCTCAACGCCCCCAAAGACCCAGTCTGAGTCTTCCGAGGAGGCTATCCCAGAAGAGCAAGAGGAGGAGGCTGTCCAGTCTACAGCGCCACAGCACGAGGAAGATGTGATTCGAGAAGAGGAGGAGGAGGAGGCTGCTCCGGTGAAATCTACGCCCGAGCTTACTATCACAACGTTAGAATCATCAGAAGACGTTGCAACTCGAAGGAGCCGCAAGGATGATGATATCGATGAGGACCATACTCCCACTACCACGTCATCATCCGCGACGCTAGTGCAGGACGGAGAAGTTTCAGATGTCAAAGCGCATTAGATTTAAATACTGACTTGAAATTTTCTCCTTTGTCAGCTTCTACCATTGTCGTTACTAACGGTTGATATTGTTTTGTACCATCTATCATCTATTTCTCTCTGTTTCCATTATTAGGGGGGGGGGGGGGGGGGGGGGGTTGGTGGGGGGGTAACCATATCATATGCTACGGAAAGGCGCGAACTCGGATATCAGAACCGGGCCGGGGTTCGCAGGCAGGAAGGAAGTGAAATTGGGAGTGGGGGATTTGCGAGCGTTTCTTGTGTTTTTCGGTTTCTCTGGCCCGCCCTTTCACACTTTTAATTTTCTTCGTGTCCAGAGAAGGGGAGGGGATAGTTTGATTGCTCGGGGTTCTTAAGTACGTATATGTACCGGATTTGTAGTTCTTGTTCTATTACCATTTTGCCTTAACGGAGCATCTTTTTTTTGTATTTGTATCAGTAGTAAGTTCAAGTGGGGTGGGATACGCTCGGTGGACCGGTGTCAATCATAAAGGAATTAGGACATTGCTTTGGTTTGGTTACTCTCTTGCGTTTTCGACTTGCATGAAGTCATGTGTGTGATATCTACAGAATACAACCGCCGTCTACCTACTTCGAAACAATGCTAACCACGTCCTCGTCGCAAACGTAATGATTCAGCCCGACCCGCTGCGGAACATGCCTCGCGCTCGCACCCCACACCAGCGCATACTTGAACTTCTCCTTCAAGCTGCGGTGGATCTGATTGCACACATCTTCGATGGTCGAGTTCTGGCGCACGATCAGCGCCTCCGAGAAGTCTGGCGCGATCCCCTTCCGCTTGGTGTATATCCGGATCAGGTTGAGTTCCTCCCAGGCACGATCGACGACGTCGGTTATCCCCAGATCCAGCTCGCACGACATGACGACCGTGTGCGGTTCCCGAGCGAGCGTGTCGAGGTAGGGTAGCGATATGCAGTCGATCTTGTTGTAGACGTAGAGGCACTTGATGTATTTTCGATGCGGCGCCAGGATCACGTCGATCAGATCGTCCACCGTGCAGTTTTCATCGCGGACCAGTACTTCGCAGTTGAGCATCTTGTAGTCGCGGCAGATGTGCGAAATCATCTGAGTAGCCGCTGGGGGTTAGACACGCATAGCTTATCACTCGACTCGGAGGAACACACACCTTCTCGTCCAGATATTTTGGCGGCGACATAAAATTAATCTTCATACCACCTGCCTTCTTGACCTTGAGATAAATATTCGGGGGCTTCCGGTTGAGCCTGATCCCCACAGCCTCGAGCTCCTTCTCCAGCAGCGCCCTCTGCTCCGCTTTCTTTGTCGCATCGAGCACCATCATGATAAGATCACTCGTCTTCGCCGCCGAGATGACCTGCCGTCCTCTTCCTTTTCCCTCCGCAGCGCCCTCGATGATACCTGGCAAATCCAGGATCTGAATCTCCGCTCCGCCGTACTCCATCACTCCGGGGATGGCCGTGAGCGTCGTGAATGCGTATGCAGCCACTGCCGCCTTGGTCTTCGTGATCTTGGACAAGAGCGTGGATTTTCCGACCGAGGGGAAACCGACCAGAGCTATCCGTGCATCTATTTCCCCCCAACCCACCCCATTCCTGTCAGTCTCCCATTCACATCCCACTCTCCCCTCCGTTTCGAAGCATGATTCACAATACACACACACCTCCGGATTTGGACACATCGAATCCAGTCCCAGCACCACCTGACTTCTCGCCGGGGCCCGGCTCCAGCAGCTCGGCGCGCAAACGTGCGAGCTTGCCCTTCAGCAGGCCGAGATGGTACTCGGTCGCTTTGTTTTTCCTACGTTAAAAGACGCTGGGTGAGCGAAGCTTCCCCATTCAGCGAGGCGCAAGAGGGGAGGAGCAAGAGCAGGAGCAGGGGGGAAGGGAGACGGACTGCGTCCGCTTCATCTCATCTTCGATCTCTTTGATCCTTTCAGCGACGCCCATTTTTGCTGCTTGTGCTTTTTATGTGAAGAGTTTGAGGCTGGCGGTGGAGGTCGAAAGTTGAGGTTGGTGGGGCAAGGTACTCTCGTTTGGAGCCGAATGGAAAGAGAGCAAGGTTGGGACATGCTTGGCGAACTGGGTTGGGTTGGCATTTGACTTTAATTATGGTATCTATCGAAAGGGTGTATTATCTCACTTATATAAGGTACTGCCAAATGTTACGTGGGCAGGCAATAAAAGACTCTTGGGGGCTTGAAATAATTAAAATAGAGAAAAGGTCTACAATGCCAGAACATACGCTAAAAAAGTCCACAATGCCACAACGGTTCCACCATGCCAGATTTTAGTAAGGAATTTCTCGGCTCGGAATATTGCGGGTAAGGCAGGTAGAGT
>Ga0307516_10004994_pt1 | contig 16101 bp, 22 predicted proteins | sample 19_EM_MG_FD_203310 | JGI IMG/M metagenome (GOLD analysis project Ga0307516, IMG submission 203310) | Populus trichocarpa ectomycorrhiza microbial communities from riparian zone in the Pacific Northwest, United States - 19_EM | ecosystem: Host-associated > Plants > Roots > Unclassified | place...
AACCAGTGTGTGACTCTAATGTCAATACTATCTCATTCCACTCCTTTATGGTTTGATTCTATGTGTGAGCCCACAATGCTAGTGCTCTGGTCACTGTTGAGCGTGCCATTGGGCTTGCTGGTTTTGGTGTTGCTCTAACACTTGTTTTTCTAGTAACATTGTGGTAAATTAAACAACAGAGAGTCAGTGGTATGTACTATGAGATATTGATTCCATGCACAGGCTTCATTAATCGTGATGTTGAGGCCCTTCTCGTCGCTTCATGTGAATCCAGATGTGTTCGCTTTGAGGGTACAGACGACATTATATGACTTCTTGAGCTGGTAAAAGATGTCTTGTTGCAATTTGTAGATAGTACGAGACGGACTGCACTCACCCAATCCTACTTAGCTGAACAGCCTGCAATAGTCTTTGGTCCACCCGACGTGGTGTGTGCTAGCATCTCCTTAGCGACATCGGTCCAGAATGATGATTTGAATTTCATGCCATCACCCGCCTTTGCTTTGTGTTTGGTTATGTAATCAATAAGCGCGATCTCATCGGCCTCAGACCAGTGGGCTTTAGGAGTTGTTTCTGGCAGGGAAGGCAGAGGTCCTGGGGGTTGAGGCGGGCTGTTACTGTTACAAGTCTGCATGATGAAACTGATGAAGGCTCGCAGGTGTGGGGCGTGTGACTGGCTGTGACATTCGTTGCCACGCCATCGCGAAATCCTTGAGAGCAAAAATATTCTCGCTACCGAATACGCTCTTAGTAAACCATCCAAGATAAAAGGTATAATTTTAATTGAGACAATGAAAAATAGGTGAAATGGGATTGGGTGGTAAGTTAATGAATCCTTCAAAAACCATATATAAAATAATCCAACTGACTCATAAATATTAAATGTTTCACTCTCTCACTCAACCAATGAATTTCTGCTGTTTGGTAAGTGAGTGGATCAACTATTTTTTCATCATCCCACGGCTAAATTATCTAACTTTTATTGTAGGAAACCATTGATATGAATTTGGTATGCTTCAAGTTCCACAGAGATTGTCAGAATGCCCACGATAACTTCTTGAAGGTGCTTATCAGTCAGTTATAAGGTATTAGGTGCGAGTTCATGTCTTGTCGAGCTCGAACACTATGTTTCGGCCCCACAGTTTCTATGAAGTTGTTCAAACTTGCATTCCGAAACGCTGATGAATTCAGAAAGGATGTATCGTCTGAAGGATTGGAAAGAAACAATGCAAGGACTGCGATAAAAAAAAATATGGAGATATGAAGAGCGAGATCGCCTTATACCTCCGACTTCTTCTTCTTTTTCTTCGGTGAGTCGCTCTCAGCCTTTGCAGCAGCTTTCTCCGCCCTACGTGCTTGTTTTCTCGCTTTTCGCTCCTCTTCGGTCTCCACCTACAATGAGCGACGTCACCCAACAAAAACGGCAGAGACAATTCACAAACAAACCTTGACCTCCGGCTCGCCATCCACGACCATAGCTTCGCTCTCCCTTCTCTTCCGCTTCTTCTCCTTCTCCTTCTCCTTGACAACCCCATCCACATCCATGCCACCACCACTCTCCTCATCTTCACCCCCATCCTCATCTTTCTCTGCACTCTTCTCCTTCGCAGCCCTCTTCTTCACTCTCTGCTCCTCCTTTGCTCTCCGTTTCTCCTCCTTCACATCCGCCACCACCTTCTTGGCAACCTCCATCGGGTCCTCGCGCTGCGTCGGCACCAAATCCACAGCATCCGCATGCGTGTTGTACGTCTTCTCACCCTTCATCTCGAAACGCTGTTGCTGCTTCTTCCCGCTGTCTGCAAATCGCCTGGCACCTTGGAGGTCACCTGTATGTTCAAGTGCGCGCAACCGGGACTCAAGTTTGGCACGGTTTTCGATGCCTATTGTGGGCGCTGCAGGATCGGATTTGCCATCCGCATCGGTCAGTGCGTCCACACGTATTGATAATGCAGATTTGGTGGCAACCATGCGTGCCATCTATGAGCAGAATGATCAGAAGTAGACCAAGGGAAGATGGTAAATCCAGACTTACTTTACCCTTAAGTTTTGGCGGGGCTTGGCCAACGAGAGAAGCCTATCAAGTACACGACGACGACAGTCAGAAGCGTCGTGCTCCCGGAATAACAGTGACGTACATGGTATATCAACCCATATTTAGGTGTATCATGCTTCGTCTTCAAGGCACGGAAAAGAGCCTTCTCCGCACCAAGGATCTGAATAGTACTAGCAGGATGTTTCGCTAGATTAAGCAAGCTACCAGCATGAGCGATCAGCCGTGCGCCAACAAGTTCTCCAACAAGGGCCGTCAAATTGGGCGCAATGGCGTTCATTCGATTCCGGAGGTATTCAGCGAGTTGTGTTCGGTACGCAGATATCGAGATGACTTGGTCGCAGAGGGAGTGGATATGGGCAATGTCCGAATCCGAAATTTCTGTCCCCGTGGAGATCTCGGCGGCGGCTTTAAGAACGGCCTCTATATCTTCCGGAAGGATGGCGGCGAATGATGTTGTGGCTGCGTTCGTTCGGAAACCTGCGGGGGATTCGTCAATACACGGTCAGCCTGGGATTTGTCGAGGACCTACCCATGGCACGAATGACTTTAGCGTACGCCACGTTGTCGGAGATGATTTTTGCCATTTCTGGGAAATGCCAACCGTACCATTCCTAAATACCCAATGAGCCCTTCGTTAATGGGGAATCCTTTCGAAACGTGTACCTTGACTCTCATCGCGTATATGTTAATTTCTTTGTCAAGGTCATCCAATAATGCAATAGCTTGTACCACCATCGTATCGACCTTGTCCGGTGAAAATTTGAGTTTGAATCTGATTTTGGGAGAGAAAAGGTTAGCTGGTGAGAGCTTTTCAATAGAATTCCTTTTATCACCGCGAAAGTGAATGGCTGAGTCCCAAGCTCATCGTCGCCAGATCTTTCGGGTCCAAACCGTCGAGTAGTGCAGTAATTTGACGACGAATACCCCGCCATAGGTCATTTTGGGATTCGGTCGTCGCATTCACGGTGATGTTGAGTTTCTTCGAAATAGACCGGGCTGAGAATCGAGTATGACAAACCGTGTCTCTGGGAAGAAAAAATCGGCCGCACCGAGGTGAGGATCAATTACCAGCAGAGCCTCCTTGCCTTTTCCCTTGCCAATCACCTCGTCCGTCAGAAATTTCTTGAGTCCTTTCCCGATCTTCCCGCTCTGTAGTGCTGTGATATCTTCAACGGCCGTTGCCGTCGACGTGAACCGATGTAGGCCTTTCAATTTTAATCTATAAAGGTCCCAAGAGAGGATATATCCTGAATCAGCTCCACTCCAGCGTCCCTTGGGAGATATATAGGGATCATACGCACAGTGTATTCGCTTTCTCTGGACTCCTGAACTCCTGCCATAGATCCGCGCTCTCTAACTTTGCTGCATCGGAGACTTTAAAGAGGCAGTAGCCTAGTGCTGTCTCGTACAATACGAGCATCTTGAGCGGGGGAAAGGAATGTCGAGGGCGACCCGGGGACGAGAGACCTTCTGTCGAGGACGCAAGAATTTTAGTTTTTCCCACAATCCCCTTTAGCCTCCATCTCGGAGTTTTCCTAGTCTCCCGTGGGCAGACACTGGATGCACAGAATGATATTCAGTGCTGGGATATTGAAAAAATATTGAAAAAGTAGTCTAATTATTTTTACGATATCTTTTGCATCTTCCTTTCTCAGAAACGGGCAAAATATTGAAAAGCTATTTAAAGAATTTCCTTCCTTGGACATATTTTATGGAAATCCTTTCAATACTTTTTGGATTTTTCGAAGAAAAAGATGGAGAAAAAATCTTGAAAATAGTTGGAATACTTTTTCAATATTTCAGTGCCAAGTATCGTTCTGTGCATCCAGTGAGGCCTTCCTTATTAGTGATGACAATTAGGTATCGTTACAAATTATCTGTACATCTAGCACAAGACAGTGCTGGATATCAAATGTACCCGTGAAGGAAAGATAACAAGCGGACCTAATGAATCCCGTTCGGTGCACGGCGTATAAATGCGTCATCTTCGGAGTCTGTATCTGAGTCCCAGTGAAAAGTCGGTCGAGCCGGATTCAGCCGGAATGAGCGAAACACCCCTCACTGTAAGCTGCTTGATTTCACTCGCCCTGGCTCGAGATTCTGGACAGTTATCCGAGCCAGGGTGAGCAGAATTGAGTCATACCATTTGCTTCATTTTCCGCTCGTTTCCATTCATTTGCTTTGGTTTCAAATATCGTTCTAATCCGCTCGATTCAGCAATTCCATTGATTCCAATAATATCCATTAGAATTACTTAGAATACACGGATAAAGTCAGTCTAAGTCTATCCACAACAACAATTATTCCTGCGTCAAAGGTGGCCCCCAATCCTGCGCATCTCCTCATGCCACCTTGCGTCCCTGTGCTCCCAAGTGCAACAGGGCTCCCCAACGCCACCTGCAGCGCGCGCTTCAAATCCTCCCTGTGAACTTCCGAGCCGCCCGCGAAGCTGCCGAGATCCGTGAAGAGCGTCTTGCGCCGGTGTGATGCGATGTGGTGGAAGCCTGCATGGAGGTCCTTCACAGAGGCAGCGCACAGGGCACGCGGGAGGCGGGATCGGAGAAGTAGACCGTCATCGAGAATGCTCGGTTCGCTCTATGGTCATCGGTAGCACTGGTGGGAATGCTCGGGTGAGGTACTCACTTGAATTTATTCATGTTCAATCGAGCTGAACTTGCACTTGTCAGATGGCACCTCCGTCTTAGTTGGCATTCGGCGTACTCTTTCGGAGTTGATGCACTCACACATTGCCAATTAATGTTTTTGATAAGCCCCGAGATGAGAACACACGAACAACCCGAGGCCGTGTTTATGTGCCAAACACGTATCGTCTGAGGAGAAGATTCTTTCAGTGATGGTGCAGAGAAACTTACACTCTCAGGGATGAGGCCGTTTCACGATGCAGGACCTTAGAATGTAGCGAATGACACCCGGACAGCCTTCAGGATCATCAGCATGGGGGAGTGGGACGCGAGGAAGAAATGATGGTGGCGGTAATACTCACCAAGGACTCGCCCTATCTGGCGCTTTGATCCAGGAGGGAGACTTACCGTCCATGGTCCACAACATCTACGCATCATGGGCACGCGAAAACCTGCCTTGTGTCTTTCATTAGCGTGCTTGCATAAGTGTGCAGAGATACATACTTGCGTGTTCCCTTCCTCCCATGCTTCCCCCCCAAAAACGCCCTTACCCAACTTCCTGCCAATGTTTGCGAGGAGAGGTTGCTATACTGTGCAGGGATCTGGACTAGGGGCTTACTAGTGTTCTGAGTGTAGAGGAATCAGCCTGTTCGTGATCTGCGGCCATAGGAACATCGCTGCGTTGACGGTAGAGATAGCAGAGACGAAAAAAGGTAAATCTTGGCGAGGTACTTGCGAAACCTTTCAAGGCGGGGTGTTGTTGACGCTTTTGAGGTGCATTGGGAAGTTCAAAGCCTAGATTGTGCAGTAAAAGTAAGGAATGATTGAGAGCGAAGAATGTACCTTGCCCGCCTTTGTTACATATGATTTGAGGTTGCAGGTTGCGAGGCTTGCGGTGGGGGAGGAAGAGATCCAAAGTCGTGGTGGCTGTCACGTTGCAGGACTTGGGTTTTGCGTGATACTTACGCCAGAGTTCCCAAATAGGCGTCCTCCACCAACTTGACAAACGACAAACGGATGACGTGAGCGAGGACTTTGAAGGACGAGTGACAAAAATCAAGATCGCTTGACCAGTCGGTGGTGGGAGAGAAACATCAGCTCGATCTCGCTTGACTGGGCTGCTTTGGCTCACTCTGGCAGATTCCGGCTCGACCGACTTTTCACTGGGTCAGAGTATCCATCCCATTCGTCTCGTCGGCCGCACGAGGAATTCTGAATACATCCAAAAAGGTATGTCGGAGACGTTAGCTGGGGCAGTGGATTTGGAAAGGATGGCAGCGACACGAGCCTCCAGCCGCGGATTCGGAGGAGGGTGCGGAGTCGAGAAATTCCGCGGTCCTCGTCTTGGAAGAAGCTTGTCAGCTCATGAAGACCCTTCACCAAGCCATCGAATTCGTCCTTCGTGATTCTACGTGATGCTAGCGCTTCTACCTCCGGTTCAAACGCGATGCGAGACGGACGTGTCGCCATTGAACAGGTGTCAAATACCCATGACATTAGTACAACCACCGATATAACCTGATGGTCCTCAGGAACCCAACGCGGGACTTGTGCCGACCAGCTCTTGACTACGAGTGCTGATTAGGACGTCGACGTCGTCCTTGACATCCGTACCGAAGCCCTTAAAGTTCCTCTGTCCGCACTATCCTGATCTTCAAACCCTCTACGAGACATGGCCTGCATCGGAAGACAAGGTGACCTTTTCACCCGACATTATTACATGCAATCTGAACGTGTTATTTCAACCAGAGTCTATTTGCTGATATTCTTTCCGTCCTTGCTATGACGTATTCCGGCACGCAACCTCGTGGCACCTTGAAATACCGCCGACTATCCACTTCTCTCAGGCCGACAGAAACACTACTTGGAGATCCTGGTTCATGGGGACACCAATATGCGTGACATCTTACAGCCGAACTGGGCGATGAATACAGCGTACGGGAAAACAAAATCTGAAGCGAATGATTCACAGGTTCAACTTTCTGGGACTATGGATGACCTGCGCGCACTGGCGAAGCAGTGCGCTACCTTTTTGCTTGGTCACAATGTCGAACGAGATGCAGTTGATCTTTTGGAAGAGATGGAAAAAGTTCAAGAAATTATCCAGCTCGTCTATGAAAATACCTTCTGAATCAGCCGCGTGTGTCAATATATGATTCGGTCTGTCGGTCCATCCTCGTTACTCCGCTCGTATATTGAATGCTACTCAGATGTCTGAACTTCCTTCCGCCCCCAGATGACCTAACTTTCCTCGGGCCAGTACATAGTAGTATATGTCCACCACCACAAATTCCTTGAAGCCCTCGCAATAGCTATCAGGCTCAATGACGCAGATCTCATCCGTGAAGACCTGCCAATCCGTTCGTACCTTTCGTCCCCTTTCGCCAACATTAAGTATCTATGTTAGTCTTACGAAACACCAACTAGCTTTCCTTCTTGCACGCGCACAAATACCATTAGAATGGCTTCACCCTCCCGCAGATGATAATGCAGACACCGATGCCGATGAGGATTTCCAAGACATTGAAATATGTAATGAGAATTTGTGGTTTCCACATCCATTATCTTGTTCCTGTTTGGTCTCTCTGGCCATGTCAAACCCAGAACGACATGTCCTCTAAGACAGTGTCCCGGTATGACCATCCTCGGCGATTATTCTAGACCAGTATGAGTCCCATAAAAGCGGGGGGAAAAACACCCAGCACATCAACCACTCGTTTTGGTACTCTGCAAGATATCCTTCAACGTCACAATTAGGGAAGATGGCCTGAGATGATCTGCAAAGGATCGGCCGTTCACGAATAGCGACCAGGAAGCACGGCATGACCCTCGTCATGTCACTGAGTCCATCAGTTCAACTTCCTCGTCTGAGCTATCCCAAAGTTGCGACAACGACGGCCGATGGGTGGTGTGGCGGTTGCCACAGACTTAGTAAGCGCGGCCGACAGACGGGCGCTTAGAATGGTAACTGGTCAGGTTCATTTGGGACGGATAGTCCAACGGTTGTGCCGAGTGCAATTCCGGCGCGTTCCAATTTTAGCCGAACCGTTACAGGTGGTTGTTAGGGAAATCGTGGGGCTTCCTTGGAATCATTTCTATACGACACGAGTAGACTGAGTCTTCACAGTCGGCGGAGGTGCTGCATGAATGAGTCGCTCGACGTAAATAGTCGTGTCTCCGTGGCGTTGTTGACCAGAAAGATCCAGAACAGGACGATACGCCTGCTCCAAAAGTTTCATGGGTCTCCTGGAGCCAAACATCCAGCCCTCCTTTTTAAGTCTTGAACTCCCGAAGAAAGAGAGGTGAGGACTTCAGGAATATCTTGTCTCTGCGCATGTACAAATATAATCAACGAAGTGCCCTAACACGGTGGAAGAAATGCACGACACACGTTGAATGCCACGTCACCAAAGCCGGACCCTTGGGGCTGTCAACCAGAGATCGAGCTTCTTCGTCCATCTCGTCTCCAATTTCACCTCAAGCCTCTTAAGCCCAAGAACAAAATCCGACCCTGAATTGCTTCACGTTTCGAGTACCCGCCAACGCCTGATGCATCCGAAGAGTCCTGCATCAAGGCTGTCGTCGGAAAGTCGACGGGTACTGTGGCTAGCAACTTCGCAGCGACAGGAACACGGATACCTGACCAGTAGGATGAAGAAAGAGCGGGCCGTTGTTTCGCCATGGCCCAGGTTCAAGGCTTCCGACGCATTTTGGGGTTTGTGAGGTGCTGGGCAGCAGCCACAGAACAAACTGCCATGTCGGTCAGTGTGACCAGATCCCAACACTACGAGACCTTGAGAATCACACACGTAGGTGGCGAGGGCGACAAGGGCGACAAGTCGATCCATAGCCAACTTTGACGCGTCTGAAGCATCGATGGCTTTCAGTGTTCCTAATGGAAAGGAGCAAAGAGAAACTCTCACAGGAGAGCACGCGCAAAAATTCAAGGTCTTCCTGTCGCTTTAGAAGAAGCAACGCCGTGAACCCAAGCGTGTCGTAAAGTTTTGCACTTGAGTGGCATAGACTGCGAACCAACTAGAGCCTAGAAAAGAACTTGTAACCATTTCCGCGTCGTCGATCTGTACAACTCGAACTCACTGAACAATTGGGGAGACAACAGCAAGTCCTTCCACCTTGTTAGGAACCCTTCCATCTGGTCACGTTCTGACATGACAGACTCGTCGAATCCTTACCTCCGCCAAACCACCTAGTCCGTCGCAGGCCCCTCATCGCGGCCATACACCCCCTACTACAGCTATCCATAGCAGAATAACTGGTACCCCGCAAACTACCAACCTTACTACCCATCCTAATCTCAACCTCACCCCCAAACGCACTATGCACCCCTCCCACTCGCCTCAGCCAAGCCGCCTCCAGCACCTTCACCTTCAACCAACGAGCACTGGGACGACGTCCTCCTCTCCTTCCTCCGCCATGTCGGACTCACGCAGGCAGCAGCTGGGCTCGAAGCAGACATGCTCGTCCTCAACGCAGATTGGGAGCAGACCAAGATACCTGGAGCATTGAAAAATCTCGTGAAGAACATCTCGGTATGTTCTTTGAGCGTTGTATATGCGATCAACCTTAGACCGCACGAAGTTCCTCGGCACCCACAATTCCGCGACTGTTGACGGGGACGAGGCAATGAACGAAGATGCCCCTCCCACCGACAAAGTCCCTTCAAATCCAGAAACCACCTCACGCCTCGACGACCGCAAACTCGCCTATATCCACCTTTTCCACGACGCCCAACCCAAATCCCCCACCTCCGTATGTCCGGCCCCTCTCAAAACAGCATCACCATCCAAACGTTTTCTCCGTCATTATCATTATACAGATAAACAAAGAAATCTCCCTCTTCCTCGCCAAGAACCGCGCGCGGAACGACGCGTCCAACCGAGCCGAGTTTCTTTATTCTCTCGCCGAAAAGCGGCGGCGACTCGGACTTGAGCAGCAGCAGAGAAATGAAGAAGAGAACTTGAACGGTCACGCGTTGTCTTTAGACGGCACACCGTCGTGCGCGCGCGTGAATGTGAAGCCGATTGATAGGGATGTGCAGATGAAGTACGACATTGCCAAGAACGAGGAAGGCCCGTTGAGGAGGACCGTCATTGCTGTTGTGCAAGAAACGGAGAGAGTCGGTGGTGGAGAAGGGGATGGGAAGGGGAAGGGCAAAGCGAGGGAGGATCCTGTGGGTCCACGACCTGTCATGGCGGAGAATCACCCAGGTCTCGACAAGAGGCTGAGAAATATCGAGGCGTATCTCGCTGTCAGATACGGTTCGTTTCATCATTTCGCGGTTGGATAGAATGCCAGCTGATGATCTCGGTGCTTGTAGTTCCTTCACTACCGACACTGCTCCTTGACAAACTCAAATGTCTCGAAGAGCACATTGTCAGACTCGAAAAAGACTACCCACCTTGGGCGGCGCTTCACTTTAGCCAGCCAAAAAGCGCCAGCATTTCTATTTTTTCATCATCTTTTTTATTTATATATATACTTTCGTTCCAGTGGCCGCCTCCTCCCCGACTGACGCCCATCATCGTCCCGCCGCAGATGCGTTTCTGTTCCACGACTTCGAATTCAGGACAGGGGTCGTCTACGACGGGTGAGGTGTCTGTGAAGACGCAGAACGGTGCGGTGGGAAGTGGCAGTGGCAGTGGGATGAAGGTGAAAACGAAGACGACGTCCAGCCTGCATAGGGCGGTGCTGGAGAAGCTGGAGGTGCAGCAGGCGATGCAGGATTTGGGTTCCCCTCGGTCCTTCAAGCTTCCTTGAGGCGGAAAATGCATCGGTGGGGCTGTTGAGCGTACGCAAGGCGAGATCCGCCCTACTCGAGATCCCTTCGGATCAGACCCCTAACCTCTCACAATTTACAGTATGTAAAAGAACCCTCTTCCCGTTCGTGTTCCGTGTCGTTAGGGCATCCCCGTATGCCAGCACCATCGCCCTCTCGTTCTTCCTCGTGGTCTTTAAGGCGTACAATGTACGCGATCTGCGTTCTCCGGAGTGTGCTTCGTTGCTGACGTGGGACATACAGGCGTATCTCATTGCGGCCGTCGTTATCGGTGCAGGACTCGGGCACTACGTGTTTGGGTCGACGATGAATGCCGATGCGATGCTGAACGAAGTCGCAGGACCAAGGTCGATGGCTTGCCATTAGTCTCTAGGAATTTTATTTATTCTGCGCTGTATCTTCCTGTAGTGATTATCCCTTGCCATGGCTTTCCATCCGATTTCATTTGAGATTTTGCCAATTTACAAAACACGACAACGATCATACACTCTTCATCTCTGCATCCTCCTCTTTTGTCAACCCCTGAAACCAACAGCGCACAATCTCGGCAGGCTTGAAGATCTTTGCCTTGGGCAGCTTGGTGGTCGGATCCACCGCAAACTCGACTATCCAACTCACGATCAGCAAAAACCAAGACGAAATGGAACAATGTCAATCACGCTTCTCGCTCCCCAAAGTCGTGCTGTCCATCGTCTTGCTCATCGTCCGGAGCACAAGCCCGATCGTATCCTTGAGCTTGATATCGTCCTTGTACTCCTGCTTGAGCAGACTCTGCGCCGTGCCGTTGTTCGCGCCGATGCAGGTCGCCTTCCAGCCCGAGTAGTTCCCTGACGGGTCAGAGTGGTAGAGCTGGAAGTAGTAATGCGGGTCGTAGCCGGCGTAGAGGAGCGATACACCGAACGGTCGCACACCTGTTTTCGTTTTCTCATTTTTTGAGAGGATCAGAATCTAAAATAGAGGCACGGAGACGTACCGCCATATTGGGTGTACCCCTGCTTCATATCGTAGAGGCGCTGTGCCAAGAGTTCGACCGGGATGTCTTCGTTGTATTGTATGGGATGTGCCGCCGTGCGTAGTTGATGAGGGAGTTGGCGTCTGCTGTGAGGCCTGCTATCGAGGACGACGCCGTCTTGTGCTAGGACGCCGAGGACGGTGCTGGTGTGTGAGATGGCTTCCATGGCATATTCGACTGTGAGATCAGTGGGATGGGTTACTCTGAGCACTGGATCGTTCTTGCTTGGTTCTTGCATCTTTCGCTTCGACTACACTGAACTACAAAGCCTTCCTCCGAACATGCTAGAGCATGCATCTTGGCTATATCAATGGTTCTGCACCCGGGGTCAGAGACTGCTCCTCCAGTTTGGTTTGTACGTATTCTCTTCTCCCGTGACGAGTCTCGTCTTTACAACTCGCTCCAGTCACTGTGCAACGCACCAAATTCGCATCATCCTCGTCTCTTGTGTCGTCATTACCTCTCTATTCTACCCTGCTTTGGCCATATATGCCTCATCGCAGCCTAAGTCTTTGTCAATCATCGACGCTTTTGTTTCCAGAAGCGCCGTGTCGGGACTTCATGCACCGAACGATTTGGTCAATCTTTGGTCGTGTCATCATAACCTCCGTGTACACGAAGATGCTGTCACTCGAGCTAAATGTGGAGTAGGACGGGCTTTACGTGTCGAACGGCTCTTGATACGTGGACCCATTGACGAAGATGGAGGAGCTATAAATCGTCAGACCCTACGCTCCACCCTCGACCTTGAGCACCGCCTCGAGGAGACCATGCTACAAGAGAGTACCCCGTGTCTGAAACGAGCCGATGGGAAATGCTTTGTATTGTCCCCTTTACTTTTCTGGAATCATGATCCCGGAGCGTTACTTTCTGGCACCAACCCTCTAAACACCATTAGGGCTGTCGAAAACGTATCACTTGGTGGTTTTTATGTTACTCCACAAATGGTTCTAGCCCGTCGACGATCATTCGAGCCTGGAGTTTCGAAACTTGACTTCGCCGAATACCTGGCTGTGACTTATTTCTTTCCGGAATCTGACTGTCTCGGAAGCTCAGAGCATGCTTCCTGGTTGCAAGCAGTTCAAAAGGCTGTCGCTCAAGAACCCGAAGGCGTGATACAAATGCAGGAGCCCACGCTGATTGCTCTTGAAGTAATTATATTTTTGACATCTTTTCTTGTATCCTTGTTCACTGTAATTACAGTATAATCTAGATCTCTCAAGACCTGATGGATGGTCTCCCTTGTCGGTATTCCTGTACCTTGCGTATATTGGCTTTTTTGGATATGTCGTATGGTCCGTCGGAAATATGACTGCAGTACATTCACGTTTGGGAGTTACTTTCACTGCCTTGGTAGAGATAGCGTGCAGTACAATCACCAGTCTCAGTGTGTGTGCGCTCGCCGGATTCAAGATTACGATGGTTCCCTGGTACGTGCTGATTCCGATCTTCCAGGTGGGGTGTCTGATCAATAACTCAAGGGAGGTTCTTCCGATCGTCATCATGTTCGTAGGCGCAGAGAACATGTTCAACCTCGTGGGTTCCGAACTTTCCGCTACCACGGCTCATCTTAACCACTTATGAACCCAGGTGGATGCGGTTTGCAAGACCCCTGTTACCCTGCCTGTCAAGCAACGCATCGCTGAAGGGTTAAGTCGAGCAGGAACTTCGAATACCCTCAAAGTCGTCATTTATAACACCATCCTGGGAATAATCACAGTATTTTCAGTTGGTGCTGTCCGTCAATTCTGCTCTTTCGCAATCGTCGTGCTAGTCGCCCACTGGTTTTTAGCCCATACGTTTTTCCTTGCGGTGCTTTCGATCGATATCCAACGTCTAGAGGTTTGTCCTACATCATGTCTTTTCCGATTATAAATTTGACAAGCATGTAGCTTGACCAATTGCTACGACATGACCCTTCAATGCTGACTTCGCATAGATCGCAACATCACAAGGATCATCTTCCAAAACAGCCACGTTCACACTGGCGGAAACTAGCATTTACTGCCCAGCATATGCTCAAAGGTCGCGCAACGACTAATCTTAGTCTTCTGATGGTGAGAAATGGAAAGCGAATGCCACCGCTATGTGCTCAACATTTCCGAACTCAAGCTCCTGGCAATCGCAGCAACGCTCTATTATACCACTTACACAACGACGACACTTCAGGTGGACCAGCGTAGTGTTTCACAACTTACTGTAACACCCTTGGCTCGCATCCCCACGTCTTCACCCCATCTTCCGAACCAGTCGGCCGCATGGCATATCTGGAAGACCTTGAATCCGTCTCAGATACCGCTACTCCACCTCCGCATCGAAGTGCCAATTCTCGTCACCTTTAGACCAGTTGTCACAAAAGGAGACACGAATGAAGTTCACAAGACCTCACGATTCCTGTTTTCTTTGCAGACATTCCGCCTTGCATTCTGGCTACTCAAAATCATGGTTTTCCCCATTGCTGCGACTACGACGATACTTTGGGGCCTTCTTCTCTACTTGCTCAAAAATGCCGAGCTCTTGGAGGCACAACGGAATCGAGCAGGGCCCAATTTACCAGACCTACAAGGGCAATGCAAAATCACAGAAGGACGGATCGCATTCTCCACTCTTCCACGGGTGTTCACGAGTGATGTGGAACACATTGCAGCAAGCAAGGATGGAAATGTTGTCATTTCAGTAGGAATCCACAATGAGGTCACCATTTGGTGGGTTTCTGAACGAACCCACGTCTCTATTGATGCTCTCGAGGCACTTTTACGCGTTACTAGCACTTCATCCACCATCTTGACAATCACGTGCGTAGCTGTGGACGAGAGGGGACATTACTGTGCCGTAGGAACCAGCACCGGTACCATTGCTGTCTGGGTTTTAGACAAAGAATGTGTCCGCGCGCAACCTCTCCTCTTTACAGACAATTTCTCTTCATCGGTCGACGAGATCCAGTTCCCCTTGATTCCATCACCCGCTATTCCACAACAAAGTTCGTCACGTACAGGACCAGCAACAGAGTTCGGTCTCCTTGCAACTTACGAAGGTGGATTGGCGGCGGAATGGTCTTTGCAGGGCTCAGTCACCTATTTTACACCTTCACACAGCGCTGTCGCCGTCAAATGCTCTCTCGTCTGTGTCCATTCTTTGTCCCGTTTCTTGATCGCGTTCGGCCTGGCCGATGGAACGTTGGAGCTTCTCGAGACAAGAGATATCGACCCTTGGATCCTACCCGAGTTCTGCGTACAAGCGGGCGACCCACTCAGTATTCCCACGAAAGTTCACGCTTGTGAAGCGTATCTGGGTGGTAGCAGTCGACGTATCATTGCCGTCGCAACGGAAACGGGCATCGTTTCTCTTTGGGATGGATCTACAGCTGAATGCATTTCAGTCTTCGACGATGCCTTCGGTCGGATAAACCACCTACAAGTGATGCCGACGAAGTGCGAAATTTGCCATTTCTGCGGCCAACTTCCTTTGGAAAGTGTTTCGGTGGCATTCTCTGTCGATCATGTTATCCGGTTCTTCCGATTATATCTTAACGACCAGACACGACGATGCTCTTGTTCACGCCGTCCATCGCGGCATGTTACATGTCGCGATGCTGTTAGTAGACGGCCGCGAAGTAATAGCTCTGCTTTACAACACGGCTCGAGCGCTGTGTCACCTTCCATTCCCAGGGGTAGGCTTGCGATGACCTTCAAAGCCCCGGCGTTTCCTGTATCCGCGCATGGAGTGCACTCAAGACGAATGTCGGAGAAAGAGTCTGGTCGCCGATCCTCAGATATGCCGACTGTTCCTTTGCCTACCGAAGAGCATAATACAGATTCGCGGACCTTTTTGACTCTCGTTCCATCATTCTGGCATGATGCGGTTCTTGTCCAAATAACGGATATTGCGTGTGAGAGGGGTGGGTGGGGTGTTCACGACGAGCGGTTAGTTGGTGTACGGCGGAGGCCTAGATCACAAGGAAATATCCGGGGTGGAATGATGACAGCGAGTAATCTGTCATCTTCCCAAGGGCTGACCGCCGCAATATTGGAACGATGGGAGTTGTGGACATTTGATCCCTCGGCTTCCTCCTTCCAGAGTTCCTTGCTAGCTGCGTTGACAATCATCCAACCACCGTCATCGCCACCGGCAACTAATTGTGTGTCTCGTCTTCCTTTTACTCGAGTGTCCCCTCTTCTCATAGCATCTCAACACGCATTTGCTGGTCTCGGTAACACGATAGGTATTTTTTATTTTTCATAATTATGTAAAACGGGTATGATGTGCCATCTTGCTACTGAAAATTATCGCAGTTTCTCTTGTGTAAGAATTGGTTTACATAGACGTAAGTATATAGAACAAGCTCTGATAATTGAGAAACGAGTAGCGAGAGAGGCTGCGGACAAGGTATGTATATAATTTGTGCCGCGCTGACAGTAGGTACCCTTCATTGCTGTTTGCAAAAAGTGTTGGCCAAACAGCCATTTTGAGTAACACTGGATGCACAGAACAATATTTGGTGCTGAAATATTGAAATAATATTGGAAAAGTAGTCCAATTATTATTATGATATCTTTTGCATCTTTCTTTCTGAAAAACGTGCAAAATATCGAAGAGC
>Ga0307516_10004995_pt1 | contig 16094 bp, 12 predicted proteins | sample 19_EM_MG_FD_203310 | JGI IMG/M metagenome (GOLD analysis project Ga0307516, IMG submission 203310) | Populus trichocarpa ectomycorrhiza microbial communities from riparian zone in the Pacific Northwest, United States - 19_EM | ecosystem: Host-associated > Plants > Roots > Unclassified | place...
GGAAGTAGACGAATCATTACTAGTTTTATTGCCTTCTACTAGCACAAGTGATCCCATTGTGGAAGAAAGTTCTGGTACTGCTAAAACTAATGTCTCTGTTAGTGGTTCAATGGAGCAACCTGATAGTGAAATGTTAATTGGAGTATCAGGCTCTGAGGGGAAGGGTGTGGAGTCAAAACAAAGGAGGCTTCAGCGAAACAAGCAAGTTGAGAGAGACAGATTTGATGAATGGGAAGAGGCCTATTTACGTGAAAGTGAGCTGCGGAAAACTGATGAAATTTTTATGAGAGAAGCGCTGCTAGAAGCCAAGAAGGCTGCTGATTCTTGGGAGGTGCCTGTTGGGGCCGTGTTGGTGCATCATGGGAGGATTATTGCTCGTGGCCACAACCTGTAAGTTGTATGCACTAGTGAATAAAACCTTATATTGCGCTTACTCTTTTTTGGGTTTTTTATGTGGAGATTTATATTTCAGAGTGGAGGAGTTACGAGACTCCACTGCCCATGCAGAAATGATTTGTATACGGGAAGCATCAAACAAACTCCGGACATGGAGGCTTTCGGTACTTTCTCCATTTTTTGAGAACTTTATATATTCCCTTCATTCTTTTTGAAATATTCAACATCTTACGGAGACAATAATTGATAGTTAATGGATTCACTCTCAACTAGTTTAATCGTTATCAAACCATTTTAACTTATTCATTGACTAGCTTTTACATATGAAAGGAACAGATAAAAAGGCAATCATAACTATATCAATTGAAAGCCGAGTTTCAAAGTGCAAATCACTTCTCAAGGAACTGTCTCTAAGTTGGCTGATATGCACAGCAGGTGCTTAATGATGTTTAATGATTTGATTCGCAGGAGACTACACTTTATATAACACTTGAACCATGTCCTATGTGTGCTGGAGCAATACTTCAAGCAAGAATAAAAACTCTTGTATGGGGAGCTCCCAATAAGCTTCTTGGAGCTGATGGAAGCTGGATTAGGTAAGCACATCTTCCATGAAGTCTCATTATAAAGGGAGACTGGTCTTTTGTACAGCAATTATTATTCAAGGAAAAAAACCAAAGCCATTTCTTTAAATTGTTCTTGTTAAATATCAATAGTGCCATATTCATTCCATAAAAAAAATGCATTATTTGGTCCTTTCCTGCTGAGATACTTGTTATTAAAGTGATCTGACCATGCATTATGCACCCCAATGGGAAAAGTGTTCAAATTGCCTTGCCATTACAATGTACTAAGATTGAGATACACGGGCCACGTTTTCTTCCTTGTGAATGGTTTCCCCTTTTCTGTATTAATGTCATCAATGCTAATAGCGTCATATTGCGTCTGTGGATCAAAACATGATTAATAGAGCACAAGCTTTGCCCTTACTAAAATCAGTCTTTTATTTCTTATTGCTGTAGCTATTTTTTTTTATTGGAAAGAAAATGATTAATTGGTTTCTATGGCCATTCTCCCAGTTTAACTGAAATGGCTGCTGATATTATATGAAGTTTACTTGTTCCAGTTACCAAGCAAAGCATACAATCTCTGCTAGAATGGGATTTAGGGCCAAGAGACTTGGAACAAACCACCATTCGCAAACCAGTTATTCAACTTTATTAGGCCTTCATCCGACTCAACCAAAAATTTTCATGCGTGACAATTTTTGCAGGCTTTTTCCTGATGCGGGAGAAGAAAATGGCTCAGAACTATCTAACAAGCCATCGGCTCCAGTCCATCCTTTCCATCGAAAGATGACAATTCGGCGAGGAATATTGGAATCTGAGTGTGCAGATGTAATGCAGCAGTTCTTCCAGCTTAGGAGAAGGAAAAAGGAGAAGAAAGAAGATTCCCCTCCTCAGCCTTCGTGTCTTCCCATAACAAATCCTCAATTGAAAATCCTTGGTAAGATGCATGGTTTCTTCCATGCCATGTTCTGTTTGTAAGAGATGATAGAACACCAAGTCCTTGTACGTTAAATAAAAACTTTGCAAAAAAAACAGTAGTATCTTTTCGATCAAATTGAATAGATTATTGACGTCTTTATGAGAATATGAAATCCACGAACTTCATATTGCCTTTGTCTGAAGGTGAAAAATACGACTTGGAATAAAACCTTGTATTAGCATAGAGAGATCATGATATCGTTGGAAAGATTGGAAGATACCCTAGTTTCCCAAATACCTTGTTTCCACGTGGGCCTGCAGTAGCAATTGTCATGCAACGCCTGTCACCATGGAAAACCACTGTAATCTCACGAGTTTTTATTTTTTGCAACTGCAGCATCCAGTCGAAATTCTGAATTTGCAGATTCTCTTTTTTTTTTCTTTTTTATAATGGAAAAATGGGGGGTTCATTGCCGAAGACTGGTGAATTTCACCAGGTTTGCAGCAAAACTATCCGTTCAAGATTTAGCCCCAATTCGTGAAAGTTGTTTGCGATTTACTTTTAGCCTTATTGTTAGATCCCCACAGGGTCACTAGAATCTTGCAACAAGTAGCCTGAACTTGTGGATATAACAAGTTCAGCTCTCGCATTGTGCATTGGATTATAATTTTACAAATTCTAACGGATAACAGAATATGCAATGCCTTGATATAACCTAATTTTTGAATTTTCAAAAATAATATATATATATAAAAATATGAAATAAATAAATTGATTGAAGATTGGGTTAAAATAAGTGAATTATAATTCACTAGTTTCTTGTTTCTAGTAGGTGTGTGGCCCAGCCGGGTCACTAGTTTAGGCTAATGACTAGGCTGGACCGGCTGGATTAGCTGAGCTAGATCCAGTCCTAAAAAAATAAAAAATAAAAAGTTGGGTTGGGCCTCAGGCTCAACATGCATAAAAAAAATATGCATGCATAGATTTAAATTTATTTTATTGGTTTATTCACTAACACCAGAATAAAGAATACCATTCGTTTTTTGTTTTTTTTTGTTACGTAATATTTACCAACATCAGAGTTGAAAATATCCGTAGTTGAATATTCACTGATGTCTGAGTCAAGAATATTACAAGTAGACCATCATAGCATAAGCCAACAAACTTCTAACAATTTAAAACAAATCCAACAATACAATCTACCTCAGGCAGGACGCTTCAAGGGTGATAATATCTTTACTTTTGCGTAACCAGACTCGTACCATAGAATCTCTGTTGACTAGTTAGAATTTCTAGTGACCATAATATTAGGTGGCGACTCCTTAAACAATACTTTTTTCCCATAAAAAAAACAAGATGTCAGAAACTTGTTCTTTTCATTAAATTTTTTAAGGTCGTCGCGATGTCAGGTGCGCCCAATTGTCACCAGCATTTTTTGTCCTTAAACAGCAAGATGTCCTCAGCTGAGTGAAACAAAAAAGAAATCAGAAAAAGGCACCCTACCTTGCCCTCTTTACTTGAACTGGACAGGGACTGCTTACCAATGTAAAGATTGTGTTAGGATCGACATCATGGTCCGTCCTAAGTAGGTGAAAGGTTAGCCCAGTTTGCCGTCTGCATCTCCTCCCTCTCATTTCCACTCCATCATTTGTCTAGACATTTCTGGCACAACAAATAAAAGATTGTGGTAATAATTTATGATCATAAAAACTCGTGATTCGAATTTCTGTTAGGTTCAAGATTCTATTGAAGCAAACACATATTACCTAATTACGAGATCCCACCGTGAAGAAAAAGAAACTTCAGCCTTCCCTCTTTGTGCTAAGGTTCTAAATGAGTTCAAACTGCATAACAGATCGAGTACATGGGTCTCTCTAGCTGCTGATTGATGCAATATCCAAAAATCCAATACAGCACAACTATTGACAATCATATCAGCAGCAGCGTTACCAATATACCTAAAACTTAAAGCAGTGAATCTTTCTTCAGATTACTAAATTTTTGGCCCCAAATCTGACTGATGCGACCAACTAAATGCAGACCTGGCCGTAAAAGACATCATTCCCAATCATTGGAAGGGATGTAGCATTCAAATAAAGACTGCATCTCCCCCTCTTGACATTCCACCAAACATTTATTAAAATTAAAAACCTATTTCCCACAACTCTATATAACATATTACTTCTTCCTGTTACTTCTCATTACAACAAAATGGCTTTGGTGCTTTGGGCTCTCATCGTGGCTTGTCTGAGTTTCCCATTAGCTATTACCGATGCCCAAACACCAGCAGCATCGCCATCAACAACTTCACCCGCTACACCTGCACCTACAACCACTACGCCTCCACCTTCAACCACACCAGCACAATCACCAATAAGTGCAATGACACTCCCACCTGCAACCACTCCTATATCACCACCGTCTCCTAAAGTAGCACCAGCTACCAGCCCAATAGTTCCACCTCCACAACCACTGCAAAGTCCTCCAACTGCAGCTCCAATACAAACACCAGCACTGCCACCACCACCAGCTACACCACCGCCTTCTTTACCACCAGCTACACCACCGCCTTCCTTACCACCACCACGAGTGTCTCCAGCTCCAGCACCAGCCCCTGCAAAAGAGACACCATCACCATCACCAGCTAAGGAAGTACCTGCACCTGCACCAGCACCAGCAACACCAGCACCAGCACCAGCACCAGCCACTCCAGCACCAGCACCAGCTATTCCACCACCAGCCCCATCACCAGCATTAGTGCTTTCCCCAGCTCCAGCTCCTGGCAAGCACAAGAAGAAAAGAAAACACAAGCACAAGCACAAGAGGCATCATCATGCACCAGCTCCAGCACCAAATCCCCCCAGCCCCCCAGCCCCACCTACAGTGACAACAGTATCTGAGGACACAGCTCCTGCACCATCCCCAAATCCAGTATGTTTTCAAACAATTAATTTTTTTCATTCTAAACCACTAACTGAATTCGCTAATATTTCCATTCCAGAAATGATAGAAATTTGTCTCAAATTGTTCTAAATTATGTACCCTGCCTTTTCTGACCTGCAGAATGGAGGAAATTCATTGTATCACCATGAAGGATGGGCTGGAATGTTAGCAAGGACTGTTTTAGCTATTGCCTATTTGCTGGTAGTTACAGGCTACAGTTTCTAGAAATGTTACCAAGCCACGAAATTATATTTATGATGAAAAGAGATTACTTTATATGTACAAACAAGACCGGTGTGAAATTCAGATTACAGGTATTATAAAGGCAAGCCAAGAAATTGTCAACATTTTTGGATTTTTTAAGTTCATTGGAGTACACAATAAAGATGAACCTTATAACCATGAACAAAACTATCCAAGAGAAGAAAACATAATAGAAATTTACTTCATAGTTCTAAAAAAACGAAAACAGTAACAATACGAGGAGCATACAAAAATTTCCATGGACAAAACTGTTGTAACTCTTCAACATAAAAACACAAAAGCAATCAATTTCAGTTGCACAGTTTTGCATCAGAAACTGTTCTTCCCTGAAGAGTATCTATCATGTTCTAGGGCAAATTAAGGTTCTGCAAACTTCCCCAAAAGCGAGTAAGAAGAAAGTAGCACTCCTGAAAAAAAATTCCCTAGGCAGAAAGGAACTTGTGAATCAACCATGTTCAATCCCATGAACAAATAAATATAGTTATTTGGGAAACAACCTCATGCAAAATACTAAATAAGTTGCCTGGCAATTACATATGCTCCAATTATTCCAACAGTTATTGAGAAACATCTTATGGATATTTAAGTTAATTTTTATTAAGAAAATTTTGAAAACATGTTGATCATTAATAACATTGACAACATTTCCTTATGGAAAAGTGATGGGCTTCTATTTTCTTCTAGTACTTCATATTACTTTTGAGGTCCTCTATATTTCTATATTAACTCGTATCATTTCTTTAGGGAGCATTCAGTTTGAACATAAAACATTAAAGGCTTGTTATTGGAAGTTTTAGACTATACTTTCCCAAGAAAAATCAGTTCTGAATACTCTTTTTTCCTTTTCCTTTTCCTTTTTAAGTCAAAAGGACAGTGCATTGCTGGCCTTTAATATAACAGGATAAATGCTTACTGGTAAGAAACATATAGCAAAAAATTGTCATTCTAACAGCCCATTAGAACAGATGAGTACCTGCACAAAAACAAGCCCCTGTTCATAGGCTAAACGATTAATGAGCCTCTGAGACCTCTCGCCACATTCATTACAAGTAAATTGCACAAGCAAACTCCTCCTTGGCAGTTTTATGTCAGTGGCTGCACCCTCCTAAAAGAATATGCAGGGGAGAACAAAAACACAGCTAAGAAATTTCTGTTTCCTCTTCGTTTTTGGTTAAAGCATCAAACTAATGAAGATTACTTGTAAGTAAAATCGATTCCCTCTTAACATGAATTTACAGAAAGAACCAAGTTTTTTTAAAAAGAAAATGAAGCTAAAATCAAATAACCAAAAACCACATACCTCATTCAAATCACTTGATCCTGCTTCTGGGTATGTCTCAGAATTGCCATCCACTAACCCAGAAACCACAACTAACCAATGCGACAGTTTAGGTAATGCTGCTTTTGTTTGAGAAATTCTCAACCCGCCCAAAAAGGAAAGCAGACAAAAAAACAAGTTAGAGTTAAGATAGATTTGATTTTTAAGAGTTTAATAGTAGTAAAGTTCGAACATTTAGAGAGACTTTAGTAAGAGAGTGTGACCTGGCATTTGTGTTGGAGAAACAAATGGGTTTGTAAAATGTCAGGGCAGAGAAGTGAATTAATGGGTTTGAGTTTGGGATTTGATTTCAGACAAGTTATGGCGGGAGAGAAACTGCATTGCGAGAGGGTAGCAGCAGCCATGGCGGTTTGATATTTTGAATTCTGATACGATGTTGCGCATGTGGCTTGTTTCTCTGTTTTTATTTCAAAATATATTAAAATAATAATTTTTTTATTTTATTTTAAAATTATCATATTAAAACAATAAAAATAAATAATTTAAAACTAAAAAAATTATTCGAAAACTTTTAAAAATATTGCTGCACCGCGATTCCCCGTTTATACATTTTTACCGGGAGCGGATAATTCGTGTATGACATGTCGGTTTGAAGTATTAAAGGAGAGAGCAATGAATAGATAGCGCGTAGTTAATTTGTTTATTTCCCTTCAAGCTTTCGGGATTCGGAGTTATAAGACGAATGCCCATTACCTGTTTAAAATCCCGTCAAATATGAATGTAAGATCGGCGTTTGAAAGCCTGCAGTATTCAAAGAATACATTAAAACAAACGAAAAAAAAATGTTACGAGATAACTTGTGTTTGGTATTGAAAGTGGATGGAAGGTTTTTTGTAGACAAAAAAAATCATCAAAAAAAAAGAAGAAGAAGAAGAAGAAGGAAGAAAGAAAACGTTAGGAAACTTGTACTTTTCAATTGATGAGGATTCCTGGGTGAGTACTGTAGTTTATGATTGGGATTGTGTGTGCCGGCCATTTCTTGTTTAAACCTTGAATCTTATTTGTCGGAATGATGTTTGCTAAGTCCCAAGAGATTTAAATATAAATGAAATCAATAATCTGTAGTCCCTCTCATTCCATAATGATCTTATTCTGTAATTGAATTCACCAGTCTCAGTGTAATGTTATAATTTCATATGCTAAACATGGCTTATTTTAGCTCAAGGTTTTGCAGAATTACTGATTCTTCATGAGCACATACGCAAGGAGAAGATTTGAATGCATTCATGTGATGAACAGTGGAAAGCACCCCAGATGACTTTGTGGAGTATCCATCAGTTACTCCAAAAACAAAAGAAAGAAAGAAAGATATATTGAACAAGAAATTACTTCAGTTTTGGATATAAAAAATTCCTTCTCAACACAGTCCAGTGTTTTGCAGGACCTAGATAGAAGGCGAGGAAAGTATTGACAAGAAAGAGTAACAAGAAATTCTGGTAGGTGATCTGTGCATGATTTTCTTTTCCTCGAAGAAAATTCTGTACACAAGTATGAACTTTCTCTATCCCTGGAACAATTATGACCAAGTTGATGTCTTGCTACAACTGGTACAAGGACAATAATTCTGAAAGCAACTGCCGCCAATGAGCATCGTCAGACATTAGCCATCAGTCTTCTTCATCCACTTCATGAAAAGGAAGTGGCACCGTCTTGACTGCTCTATACTTGCCAGCATTATTTAGATGCTCATTCTCCAACCTGGACCATTAAAACAAATTCGCACTTTATAAGGCCTAATGAAATGTCAGGACAAATTTAAAATGAGTTTATCATGATCATATTCACAAATGGCTATATCCAATTTCAGACAACGTATTACCTGTAAAAATTCCACTGTCCTCTCCTAATGACTTCAAGGGAAGCTAAAAACAGTCCAGTTACTCTATAATCAACATGTTCAAAATTTGAATGGAGAACAGTTTGTAGCCAAGCAAGCCTGAGAACAAGGTTCAATCCCTGCAAGAAACATCCAAAGTTTGATTTAGAATTTACTTTAAAATTGAAATGACTTAAACCTGCAACTTGAAAAGAAATCAAGTCTGTGTCTGTTATGTGCTTATTTCAGAACTCTAATTCTCTTTACTTGCCTAACTAGTACTAGCCTAGATGATATTGGATAGGAATCGTACTTTCTTAGTAAAATGCTACTATCAGTACTTGCGATATGAATATGTTCGTTGTGCTCTTTCTAAGAACATCTTATCTTGATCATCTTACAACTAAAATGAAAATGGGCAAGTTGGATGTCTAATCAGAAATCAGAATAACTTCTTTGGTACCAATATCCATGAAAGATTTTGGCTTTGCTGGCAGTTAAATTCCTAATCGGAACTTGTGTCATTCCACTTAAAAAGAGAGTGATTAAGGGGATTTTAACATGTACCATGGAGAAGTAGTAAATGAACTTTCGACGAAGCACTAATTCATTCCTTAGCCAGGGATTCTTGGAATTCATTTGGAGTAAACCCCAATCCTTTACGAAGTCCCAATACAATTGGTAAATTGTTGCAGCGCTTGAGATAACTACAAGAAGGCACAGCCATCCAACACTCTTTTCTCTCTCATAGGCCACTTTGGCTCCTGCTGCTAACATTGCTGATACATATTTGCCTAGATTGACAAGGTGATTTATCTGTCCTTCGTCAAACCATCGCCTAGCACACTGCACCGACGAATTAAAATAAGAAAATATCAATCAGATACAGTTATATTGTTTAAAAATGATAAACTGAACTATAAGTAAGCAAGTGATTGGCACTTAATCAAGGGGCTGTAGAGCTTTTCTTTTCTTTTCTTTTCTTTTTCTTTTTTGACGAGGCCGAGCAGATTTATTAATACTGTACCTGCATTGCTCTCCAGTAATAGGGTATAAAGGACACTGCATAAGCAAGATCACGGTAATGCTTGGCCCTCATGCAGTAGCCAAAGTCCTGAGTTTTGTAGCTCCCGGTTAAATAATAGCATGCCACATACTCAAGGTTCCGAAGCATTGGCACCTGTTCAATTACAAATTACATCAGTGAAGCAGTCAGTACATTTTGACTTCCAGCACTGAAATGTTAATTAAGGTTCAATATTCTTTTGCAACAAGGAGCCTTTATTTAGCACGGAAACCAACCTGACTACAAAGCTGGTCAGCCATGAAGAAGTCCAGCATGACAACCTGCGGAGATAAAAATTAGAAGCAGTTAAATAGATGATTTGGTTAAAATTCCTTTCAGCACAGGAACCAAATGAAACTTTCAAGTGAAGGCTTAGCCTTCGAAACAAAATGCTTGAGACTTTCACAGAATGTTTACCTTGTAGAGAGGTGATAGAACGATGTTCCTTATCACACAAAGGAAGCTGTAACGACTTGATCGGTAGCAAATGTTGAAGGGGCACACAAGCAATAACAGGAAGCTCTGCGCATAAAGCAGTGACAAATTTTAGTAATTGACAAAACGAAGAATTGGACTCAAAACAAAAGAATTTACTTAAAGTGGATAAACTCTATCAGATTTTCAATCAACAAATTACCAATAACAGAAGGCCTGGGATGGCTTGAACTTGGGAATACGAATGTCGTTTCGTAAGAAGTGACAAATGAATAAACATGACTCCCACCACAGCAGTCATAGATGTGGTGCATATCAAGAATACATCTCTGTACTTTAGCTCCTTTGTGGGGTCCAGCTCAAAGATGAAGCTATAATTTATCCTGGATTTCCTCCACATTAAAATGTTGCAACCATACAAAAAGAAGTGCAGGAACATCAAGCTGAACATGCTGCAAATGACAAAGTCCCTTTTTTCTGTAAGCTACCATTCTTTAGGAATTTCAAACATGGTATTGAGAGTAAGTTGAGGAAACTTGCCTAAGCACAGGATAGACAGTTTCCATGTATGCTGTATCTGGATGCTGTCTGTACATCCCCGTGATACGAGCCATTATTACATAACCAACAAGGAGGGCTATGAAGCTCCCGGTGAACAGTCCTGAATATTTTCACTCACATGAGGTTAATTTTCATCTATTTAAAACTAATTGAACATGGGATTCTCATTATTATCTGTCGAAGAAGTTGCAGTAATATGTGAATTAGATTCAGTAAATTCATTTAAATTTGCATTCAAGGTATGTTGGAAGGTATCGCGTAAAAGCTGTGCAAACTAGTTTAAAAGACGAGAGTAACATTATGCTTGTACGCACAGAAAACCAGTATCTGATATATTATGCAATGCAAGGATCGTAATTTCTTATTTTTTCAGATCAAAGAAGGAAATTTAATCATCCAATAGAAGATCAAGGGAGTCATAATGTCTGATATGCGTGTTGGGTGCTCATTCAAAAGTGTCCACGCAACATACTCCATAGCTTTTATTGCTCAAGGAAAAATAGTGGTCTTTTTTAGGAGCTAATAGTATTCCTAATATTCGATACTTGTACGGGTCAAATTTGTATCTAAGATGATAATGCTATGACATGGGACCTATGCTTTATCATCCACCCAAATAAAGTGAACCAGGCACTGCCCTTCATTTGAAATCCCAGTGGCCTGATGGTGATGGGTCCATATTTATGTTTCTTTAAGCCCTGTATCATGTCACAAAGTGAACAAGAACAGAGCTCTTTACCCATATGATTGATCAAAAAAGGAAGGTAACTTAAAAAAATGTTATCCCGTAATTTTAGTTTTAGACTAATTCAGTCAAACGTACTATTAAGAAACTCACCGATGAAAAAGGTCACAGAGTGTGATTCTTTACGCTGATGTGGTTTGAGGTATTTTCTGGCCTTTCTTCGGTCTTCTTCAGCGAAATGTTTGATAAATAGATCCTCAACTTCATCTGCTAAGTTCATTACCTGTCGTTTCTGAGACTAATGAGCAAGTCTGACAGATTCACAAAAACAATTTTCACAAATCTAAGGACTACCCGTCAGTGCAGACATGAGAAGCAAGATCATTAGCCACTTGACATTGTCGGAAAACATCCTATAATAATTTTTTCTGCAACTTGGCTATACATAACGGGACCAGATATTTTACTTTAATTAGTTTTTAAGATTCAGAATTTACCTTGTCTGAACTGTTAAAATAGGAGCTTTCGACAACTTTTAGATAGATGGGAAGTACTTGTTTTTCAGTTACCTATAAAAAAGAAAAAAGAAAACCAAGAAAAACTCTTTTCCATTAGATATGTATGCACGCCAAAATAAAATGTTAAAAGATGTTTAAAAGGTAACCTATTTACTTTATCGAATTTCTTCAAAATCTTTACAAAAGCAAGCATGTTCAAGTTCCTGAAACCACATCATTAATTGCAGACCAGTAAGCTTCTCCATATCCAAATGAAATATCAACAACGCAGTAGATTTTTTTTTTTTGCTTTTTCTTAAAAAAAAGAGTAATCCTTCAATTAAATACCTGTAAGTTTCAAGATATCCCAACCCTTTGTAGAGCTCTATGAAAGCTCCTTTGATCATCTTCTCTGCATGATTCAACTTTGTTTTGTTGATACGCAGCTTGCTTCCTTCAGGGTTGCAATTATTGGAGGACTGATTAATCAAATCTCCCCAAACTAGATAACTGATCGCCGAGAAAGTACGAGAAGGTGTGGTTAGAGGAATGTTTATCCTTAAATTCTTCCCTTGGCAATTGAAAACACGGCCCGAAAGTGTCCTCAGTTTCCTATCCTCTCTTTTCATGATCCTTGTTGATTTTCCCATCTCTTCTGATCTTGGGGAGTCTAGGACTTCATTTTTCTCCAAGTCATCTGTGCTGTCGTCCTGAATCTGTTCTTGTTCTATTCTGTCTGTCACTGAATCTTCCTCTGCAGCCAAGAAAAAAAATGATACAGAATAGAGTTCATGATTTTGCTGATATCAGATTATTTGAAGTTAAAGAAATAAAATAAACTCTTGCACATTAATGCTAATACCAGTCCCACTTAATAAAGCTATTTCTATTTGTTTTTCTCTGCTACAGTTTTACAAGTTTAACAATTCCTATATGCTAAATTTTGATTATGATGCCTGAGCGTACTTTTCTTCTAGTACTGATCTTTTATGGCCCATATTTCAAACAGCATAGGAATTGAAACATTAAGTGTCAAATGTACTTGTGTTGTGCGTGAACTATCATGTTCCGAGTCACGAGAGCAAAAATATGGATACGAGTCCTAATGGTAAGTGCATATGCAGATTTAAATGAGGATAAGAAAAGGTGACATTATATTAAATCTTTAATTAAATGACGTAAATTTGGAAAATCGGCTATCCTCACAAGCCAGAGTTGGAATTGTCATTATACCACAAGAGATTCTGCAATCAATAGAGGCATCCTCAGTGGAATCCTGAGCAGAATTAGCAACTTTGTCGCGCTGTTGTTTGAATGCAGCTTTGAGCTCTACAAGAATATCCATTTGTTTCTTCAAGCAATCCCCTCTATCCAAGAACTCTTTCTCCTTAGTCTTGTAAAACTGGTTAACTTTGTTAAGTTGCAAGTCCAGACATGAGAAAAACTCTTTGGCAGCATCACTATCCTCAAATTGCTCAACCAGTTCTGTCTCGTACACATCACCTTTACTAGCTGAAGATGCAAGTTTCTTATGAACCTGTTAGACACCAATATTCATCACATTAATTCTTGCCAAGTATATCAAAGAAGTAATGCATATGTTAATTAGGGGTAGCGAGCACTACATGAATGGCTTCATGGTCCTTGTGTTGATGACCAAATAAAGAGAACCCCCCCTTAAGAGAGGAAAGGAAGTTGCTAGACAAAGAGTTATGATGACTGTGCTTGATGAGGGTGTTCTTCTTGTTGTTATTAAGGAGATGGATTTTCTTCAGGTCTTTCTTGAGTTGCCAGTAATCAACAAAAGCCTCTTTCCACTCAGGCACAAGCTGACCCTCAAACTGCTTAGAAAACTTCACCATCCTTAACAACTCACCCGAGCCTGTCACTTACGTTTGAAAGAGGGCGTAACTAGGTGAAGTTTTTTTGTGCAGCTAGTTTTGTTGAGACTTGAGAATGTGTTCGAAGGCAGCCCGTGATCACATTATTTATGGGATGGGAAAAAAAAGGAATATGATTGATGTGCTCGTACCGATGCTCGACAGCACATTCTAAAATATCCTTTGCACTTGTACTAACAATTCTATGCTTCGTCCACTTGAAAGTTATAGTGGCCAAGATTCGCCGGAAAATCATCAAACCGCCACCGGATGTGATGGCTTCTCTGCCAACATGTTCTTATGAAGGTTTTGAAAGGCTTGGGAATTTAAAGTGGATGAGAGTGGGGACGTTCACATTTCAAAAATAAAAGGGGAGCTTCCTGCAATTTCATGATCGAGTAATGTTTTGGACAGTTAGTATATTTATGTTTATTTTTTAGCTTTTAAGTATGGTGGAGTCTTCCTAAATATACATGTACATGTACGCTGCCGGTGTGTACGTGGATCGATGTATACGATATTCTCGGTTTTTATTCTATCTATTTATTTATAGACTCATTCGCCTTTATTTATTAATTATTTTAAAAGACAAATACAGGTACTTGGTGCTTCATTAATTTTTAAAAAGAGTGAATTTGACTGGCTAATCATATACAAGCACACGAATGTTGCTTCTAATTAGACCAGCCTGATTTCCACTAATTCGAGATCAAGTAAAAGTTCCACCTGTTTCCGATCACCGCCGCTAAGATAAGAAAGGTTATATAATATTTGTATCCTCTCTGATGTGCTAGGCTTACACGACGGCAGAACCATCATATAAAGTGTCCCACACATCGGCCATCGATCGACTATATGTTTATTCGTCAGCAGAATAATTTGATGCCGAGTCCCTCATCAGCAACATTTTGTACCGCCATTGCCAACCAAAGAAAGCAATCCACCATTACTGTATATATATATAAGAAATGAAAATGAAAAAACTCCATTAAATGGACAAGTTACAACTTGCTATCTTTCTAGACATGAATTACAATAACATCAGAAATTATAATTGTGGAAATTATATATATATTTCTTTTTTACATAATATAATTAATTAATATTCATTGCTTAAGAGAATATAGCAATACACCTCTTAATTACATTATTTCTCTGCACTACCATGCATTCAACGTGTGAGTCTAAAATTAGAAGAATGTAATTAAGAGGATAATTTCTTTATAAATAAAAATAATGATGGCTTTTTAAAAATATTTATGTATTTTGAAGTAAAACACTGGAGATTGTATATATGTATATATTTCATAATCATTTTTAATAACTCCTTATTCTACAAATAATGTATCTTTTTTTTTTTCAAGCATTTTAAGTTAGATAAAAAAAATTTAAAAACAAACAAAGTCTAAAACCCTCAACATGGAGCTTTGGTCCTTTTTTGTATTATAGAGTTCGTATATTCTGTATAAATATATCCAAAAAACATTGTTTGATATGAAATACATTAGTAATTGATTTTCTTTCGTAATTATAGAAGTTTCTTATAGTAACATGCCAGAAGCAGCGCCATTGTACTTATCTTGTTAAGGAAGGATCGACGAATAGAGAGCGAGAATCATTACAGACAGACATGGAAATAAGAAAAACAGAACACGGATCAAAATATATATGAGATCCAACTGGAAGCTGGCGCACGATCGACCATAACATCCAAGCTTATAGGAGTCGCAGCCCCACACCTGCAAGAGAGACGCCCAAGGAGATGATCGCAGCAGCAAAGGCATTCAATGCACGCTGATGGAGGCGTGGCGAATGTCCAAAAATAAGAAAAAAAATAGGTCAACCTCACATCTCAGAAGGGAGGATGACACAAAATAGTAAAACACAGAAGATTGAAGAATTAATGCACATATAGCGCCCTAAGTTAGCGAGGAGAAGAAAAAAAGGAAAGGGCAGGAGAAAGCCACTCAGTGACAACTTAATTGTTTGTTAACAGTTGAGTCCACAGTGTATTTGTGAGACAATCAACAAGGCCAAACAGTGAATGGCTCAGCTGTTCTTGTTTTTTTTTTTTTTTTATGATATGATTATTTATAATATGGTTGTTGAATTACGTACATGGTCTAATATTTATTAACGTTTATAAAAATATTGGCAAGATGTTCTGATATTAGGATCAAATCAAATCAATATTGATTCAATCAGGAGTTAATTTACTCTTTGTAGGACTTCCAAAAATAAGAAACTATAAGTGAGTGTATGAAATCAGTACAGTCAAGAAAAAAGAACAGAAAGGAAGAAGACATGCACTTAAACCAAAAAGAAAGGGCACCCACGAAATCTAAATAACTTTCTGTTTTTATGTTTTTAAAAATTTTAATTTTTTTATTTTAAATTAATATTTTTTTAGTATTTCTAATTATTTTGATATACTAATATCAAGAATATTTTTTTAAAAATAAAAAATATTATTTTTATATATATTTTTAAATAAATAACATTTAAATAAAAAATTATTATCATCCTCGTAACTTCCAGTACTAGAAGTGTGTTGAACCAATTACAGGACATGAAAATGATAGTCTGATTCGGATGGCATGATATGTTTTGGTGCGCTCTTTTCACTGTCTCTCCTTTTCTTCTTCTCGTTACTAACGTTATCATCTCGCATACATATATATTCTACTCTATGTTGTGATACAAATGTTTGACCCAACAATATCA
>Ga0307516_10004996_pt1 | contig 16093 bp, 23 predicted proteins | sample 19_EM_MG_FD_203310 | JGI IMG/M metagenome (GOLD analysis project Ga0307516, IMG submission 203310) | Populus trichocarpa ectomycorrhiza microbial communities from riparian zone in the Pacific Northwest, United States - 19_EM | ecosystem: Host-associated > Plants > Roots > Unclassified | place...
AAATTTTTGCCGGCCCCCCCCAAAACGTGTGCTAAACCGGTTTGGTGGTTGTTGGGGGGCCCCCCCCCCCCCCCCCCCCCCCACTCACCACGGAGTATGCCGTCGACATCTACGCCCGCCAGCTTCACCTTGTCCTCGTTCTCGAGAGCGGCCTTGATCGTGTCGATGGTGTATTTCGCCATAGCTGCCTTTCGTTCCGATCGTTTCCGCAGTCGATATAGTAATAGTAGTGGTGATGTATATTACGGGATGGGTTCTCATGGAAAATGGACTATGGGAAAGAAGGGTTTACCAGGGACCGGTTCAGATGAGCGATGACGTCCTTCCCCTTCCTGTACATGGCTAGACGGGTATGTAGGGCCCCGGATGACCCGCACTCTATGTAGATACGTACAGAGTCCTTATCAGCGTGAGGCTCAAGACAGGGGGACTGCATGGGGAATAGATAGATAGGTAGGCGATTGAGTGCCCGTCGTTATCCGCGCCTCTAATAGGTGCATATGATGAGGGGTGAACGACCTGATATCACCTGTTTCATATCCACACGGCAAGAGAACTCCCCGGAATGGACCTCACCACCAATTCAGGGCTTTCGATAGTGCCCTTGAAATCAAAGCGAGCGACGGCGGCGGAGAGCGTCGATTCCGACGGATTCACCTACAGTGATGCCAACAGAGACGAAAACGGAGATGTCCATCTGCTTTCCCTACTCCACAGTTATCCCAAAAAAGTGGGCGGATGCGGAGAGAACAGATAGCTCCCAGGTATAATTGGTTTCCCAGTCGTCCGCACATGACGCACTGGCGTAGTTCTCCCTCGCAGCGAGCAACCCCACCTCGATGGCTGAACCGGAGCTCTCCTCCCCGACATGTCTCTCATTGCATCTCTGCGCATACCCCTTCACCCCTCCTCCTCCCTCCTCCTCCACTACCACTGCGTCCACTTCCCCCTCAACCTGTTCCTCACAAGAACAGGAGCACCGACAACTCGCGACAATGTTGCGCCTTCAGAATAAGAACTGCATCATCACGGGCGCCGCCGGCGGAATCGGACTGGAGACCTCGATCCTCTTCGCCCAGAATGGAGCCAACATCGTGATGGCCGACATCAACAAGGAGCAGCTCGACAGGGCTGTCGCCACTGTCGTCGGTTTCAACAAGAACGTCAAGGTCGTTGCATACGTGAGTTCCCACTCTAGCCTCAACGGAATGGGAGAATGGGGACTAATAAGACCGAGGGGGGGGGGGAAGGTCTGCGATGTTGCCAAGGAGGACCAGATCAAGGCTATGGTCGAGTCCGTTGACGAGTGGGGTGGTCTGGATGTCATCTTCAACAACGCGGGCATCATGCACGCACAGGTCTCTCCCCTTCATTTTCCGCTCACTCGTTCACTCTCGTGCTGACAGACGCCATAGGATGACGACGCCGTGAACACTCCTGAAGCCGTGTGGGACCTGACGCACAACATCAACGTGAAGGGCGTGTGGTACGGATGCAAGCACGCGGTTCTCTCGTTCCGTCGGAACGGCAAGACTCGTGCGTCCGTGATCAACACCGCGTCGGTGGTTGCGCTGGTCGGCTCCGCGACTCCGCAGCTCGCCTACACCGCTTCCAAGGGCGCCGTCATGGCGATGACCCGTGAACTCGCCATCGTCCACGCTCGCGAAGGCTTCAGGTTCAACAATCTCTGTCCCGCCCCGCTCAATACCCCGCTGCTCCAGAATTGGCTCGGTGATGACACTGCCAAGAGGCACCGTCGCGAGATTCACTTCCCCACTGGTCGCTTTGGCGAGGCTATTGAGCAGGCCCATATGGTGGTTTTCCTTGCCAGTGACGACGCCAGCTTTGTTACCGGACAGGAGCTCGTCGTCGATGGTGGAATGACCAAGGTATGTACAGCCGCTGTGAAAGGTGGAGCTGTGAGTGGTGGCTGACGGTGATACACGCTGTAGGCTTATGTCACCCCCGAGGGCCCTCCGACTGCTGCCCCGCAGAACAATGCGTTCGCCCAGAACGCTCACGGTCCATAAGTGAACGCCTTTCGTGTATTACCTCCACAAATGGGAATAGATAAGGTACTATAGCTTCAGTCGAGGATAAAACCATTTGGGTGCTCTACTTGAAAAGCCGCTCGTAGCGTGGACAACAAACCACTGAACAATCTCAAACACCCGATTTTGATATATAGCCTTGGTATTGACAGCAATGTAATCTAATGAACTCCCCCAGGCACACGAAAAATAACCCCCCCCCCCCCTTCAGCCCTGGAAACAGCCGGTTTACTCCTTACTAACGTACATGTCGACGTATTCATCCACATTCATCTTCTGCAGCGACTTCAAGTCCTCACTGGCGGCGTAGATCTTGTCGGCCTGCCCCTGTCCGAGTCTTCCGGCGACGTGGCGCTTGAACTTCGCCACGAGCAGCGGGACGCCCTCTGAGCGACGGAACTTGTGACCGACGGGGTACTCGACCGCAACCTCCGGGAGCACGGTACCATCCTTGAGGGTGACGAGGAGTGCGTTTCCGATGGACCGCTTGTCGGGGCTGTGGTACTCGAGCGAGTATGTCTTATCCTCGACGCACTCCATCTTCTCGCGGAGGGCGTCGATGCGGGGGTCCGCCGCGATGTCATCGTTGTAGTCGGTCGCCGTGAGACGGCCAAAGATGAGCGGGACGGCGACCATGTACTGGATGCAGTGATCGCGGTCGGCGTAGTTGTTGAGCGGGCCCTTCTTGTCGATGATCCTGACGGCGGCCTCCTGGGTGCGGATGCGAATCGTGGCGATGTCGTCCGAGGTCTTGCCCATTTTCTTGAGTTGTCCGTGGAGCGTCATGGCGGCCTCGCACGCGGTCTGACTGTGAAACTCGGCTGGGAACGAGATCTTGAACAAGACGTTCTCCATCACGTAGCTGCCGTACGGCCGCTGGAATTTGAATTCTGCGCCCCCGAAGAGCACATCGTAGAAACCCCAGATCTTGGCGCTGAGAACCGAGGGGATTCCCTGGACTCCGCCGTTCTTGACCATGAGGGCCAGGTTGACCGCACGAGAGCAGGCATCTCCAGCCGCCCACGACTTGCGAGACATGGTGTTGGGCGCGTGGCGGTAGGTCCGCAGGGACTGGCCATCAACCCACGCCTGAGAGACAGCATCGGCTGTCTGCTCCTTGGTCAAGCCTAGAAGCTTGGACACCACGGCGGTGGTAGCGACTTTTACCAGGACGACGTGGTCGAGTCCGACGCGGTTGAACGAGTTTTCGAGCGCGAGGCACCCCTGGATCTCGTGGGCCTTGATCATGGCCTCCAGGACGTCCTTGATAGTCGGTACCGGTCCGCCGTTGGCCTTGTTGGTGCGCGCAAGCCAGTCAGCGACAGCGAGGATACCACCGAGGTTGTCACTGGGGTGGCCCCACTCGGCTGCCAACCAGCAGTCGTTGTAGTCTAGCCAGCGGATAGCGGTGCCGATGTTGAAGGCGCCACGGATCGGATCGAGCTGGTAGGGAGTTCCAGGGACCCTGGTACCATTAGGGACGATGGTTCCTGCGCATCATTGTGAGTATGGTGCCCCTCCGCCGGAGAAAAAAAACTCGAGAGAAAGACAGAACATACCCTCAACAACCGGACCCAAAAGCTTGGTGCACTGCTCAAAGTTCAATGCCTCCAGCCCACATCCAAGAGTATCTATCAAACACAGACGGGCAGTCTCCCACTATCTCGCAGGCCCACACCACACATCAATTCCGATCTGTTTTCCCCATCCACACGGAGGAATTGAGTATCTTACAGCCAAGTCCGAGTTGATCTCGTAGTCGTGGACGTAGTCGGCGATGTCTTGGACGACCTTGTCGACCGCAGGCCTGGTGTTGTCCGCGGCGGGGGCAGCGACGGCGTGGGCACTCATCGTCGTAGAGAAGGTACGGACTCCGCTGATGGCGGGGACGATTTTCGCGTGAGGGAAGGAGGAAGCAGTAGTAGTGGTGGCGGGCAGTCGGGCACCGAGAGCTATCCGTAGCAATGCAGGAGCAAAGCTGCTGGCACGAGGAACGCTGCGAGCGATAGCAGACCGTGTAAGAGAACGTCCGAGCATGATCGGTGGTGGTAATTGGGTGGATATTACTTCTGGAGCTGTGAAGCTTTTGAAAAAGCGGTCGAGTCCCGACTCCGGGTTTCCTTTTTAAAAGCGATGCTTTTTCAGAAGGGGGGTAAACAGGAATGGCAGGGAGGATTGGGCGGAAGGGAGAGAATTAGGCGGGCGGCAGGACGGAGAAGCGTGCTGTGGGATGTCCCGAACATCTTGCGGTTGCAGCACATCCTCTATGCCGGCGACAGCCGCTCCCGGGGTAACCGAGGAAGAACGGACCAACTAGATACACCATCCAGACACTTTCTCATGACTTGTCAGCTTCCTCACGTCCGTTGGGCCAGCCACTTTCCATCGAAGCTGTCGAGACTAGTTGGATCCACGGTGCCGGACGCCCATAAACACGTGAAAGGTAGGCTAAGCCCAACCTACCGACAGCCACTATATGTCCTTTGTGGTTCCCAAACTTCGCTTCAAATGTAGATTGACAGGCAATATACCCGCGAGCATAGATGGATATAATCTACTGACGCTGGTCGCGATGCTAATTCGAACGTTCGGGTGATATGGCACGGCCTCGGCCTCGGCCTCTGTGCAGATCGATATTGAGGGCTGGAAGTAAAGACACTCTGAACGGACAACGAAAGCATGGTATCCGTTCTGCATCTAATGCAATTGGGGAAAGCCTAGGTGGACAACACCACAGTGTGCGTGGGAAAAGCTGATATCCATCGGGGGGGTCGGGATCGGCAGCTGCGGTCACGATCTGCTTGTTTAGAGTAGAGTCACCCCGTGCGATTCGCAATTAGCTGCATCCTATGACTCCCGCCCGTCAAATCGTGATCTGCGACCCCCAGCGAACGAGTGACATCGAGTGAAGTCGCCCCGCGTTCCTGAGTCCCCGAATCCGTCAAGAGCATGGAGTTAGGCGTAACCCGCGCCATCACCATCCGCTCGAATTCACATCCATGCGGCGCTCACGGCACTATACAATACAACTGACATACGAACGTCGCTCCGGACTACTCGCCCCATGGAAGTGCGCGTGTAGAAATCACTATCGATTCCCAAGTCGCACCGACTCAGTGGGGTTCTTCCCTCCCTCCCCGGAAGAACCAAAAGTAAAAATGAAAAGTGATATGTAAGAGACGCAACGCACCGCCTCGAAATGAAACCAAGTTACTTCGAACAAAGGTATAAGGGATCAAACAACATGACAGAAGAAAGCATCCGAGTGCAGCAATCAATCCCACGACTTCTTGATCTCGAAGGTCCACTTGAAGGACAGGTGCTCCTTATGATCATCGTCCATAAACTTACTGAGAGCATCGTAGGTCCCACGGTAGAGCATTCCGGACGGAGCCTCCTCCTCGGCGACTGTTCGGAGCACAGAATCAGCTCACATTCTAGGCAGAGGAACACATCCCGAGAATGCTAACTTACAGGTCTTCTCGTAGAAAGGGTTCTCCTTGGTGTTGGGGCCGTAACTTCCCTGGCGAACGGTCAGCACCCGTCCTGCAGCTATAGAGTAGGTCGGACAACCCACCATCATCTGGTCCGACTTGTCGACGGTGATCTTCTTCCTCTTAACGAGCTGGAGGTACCTCAAGCCCGAGATGACCTCATGCTGAACCCTGAACTTGACCCTCATGCGGTACTCCGAGCCCTCCTTGATAGTGAACGGGGACGATTCAAGGGCCTTAACAGCTCCGGGCTCGCCAAGGTTGACTATGACATCCGGGCGTCCCTCGATTAAGAGAGCGAGCTCGAGGATGACGACCTATATACAAAGCCACAATCAGTAACAACGCTAGCAAAAAACACATAGCCCACACCAACAGATATCTGCATGTTCGATGCAGGCACATGGACGAGCGAAGATGAGCATGTGGGAAAGGAAGATTATACCGTGCGATTGTCACCAGGTTCTCCGATGGATCCACCAGCCGCAGCAGCCCCAATACCGAGAGACTGCTTCCAGCGAGCGAGGGATTCATCTTCAGCATCTGTATTCCAACAGGAATTGCGTCAGCGGTGGGCTCGGCAGATGGTGAATGGCATTCCGTCGAAAGTTTCTGGAGCAGAGGGTTGAGAACGAAGGAGGGCTTGTTCTGCGGCTCGAAGGAGATGACGGACAGACCTAGGTTTGCGTATTCGGCGACAGATTTCTTCTCGCCAACCTTGTAACTGCATGTTTCCTGGATCAGTAGGAGAGCGATGATGGGATGGGGCTGGTTGCGGCGGTGGCGGGGACATCGGCAAACAAAGCAGCAATGGGATGCTATGCTTACCCTTCGGTGGTAGAAGGCTTGAGTTCGTCGTCGGCGTGGGCAGACATGTTGAGATGGAGTAGTGGGTAAGAGGATTTGAGATGGAGTAGTGGGCAAGAGGATTCGTGATAGGATGGGGGAAGAGAGAGAGTAGGAAAGGAGTTGGTTGCGGTTGTTGCTTGTAGCGATGGTTGTTGTGATGGGTGGAGGATGAGGGGGCAGGATTAAAATGTCAGATCGGTTCTCCCTTCTCGCACCTACATACATAGCTCACACTCCCTTCCGTTCCATCGCTCAGCCGCTCGACCGCACGGATTGGCCCTAAGCCACATCTGTACTTTGTGCGGCAAGAGCCAGCCTGGATTCTTAGCAGCAGCAGCAGCAGCAGTGGCACAGCAGCGCAGCCAACAGCACCGCACCGGCACCAGCAACGGCGGCAGCAACGAGCCAGCAGTGGCTGGTGGACATGCGGTGGCACTCGGCCGCCTCCGGGGTGTCAGTGTAAGTACCTACGTCTCATCAACCACGACGGCGGGCGGGTTGTCGGCCATCGTAGCTAGAGAAGGCGTGCTTTGGTGGCATGCGGGCACACGCCCGGAGAACCGTCGCTGTCGGTGAGTACCTGCTCACTCCGGCCGGGAGTCGGTGGAAAAGACACTGGACGGAGCAGCGCGGGGTTTGGTTGCCCGCACCCAGGGTTTCTCGACATCCACAGCCGCCGCTGTCGTGATGAGCAGAAGCGGGGAACGAGGGGTCGCATTGGGTGTGCTGCAGGGGGCTATCTACCTATCCTGGAAGGCGCCCGGAAGACGCTGCTGTTTCCCTGGCAACGGCCATTGTTGTTGTTTCTGCCCCGTGACCGAAACTACGCCTCCCGTGCAGTCGAGAGTCCGCGAATCGGGTGCGGCGGAAATTGGCGGCGGAAAGAGCGAGGAGTGGAGAGAAAGAGAGGCAAACAGAGTGAGCAGAGGAGGAGCCCGGAAAGACGAAAGAGAAGAGAGAAGTCGTCACGTAAGCGTGCTGGACCGAGTTGTCGTCTCCGCCGCCTCCCGCGCACTGCTCCCACCCCCACTTCTCGATGCGAGGCCAATAGGCAGGCCCTCCCGAATCCAACGCAGCAGACGGAACGGAACAACACAGCACACCAATTCTCACGCCCAGGTCCAACCCCTTCCAGGACCCTGCCCGCCTATCTGGCTGGACCCAGTCCCCCCATTGTTGCATTGTTGTTGCTGCATCCCTCTCCAGAACCTATCATCTATGTACATTCTCTCTGAACTCCTCCGCTCTGCATAACCCTTTTCCACGCCAGGACTCAAGCTACAGCCATTCTCAGTCGAACTTGCTCTCCCTCCACTTCCTCCACATACCACTCTTCTACCTGGAAAGCACATCCCCCAACCCTTCCCGACATATCCACGCTCCGAACTTACTCAACGCTACCTCGCCACCCTAGACACTCACACTTGCCATTCCACATTAATCGCTACTGGTACCCACTCTCCGGATACTTCTTCGTCCCCGCTTCTCCCACTTCCTTCCCGCATTCCTTCCTTGTCTGGGTTCTTATCGCTCATCGCAGAAGCACTCGATCCTGAACACGCGCCTCGCCGCCTACCCGCCTGCACTTCCCCGGATTTTCTGTTTCGATATACTATGCGTTTGACATCCGCTGCACCTCGCGTCCTGCCAGCGCGCCCGAACCCAGTATTGAAGAGCCCTCCACCGTGTATGTGAACCCTTCTCCCTCGCAACCCCCCGCCCGCCCGCAACCTGGTTCGGCCGAGCAGGCACAGCGCGTGCGGCTGTCGGTCTTCGTGACGACATGGCTGCATCACGCGCCTTCCTTTATGGCGCTTCCTGGCTGACGATAATCACCTCGTCGCGCGTGCAGTCCATGAACTTGTCGAGAACCGTCGTCTCGGCCAGACGAACCTCGGAGAGAAGGCTACCAACAGCACTGGTCCTTTCAGTTATGTGCACCTGCGCGTGTCGCTTCCTCCCAACCTTGAGGGTCAGGAGCTCTTCGGTGCCGGCGCTCCGGAGTCGTACTTTCTGATGCGTAGGAGCAATGACGGTTTCGTCAGCTCAACTGGAATGTCAGTCTCTTCCACTCCTCTTCTCCAGACCAGTCAGATTTGGAGCTCGGGGTTTCAACCTTGTGGCGTCGTAGAAAAAAGAGAAAAGATTCCCACCAACCCTTCCCGACGGTTCCAGGATCTATGTAGACTGGCCTCGCTTGGGGCGATATTTTGGCAAAAGAGAAATTGACGCCGTGTGCTGGGGAAATTTAGGTTTAAAGCATCTTTCCCGTGGGCTAAAAAAGCCGAAGAGGAGGCCGAGAAGAACTTCGTCAAGGCTCACTTCCCCAATACTTCCAAGATCGAAACCGCAGGGAATCTTTGGGTAGATCCCGTTGATGGTGAGTCACATGCGTCATTCCCCACCACTACCACTCACCTTCCACCCCTTGCTTCCTCCTCCCTCATTCATCCTACGAGCGCTCAACGAACTTGGACTAACGACCTCTTGACAGCATTGATTTTGGCCGAAGAGTATGCAATCGTCCTGCTCCTTGAACAGCAAGCGCAGAAAAAGCGAAAGTCAAAAAGGAAACCAGAACACTAATACAAACTTGCAGATACGGAGTCAAGCCTTGGATCGAAGCCCTCCTAGACAACGACGCCGTCATTCCCTCCGACCACCGTAAGCGCACCATCACCCCGCCGCCGCCCTTCTACCGACCGGCTGAATCCGACGCTGGATCAGTTGCTTCATCCGTTACACCTTCTCTCGCCGCACCTCCTTCCGCTGGCACGCGCAGACGATCCACGCGCTCCATGTCTCCCGGAAAACGAATTGCGACCCCACGCAAGTCGCGTGCGTCGAAGACAGCAGCTGCCAAGGACAGTCCTTTGAAGAAGGAGATGGACGCGATCCTAGAGACGGAGGAGACCAAGACCGTCACCACCGAATCCGCTGTACTCGCTTCTACGGCCCCCACCATTCTTGCTTCCACAGCTCTCACGAGCGCCGTCGCTAACGGCCCGAGCGCAACGACGCCCGTCAAGAAGGAGGTCGCCAGCGTCAAGGTGGAGGTGGACGAAGAAGTACAGACTACCGATGATGGCGAAACGAAGATTACCCACGTCAAAGTAGAACTGCCGGCCGGTGAGCCCCCGTCCATCGAGTCCACCGAAGACATGATCGAGAAGGCGCGCGCCATGGTCGCCGAAGCGCGGAAAATCGACGGTGACTTCTCGTCGGCCGCCAAGCGGAAGATGCAGGAGATCGAAGACGCCGAGGAGCAGGATCTGTCCGAGGGGTCGGATGAGGAGTCGGAAGAACGGAAAGCCAAGCGCACAAAGGTCCTCGAGGACCAACTTAGACGAGAGAAGATCAAGAACCGGGCTCTGCTCGGATTGTCGGCTACTTTGGCCCTTGGGTGGGTCCTCCCATATTTCTGTGCGAAAAGGAAAGTGACTAACATCGTAAAGCGCTCTGCTTCCCTATGTGCTCTAATGATGTACAAATGGGGAGGAATCAAGAGCGCGGCCCATGAGTGCTGCCCAGCTTCTGTCTAGGTACCTGGTGGGCCATGTAATGCCTACATACGGTGGGCATGTGGATGGAGGACCGTCTTTCTATTATTTTCTTCCTTCTCCTTGAACGTGTCTTGTTTTGGTACGGTTAGTTGTCGTTCTTGCCAATCTCTTATATCCTTTTTTAACTGCGTCGGAAGGGGATTGGATGTCCGTTTTCATGTGTTTTTTTTTTTCGTTTCTTTTTTCCTGTGAACGAATACTTTTCGGTCGTTTCTGGTGGCAGATTTATTGTGCTTTTTTTTTGGTTCCTTTGGTTTGGTTATTGTTTTCCTCAGTTCTCACTGTAGGCACTGTATCTCTGCTTCTGCTCGAGCTGTATGGTTCTACGTTGGCAATGGCGATGAGGTTCGAACGCGTCCAGAGCGAATGACGAATATCCGTAGTCACTGCTCCGAGGAGAGTGACCGCGCCGTGAGCCATGAGTTCGATGTGAGTACTGACGTGCTTATATTTCATTAGATGTCGGATATGTATCAAGATCATACGCAGTACATTCTGCAAGTGTGGGGGCACCAAGCGAACTCAATTAGAGTATGTATTCACATACTCCGTCTAGTCTCACGAGTCGCGACGTATGTAAGTTCAAACCGCAAGTACCTACTGCAACTTACTTACATATGTATCTACTAGGTACATTTCTCGAGAGAGTCAAGTCGAGGCTCCTCTATTCCTCCCAAAAGGTGCTGGGTAGGAAGCACGTGCCTACCTAGGTAGTTCCGAGACTACATATCTAGGTACATAGGGCATTGTATTTCCGCATAAACAGCTGCATAGCGGAGCCCAGCGGATTCCGTATACTCTACATATGTCCATCGAGACAGCCAGACCGGCCACATCTACCAGGAGACTGTAGGTAATTTTCGAACGCAAAGCCTCCGGCTTGGGGGAAACGCGAGGAGCTCAGGCCATGGATAGACTATGTACGTATGAGTGCCAGCTCCAGACTCGCGTACTTCAAGGATTGTTGCTACCGTCTCCGCTTACACACGCCCAGGTGCGGGATCCACGGAAACACGTAGTTACGTGAGTGGTGATGACTACATATACTAGTTGCATCTTATTTACCGTCTCCCCGGGTCGGAGCCGCGTGATACATACATATGGATAAGTGATTAAGGGACGGAAAAGAAAAAGAAAAAAACACGTTCACTGAAAGGAACCCCCAGGCCGGAAAATGGTCAGCGGAAAGGTTGGGGCACCAAACTTGCCTTGCTTTGGTGTGGTGATTCGACGAGCCACCTGATATCTCGAGTAACATGCGTACCTGTCCGAAGGGGCTGAAATGATATTGTTGGGGCCTACGGTTGGGAGAGATGGTCGTCGTCGTGATACCATACCTATAGTTATCTGCCACGATTGTTAGCCCATTGTTTTCGATGGGTACTTAGCAACAGAGGAAAAACGGTATCTACATGGTCGAGAGGTTTCCTCATACTTCTTTCGACGGATAGGTTGACGGGACCGATCACGAAGGAGTTACAGGTGGAGGAACTGAAGGCAACATGATTCACGTATAGATATACAGTCCTGAGGAGCCCGCGTTAGGGGCGTTATAAAGACAGTCTACTCCGTTTGGGGAAAGCTCACGTACTTACGTAGCACACACTAGTTACTTCGGCTGTGCTCGGCCACATGCGGCGTTTGAGCGTATATACCTATATATGTAAGTAGTTGCACAGCTGTCGATGTCCGCAGCAGAGTAGTCAGCTGCGCCATCTCTCCTTTGGTTCCACGTACATTGTTGGTTTCACTGAAGCGTCGTCGTCGTTGTTCGCCATGTCAGTCCTCCAACACGTCTTCCGCCGCTCATTTTCGTCCACAGCTCGTAGAGATGCTACGTACGGCTTCATCGGTCTAGGGAAGATGGGCATGCCGATGGCTCGGAATCTCCGGCAGAAGCTGCCCCGCGAAGACACATTGTGCGTCTACGATGTCAACAAGGCCGCCATCGAAGGGTTCAAGGCCGAATTCGACAGTGGAGTCGAGGTTGCCGATGGTGTTGCCGCGGTGGCTGCGACCAGCGTTTGTCTTCCTCTTCATTTTCCACCGGACGCCAGATGAGACGCGAGGAATATGGGGGAGGGCTGATGTGATGCGCCTGTGTAAGGAAACCATAATCACCATGCTCCCGGAGCCCGTACACGTCGCCTCGGTGTTCAAGGCCATCGCAGACTCGCAGCCGGCACCGCTGCCTTCCGGCCGAAAACGGCTTTTCGTCGACTCCTCGACCATCGACATCAGCACGTCCCTCTCGACGTCGCGGCTCGTCTCCTCGGCGTCGATCTCGGGCACGTTCGTCGACGCACCCGTCTCCGGCGGCGTAGTCGGCGCCTCCGCGGGCACATTGGCGTTCCTCGTCGGCTGTCCTCCGGAATTGCTGGACCGGGTCGGGGCCGTACTGTCGCACATGGGCAAGCGGATCCTGCACTGCGGCGGGCCCGGTGCTGGGCTCGCGGGGAAGCTCGCGAACAACTACCTCCTGGCCATCAGCAACATCGCCGTCGCCGAGGCGATGAACCTCGGTGCGAAACTGGGGCTCGACAGTAAGGTGCTCAAGGATGTCATCAACTCGTCGAGCGGAAAGTGCTGGGCGAGCGAGATCAACAATCCTGTAGATAACGAGACGAAGGACTTCGCCGGAGGCTTCGGTACCCCCCTGATGCTGAAGGACCTGAGGTTGGCCGTCAAGGCAGCACAGGAGAGTGATGCTCGTCTGGAGATGGCGGAAAGGGCCGAGAAAGTATACCAGGAGGTCGTGGAGAGGGAGGGGGTTAAGGACTTTTCAGTGGTTTATAAGTGGTTAAAGGAGGGAGGTGACGGAGGAGTGTACATACATAAGTAGGTAGGCATGTGCATAGCGACTTGATTGTACCGATTGGCTGCGGTGGATTGTGAACTCGACAGCGGCCTTGCTGCACAATGGGGTCGCCGGTTCAGCTTGCATACTAGCTTAATCGAAGCCCTTCGTCAGAGATCAGGCATGGTGTATATCGTACACAGGACGTCCGATTGCTACACACATGGTAGCTGCAATAATCTAGCACAAGTTGTAGGTTCCATCACGGATAGCGGGGATACAATTGCATCCCGAGTTTCACTCGTCCCAGGCTTTCCAATTGCTTCCCAAGGGGCATCCAAGACGGCAACGAGAATACCCGAGACTCAGCTGCCGTGTTGGTGTTGCTGGGGACGAGAGATGTACGGCGCAAGTATCAAAGAGGCAGAAAGAGCCTTGTTGATGACTAAGCTAGTATGGACCCCACCAATTAACATATTACAATATATATATGTATATACGTCGAACGTGATTTCGATGGTGATATCCAAGTTAGAACCCTGTCACACGTGTTAAGCCTAGACACTTTTTTTTTTGGCATGCCCCAACCGCGTTCCACTCTGATTGACTTCCGCAGAAAAGATTACGGTACCCTATTACGCTACAACGAGAGGTATTGGTACTCCCCTCTTCTCCGCCTGCTGAGTTCTAAATGTGTGCCGTGTAATTGGGGCGGCCCTAGTCAGCAACGCGTCGTCAAGTAGGCTACCACCGCGATCGTGATTCCGTTCACGACGAAACTGGAAGATAGATCGTTCCCTCTACGGTCCCAGTCCCGCCGCGTTTCTATTCCGATCCAGTAGCTCGCCGAGAGTTGGCTCAGTTGACTCCCGGGAAACAAACAACATGGCTTCTCCCTCCGTGCTTCTCACACAACCACCATCCACGACCCCAACACCCGACATGCCCAAACGCAAGACCGCCACCACATCCAGTCCCCAGCCTGGTAAACGAGCCGCAGCAGCGATCAGCAATGGAGCCGACGGAGGAGGCGATTCGGCTTCCCGGGTTCGGGTCTTTGTCCTCCATCGTTCGGACGGTACCGAGGTTTGGCAGGAGGGCGATAACGGTCCCACGCAGGAGATGCTCGACAACACACCGGACGAGAAGGGAAATAATTGCTACATGCGCCGCATCAAACCGAGCGAGAAGAAGTACATCGAGTGGCTGAAGTTCCTGGCCGAAGGTGTGCTGTTGGAGTCCTCAACGGATGAGGCCCTCCAACAGGCTTACAGGGATGGAACAAAGTTCTACTTCTCCGCCTTGCCGGAGGGCTACAGGCTCTTCGAGCAGGTCAAGGTGACGGTCCGTCACCCACTCACCCACCCGTCTACTGTTGCTGTTGGTGATCGGTACTGACCCGATGCAGGTCGGCGAGAATGCAAAGTCGAGACGTGACACATACCTGTACGGTCACCCCAAGGGTCCGCGCAAGAGGTACCGCTCCCCGGCGGATTTCCTCCCGCACGTCAAGTGGCTGTCAATGGATGTGACGTTGGATCCTATCAATTGCTTGTGTAGCGCTTGCAAGGGTGGGCCGCCACCGCCACTGCCGCCGACGGTGCAGCCCTTGGGATATCTCCAGGGTCCATCTCCTCCAGCTTGTGCGACTCCGACGATCCCTCCAGCGGTCCAGCCTCCGGCAAACCGTAGACAAGCCATGCCTCCCAAACGTCAAACCTTCCCATCCACCACCACCGCAGTCCAGTCGCCAGTGCGTGTGCAGTCACCCTTGGCTACTCAGTCGCCTGTACTGATGTCCGGAGCTCCTGCGGCGGTGGCATATTCATCTCCACATGCGCCCGTTCCGCCCGTTCCGCCCGTGGCTCCAATCGCCAATCTCATGGCCAGCCCGACTCACCTAGAGAGGGAACACGACCTTCAATTTCCCGGATTGAACATCTACCGATTCGGCGAGATGGTGTGGTTCCAGATACATCCTCACTGGGCCATCGGAATCGTCGTGGAGGTACCGGCTTCGGCTGACAGCTGCTACAAGATCCAGCCACTGCACTCGCCGCTGCTTTGCGAGCAGGCGGAGCCACATATCGACATTCCCTCCACCAGGCTCCGTCCGTGGGTGGCCTGGAGCACTCCGGCGATTACGAACCCCAATCTGGACCAGGGTGGTAAAGTCGAATACGAGAACCTGCCTTGGTCGCAGGAAGCCCATTCCAGCTCGGTTGAAGTCGATGCTAGTATCATCAAGTCAAGAGACGTCGATGTTTCTTTCTCGCTCATAGACAAACTTACCGATTACAACCAGTACGCCGGTGTGTACTACGGTGCCGAACGCTTCTGGGTCGGTGATGCTGTCCGTCTCAAGGCTAGTAGGGCCGCCAGCATCGAGGTCGCCTCGGGTCGCGAGATCTTGGTTGTCGTCTCCATCTACGACCAGACGCCCCTCGCCGCGGCCGGTGTGCGCGCTCCCCAGACGGGTGTCAGGGTTACCGGGGACGTCTACCGCCTGGAGAGCCACGCCCAGCTGATCCCACCCCCATCCGAGCTCCCCACCGCGGTCAGCGCCGACCTTTCCGCCCGCAGCAGGTTTGTCATCACTAGTACCGTGGCACCATACTGGACATACGTGCTCGTTGCTCGGCAGATCACCGTCCGACTCGAGGACGTCAAGGGCCGCTGGTATCCAGGCTCGAGTCTCTTCCGCATCATGCAGGGGCACGACCGGTTCCAGAAGCTCGTCGAGACCCGCGGCCTCTCGCTCCAGGAATGGGACGAGACCGGATCCAAGATGAACGAGATGGGCACCGGCGGGAGCGGCTCACTCAACGGCTATCGACGCTTCGGCCATCGCCACGAGGCATTCGTCAAGGCCATCCCGAGCAGGGTCGTGTTCACGCCCCTCCTCCAGGAGACCGCCACGATCGAGAACAACATGCAGTCGCTCGGCCTAGCCCCGCACTCCGCCACCGCTGCGCAGCAGCCTCCGAACCCTTCCGCACAGAACATGCACTCGCTCAGCGCCCCCGTAACTATCATAGACCTCACAGTCGACGACAACGAGGGAATGGAATTCTTGGCCGATCACGACTCCATCGACGAGGAGTTCATGAAGCGCATGGGAGAGGATGCGGCCAGTTTCCTCAACAACGACGGCGACTTTTACGGTGGTCTCTAGTCGGACTGCCCCTGATAGATAGATGGTCGAGAGAAAATAGGGAGTTATTATTTTCAATGCTGCCGTTTTTTTTGCTTTTTTTTCCTTCTGGGGGGGGGGGGGGGGGGGGGGCAGTTTGATTTTTTGGCGGGTTTTTTTTTTGTAGGGGTTTGGGGTTTTTTTTT
>Ga0307516_10004997_pt1 | contig 16090 bp, 21 predicted proteins | sample 19_EM_MG_FD_203310 | JGI IMG/M metagenome (GOLD analysis project Ga0307516, IMG submission 203310) | Populus trichocarpa ectomycorrhiza microbial communities from riparian zone in the Pacific Northwest, United States - 19_EM | ecosystem: Host-associated > Plants > Roots > Unclassified | place...
GGCCTCGATGTCAGGCCATATTGTCAAGGTGCTTAATCACCAGTAGTCGCTCCCAGCCTTTATTCAGGGGCTCCACGTAAGTTGCTTCCATTTGGGACAACATGTACTAATTTCTGCTATGCTAGTGTGCCTAATGACATGCGGCAGAGCCCTGGCCCCGCGAATCCTGTCACATTGCCCCAAGCGAACACACCACAAGATGGTGGTAGAGATCCCCTGCAGGCAGGGGAATCTTCATCGGAAAGACGAGGTACGGCACAAGAAACCTCTCTCCCGACTTCCACGGCCTGCGCCCCTGTTCCACCTTCTGTTACATCACCACCTGAGACTCCGATTTTGGCTGGTGTTCCATCTGTTGTTCTACCGACTGCCACAACTGTGACAACTGAATCTCCGCAATTGACTGCCCTGCCTGCGCAATCATCTACCCGGCCAACACCGTCAACTGATTTGGATTCGTCGGCTGCCAGTACTCCGGCAGATGTTGGAATGGCGACATCCTCAGCGCCTGCTGGTGCGCATCGCCCCGATACTTTATCAGGAAAGTGGCTTTGCCCTCTCCGCCCACCACCCCTCCCATTTGACCCAGAAACATTGACTTTGCCACTGAAGCGGGAGCAGAGGGCGATCAGAAGTCAGAAGGAGTGTGTCTGTTGGTTCAAATCATGTGGGAAGGGCCGCCTTCTTTCACCTCCTGATAGTTGGGATGCATATGATTCCCCCCTGCAGATTGCAGACCTATATATTCACCAATACGATCACGAGAATGTCCATCAATTTCATATTTGGATGTGGACAGGCCATTCATGGGATGTAGTCCAGCCAAATTGTACTCACCCAACTTTGCCTGGATATCGCTTGAAGATCCTTGATAAGGGGGAACCCTCATGGGTGACGAGGAAGACGATGGTTTCAGATCAAGGAAGGGCAAAGCGGAGATCAGAAAACAAGTAATTTTGCCTTTGTTTTTCTTGTTGTGACACTAGTATGCACATATTCTTGGAATACAGTATTGCAGCTCACTTTTGTCTCAATCAACTTGGGTCTTGTTCGCCTCGCGTCTCCTCGAGTGTATGGCACCGTCGCCGTTCAATTTGAACTGCTCGTTAGCACTATCTTGTTCCTCAGTCGCGAAGGCATCGGGAATGGGTTGCTGCGCCTTCTATAGGCTCCGTAATCGCAGGATCGCTCTCCAACCAATCGAAGAAATGTATAGAGTTTTTTTTTCTAGGGTCCTCACGCTTTCGACAGTACCAAGCAGAGAAACAGCGATGACAAATCCATAACGGTTCATATGCAATCACAACGCAACGTTGTCATCGATCTAGATAACATTTTCAGTACTTTTCGTGACCTTTGGTTCCCTATACCTGCCAATCGCAATGCAAGTCCCCATCAATGGAGGGTGAATTCAGCACCATTCATCCTCGTCGACGTGCTCCCTGATTGACGATTTGTGGTCGCAATCGCTGTGTCGTACGTGGTCTGGTAGAATTGTCATCCCGCTGAGCCCGGCTTTTAGTGCCTGTTTGTTACACTTTCCGTTGGGCATTGGAGTGGGCCTTGTGTGTATGGTAACGTGGTGAATCAATTAATCACTGCTGGAAGACGGATACGGTCGCCCGGATGAAGTTCAAGACAGAGTAGAGGTATTTACATAGTGGATTAGGAGAGGCAGTTAATCAGATTATCAAAGATAGGACATTTTATGCAACTTTACAGACAAACAGGCATCTGACGCAATACGCTCGAGTTCAAATTGTAGCTCTTGACCGTCGCTTTGTTGAATATATACGTTCTTGTATGCGTGCTCTGCTAAACAAGCCATCTAATTCATGTTACTTGAAAAATGTGATCGAATAGTATGTACCCCAGTGATTAGCTTCCAGGAAAGGAAAGAGTCCTTTCGTTGGATGAAAGCCCCTTGACAACTTCAAGGTGACAGATAAATTGACGTCTGCCTCCCGACCTCTCGTGTTTCTGTACTTCACCAGTCCCCAGTCCTTTGACAGGTGTGCTATCTAGTATTTGATAACTTCTAGCTCACTGGTTTCTCGTGGTCACTCCAGTGTGCGATCGCATTCAGCTCATGTTCGTTCGTCCTCCAGCTTCCCGCCAGGGGCTTTCAGGTGAGGTCCTTGTCTGGGCCTCTCAAAGCAACAGTATGGCACTGTTTCCCCTCGACACATAACTCTGCCTTCCTCCGCCTTGCGTTGGCATTAGCAGGTCGTTCGTTAGTAGGGTGTCCACTGTCTAGTATCAGGATCGGGTGAATCAAGTACACTCCGGTATCCCAATCGCCTTCTGTAGGTCTTTGTGGATGGTGTTGGCATCTGCTTGGATCATGTGACCGCGCATGGGCTCGATAGCCCCGTGCTCGCATTCAGGTAAGTTCTGTTTCAGTCCGTCTTGTTGGCAATGTGCTGATTGTCTTCCGATATCCTGATCGCCTTCCGTAGGTCTTTGTGGATGGTGTTGGCATCTGCTTGGACCATGTTACCGCGCATGGACTCGATAGCCCCATGCTCGCATTCAGGTAAGTTCTATTTCAGTCCGTCTCGTTGGCAATGTGCTGATTGTCTTTGATTTTCAACTTGTCCACTCGACCTTCTCGACACCTTCTAGGCATCGGCATATTCTTTATCCTCTGCGGTAGTTTGCTGGCCTTGACGTGTACACAGACACAGTGCGTGCACCGGACGCGAATCTATATCAATGGCCTCTTTCGAATGTCACCAATCCGCATGCTACGTTTCTACATGAATGTAACTCATAGCTGGATGGTCGTTTCGAGTGAACCAGTCGACACTCATTGTTTGAGAGCGAACAACGCCTGCAGCTGCAGATCTTACACGCTGCCCTTCATAGGAAAATTCTCACATGGGCGGTCATGTTGCAAGGGCTCGCGACGACAAGGATGCGTTTGGGCTCCCCCAGAATTTACCTGTTGAAGTTGGTCCTCCGTGTTTCATAATGTCCCTCTCATTTCCGCCTGAATGTTCTAATTGTCTAGCTCGGCCGTCGATCTCGTCAATCCAGCGATATCATACACGCATGATCTACAAACTAGTACCGATCTACAGCCCATCTTTGCATTCCAGGCTCTCCAACGGTTCCTCATTGTCAATGGAGCCCGATTACAGCAGTTGTGTATGCGGCCGGGTGTCGAATTGGAGCGGAGAGCCACGATCCCCGCTGACACGGCTCTTGCAGAGCTTGGTATACATCCTCTTCATCTTTCCAACCTCGATTCCGTCAGTCCCCTGTGCAGCCACGTGTCCAGTGCCGCCGGTACTGGACCTCTACTGTCTATGTCCAGTTGTCCGGTGTCTGTGGGTACATACGTGTGTTCACCATTGCAGACTCCCCGTGCAAGTTCATCGTGTCACCCTGAACTGCCAACATTCCGAGCATATCATGCGCGCGGTCTCTCCCCACTCAATTATGCTCAGCCATTTCCAGCCTTTTAGTCGACCAATACTTGGCAATCGATTCGGTCGATTCGAGCCGTAAGAGACCGTTTGTCGTTTGCCATCCAGCGTGCGGCCTTTTACCTGACGTCGTTTGCTTTGTATGTGAACACGTTTCGACAAGTATTGACTCCGCGACGAAAAAGATCCCCATGCGGCATAATTCCAATCCAAGCGGCAGGACATGTATACAAAGCAAAGAGATATGGTGGCTGTTGTGACATCTCGGAGGGCTGGCAGCTGAGTTCTGACAATGACAACCCATCCCCATGGGTAGGCATTTCGGGCCTCGTTGCGAAGGCATTACAAAGGGAATATTGGAACACGAGGTATGGTGGTTATTGTGACATCTCGGAGGGTAGACTAAGAGTAATCGTCTCTCCAATGCGACTCGTTTCAGGGATTCTACAGGATTCAACGTTACGGATTGCGGTTGTCATTGCTAGCTTTTCCCAACTGGTCGTAGCCCGATACCCAGCGACGGTGATGTAACATTGGTCTATGACTGTCGATATTACTTATGATTAATCCTTAGCGTTTCCGCAACGTGGTGGCTCTTTGTCTTCTTCCAGATAAAAGGTACTCCTCCTTCCAACGTCGCTTCAGAACGACTTTACCCTGCACCCGCTTGGCCATGCGTCTCACGTTTCATATAATACTCCTATTTGCGTCCTTCGTATCCTTACTTCCACTCAAATATCTAGCCTTAGGCGTCGTGCTGTGGCCCATTGCCACCCAGGTTCAGCAAATGGCCCGATCTACGACTAGCATGGCGTGTGGGTTAGGTCTAGTGCCCAACTTGCTCTGTCAGTTCATCGCGTCGGCTGGCGATTCCACTGTCCTGTTCACCTCCGCCGTTCAAACCGAGTTTTCGGCATTAGAAGGGTTACTGTATAACACCTCCGAGGTCACTCTACTAGTTTCAGCATTGATGGAATCTCGGCTATCGGTCAGCGACCTTGCCATTGTCGTGAGAGCAAGTCCCTTGAGCTCTTCCACGGTCCTTGCGGAGGAACTGACAGCAATATCAACGGAGACAAAGGAAGCGTCTCGGAACCTTCAGAAACTTCTGGCACAGGTGCAGGGCACCGTGGACATGTATGTTTGTTTTCACCACTACTCCGGAAGTCCACTTGCTGATGAGATTGGAAAGCATGCTGGCAGTCAACGAATACTTGCTTGACTTACTTCAGCACAGGATCCCTCCGTTGACCGTCCGAGCAGCATATTTCTATCTTATCGGAAACAGCCTGCATTCCAACGAGTGCTCTTTCTCGGATTTCCACATCGCACAGGCATTTGATCGTGTCCTGGCCCAGTTTCAGCACTCTTTGTCTCTACTTATCTTGTGCGCGGTCAAGATTCAAGGCAATTTGGACAGCGTCGAGTCACGCTTGGAGGTTGTTCACGACCTAGTGGCAATGGAGACCGGTTCTTTGATGGTTGAGAAATCAGATGTTCTCGCCGACATCCTTACGGTGGTGGGTCTCAATAGGCGTCGGATTTTGAGGCTAGACAACCAGTTGCAAGCACTCAAGGAAGTTGCCCGTTATCGCACAGCTGCTGCACGATATCTGGCTGGGACATTTTCTGGCCTTGCACAGCTTCAGGAGGCTATGGAGCTGCTTAGATCACTCGCGACGGGTGTCGGTCTGGTAGAAGGTGTGCCGATGGAGGTTCTCATCGATGCTCTTACTGTTGGCATTCAGAGACTCCGCTGTGCTGGAAGGTTTGGACCTACCTTGGAAACTGGCTATGATAAGGGGTGTCTGTTACTTGTCAGTAACAGCTAGCGGACAGCGTAGGATTCTTGGTATGTCTAAGTAGGATATGGGACAGTATGTTCAAGTATGTCTATGTTTGGACCAGCACTACCAAGTAGCGTATATACTATAGGGACAGTATGCCTAATATGTTTACATAAGTTTGGATAAATCCTACTACTACCAAGTCACAAGACACAGCTCGCTCCGCTCCGCTAATCTGAGGCTGGTCTCATCAATCTCCATCACTTATCGTCATCTCGCGTCATCTCAATCTCACATACGCATTCTAACGGACCACCATCGCCACCAACAATGCAACAATGGAGACCACTACCACCACCAACGTCGGCCAGGACCACAACCAGTTGACTAGGGCAGCCAGTGCCTGATCGCCACCGCCATCCGTCTCGATCTCGACGTCTCCCGCCGCCGTTTCCTTGATCCGCATCCCAACTGCATCCGAAGACACACGACTCGCAGTGCCCAGACCCCATGGCTTCGACGGCGCACTTCCTCAGTAGGGATACGTTGGCATCTCCGACACCGGCTCGTCTCCATCATTCGCAGCAAGCCTGGGACGCCTTCCGTGTCAGCTCCATCTGCGGGACCACCAATGCAGGCCCACATAGTCAGTGAGTATCCTTGACCAGTGACCACATTCAACCGCGTCTCCAATGCCTCTGTTAGAGAATTTGTTCCCCATCGTCATGATATCTTCCTTTCCTCCATGAATCTGTGTAAGTTCCTCCTTTCGTAGAGACTTCGCTCACCACGCACATATACCTCACAGGTTCAAGATTTCATCAATCACCACGAGCGTGCTGCAACCGCAGGAATTCCCCGCGCTGAAGATGTTCTGCATATCGACCGATGGCGGGCTCCTTCTGCAGCATCGAGAGCTGCGTCCACTCTGGGATCGTCAAGTGGACTCGGTGCTCTTCAGCATCGTTCGGGCAGCTCGACCTCGAGTGCTATAGGTGAGTTTTCTTTCTTTAGCTTCGTTTGCTGCGTTCTGACGTTCATCGCCACATTTTCAGTTGCGCTCAACACGGCAGTCGACCCCTTGAAGCCACTGGACCCCTCTATATGCCATCTCGCACCTCCAGCATCCATATGTGCGCCTGCACCATCGGTGACGGCCTCCCCCATTACTTCTGGCATGCACCCACTATCAATCAGCGGCTTGACAGCGACCTCACCACTTTGGCCATCAGCGTACTGCAGTGCCCATCCTACTACCACCAATTGTGCAGCCAGTGGCACGACGACGACGACGACACCAACGGCCCGCTTCGACTTTCGGCATGCAGCGGTGCCTGCGCTGACGGTCATCGCCATCACCATACGTCAGGGCCCGGTATACATCCTCTTTTTTCCAACCTCGATTCTGTCAGCCTCCTGTGCAGCCACGTGTCCAGTTCCGATGGTACTGGATCTCTACTATCTACCAATATCTGGTGTCTGCGGGTGCGTGTTTCACCATTGCGGACTCCCCGTGCAAATTCATCGCGCCAATACATGTCGTTGCAGACTCTGCTCTCACCCGCTGTTCACCCTGAACTGCCAGCATTCCAAGCATATCATGCGAGCTGTCTGTCCCCGCCCAGTTATGCTCAACCATTTCCAGCGCTAGTCGACCAATACTTGGTAATCGATTTGGTCGTTTCGAGTCGTAAGCGACCGTTTGTCGTTTGCCACCCAACACATGGCTTACCTGACGTCGTTTGCTTTGTATGTGAATATGCTTCGACAAGTATTAACTCTGAGTCGCAAAAGATACAGATACCCTCCCATGTGGCTTAATTCCAATACTGTCGATGTCACAAACGGCATAAACAAAAGTAAAGTTATTTGTTTTCTAATCCCTGCTTCGCCCTTCCTTGTTCTGAAACCTCCGAAACCACCTTTCAGAACATAGAAGATCACCGTGACAAATTTGGAAATGACCCTCACCCACGCAGCTACTAGGTCCACACTTTCGAGGCTTCTCGGCCTGTTTTCCTCTGACATGTCACAACAGCCACCGAGCCTCATGCATCATGTCGTACCTTGGGTTTACATGTTTGCTTTGTAGCATTTTCGTGAAATCCTTTCAATTATTTTTCAAGATGTCATGACGGCCACAAAAATGATTGCGACCACGTGTCACGAATGACTCCAGGTACCTACCGCGTGATGCGAGGCACAGCAATGCCCGCACGATTCCACTGAGGGTTCAGGGTGAGCGTGGGGAATGAGCAGAGTTGGTGACGTGAGATGGGGCAGAGAACTTGGTCGAGCGAGCACACAAAGCGAAGACAGCGCCACAGATCATGAAAACGGACACCTTCATTGGAATGGATGTCGACAGAGGTCGCGTAACACGACGAGCATGTCCAGAACCGGCAAAACACGTTGGTCGCTTACTTTTAAACACGGACAACTCGTGGTCTGATATTTCTTGTCTTTGTTCACATCCAGCCTTTGTCGGAGCCATGACTTATAAGGCTTTCCCTCTGGATTATGTTACTAACCTCCAGAAATGAAGGACTTTACATCGCAGCCCGACAAACGTCCCGCCCATGTATATGAACCTTATCATCCCTACAAAAAAGCTCTCAAAGGTATCGTTCTTCGCCCATCATTCCTGGTCCCACAGCTAATGCATTACAACAACCAAAGTGTACAAACGCGAGTTGCATTGCAAGCAGAAGCATAACCGACCTTCCTTGTTGACCCCGCCTTCTAGCCATCCACGTCGCGAGAAGGAGGTAGGTCCTGCACCAGTTTTATAACCAAGGTTACTTATCGCTTTCAAGCCAGCAACTGGAGACGATGCCGCTCAATGTTCAGGAGACATCCATCCCGAGCAAGTGGACGAACACACGCCTCCCAGGACTCGCGTCGGGTTTCAGGTGTCCAGCGATGCCAAGAATCAAGCGCAAGATGATGTTCCCACCTTGGACGCATCACCACCGCTGCCAATGTCCCCGACAAAGCGACTGCTGTCTTCACCTGCAAGCTTCTTCGCAGGAATGTTAAACAAGCTTATAGTTGGTGCGCCCAATCGTGGTGATGTATGTTAATACCCGCCTCCGAAGTCCTGCGTCTCATTTCACTTATGTGTCTTAGACTTCAGGCGATACGACGTCTGGAAATGGTGGACAACAGGATCAAAGTACGGAGAACAAGGTAATTTACTCCTCTTGCACATGCTTTCAAGGATTTCTCATCGAATACTGTAGATTTTGGATAGAAAGCGTAGAAGGGAGGAAAATGACGGTGACATGGTGGAAGGGGCTGGAGATGAGGCTCTAGAAAAGGGGGGACTGCATCGACAAGAAGGTAGCTCCCAAAAACACAGGATGCGTCTGCCAGTAAGGAAATATAGGAGGGTTGCAGAACGAGAGCAGTCCCCGCCCCCAGAGGCTGGCGCTCCCTTTGGCGACGAGTCTATGGATGGTGCTGGGAGTTCCGGGGTAGAAACGGTGCGACGAGGAGAGGAGAAAGGACAGGCTGAGTCTGCCTTGCCAGAGGTCGAAGTCAACTTCTGCGATGAACCTATGGACAGACGAGGGGAAGAGCAAGGACAGGACGAGTCTGCCTTGCCAGAGGTCGAAGTCGATATCTGTGACGAACCTATGGACGAAAACGAGCAAGAGGAGACGAGGGAGGATGTGTCCGATGAAGTCGAGGAAGGAGGAGAGAGAGATGACAGCAACGACGACGATGGTGACGATGACGACAACGACGACAACGACGATGATGACAGTGATGGTGACGATGACGACGGCATATTTGGGGACCTCTTTCATCCTCGAATCCCAGCAGTCCATGGAATGTATGACGAAGCGGGTGGCATGGGTGATGAGGAAAGTGGCATGGGTGGTGAGGAAAGTGGCATGGATGATGAGGAAAGTAGCATGGATGACGAGGAAAGTAACGAAGGTTTTATGGGCATGTCCTTGCACTGATCCTAGGCCCCTATACAGATGTCAGGGGTCATTCAAGATCTACCGCACCATTTCTGGGCCTCAAAAAGTACACGAGTACGAAAAAAGGTCGGTATCAGGTGGGAATCTAAGGAACCGCTACTGACAGGCGCAGGCATCAAGCACTGTCGAACGTGAACCACAGCATCCCCGGGCTGGCGGCTCTGGAGATAAGAAAGGAAAAAAAAAGGTTCGTGTTAAGTGAACCAAGTCTCTACCTGCCAGATGGTTGACGGGCATCGTAGGCTGTTGACGCCGATCTGTCAGCTTTTCCTCATCCCCTCAATGCAGACATGTTCATTCCTGCCCCATTGGTTCAGGATGTCCCTTGCGACTCCAATCCCACCGCTCCAAGTCAGCGCTCAGACTGCCCAGAGGGCAGTTCCATCCAACACCCTCCATTTACTGCAAAGGTGAGTTATTACCCGTTCAACCAGAATCATGACATCCATCTATTATTAATGAAGGGCACAGACCTCACAGGGTATCCAGAACTTCGAGAACTTCAGGAAACCCTTGAGAGTAGGGTTCGTCAGAACATGCGACAGGAACTTGGTCAAATTGTCCAGTCTGCCGTTGCAGACGCTTTACAGAAGATCTTGCCAAACGGAATGGTCCAAAAGGTTACTACTGACTCCGGAGTTATGCCTGAGAGCCTGCCATCGACGGCCAGTCGCCCTAAAAGGAAGACCAAGCAACTTCCAAGACCTTGATCATCCAGCCACAATATATTTAAGGTAAATGAACAATGCACAAATACCGTTGCTGTGCTGCTGATGAGTTGTTGACAGAAATCAATCCGCGAGCTCGGACAGGCACTGCTGGGCCTTCAAGGCCCAAAAGATATACCACAGCCAGTCAGCCAGAAGGAGATCAGTGCATGGGACCCGGACTGTGGCCCATGTTGTACAGTCGAGAACTTTTGTATTGACCTAGAGGGGTACATGCGGTCCGGCTGGAATAAATCAGCTGCTCAGGTCTTCGCTACCGAATATTTGAAGCATCACAAGGGAGAAAACTACACGCTGGAGTTTGTAGTGGAAGCATGGCTGACTTGCGTTACCGGAATGAAGGCGCAGTACAAACGGCGACAACACGACGAATCCGCCCAGAAAAAGTACAAGGTTCAACATCGACGACACCAGCGGAAGGGAGAGGTATGCCATAAATTACTTGTTTTTGCGCTGCTGACGTGTAGTAGTTGTACAAACGCCGCCTCGACACTGCTGGCCAGTATGATGATATCCGAAAGCAAGCCGTTCATATAGTCCAGTCACTCGGCCTTGACGGAATGAGTTCCGATGAGTCAGACCATGAGGGCCATAAAGGTGAAGCGACTTACTATGTCTTGGACAAACCTTGGCGCTCTCGACGGATTACTGCTTGGCTGCGGATGCTAGACTCCCTACACCTTTGTCTCCGATACACCGGCGAATGGCAAGCAACAGCGGGTGCTTGGCCACACTACAGGACGACAAGCTTGAATGAAAGCGCAAGATCCCCTATCAAGGCTTTGCCCGCTGACTTCTACTCTCGTGATTGGTACCAGGCACAGAATGCCTTCGCGAAAAGGCAGCTCAAGGCAGCAAAGTCTCAAGTCTCGCTTGAGATACCCTCTGAATATCGGAAGTGAGTGCGTTTTTACTGTTCGTGCAGATATCTGACTGATATTTGGTATCTTCATAGGCTGGCCGAAAAGTACAATTTGTCGGATCGCCAGGTTGTCCGTGGACGCATGTCCCTTTAGTTCGGCTGTGTGGTGCTTGCTGTTTCAATTAATTCTCACCGATTAGATGGTTTGCATGAAAGGCCATCTGATGGGTGCGGCATTCGATGATCTTGAGGGTAGGTTACAACCACCCGCATAGATTTCAACGCGCTCAAATCAAGAGGACACATAGTACAGCACGATGATTCTTATTCTACCATTAACAACGTGGATAATCTATGCGTGTTATAACTAAGCTGTAGCCCTCCTCTGGGAATCTTGTTCCACGTTGTCCGTATCCGCCGCGTGTCTCTGGTGTGACACCCTTCTGAGTTGAATTGAGAGGGATCAATGAAATCAAGTGAATGTCGCGACGACAAACCTTGGATAATTCAAAGCCCACTGAGCTCTCGTACTCTCTTCCATGCGCGAGACAACCACCCATCCTCGGAGGATGGTGGTGAATAAGCAAAAGAAGCCATACCGTTGTCAGTAAAGGCAACATCCTGCGAGCCTCGGTTGTCAGGATTATTTTCCTTGTCTGTAGTTGAGTTCCTTGACGAAGATGATACACTGCTGTGGCCCTCTACATCGTCTGCGTATTCCTGTGATATTTCATGTTGTCGTGTTGTCAAAGACCTGCACCAGGGTTTTATCTCATACTCTCTAGCTTGCGAAAGTGCCTCACCTCGGAAACTGAACAACAAATGAGACAAAAAGATCACCTTTACCACGCCTGGAAACCGACGAAACACCATGGTTCCTAAGAACCATTTCTTCACCATGCTGAGTTCCACTGTGCACACGAGCATCAACATGTCCGTCAAGAGTTGGGACCCTGATGTGGCCACCTAAGAGCACCACATGTACAGGTATTCGAGTTGCATGGTGTAGATTAGCCTCCTGCCTCTGGAAGATCTTTGAGGCAGTGACATTGACACGAACAAGGTCACTACTGTTACCTTTTCCAGACAAAGGGGCGTCACCAGAACGTATAGTCATACCATCCTCCACCCCTAAAATTGGCGGTAAGCAGGTTTATTAGAAAATAGGAGAAATAAGACTCGCCTCTTCTTGGTTCTGATGTGGCCCTATCCCTCACACGTGGAGCACTGACTCCCTCGAGAGATGGTGGGTCCTGTTCCAAAACACATGATGCAGGTGCTTGCCATCTGGAACCCACTGTCTATGACGAAAGTTTGGGTTCCAGTTCCGTGGAAGGTATTGCAAGTTGCCCGTTTCGCTCCTCGCTTGAGCGCAGTTCCAGAACAGGAAGGACAGGTGGCCAATGGGTTTACGGTGACGTTAAGAGTAGCCCCCTTGCATGCATCCATGAAAACTGATGCTGACGCGAGCCTCGATGTCAACACCTCTAGAACTCTGTCGAAACCCCCAAGAACGAAGCGCGTCCACCAAATGTCCCTCTGAAAAGTCGGGAGAAAAGGTCGCCCTGAGTAGATACAAAGTTCGCTGAAGTCCTGGAAGCCCGGGAAACTGCCTGCACTTGGACCTCCACCCGCACCAGCGAAATGATTTCGATTAAGTGCATTAGGGTCGAAGCCTGGATACTGTGAAGTGGATCCGAACTGGTCGTAAGCAGCTCGCTTGTCATCGTTCAGAAGCTAGAAAACCGGTGAGCACTGAGCATTACTTTGGAAAACGCGATGTACTACATACATCATACGCCTCCTGTATCTCTAAGAATTTATCTTGGGCACCCTTGTCTGGGTTGGTATTGGGGTGGTATTCTCGCGCAAGCTAGTACCAGAGAGGCTGAGCCAACGAGATTTTCGAGAGATAAATGAACACCCACAGAGAAGTAGGCCTTCTTGATGTCAGTAGATGATGCATCCTTGCTGACACCAAGAACCTGGTATGGGTTTTTCTGACTAGGCTCACTATATGGAAATATGGTTACAAGAGCGTGTCATCGGAGAGATGGAAATTAAACCTTGAATTTGCATTTGTGCTTATGGGCACGATGACTTGGTGCGTTCAGCGGATGTAAATGAGATAGATGATCTCTACGATGATGGTTTGTTGCAGCCAAACTGATTGGAAGGATTGCCGGGGAGTCACAAAGTAGCTTGCTGCGGGAGTTGACTTTCAACAGGGTATTTTTCGTAAGTAAAGTCTGTTAAAGCAAAGTTGCAAGCACGAAGAGGTGTGGAGAAAGAAGCTTACTGCTCGAGAATAAACACAGCGATTGGATTTGTGTGTCCAAAAAAAGGGCCCCACCGCGGACGCACGGGGAGAATGAGATGGGCAAGAGGTATTAAGGGGGAGGAATTCTTCAACTCTAATAGATCGACAGCCACGCGGTAAGGAAGTTCAAAACACATCTGATAGATCGATTAGTCGACGAAAGCACGCCAAATGATCTTGTCGCTATCTTGACTCGGAAAGCCAGAGTGTTGGGACAGAAGACGATGTGCAGAGGGCAAGATACTCACATATAGAGACCTCACATATAGAGACAATGAGCAGACTGCAAAAGACTCGGGTGTAGCGAAAGCAGGACTATGTAGTACCTGTGGGCTTCCAGTTAGCGATTTCAAAAAGGGCAGCTTTTTCCGTCGTCAGTCGAAGGTGGCTTTTCGATATCCCAGAACCCTTGTCACTCGAAAACCCGCCTGCGTCGGCAGGACCCTTGCTTCACGAAGCGGAATTCCACCGCGCAAGATAGATACACACGACCAAGATGCAGTGTACGCCCACATCTGAGACACAACCACGAAATGGAGAAATCCAACGCCGGACCACAACCAGCTGACCAGTGGCCGATCGCCGCCATCATCTATCTCGATCTCGACGTCTCCGCTGCCGTTTCAGGGAGACAGAGAACACTGCAGGAGTTGGGTCAGAGGGTCGCGAGAGTGGTGCGAGCGAGCGCTGACGAGGCAGAAATGGACATCCAAACACCTGCAGAATGTTGTCAGCAGTAAACTGGGACAGATGGCAATACAGACTGGGAAGTCGAGCGCATGGTCACCCAGGACGAGTTAGAGGCACTGATAACAGTATCAATTGAGTCCGAGAACCCGAGCGTAAAATACCGCGCGTATGCCTCGGAAGCATAAGTTGGCGTGCAAGCGACGCGAAGAGCCCAAAAAGTGGAATGGATGGGCCGAACGGTTGGACGGATGAATCGAGAGGGCCGACGGACCCTCCAAGTGACGGTGTGGGCACATACCTGGGCGTTGGAGGTGCGAAACGTGGCGTCGGGGAGACGGATGGCATACTGGGCACAGGGAGGTGCCAAGCATCGAAAAGGAAGCGAATAGAACTGCAAACGCACCAGAGAACGTCAGAACCAGTCGAAAGAAGTCCAAACCACCAGACTTACCCATTGAAGCCACAAGACAGGCTTCGGAAACCCAACGAACACGCCAAGCGTGCACACAGATGTGCCGAGCATCAGAAACGAGACGTAAACGGCTAGAAACGATTCGAAGGTGCAAAACTCACCGAATACGACCAGAACCAAGCGATCCAAGCGTATCAATCACTCGAACGTTTGCGTTCGGAGAGGTCGAGAGTGCAATCGAGGCGATTGCACAGAATGTTGAGGGCGATGGCGATGGCGAAGATGGCATAGCGAGTAGCAGAGCACTCGATGTAAGTTGAAGGAGTGCGACTGGCTGGAGAGAGTCGGCACGCACAACATCGCACATCAAGAACCAAGGACTTACCTAGGTCGTTTAGGCCACGCACCAATCGCGCAAAGTCATACAAGGTCCGTAGGCGTTGACAGGATGTGCACAAGCCACACAGCTAGTAACCGAAATCATCTGGAAACATGTCCATAGGACCGTTGGACCCGGGCATCGATGTGGGCAGATCAATTTCGAACCTACAAACGTTATTAGTTGAATGCAAACGATCGGAAATGCTTACCTGGGACGTGACAACGGGATCGGTTGATTTGGAGGTGTCGAACACGAATCGGAATACTGAAAAACCTTGCTGCCAGATATAGGATGCAGGGGGAGCGATGGCGCGACGACGGAGAGTACGGATGAGCAGCCAATTGGTATGCACTACAATGTGACTTACCAAATCGGGCAACGATGATGAAAGCTTACAATTTGTTTTGCAAGCAAACGGAAGACTTTCGGGGGTGACCGGTGACCGGTGACCAATAGCACAACCTGGGACACTACGCATGACTGGTGAAGAGGAGAGCATTCTCATTCTAATGTCACAGATATAAGATACATATATTGTATTTCGGAGCAGAAGCTCAAAGGATGTTATACAAATAATGAAGGCTCTGCATCATGAAGGTCAGTCCTTCTCCAAGTCGATTGAAGCAGTTCCCAAACAGAGATGCAGCTGTGGATAGTTCCAAAAGAGTGCCACAGCAAGATGCGCTGCAAAGCCGGGTGCGATCCGACCTTGCCTCCACCCCACTGCTCAATAAGATGAGCCCCAGAGCCGGTGCCACAGAAGATCGCAGGTGCACACAATGAGGTCCGTAATGCGAAGTGTTGCAAATGGGCAAGACCGCAGAGAGTCTTCCCCCAAGATTTTCCGTCTTTCCATGCCCTCCTTTGATGACTTCGTCTCTATCACATTCATTAGCTGAAGGAAAGCATGTAGGAAAGCATGAAGTAGCTCACACTTTCGAATGTTTGGGTCTCCAAGAGCTTGAGGGCCGTGAGAGCAGGAGCCGCCTGTACGATACGGCCAAGGACATCGAAGTCAGAAGGGTTCACATCCAGCTCAAGGACCGTAAGGTTAGTAGTTGTCAAGGCGAGAGAGGACATGAGTGCAGTGATGATTAATGGGGCACCCTGTTGGGCAGCGACACGGCTAACTGGGTTATTCTTCACAAGGGACGTGACACAGCCTACAGGAGCAGAGACATCACAAAGTTCGGGTAGCTGCCCACCATCCAGAGGGCAAGGTCTCCTGGCCTTGACACACTCCTCTATACGTAGAAATGCGACCCTTGGATGGGACCAGAGGAACTGAGAGATCACGTCATGTGGAGCATTGCTGTAAAACAAGTCGAGCTGGTCGAAGCAGATACCGCGTAAAAGACGCCACCACCCGGAATGCTTCAGGCGACGGAGAGACAACTGGAGATCTTCCAGGTTTTGAAGTCGCTGGAGGCAGGCCCTGAGTGTGGCTACCTGCATTATCGGCTTGTCCAACACTGCATGGAAGGAG
>Ga0307516_10004998_pt1 | contig 16089 bp, 16 predicted proteins | sample 19_EM_MG_FD_203310 | JGI IMG/M metagenome (GOLD analysis project Ga0307516, IMG submission 203310) | Populus trichocarpa ectomycorrhiza microbial communities from riparian zone in the Pacific Northwest, United States - 19_EM | ecosystem: Host-associated > Plants > Roots > Unclassified | place...
CGGCCATCACCGAAGCGGCGATGCGGGGCGAGATCGCCGACTACAAGGAGAGCTTGCGCCAGCGCGTGGCCTTGCTCAAAGGTGTGCCGGAATCGGCGCTGCACGCCGTGTACTCGCAGCACCTGCAGCTCAACCCGGGCGTCGAAGCCTTCGTGCAGGCCTGCCAGCATGCCGGCCTGAAAACGCTGCTGGTCTCGGGCGGTTTCACCTTCTTCAGCGAACGTGTGCGGGCGCGCCTGAGGCTCGACTTCGCGCGCGCCAACGTGCTCGAAATCGAAGCCGGCGCGCTGACCGGGCGCCTCGTCGATCGGCCGTGGGGCGACATCGTCGACGGCGCCGAGAAGAAGCGTGTGCTGCTGGAAGTGTGCGAACTGATGGGCGTGGCGCCGGATCAGGCGATCGCGGTGGGCGATGGCGCGAACGACCTGCCGATGATGGGCGTGGCGGGGCTGAGCATCGCCTACCACCCGAAGCCCGCGGTGCGCGAGCAGGCCATGATCGCCATCATGGCCGGCGGCATGGACCGCGCGCTCGAACTGTTCAGCGGCTGACGCGGCTGCGGGCGGCCGGTGCAGCGCCAGCGGGCAGCGCGTCGCGCAAGGCTTCGAGCTTCGCCGACACACGCTGCATCGCGTTGGCCACCGTGGCCATCTCGGCTTCCGAGGCGCCCTCGACCATCGCGCTGATCACATCGGCCTGGATCTTCAGCGTCTTCGCCGCCAGCGCCTGGCCGGCCGGGGTGAGGAACAGGCGCCTGACACGCGCGTCGCTCGCATCGGCCTCGCGAACAACCAGCGCCTTGCCTTCCATCTGCGTCAGCAGCATGCTGACGCCGCTCTTGGCGACGAAGCAGCGCGCGGCCAGATCTTGTTGCGTGATGCCAGGCACGGTGGCGAGGGTCGCCAGCACCTCGTGTTCGCCGATGCGCAGGCCGAGCTCGGCCAGGCGCGCCGACATCACCGCGTCGCACAGGTTGTAGGCGCGCACGACGGCGAGCCAACTCTGGGTGCCGTGCGGTGACGGCGGGGGCCTGGAAAGGGTTCTGGACGAGAGGCGGGTGGCCATGGCACATAGTTCAATGTTGAACTATACTGTTCAAACTTGAACCAATTCTACACACACCGCCATGAACCTCTATCTGCGTCTGCTCTGGACCCTGTTCCGTGCCTGGCGCGCGCCGCGCCTGGAGCCGGGCGACACGCTCACGCGCACGCTGCGCGTGCTGCCGAACGACCTCGACATCAACGGCCACATGAACAACGGCCGCTACCTGACCGTCATCGATCTGATGCTGGTCGAATACTTCGTGCGCACCGGCTTTGCCGCGACCATGCTGCGCCAGGGCTGGCGGCCGATGGCCGGCGGTTCGTTCATCACCTACCGGCGTGGCCTCATGCCTTTGCAGACCTACAGCCTGCGCTTCCGGCTCGATGCAAGCGACGCACACTGGAACTACATGCGCTTCGAATTCATGCGCGGCGAGCGGGTGTGCGCGGCCGGCTACATGAAGGGCGCGGCGGTGGCGCGCACCGGCCTCGTGCCGAACGCCGAGTCCTACGCGGCGATGGGCCGGCCGGTGCCGCTGGCCGTGCTGCCGGCGCCGGTGCGTGACTGGCTGGCGGCAGAACACGGCGTGATCAACGCGGCCTGGTGAGCAGCGCGCTCAGGCCGGCATGACAACGATGCCGTCTGCGTCGGCATAGAGCCGGTCGCCCGGTCGCACCCACACGCCCTGCACCTGCACCGGCACGTCGCGCTGGCCTTCGTTGCGCTTCTCGGTCGGCAATGGCATCAGCGCGAGTGCGCGGATGCCGACCTCACATTCGGCCAGCTCGGCCGCGTCGCGCACGCAGCCGTCGACCACCACGCCGGCCCAGCCGTTTTTCGCCGCGGCGGCGCCGAGGTTGCCTCCGACCAGCGCGCGCCGCAGCGAACCCCCGCCGTCGACCACGAGCACCCGGCCCAGGCCGGGCGAATCGACTGCGGCCTTGACGAGCGAGTTGTCTTCGAAGCACTTCACCGTGCTCACCGGCCCGCTGAACTTGAGGCGTTTGCCGAAGTCGCGGAACACCGGCGGCAGCACGCGGAAGGCGCCGTCGGTGTCGTTCTTGTGCGCATCGCACAGGTCGCAGGTGGCGAAGTCGGTGGGGGTCGAGTTCATGCAGTCGTCACTTTCCGGATCGGGGGTTTCACGTCTTCGCGCCGTGGTGGGAGCATCGGCTGATGCTCACGCGCGGGGTGCAGGATGATCGAGGTGGCGGTTTCGGTCAGCAGGCAGAACTTGCTCACCACCGCGTCGAGGTGGCGCACGTCGATCACGGCGATCTCGAGCACCCAGCTGTCTTCACCGGTCACGTTGTAGGCGTTGACGCACTCGGGTGTCTGCGAGATCAGCTTGGAGATGCTTGCGTAGTCGCAGCGGCCGATGCGGATCACCGCGCGAATGCCGTAGCCCAGCTTGGCCAGGTTCACGGTGGCGCGGTAGCCACTGATCACGCCGGCCGCTTCGAGCTTGCGCACCCGTTCGGTCACGGCCGGTTGGCTCAGGTGCACGCGCCGGCCGAGCTCGGCCATCGTCAGGCGCGCGTCGGCCTGCAGTTCGGCGAGGATGCGGGTGTCATGCTGGTCGAGATCGGTGCTCAAGGTCGTTGCCATGGTTTTCCTTCGAATCAACGGCAGACAGCGCGAAGATTCGTGAAGCTGCCATGGATGCCGAGGCAATGCTTTCATACGATGCGAAGCCAAGTCAAGCCGGGTCCCTCATGAAGATTCTCACCTCGCCCTCCGCTCCGACCGCCACTGCGCCCGGCACCCGTGGCTTGCCGCCGTTGTTGCTGCTGTGCCTGGCGGCCACCTGGCTGGTCTGGGGGTCGACCTACCTGGCGATCAAGTACGCGCTGGTCAGCTTTCCGCCGTTCTTCCAGATGGGCACGCGCTTCCTGTTCGCAGGCGTGCTGCTGATGGCGTGGCAGCGCTGGCGCGGCGCCGCCTGGCCAAACCGCACGCAATGGCGCAACGCGCTGGTGGTGGGCACGCTGATGCTCGGTGGCGGCATGGGCGGCACGGCGTTTGCGGAAGTGACGGTCGGCTCGGGCCTCGTCGTCGCGTTCATTGCGGTGGTGCCGCTGATGATCGCGGCGCTCAATCTGCTGTGGGGTGTGGTGCCTGGCCGGCTCGAAGTGGCGGGCATCTTCGTCGGCCTGGTCGGTGTGCTGATGCTCACGCAAGGCAGCGGCTTCCAGGCCTCACCGGCCGGCCTCGCGGCGATCAGCATCGCCTGCGTCACCTGGTCGCTCGGCAGCGTGCTGAGCCAGCGCACGCTGCCGCTCGCGCCCGGCGCAACCGGTTTTGCCAGCGAGATGCTGTGCGGCGGCGCGGTGCTGCTCGGCATGTCGGCGCTGCATGGCGAATCGCCAGTGTGGCCACCCCAGCCGCTGGCGGCGGCGGCGTGGTTGTACCTCGTGGTGTTCGGTTCGCTGATCGCGTTCAACGCCTACATGCTGCTGCTGGCGCGGGCATCGGCCGGCATCGCGTCGAGCTACACCTTCGTCAACCCGGTGATCGCGATGCTGCTCGGCGTTCTGGTGGCGGGTGAAACGGTGACGGGCGGCGAGTGGGCGGCCGTGACGGTCGTGCTGGCCGGCGTTCTGCTGCTGCTCTGGAAACGGGCTCACTGAGCCTGGCGCCGGCGCAGCGCCAGAGCTGACGCCGCGCTCAGCGCCGAGCCCGTTCGCGGATGGCGGTCAAGGTGGCGCGCGAGGTGCTCACGTCGCTGTCGAGCTTGACGTGGATCAGCGTCGGCTTGTCGGCCGCCAATGCCGCGGCGAACGCCGGCTCGAACTGCGCGGTCTCATCGACACGCTCGGCCCGCCAGCCGTAGGCCAATGCCAGCGCCGCGAAGTCGGGGTTGAAGAGGTCGCTGCCACTCACACGCCCGGGGTACTCGCGCTCCTGGTGCATGCGGATCGTGCCGTAGGTGCCGTTGTCGATCACGATGCTGATCAGCTTGCCGACGCCCGTGCCGGCGCCGTAGCCGGTGGCGGTGGCAAGCTCTTGCCCGGTCATCAGGAAGTCACCGTCGCCGGCGATGTTGATCACGGTGCGCTGCGGCTCGAGCAGCGCGGCAGCGATCGCCGCGGGCACGCCGTAGCCCATCGCTCCCGAGGTCGGCGCGAGCTGGGTGCGGCCGCCGTGTTGCAAGCCGGGGTAGCGGTAGTAGCGGTGCAACCAGCCGCTGTAGTTGCCGGCGCCGTTGGTCAACACGCTGTCGGCGGGCGCGAGGCGCTGGATCGTCTTCACGAGCACCGCCATGTCCATCGGCTCGACGCTGTGCGCCACGTGGTTGGCTTCGTAGTCGGCGTGCGCTGCGTTGGTCCACTCGTTCCACGGCACGGCCGGCGGCGGCGCCAGCGTCTCCAGCGCCTTGGCCGCACAGGCCATCGCCGATTGCAGCATCAGGTCGGCGTGGTAGACCCGCCCGAGTTCCTCGGCGCCGGCGTGGATGTGGATCAGCTTCTGCTTCGGGAGCGGCGCCTGCAGCAGCGTGTAGCCTCCGGTCGTCATCTCGCCGAGGCGCGGGCCGATGGCCAGGATCAGGTCGGCTTCTTCGATGCGGCGGGCGAGCTTCGGGTTGATGCCGATGCCCACGTCACCGGCGTAGTTCGGGTGCCGGTTGTCGAACAGGTCCTGGAAGCGGAACGCGCAGCCGACGGGCAGGTTCCAGCCTTCGGCGAAACGCTGCATCGCAGCGCACGCATTGGCGTCCCAGCCGCTGCCACCGACGATCACGAACGGCTGCTTCGCCGCCAGCAGCATCGTGCGCACCTCACGCAACGCCCCCGGAGCCGGCCAGGCCAGCGCCGGCTCGGCCCGCGGCAGCACCGGCGCCTCGGTCAACGTGGTCAGCATGTCTTCGGGCAGCACCAGCACGACCGGGCCGGGGCGGCCTTGCATCGCGGTGTGGAACGCGCGGGCCACGTATTCGGGCAGGCGGTCGGCGTCGTGAACCTCGCCGACCCACTTGGCAAAACCGAGCGTTCCGGGGCCGAAGACCTGGCGGTAGTCCAACTCTTGAAACGCCTCGCGGTCGCGCTGCACGCTGGCGACCTGGCCGATGAACAGGATCATTGGCGTGCTGTCCTGGAACGCCGCGTGCAGGCCGATGCTCGCGTTGGTGGCGCCCGGCCCGCGGGTCACGAAGCAGATGCCCGGGCGGCCGCTGAGCTTGCCTTGCGCCTCGGCCATGAAGGCCGCGCCGCCCTCTTGCCGACAGGCGATGAAGCGGATGCGGTCGCGGTGCTCGTGGAAACCGTCGAGCACGGCCAGGTAACTTTCGCCGGGCACGCCGAACACGGTGTCGACACCTTGTTCGATCAGGGCTTCGACGAGCGCGTGGCCGCCGAGGCGGGCGGGTGAAAGCGAGGTCATGTCACGGGGCTCCGCTCAAAGGAACGAAGTGTGCCCTGACCGGCCGCCACTTCAGCCGGCGGCCTGCACGACCAGGTTCGTGCGTCGCACCTTGCGCACGTTGAAAGCATTGACGATCAACACGCCCTGCACGATCGCGATGCCCAGCCACACCAGCGACGGGCGCTGCCAGTCCATCAGCGTGCCGAACAACAGCGGCGCAATCGCCTGGCCGATGTCGAGGCCCGAATAGACCACGCCGTAGACACGCCCGGTCGCGTTCGGTGGCGAAGCGCGCTTGACGATCAGGTCGCGCGACGGCCCGGCGATGCCGGCACCGAAACCCATCACGCCGAACAACACCGGCACGGCCAGCGCCGGAATGTCGACGAAGCCGATCGTCAATGCGACCGTCGCCGCCACCCCGAAACCGGCGCCGATGATGCGTTCGCAGCGGCTCGGGTCGGCGACGAGGAAACCGCCCGTCAGCATGCCGGCAGCGCTGCAGACCATGTAGATCGTCAGGCAGGCCGCGGCCGCGCTGACCGGCACGTTGTGCAGCAAGCGTGCGGCCTCGGGCGCGAAAGCCTGCACGCCGCTGAGCGACATCGCGAAGAGGAAGAAGAATGCGAAGCACATCCAGACCGCCGGGATCTTCAGGAAGTCGAGGCTGCCTTCGGCCGGCGGCGCACTGCTTTCGGCCTTCTTCACCGGCACCAGGTCGAGCGCCAGCTGCGCACGGTTGAGCCACAGGAAAGCCATCACCACGAACGCGAGCACACCGGCCCACATCAAGGCCACACGCCAGCCGTAGGCGATGGTCAGCGGCACCAGCATCGCCGGCGCCAGCGCCCAACCCAGACTGCCGGTGATGCCGTGCACACTGAAGGCATGACCCAGGCGCGAAGGGTGGACCTTGTGGTTCAGCAGCGTGTAGTCGACCGGGTGGAACACGCCGTTGCCCACACCGGCCAGCACCGAAAACAGCGCCAGCGACAGGTAACTGTGGCTGGCGGCGAAGCCGAACGCCGCAAGGCCCAGCAGCGAAAGCCCCACGAACAACACCGGCCGCGGCCCGACGCGATCGACCACAAAACCCGACAGCGTCTGCACGATGCACGAGACCACGAAGAAGATCGTCATCAGCAGGCCGAGTTCGGCATAACTGGCGTTGAAGTCGTCCTTGAGCCAGGGGAACAGCGGTGCCAGCAACAACTGGCTGAAGTGGCTGATCAGGTGCGCCGTGCCGACCAGTCCGATCAGTGTGGCGTCTTTGCGCGCCGGTGGTGCGGCGGCCGTGAGCGTGGTCATGGGCAAGATTCGAAAGGTGACAAGCTGACGATGGTAGGCGGGCATCGCTCGTCCGGATTACGATAGCTCGTCAAGTTCTGTCGAGAACCCGCCAATGAAGCCCTTGCGCGCCACGCCGCCCCTCCGACCATCCACCGCGCAATTCCACACGCCGAGCGCCGAGCGGCCACTGCGCGCGAACCTGCAGCATTTCAGCGCCGAGACACGGGTCGTCCCGCACCGCCACGCCTGGGCGCAACTGGCGATGTCGGCGACCGGCGTGGTCCGGCTCACGGTCGACCACGGCACCTACATCGTGCCGCCGACCCGCGCGGTCTGGGTCCCACCGGGGGTGGAACACGCCGTCACGGTGGTGGAAGACGCCGACCTGCTGACGCTCTACCTGCATCAGCCGCGCGGCCACTGCGGGCCGCAGGTGCCGCGTGCGCGCCAGGCCGAGTGGCAGCAGTGCCGGGTGCTCGAAGTGTCGGACCTGCTGCGCGCCCTGGCGCTCGAGCTCGACACCACGCGCGACAGCGCCGGCCCGCCGCTGGCCACCGCCGTGCTGCAACGCGAGCGGCGCCTGAGCGCGCTGATCTTTGACGAACTGCAGCGCGCCCGCCCGGTTGCACTCGGCGTGGCACTGCCCGCCGACAAGCGCCTGCGCGCACTGTGCGAAGCGGTGCTCGACAACCCCACGCTGCACACCACGCTCGACGGCTGGGCGCAGGACTCCGGCGCCAGCCCGCGCACGGTGACGCGCCTGTTCCGCAGCGAGCTCGGCACTTCGTTCGTGCAGTGGCGCCAGCAGGTGCTGCTGGCCCGCGCCGTCAGCCTGGCGGCGCACAAGATGCCGATGGCCGCCATCGCCGCCGAGCTGGGTTACGCCAGCCCAAGTGCGTTCAGCGCGATGGTGCGGCGCTCGGTGGGCGCGCCGCCGAGCCGGTTTTTTGCCTCTTCGCGCGACCGGAATGTGCCGTCAAGCCCGCATTCCCAGGGCTTGGCGAATGACCGCGGCGAATCTAGACTCCGGGGTTGAGCCGTGCTGTAGCGGTTCGCCAAGCCACAGCGCCCGGGGGAATACGTGCTCACATCATTGTTCGGTGATCTCGGCCCCGCAAAGGGCCCGAAGAAGCGCAGCGACGAAGACGAGCCCGACCACGGTTTCGCGGCCACGGCCATCATGCAGACCATGGCCACCGAGGTCAACGAACGCGGCCAGATGGTCGACCGCCATTCGCACGACCTGGTCGTCACCGGCTCACCAGCCCAGGCGATCCGCGAACACTTCGCCAACACCCGCTCCGACCTCGACACCGCCACGTCGCTGATCACCCTGCTCGACCCGGTCGGCGTGTGGGCGTCGGCCGTCATCAAGGCCCTTTCCGACGCCGGCGGCCGGCCGGTCGAGCGGCTGCACCTGCGCGAGCACTCCACGCTGCGCACCCTGGCCACGATCGAGCGCACCACGCTGGTCCGGCGCCACGAGGAAACCCTGCGTATCTACCACGCCGACGTGCGCGCGCCCGGCAAAGACACCGCCGAAATCCCGATTGCGCTCATGGAACGCAGCCAGATGACCACCGTGGTCATCGGCCCGATGCAGCCGCACGCGATCGACGCGCTCGTCGACTCGCTGCTTGCGGCCGTGGCGCTGCCCAACTGGCACTGCCCGAACCTGTTGTTCATGCTGCCGCCGAACGCGGTCTGGATCGCCAACAAGGTCAGCGCCGTGGTCTGGCCGGCCGGCGTGCACGTGCACGTGATCAGCGAATCGATGACCGGCGCGTCCTCGGTCTGGAACGCGATGCTCGGCATCTGGAACCAGATCAAACAACAGCCCGGCTGGCAGCCTTCGAACTATCCGCCGCTCGAAGGCGAGAACGGCTTTCCGATCAAGGTCGCCGAACTCGACAGTTCGCATGCCCGCTCGCTCACCGGCATGCCGCTGTCGAACGGCCCTACGGCGCCGGCCCCGAGTTCGGCAAACCCCGCGCCGCAGGTCATGCGCGTCAGCCGCCATGTGCTCGACCCGCTGCGCGCGAAGCAGGCGCTGGCGGGCCTGCTGCCGCTCGAAGGTTTGCTCGGCTGCGCGGTGGTCGATTCCACCACCGGCCTGGTGCTGGCACGCGAAGTGCGCGAAGACCAGCCGGTCGACATGGATCTGGCCGCCGCCGCCAGCGCCCAGGTGCTGCGCGCCCACCGCCAGGCGGCGCGCGCGATGGGGCTGTCGGAACAGATCGACGAAGTGATGACGAGCGCCGGCCCGCGCCACCACGTGATGCGCACCGTCTCGCGCCACCCCGAACTGTTTCTGGTGGCCTTGCTCGACAAACAGCGCAGCAACCTCGCGCTGGCCCGCTTTCAGCTGATGGAGCTCGAACGCGGCATGCTCTGAGCGCGCGGCGCGGCGAAGTGCCCCCGCAAACGCTCAACTCACCTGCTCGACACCCTTGTTCGCCAGCGCGTCGGCGCGCTCGTTGCCCGGGTCGCCCGAGTGACCCTTGACCCAGCGCCACTCCACCGCGTGCAGGTTGCGCAGCGCGTCCAGGCGCTGCCACAACTCGGTGTTCTTGACCGGCTTCTTGTCGGCCGTTTTCCAACCGCGCTGCTTCCAGCCGTGGATCCACTCGGTGATGCCCTTGCGCACGTATTCGCTGTCGGTGTAGAGCGTGACGTCGCAGGTGCGCTTGAGCGAGTTCAGCGCTTCGATCACCGCGGTGAGCTCCATGCGGTTGTTGGTCGTCAGTGCCTCGCCGCCGAACAGCTCTTTTTCGTGCTCGCCGGTCTGCAACCATGCGCCCCAACCGCCCTTGCCGGGGTTGCCCTTGCAGGCGCCGTCGGTGTAGACCGTGACCTTCGGGCGCTTGATCGCGCCTGGTTCAATGTTCATGCGTGGGTTCTTTTTTTCTCGAGCTGTGATGGGAGGCGACCACGGGCGCCGGTGCCGCCTGGATCGGGGCGCGCTGCGCACGCGCCAGGCCGATCAGCCGCATGCCGCGCACCCGCTTGACCGCGACGACGAAATAGACCGCGCCGAACACCGGCCACCAGCGGTCGCCCAGGCGCTCGGCCCATTCGAAGCGCGACAACCAAGTCTGCGAACGCAGCGGCGGAAGGTAGCAGCCGAAGCGCCCGGCCTCGACTTCGAAACTGAGCAGCCGCAACCAGTCGCGCAAGCGGCGGTAACGCATGAATTCGCCGCCGCCGGGAAGAAACAGTTCGCGTTTTTTGCCGAGGCCCAGGCCGCGCCGCAAGCGCCCGAACGCCTGGCGCAGGCCCCACAGGCTCGCCGGGTTGAAACCGACGATCACGACCCGGCCTTCGGGCACGAGCACACGCTCGACTTCGCGCAGCGCCAGGTGCGGGTCGCGTGCCTGTTCGAGCGCGTGTGGCAAGACGACGAGGTCGAGGCTGTTGCTGTCGAAAGGCAAGGCATCGAAGTCGCAATGCAGCGCCACGGCGGCGCGCGGCACTGCGGGTGAAGCCGCGCCGCGCGGCGCTTCGGCGGCCGCCGTATCGATGCCGACCCAGCGGTGCGGCATGCGGTTGGCGTGCAGCGCTTCGAGTTCGGGCAGGCCGAGTTGCAGCGCGTGAAAGCCGAACAGGTCGGCCACCGCCGTGTCCAGATGGCCCTGTTCCCACGCGAGCACGTAGCGACCCGCCGGCGTTTGCAGCCATTCGGTCAAACCTATAATCGCGCGCTCTGCCATGAACCTGATTGCCCTGCCCGCTTTTTCCGACAACTACATCTGGATGCTCCACGATGGTCACCGCGCCGTCGTTGTCGATCCGGGGGAATCGGCGCCGGTGATCCAAGCGCTCGATTCGCACAAGCTGCAGCTCGCCGCGATTCTAGTGACCCACCACCACGCTGACCATGTCGGCGGTGTCGACGAACTCCGGGCGCGCTTGCAGGGGCCCGTGTACGGGCCACGGCGCGAGCGCATTCCGCAACCGTATGTGGCGCTCGACGATGGCGACGCTGTCGAGGTGCTCGGCCTGCACTTCGAGGTGATCGACGTGCCCGGCCACACCAGCGGCCACATCGCGTACTTCACCCAAGACGGCGGCGCCGAGCCGATTCTCTTTTGCGGCGACACGCTGTTCTCGGGCGGCTGCGGCCGCTTGTTCGAGGGCACGCCGGCGCAGATGCACCACTCGCTGTCGCGTCTGGCCGCGCTGCCCGGGCCGACGCGGGTCTGCTGCGCGCACGAGTACACCTTGTCGAACCTGAAATTCGCCCGCGCCGTCGAGCCCATAAATCACGATCTGGCCGACTACACCGCGTGGTGCGAAGCGCAGCGCGCGCTCGGCGAGCCGACACTGCCGTCGTCGATCGCCACCGAGCGGCTCGTCAACCCGTTTCTGCGCTGCGCCGAACCAGGTGTGGCGCTGATGGCGCAAACCCGCGGCGCGCCCAGCCCCGACCCGGTGGCCGTGCTCGCCGCCCTTCGCCAATGGAAGAACGAATTCCGATGATGTTTTTCAAACAACTCCGGACACACCGGTTGATGAGTTCTAGCCTCCCCGCGGTGCTGCTGTTTTGCGCACTGTTGGCCGGCTGTGCCACGCCTCCGGCCGACAACGCCCCCGGTGAGACGCCCGGCAGCACGGCCAGTGCGCCTGCGCCTTCGGCGGCCGCCGCTGCCGCTCCGGCACCAGCTTCGGCCAATGCCGGCTCGGCTAGCGCCGTGACGGCGCCCGAACCTGAGATCGCCACCGCGCCGGTTCCGATCGACCCGCTGCGGCCTGAAGTGCGGCTCGACCTCGACGACCGCGCCGCACAGACCGACCTCTGGGGCCGCGTGCGCCGCGGCTTCGCAATGCCCGACCTCGACGGCGATCTGGTGCGCAACCGCGAGCAGTGGTACGCCACCCGCCCCGACTACGTGCAGCGCATGACCGAGCGCGGCGGGCGCTACCTGTTCCACATCGTCGAAGAGCTCGAACGCCGCGGCATGCCGACGGAACTGGCGCTGCTGCCCTTCATCGAAAGTGCCTTCAATCCGCAGGCCATGTCGACCGCCAAGGCCTCGGGCATGTGGCAGTTCATCCCCTCGACCGGCAAGGACTTTTCGCTCAAGCAGAACGTCTTCCGCGACGACCGTCGCGACGTGCTCGCGTCGACCCGCGCCGCGCTCGACTACCTGCAAAAACTCTACGGCATGTTCGGCGACTGGCACCTCGCACTGGCCGCCTACAACTGGGGTGAAGGCAGCGTGCAGCGCGCAATCAACCGCAACCAGAAGCTCGGGATGCCGACCGACTATGGCAGCCTGAAGATGCCGAACGAAACGCAGTACTACGTGCCCAAGCTGCAGGCGGTGAAGAACATCGTGGCGCGGCCGGCCGACTTCGGCCTGACGCTGCCGGTGCTGTCGAACCACCCCTACTTCCTGAGCGTGCCGATCGAGCGCGACATGGACGTGGCGGTCGCAGTGCGCCTGGCTGGCATGCGCCTGGAAGACTTCCAGACGCTGAACCCGCAGATGAACAAGCCGGTGATCCTGGCCGCCGGCACGCCGCAGGTGCTGCTGCCCTACGACAACGCCAACCAGTTCGTGCGCGAGCTGCCGCTGCACCGCGGCCCGCTCGCCAGCTGGACCGCCTGGTTGGTGCCGAAGACCTTGCGGCCGGCCGAAGCGGCGCGCCTTGTGGGCATGGAAGAAGCCGAGCTGCGCGAAGTCAACCGCATTCCGCTGCGCATGCTCGTCAAGGCCGGCTCCACGCTGCTGGTGCCGCGCGGCGCACAGCGCCTGACCGATGTGTCGGTCGAAGTCGCCGACAACGCGTCGATGTCGCTCGCCCCCGACGGCCCGAACCTTCGCAAGATGTCGCTGAAGGCTGGCCGCAAGGACAGCGTGGCTTCGGTCGCGAAGCGCTACCGCGTCAGCGCAGCGCAGGTGGCTCAATGGAACGAGGTTGGCACGTCGGCCAGCTTCCGCCCGGGGCAGAGCATCACCGTCTACGTGGCCGGCAAGGCGGCACGCGGCACGAGCGTGGCGAAGGCCAAGGGCACAACGCTGAAGGCAACGCGCACGGCGGCGGCACCGCGCAAAGCCGCAGGGCGGCCGGCGCGTGCGGCGGCTGGCAAGTCAGCGCAGAAGGTCGCGCGCTACTGAGCTTCAGCGCGGGTCGCTCAGCGCCGGTCGCTCAGTGCATGGGCGATCGTGCCCAGGTCCACATACTCCAGCTCACTGCCGATCGGCACGCCGCGAGCCAGCCGCGTGACCCGCAGCCCGCGCGCCTTCAGCGCTTCGGCCAGCACGTGGGCCGTGGCTTCGCCTTCGGCGGTGAAGTTGGTCGCGATGATCACTTCTTCGGTGGCTTCGTCGCTCGCCCGTTCGAGCAACTGCCGTGCGCCGATGTCGCTGCTGCCGATGCCGTCGAGCGGGCTGAGCCGGCCCATCAAGACGAAGTACAGGCCGCGGTAGCTGCCGGTGCGCTCGAGTGCCGCCTGATCGGCCGGCGTTTCAACGACACACAGTTGCTTCGCATCGCGGTTCGGGTCGAGGCAGGTGCGGCACACCGGCGCTTCGGTGAACGTGTGGCAGCGTTCGCAGTGGCGCACGTTCGTCACGGCCGACTGCAGCGCGTGCGCGATCTGCTGTGCCCCTTCGCGGTCGTGCTGCAGCAAATGGAACGCCATGCGCTGCGCCGACTTCAAACCGACACCGGGCAGGCGCCGCAGCGCTTCGACCAGTGCGTCTAACGACGGTTCGGTCACCGCGTGTACAAGCTCAGAGTCAGAACGGGAACTTCATGCCGGGAGGCATCGGCATGCCGGCGGTCAGCTTGCCCATCTTTTCCTGGCTCAGCTCTTCGGCGCGGCGCACGCCGTCGTTGAAGGCAGCGGCAACCAGGTCTTCGAGCATGTCCTTGTCGTCGGCCAGCAGGCTCGGGTCGATCGTGATGCGCTTGACATCGTGCTTGCAGGTCATCACCACCTTCACGAGGCCGGCGCCGGACTGGCCTTCGACTTCGATGGTGGCGAGTTCCTCCTGCGCCTTCTTCAAGTTGTCTTGCATGGCCTGCGCCTGTTTCATCAAGCCGGCGAGCTGGTTCTTCATCATGGTGTGGGGCTCCTGCGATTTCAGTGGGGTTTGACCGAGCCGGGCACGATGCGCGCGGTCTTGTACTGCGCCATCAAGGCCTGCACCAGCGGGTCGTCGTGGATGATCTGTTCGGCTTGTGCCTGGCGGCGGGCACGTTCTGCGGCTTCACGCTTGGCTGGCGAGTCTTCGGCCACGCCGCCTTCGAGCTCGAGGCGCACCGCCACGGCGAGCGTCTGCGCCAGGGCGGCTTGCAGCTTGTCGGAATGCACCGGCGCACGCAGCATCTCGCGCTCGACACGCAAGCGGCACACCACGCCGGAGGCGCTTTCGTCGAACGCCAAACACTGTGCCTGCATCGCCAGCTCACGCACCAGCGCGCCGATGGCGCCGGCATCGATCAGTTGACGCACGAGCACGGCCCAGCGTTCGCCGAGCGCGCTCGGCACGAATGTGACCGCTGCGGCCACCGGCTTTGCCTCCGGCATCGCAGGCTCGGCTTCGCGCACCATCGGTGCGGCGGCCACGGACGAGGCTTCGTCGTCATAGGGCACGTCAAGCCACGGCGGCGGCTCGCTCGCGGCGACACGCGCACGCGCCACCGGTGCGGCGGCCACCACCGCGGGCTGCGCCGCGGCCTGCACCACGCGCGGCGACACCGGGCTGGCGGCCGGCACCGCGGCCGGCCGTTCTTGTGGCCCCGCCGGCACGGCCGTGGTGCGCGGCCTCGGCGCCGCGCCCTCGGCCTGCGGCTTGAACGCAAGCAAGCGCAGCAACACCATCACGAGGCCGCTGTACTCATCGGGCGCCAGCGCCAGTTCGGCGCGGCCATGCACGACGATGCTGTACAGCACCTGGGTTTCGTCGGGAGCGAGCAAGGTCGACAGGCGCAGCGCTGTCGGCGCGTCGGGGTCACTCGCATCGAGCGCGTCGGGCACGGCCTGAAGCACCGCCATCTGCTGCAACAACGCGGCCAGTTCTTCGAGCGTGCCGCTGGCCGACAGGCCGAGCGCGCGCAGCGCATCGGCCGCCGCCACCAGTGCCGCGCCGTCACCCGCCGCCAGTGCCTCGACGATGCGCACCGCGTGGCCGCGGTCGACGGCGCCGAGCATCAATCGCACCGCCACTTCTTCGACGACGCCGGCGCCGAACGCGATCGCCTGGTCGGTCAACGACAGCCCATCGCGCATCGAACCGCGCGCCGCGCGCGCCAGCAGGCGCAGCGCGCCCGGCTCGGCCGCGATGTTCTCTTTCGCCAGCACGTCGGCCAGGTGCTCCTGCACCGTCTGCGGCGCCATCGGTCGCAGGTTGAACTGCAGGCAGCGTGACAGCACCGTCGGCGGCACCTTCTGCGGGTCGGTCGTGGCAAGCACGAACTTCAGGTACCCGGGCGGCTCTTCGAGCGTCTTGAGCATCGCGTTGAACGCGGTGGTCGAGAGCATGTGCACTTCGTCGATCATGTAGACCTTGAAGCGCCCGAGCACCGGCTTGTACACCGCCTGGTCGAGCAACTGCGAGATCTCTTCGACACCGCGGTTCGAAGCCGCGTCGAGCTCCACGTAGTCGATGAAACGGCCGCTGTCGATGTCGCGGCAGGCCTCGCAGACACCGCAGGGGTGGGCGGTGATGCCGCCCTGCCCGTCGGCACCGGTGCAGTTGAGCGATTTGGCGAGGATGCGCGAGATCGTCGTCTTGCCCACGCCGCGCGTGCCGGTGAACAGGTAGGCGTGGTGCAGGCGCTGCTGCGTCAACGCATTGCCCAGCGCCTGAACCACGTGCTCCTGCCCGACCAGCGCTTCGAAATTGGGCGGCCGGTACTTGCGGGCCAGAACGACGTAAGACATGAGTTCATTCTACGGGGGCCCTCGCCGGGCTCGGCCCGGCCACCCGCGCCAGTACCGGATAATTCCGCCGTCCCACCCCGATTCCCCAGACCGACACCTCTCGATGAACCCCACCGTCGCCCCCATCGCCCACAGCGCCACGCTCAGCTACGAGCAGGCCGGTGTCAACTACGACCTGATCGACCCGCTCAAGGTCACCGCACAGCGCGCTGCCGCGGCCACCGCCGTGCACCTGGCGTCGCACGGTTTCAGCGAAGTGGCGGCGTCGCGCGGCGAGTCGGCCTACGTGGTCGACGTGGGGCCGTTCTACATCGCCAGCATCGTCGAGTGCCTGGGCTCGAAGGCGCTGGTCGCCGATGAGATGCACACGCTCACCGGCAAGAGTTATTACGACAGCATTGCGCAGGACACGATCGCGATGGCGATCAACGACCTGATCACCGTCGGCGCCACCCCGCTCGTCGTGCAGGCCTATTGGGCCGCCGGCGGCTCCG
>Ga0307516_10004999_pt1 | contig 16087 bp, 18 predicted proteins | sample 19_EM_MG_FD_203310 | JGI IMG/M metagenome (GOLD analysis project Ga0307516, IMG submission 203310) | Populus trichocarpa ectomycorrhiza microbial communities from riparian zone in the Pacific Northwest, United States - 19_EM | ecosystem: Host-associated > Plants > Roots > Unclassified | place...
AGAGGTACGACAATGTCGGAGTAGTTGAAAATGAAGCGACGGTAGAAGTTCGCAAAACCGAGGAAGGACTGGATGTCCTTCACCTTGCGGGGTTCTGGCCAGTCGGAGATGGCTTTGACTTTGTCGGTGGACATGGAGAGGCCATCGGGGGAGAGGCAGAAGCCCAGGTATTCGGTAGAGGTGGTATGGAATTCACATTTTCCGGCTTAGCAAAGAGGTTATGCTTGTGGAGGCGTCGGAGGACTTCGCGGACATGTTTTTGATGTGACTCAATGTCTTTGGAGTAGATAAGGATGTCGTCTAGGTAGACGACAACACAGACATCAAGCATGTCGGAGAGGATGCTATTAACAAATCGCTGGAAAGCCGTGGGAGCATTGGTCAAGCTGAAAGGCATGACATTCCACTCGAAGGAACCATACTGCGTGTGAAACGTGGTCTTCCATTCATCTCCTTCAGTGATGCAGACCAAGTGGTACGCATGGCAGAGATCAATTTTCAAGTAGATCTTTGCCTTGCTAGGAGAATTGAGGAGGTCGGAGATGAGAGGGAGTGGATAGCGGTCTTTCTTTGATATTTTGTTCAGTCCTCGGTAATCGATGCAAAGGCGGAGTGATCCATCCTTTTTGTGGACAAACAGGACAGGAGCTCCATGAGCGGAGGTCGACTGTCGGATGAAGCCATAGGAGAGGTGCTCATTGATGAATGTGCGGAGTGCCCCTAATTCAGTCTGTGAAAGGGAGTACACAGTACCCAGCGGAGGGCTTGCGCCCTCCTCCAAATTGATTCGGAGGTCGTACTCGTGGTGTGGAGCAAGTGTAGTGGCTTTTGCTTTGCTGAAGACGTCAGCGAAGTCATGGTAAACTTCTGGCACAGCGGAGAGATTGGAAGAATCGACAGGAGTGGCAGTGGAGGCAGAGCAGAGCTTCGCGTCTTCTGGGCAGATGTACAGCGTGAAGTTGGTAGATCCCGTGAGTTTGCAAGTGCGCGCGAATGCAGCAGTGCCTATGAGTGAAACGTAGGGAGTGGTCAACTGAGGCGAGTTGGAGTTGGAGGGCGGAGATGAGTCCTCAGGTGGCAGAGCCGTGGAGGCAGACGCAGAGGCAGACTCGACAGAAGGAGGTACCGGAGATGCGGGCATTCGCAGTGTGCTTTTACAGAATTCGATGTGGCCCAAAACCCAGTCAATCAACGGATTGTAGTGGGTGAGCCAGCTATGTCCAAGGACCAGCATGCAGGAGGAATCCAGCGGAGTTATGTAAAATGTTTCGGAGTTGACTTCGCCTGTGGAGAACTGAATGTTGAGTTTGATGGCTTTGGTAATGAAAGTGTTCATAGAACCGTCTAGGAGGTGGAGTTCAAGCGGAGTGATTGCGTAGGTTTCAAGAGAGTGTTTATTAACAAATTTGCTATCTATGAAACAATGGCTAGAGCCAGAATCAACAAGAGTGGAGACAGGAGGAATAGCGACAGGGGATGTAATGGAAATGGAAGGCATAAGGGAGTTGGGATCGGAGAGAGCGGACGTGTTGAGGCATAACTCTGTAGGTGCACAGTCGGAGTCAACGCAACCCCCAGATTGTGCAGAGTTCTGGGAGCTGCTGTCTAATTTTTTGACTCTGCAGCAGCAGGAGTCACAGCCTTGGCAGCACGGGCCTTGGCCTTAGAGCTCTTCAAGGTGGACTTTGGACAGTCCCTGGCCATATGGCCGGGTTGTCCACAGAACATGCAGAGCTTGTCCTTGATGCGCTGCTGGTGCTCTTCCTCGGTCAACTTGCCATCTTTTCCAAGATGGGCGGGGGTTTTGGAGGAGGCAGGCTTGGCGCTGGAGGAGCTCTTCAACTTGTCGGAGCTCTTGTTCTTGTTGTCCTTCTCCTTGGTTTTACCCTTGGAGTCAGATGAGGCGGAGGAATTGCCTTTAGAAGTGGAGTTAGATGTGGAGGCCATGGAGGTCTTGGTTTGGCGTGCAACTTCAGATTTGCGCTCCCAGTACCTGGCATCGATGGTCTGCGTGAGAGTGCGGTAACCATCCAGGGTGTGGGGTTTGCCAATGCGGGAAATTTTGTCCTTGATGCGGTCGGGGAGACCGCTGTAGAAGATGTGGCGGAGGGCGCCATCGCCATAGCCGTGGACTTGGCCAGCGAGGCGGTTGAACTCAACCACGTATTTGTTGATCTTCTGTCCTTCTTTCATGGACAGGTTGTCCAACTGATGTTCAGCATCTCCGACGGGGTCATGCGGGCCGAAGTTGGACTTCAGTTCAGAGACGAACTGGGCATAGTTGTCCATCCATAGTGGACGGGTGCGGGGATTGGTGGAGTTGAGTAGGTCCGGTTCAAACCACTCAAGGGCCATGCCCTTTAGGTATGACTGCGCGAAGGTGACCCTAGCGCAGTCAGAGGCGAAAGCCTTGGGGCGATCCTGAAAGTTCAGTTCGCACTGAACAAGGAAAGCGCGGAGCTTGCATGGATCAGTTCCATCGAATGTGTCAGGTTCGCGGACTTTGGTGCGACCAGAAGAGGAGTCGCGATGTAGAGACAGTCCTGTCTCTAGGTGTGTAGAATTGGTAGTACTGATATTGGACTCTCTACCTTAGCTATGTAGGCTTGTACTTAGCTTACTAAGCAAAAATCCTTCTCTTCAGTGTACATCTTTGAGCTCAGTCTTGGAGTGACTGAACCATCCATCCTCTCCCTAGTTCTCCTAGTTTCCCCAGTCCCTGGGAGCTCTGCCAGACCCCCCCCTACAGCGATCGGCAGATGCCATAGCGACCTTGGTCAGCACCTGGACCGCTTGTGCGAATAGGAGCAACGGGTCCAGGGTTGGAGTTGAAATGGAAGGGATAGGGGAGTCTGGTAGCGGAACATCTGGTGGGTTGGGAGAAGGCAGGTTGCTATCTCCGCCGCCACCACCATCACCACCAGGGTAGCCATCACTGTAGATGTCCAGGGCATTGTCGAAACGACGTGTGGAGTAAACTCCAGACTCATTGGGGCGGCACAGAGCGGGGGTTGGAGTAGTGGGATCAGGGGTGGGAGCCCCAGGCGGAGTATTACGATTGGAGAAGGAGAGGAACTCTCCTTCTTCGGCTAAATCGTTTTGGGAAGTGGAGGGCGCATTGAGCACCTCCTGGTGCTCTTCGAGCGCACAAGACTGAGCACGGGTAGTGATGATTGAGCGACTAGTCATGATTGAGAGTAATTAGCAGGTGTGCAAGAGTGAGTTCGAATATACTGTCAGAACCGGTTCCTCCGACGAACTCTGACATGAGCAGAGATAAGTGCGAAGGGTTGTCGACGACAAGCGGAGGAGATGCGGAGGAGTTGAGGACTTGGCTTCAGTGTATGTGCTGCGCCCTTGCGATACCTGCGTCCTTGTATTTCGGAGGACTAAGAGACAGAGAGATGGAGGTCCGATGAAGGTCGGAGTTGCCAGAAGGCAGAGGAGACAGAGGAGGACAGAGGGGAGTTCGCAGGAAGTATTCAAGATGATATTCAAACTGAGGGACAATCCCCTCAGCGTGCAGAGTACTTATACTTTACATTGGATATGTATAGTAACCGAGAAGCAGAGGAGAGACATAGCGGAGAGGTAGCTAAGAGTCTGCGGATGACAAACGGATGAGTAACATACACAGAACAGAGATCAGTGATAAGCATAACGGATCAAAAGGTTAATGGGACACAGCTATGAGTAATCAGATCTAATCTAAAACGGGAACAAGGGAAACAGGAACAGAAGTGGAACGGAAGCATACAATAACCGGAGGCGTAGGTGCGGAACTATTTACTAAAAGGAGACGGAGCATCAATTGTTGGAGCGGAGATGGATACATAGTGTCGGAGGTGTCCGATTGCGATTGGACTTGAGTCTTCAACAGTCTAGAGGCCTTGCAGAGTCACAAGGTGTCATGCAGTGGTGACACTATCCCTTCTCGCCCACCTCACATTCAATGTATCACGTGACCCAATTAGCCCAAGCACAGAGGATCTAAGTAACCTTCCCATTTTTGATCCAGCGACAAACTCACTCCCACAGAAAATACACACCTCCCCACCTTCCTTGGAGCACTTGCCATTAGTGGGAGATATCAATGTCACCAATGATGACATTACCAGTCGCAAGTCGATCCAGCTTGGTGAAGGCAAAGTGTGTACCTTTTGACGCAATCCAATCCTTGATTGTTTTCTCTTGGCCATGGCCGCTGGCGAAGCATGCAGGTACTGTCATCCTGCACAGCTTCACGAATCAGATAGTTGATGAGGTGGAATGTTCACTGCGTGATGCACTTTCTGTACTGCTCCAGATGGTCAGGGAGACCCATATTGTTCTCGGTGATGGATGTTGATGAACCGTGCCATTGACGAGATAGTGAGAAAGGCCTAGGGGAAGAAGTCAATTGCAATGCCATGAGCACATGCACATGCACTGCAGCAGATTCCAACAATTCTTGGTGACAACACAGGGGACGACTCCAGTGACTTCGTGACATATTTGTGGGCTGTGCAATATAGGGGGAAGACAGACCCCAACCAAATGTCCTGGTTTGTCCTAACTATATTCACCGTTGGAGTGTCCAAGGTCCCCAGAAGCTGGTTGCCCACCATAGTATGTCCGTCGCCCAATGTGGTATGCCGATTGCCCGATGCAGTACACCAGAAGCCGATATTCTTGTCCAAACTGAGCGTGACCATCCGGCTTTCCATAGCACAGTGCCCAGATACCCTATCCAACAGTGACCATACATACCATGTTGCCATAGTGCCAGTGTAATATGGCCCCACAGCAGGTACACACAACGTTGGCATGGTGTCTGTACAGTGATTGTACATAAATGTGGCAACAATGGGTGTGTACAGTGACACCATGTGGCCATGGTACACAGACACCATGCAGCCATGGTACATACACACTGTGCCAACATGGTGCTTATGGTTGCCATGGCCACGGTAGGCAGATACTGTACCCACATGGTGTGTACTGTTGCTGTGTGGGTATGGTACACAGATACTGTACCCACACAGTGTGTACTGTTGTTGTGTGGCTACAGTACACAGATATTGTGCCCAGACAATATGTATGGTCACCATGTGGCCATGGTACATGCATGCCATGGCCACACAGTATGTACATTTGCCATGTGGACACAGTACATGGCCACCATGCCACCATGTTGTGTATGGTCAGATGCCACTGATGAAGAAATGGACTGCTGGCAATATTTGGTCATCACAGCTGGCACAGCAGAGCTAGGGCAAGTGGGGGATATCCTGGGTGCCACTGATTTAAGTGCAAAATGACTAATCTCTGCTCCCATGTGGCCACAGTATCTATACCAAGTGGGCACAGTGTTGGCATGGTGTGGGTATACCGTGGCCACATGGCAACCATACATGTGGTGTGGGCATGGTATCTATGTACCATAGCCACATGGTGACAGTACACACAGTGTGGGCATGGTGTCCGTATACCATGGCCACACAGCAACTGTAGGCACCATGTTGGCACCATGTTGGTATACTGTGGCCACACAGTGACTGTGTGGGCAGTGTTGACACAATGTCCACATGGTGACCATGTGTATCTGACACAGTGGGCATATTCTGTGCCCATCAACCCTGTACTGTGTGCCGTGTGGTGCCCATCTACCTGGTGCGACATCCACAAGGTTACCAGCCCTGTGTGCTGTGTGCATGCTGTAACCACACTGTGACCATATGTACCATGTCCACATGGTGCCTGTCTGCCATGTTCACATGGCCACCATGTGCCATAGGATATCATATGTCTATGGTAACAGGAGTGGACCAAATGCCATCCATTAGACAACATACATTGCAACAATACATAGTGTCTGAGTAATTGTAATACCCATTAGTTGAAATGTCAAAAGTGTTGTAAATTAACCAGCACGTGTTACTAGTACTTAGGGCGTGAGACCGCACAGCTTACATAAGCCTTTCGAGCACACATACACAGTAGTATTTCTTATTAGTCCCTCAGTAGCTTGAACATCTACTGAGGGTAAGTAGTCCATTACACACTCATTTCTACACATACTCACTTGTAGTAGTTACTACAGGTACTACTCTAATACAGTAGCTTGAACATCTACTGAGGTCACTTGTCAAGTCTGGGTCTACTCTGGTAGGGGGTCCAGTCAAGTCCGGGTGAAGACAGACGAGGGACGAGGGCAGAGGGCTGGACAAGAGGTTAGTCTGGCCAGAGTTGGTGACTGCTTGGATTCAATGACTAAGGACAACAAGTGTTGATCCCTTGCGTAGGTTCCAGTCAAGAGGAGGAGACGAAGACAGACAAGAACAGGAGTAGTGACTTATGTTGATTTCAGACTGAGGTGTACAAGGTAAACTAGAGGGTACTTATACTAAGTAGAAACTAGGGTCAAGTACATACGTTGACAAGTAAACAACCTAATAGCAGACAAGGAATGACCAGAGTAAGGACTAGGTCAGGTCTGGTGAAAATAAAGTCAGGTCCAGGTAAAATAAATCAGGTCTAGTGAAAATGCTACAAGGTATAGGATATATTGAGTTCATGGAGAACTCACGTCAAGACAGGGCAGATGGCAAGGTGTGGTAACAAGCGAAGAGAGCATAGTTCAAGGATCGTACTTAATGGGAGGTTATCTGTGCGAGCACGACCAGAGTAAGTGGTAAGCGACTGGAGTTGGGCTAGAGTGCTGCAATACGACCGGAGTAACCGGATAAGACCCAGAGTTGGACATGGACATAACAGTATCCCCCCTTTAGGGGCCGAACCCATGAGGCCCCAATGAGGCTGATGTGTGGTCGCCTAGGACAATGCAGAGTCTGGAGTGAGTGTCTGAGTATGAATTTTGGATCTATAAAGATCAGACCAGTCCCTTGCTTTTACCCCCAGTTTCCTGCCATCGATCAAATATATCGAACATTGCTAAGTCCACCAGCCCTGTCGCCCCCACTGCCACAAAGTCCAAGGATTGGACAAAGGCCTCCACACTGGAGTTACAGTCCAGTAGTGAGGACAAGTCTGATGTCCTTGACGCCAAGGCGAAGGAGCGTCGCCGATGCAAGCAAGTGAAGAGGGAGGAGAGGCAACGCAGGGAAGAGGCAGAACGTCGAGCATGTGAAGTGGAGGCAAAAGCTTGTGAGGAGGTGGAACGTGCTAAGGCAGAGGCAGAGTGGAAGGCCAGAGAGGAGGCGGAGCGCCAAGCGCACGAGCAGGCGGAGAAGGACAGGGTGGAGGTGCAGCAGAGGGCTGCAGAGGTCGCTGCGAGGCAGAGGGCACTGGCACAGGAGGCATCAAAGAAGCAAGCAAGGGAGGAACTGGAGGCGGGTCCGAGTGGTGACTGGAGTGACAACATCCAGTAAGTAATTTCTTTTTATTCTTTGCTAGTTTTCATTAACTCCCTGGCAGGTGTGTCTGCTGTGTGAAGCACAAAGCCAAGTGTGAAAGGGACCCAGAGAAGCCCAAGCAGCACATGTGCATGAAGTGCACAGGAGCAGTGCGAGTGGCTGGAGGTGGGGAATGCCAGGTCTGGATCCAGTGGCAACAAGGGCAAGGGAAAGGCAGTTGCAACATCGCCACGAGGAGGGGAGAAGAGGAAGAAGAAGAAGATGGTCACCAAGGTCGTCATTGACGATGATGACATCGTCGAGGTGCTGGGGCTGTGTGGGCAGCGGTCTGGGTTTGACCCTAGACCGTTCCTGGAGCAGTTGGACAGGCTGACCAGGGCCATCGAGGAGATGACTGGGCAGATGCGCCGGGTTGCGGATGCCTCTCGCTTGGTGGCAAGGGGAAACAAGCAGCTGATGGCCGGCCTCAAGACTTTTCTTGAGGAGTGCCGTTTCTTCACAGCGCCCTAGGATGAGGATGAGGAGTCAGAGGACAGTGAGGTGGAGGTCGACCTGGAGGAGGTCGAACAGGAGGTCCAGGGGCTCCAAGAAGAGCAAGAGAATCCTGGCAGCGGTGTGCTGGAGTAAGTGGTCTGGTCCAGCTCCTTGTAAATAGAAATGTAAATTAGTTTTACTTTTTGTTTATGAAGAAAAGTGAACTGAGTTTGAGAGTGATATTACAAGTTAGAGTGAAACACAGAGGAGAGACAGAGCGAGAAACAGATAAGAGAAACGGAGGTAGGAGTAATACTACATGGACGCAAGTGGTCCGGGTTTGTCCAGGTAATGGACATGATAATCTTCTAACAGTTCCGTAGTGTTGCCAAGTTCAGTGGCGAGAAGCCATGACATTTCTTCGTCAGTTCCTTTGTAACCAGACCAATGCACCAAGTACAATAGCTTGCACAATCTGCATCGACAGTCAACCTTGGAGTCAAGGATCTCAGCGATCTCGAACTCCAGTTCACCATCTACTTCAACCAGTGGTGGAGGTGGTTGTATCCGGTCCGGTATGGTATTGGGTATGGCCAGTTCTAGTTGAGAGATATGGAAGACGGGGTGAACTGTGTGCATGGAATCTGGAAGGCAGAGCATAAAAGAGAGGGAGCCTACTTGCGCTATGATAGCGTAGGGCCCAAGGTTTTTCTCTGATAGCTTTTTGGATGGTCGAGTGGACTGGAAGTACTTGGCTTTCATGTATACTTGGTTGCCTACTTTGAAGTCCAGTGTTGGAGTACGTTTGGCATCAGCCAGACCTTGGTAGCGAAGTTGCGCATTGGCCATTTCTTCACGAAGATATTGGTGCAGTGACTCAAGGTCGACTGTGTAATCATGAGCCATGGCGGAGGTCATGTCGCGTTCTGGGTAGACAGAAATGTTAGGGTGATAGCCCTTGTTAGTGAAGAACAGAGAGACTCCAGTGGTAGCACTAGGTGCATTGTTGTATGCGAACTCCACCAATGGGAGTAGGTCTGCCCAATTGTCCTGCTGGTAGTTGCAGTAGATCTGGAGGTACTGTTCCAGTGTCTGGTTAGACCACTCTGTCTGGCCATCGCCTTCCGGGTGGTAACCGGAGGTGAAATGAAGGCACATGTCAAGGGCTTTCCCAAGTGACCGGAAGAAATGAGAGACAAACTCTGTACCACAATCTGAAGTGACATGGGCAGGAACACTGTGCTTGGAGAATATGTGGAGCAAGAAGAGTTTTGCGAGCTCCGGGCTAGTGATGGTGTCATGAGTAGGGATGAAAATGGCTTGTTTAGAAAGCCTGTCTACTATGACCAGGATGGCTGTGAAGCCGGTAGATGAGGGGAGTTGCTCTATGAAGTCCATGGAGATGGAGTTCCAGGGCTTCTCTGGTATGGGGAGTTGTTTCAGCAATCCATAGGGTCTATGGTGTGGTGTCTTAGCTCTTGTGCAGGAGGTACAGGACTGGATGTAGTCCTTAATGAAGGTCCTGAGACCAGGCCAAGTATACTCACACCGGATTAGTTCCAAGGTCCGGTTTTGCTCAAAGTGACCAGCGAGGGGGTGATCATGTTGATACCGGAGAACACGGAGACGGAGGTCATCTGAGTCCGGTATGTATATGTGACCATCCAGTCATATGAATCCAGCCTCGTCTATGGACCAGCGAGAGTCCGGAGGGTCTGAGAGGTGGATCTGGGCAATGGGGTCAGAGGGTAGTGCAGATAGAATGTTGCTGTGGAGTGTTTCCATGTCCATGATAGCAACTGCACGGAGGACTGGGAACTCTAGATAAGTGGCATGGAGAGAATTAGAAAGCTGTTCTTGAGTGAACACTGGCCTAAGGTTTTGGGGGTTAACCCGGGTGTAGCCACTATCCCCCTCTTTGGGGTAGATGTCCCATCGTCTAGTGAGAGCATCCAGCTTCACACCAAGTTTTCCAGGGCGGAAATGAATGATAAGATTAAATTGGGAGAGGAATTCAGACCACCAGGCTTGCCGGCGGGACAGTACTTTTGAGGTGGAGAAGTACTCAAGGTTTTTGTGGTCCATGACAATGTCTATTGGAGAGGCCGAGCCTTTGAGGTAGTGGCACCAATTCTGGAATGCTTCAAAGATAGCAAGCAATTCCTTGTCGTGGGTGTCGTAGTTCAGCTCTGGAGCAGTCAAGGTCCGGGAGTAATAAGCAACCGGACAAATCTCTCCATCAGCACAAGTGATAGACAAGATGCCAGCGACAGGGTAGTCGGAGGCATCAGTTTCCACAATGATAGGGGTGTCCAGAATAAAGTGGGTGAGTATGGGCGCAGTGGTGAAGGCATGCTTCAGTGTGTTGAAGGAGCATCAACAATCCTTGGAGAAGTTCCAAGGAGCATCTTTCTGGGTGAGCCAGGTGAGGGGAACCACAATGTCAGAGTAGTTAAAGATAAACTGGCGGTTGAAATTGGTGAAGCCTAAGAAGGACTGGATGTCCTTTACCTTTTGAGGTTCAGGCCAGTTGGAGATGGTTTGGATCTTGTCCGGAGACATTGTCAAACCATCAGGGGAGAAGCAATAGCCAAGATACTCTACCGAGTCCGAGTGGAACTCACACTTCTCCAGTTTGGCAAAGAGACCATGTAACCAGAGACAGCGGAGCACTTCCCAAATGTGCTGTTGGTGAGACTCCATATCCCTGGAGTAGATGAGGATGTTGTTGAGGTACACAACGATGCAGACATCCAGCATGTCAGCGAATATAGTGTTGACAAAGCACTGGAATGCTGCAGGGGTGTCAGTGAGGCCAAAGGGCATTACTAACCACTCGTAGGACCCATAGCGCGTACGGAAGGCAGTCTTCCACTCGTCGCCCAGAGCAATCTGGACTAGATGGTACATGTGCCGGAGATTGATCTTTGAATAGATTTTAGCACAGCTGGGTGAGTCCAAAAGATCAGAGATTTGGGGGAGTGGATAGTGATCCTTCTTAGTGATTTTGTTTAGACCTCGGAAGTCAATGCAGAGGCGGAGTGAGCCATCCTTCTTCTTAACGAAGAGGACCAGAGCAGCATGGGAAGAAGCGGTAGGACGGATAAAACCTGTATTTAGATTCTCATCAATGAAGGTCCAGAGAGTGGAGAGCTCAACCGGAGACAGTGAGTAGAGAGTTCCCAAAGGTGGAGAGGTACCTTCTTCAAGGTCGATCTTCAGATCGTAGTCGCGATGAGGGGGAAGTTCAGAGGCTTTTGCCTTACTGAACACGTCCACATAATCGCAATACTCCAGAGGGACGATGTTCAAGTCCGGTGGAGCAGAGGCGGAGGAAGAGCAAGCCTTTGCTGAGTCAGAGGGATGCAGCTGAAGTTGGTACTTGGTGGATCCCTCTAATTTGCATGCACACACATGAATGCGGCTGCATTAATCAGAGAGATGTGCGGAGGGGTGCAAACCAGAGTGTCAACAGATGGTGCAAGGCCAGGGTCAGATTGGCCAGAGAGGCCGGAGACAGGGTTACCGGACAGACCTGGAGAGGGAGTTGACGGGGGCGCTAGCAAACTTTCTGCAGGGGTCCGGAATGTTAAACTGCTCAGTACCCAGTCAATCAACGGATTGTAGCAGGTGAGCCAGTTATGTCCAAGGACAATTGAGCATTCAGAGTCTAACGGAGTGAGGTAGAAGGTCATAGGGGTGACATCACCAGATGCAGGGAATTTCACTGATATATTGACAGCTTGAGTGATTACAAAGTTTGATGTACTGTCAAAGAGCTGGAGAGTAATCGGAGGAACAGAGTAGGTGGTAATATTGTTTTTGTGCATGAATTGTACATCTACAAAGCAATGCGTGGACCCGGAGTCCACAAGTGCACAGGTTTTAGGTAAGTCAAATGATAAGAGGATAACATGTGGCATAAGGGAATTAGGATTGTAAAGAGCGGACATGTTGAGGCAGGCCTCCTTGGGTGCACTTCTGGAGTCAATGCAGCTCGCTGGTTGTGTGGAGGGCCGGGAGCTGCTTACTCTTTTTTTGACTCGGAGTTGGCACCCAAGTTTGAGTCCGTCTTACTGGACTCAGCAGTGATGGCCACAGCGCGAGCCTTGGCCTTTTTGGTCTTCTTTGGACAGTTGTCCACAAAGTGACCAGTACCCCCGCAGAACATGCAGAGGTTGTTGTCCAGACGCCTTTTGCACTCGTCTGCGGTTAGCTTCCCGTCCTTACCAAGCTTGTTGGTTAGGTCCAGTCTGGAACCAGAGGAGGACTGGTTGCTGGTCATCTTGGACGAGCCAGAGGAGTTGGCGGAGCTGGGGGAATTACCGGTCTTGGATTTCTCCTGACTGGAGTTAGATGAGTTGCCTCTGGAGTTGGAGGACTTGGTTGGGGACGAAGTAGGCTGGCTCTTCATTGTGCGAGAGATCTCATCTTTGCGCTCCCAATAGTGCGCGTTGATCTCTTGGCAGAGAGCCCTCAGCCCATGCAAAGTTAGGGGTTTCCCAACTCAAGCAATTTCATCCTTGAAACAATCTGGGAGACCAGAGTAAAATAGGTGGCGGAGTGCGCCATCCCCATAGTCCTGGACCTGCGAGGCAAGTCAGTTGAAGTCTACTATGTACTGTGTAATGTGGTGAGCATCCTTCATCTGGAGATGCTCGAGTTGATGCTCAGCATCAGTGATGGGGTCGTGAGGACCAAAGGTACTTTGGAGCTCAGCAACGAAATGGACCCAACTGTCCATCCAGCACAGGCGGTCAGCCAGATCACCGGAGTTCAGTAGGTCCAGTTCAAATCATTCTAGCATCATTCCTTTTAGGTATGACTGGGTGAAAGTTACCTTTGCCCTGTCAAGGCAGAATGCCTTGGCTCAATCCTGGAAGCATAACTCACACTGGACCAAGAAGGTCCTGAGCTTTTTTGGGTCCGTACCATCAAAGGTGTCTGGTTCACGGACTTTGGCACGGGAGGAGGAGGAGTCATTGGTCCAGTGGGAGGAGCAGGAGAGGCGATTGACAGCGATAGCTAGATTTTGGAATACAGCTAGACCAGGGTCTAGCTCATCCGTGGCATCGACAAAGTCATTGTTGTCATTGTTGTTGCCATCTCCGGGGTCATCCGGATCATCTCTGGGTCCATCCTTGGGGCCAAACCATTGGTGACAGGCAGGTTTGTGACAATCCAGAGTGGGGTCGCGATGGTAAGGGCATCGATCACCAGAAACAGATTCATGGTGACCTAGGTCTGCAGAACCATGAAGGCTCTGAGACACAGCATCTCAATGCGGAGTCAAAGGCACTGCTGGGTTGTGAGCTGTAAAGCTCCGGAATTGGCTAACGGAAGCTGGAGGTTGCCTGTGGTTAGACAGGGCTTGTTGGGTGGCAGAGAGGTGGAGGTCATCTACTGCACCTGCTTCTTCAGCAAGTGGTGCAGTGGTACGAGCACGAGAATGCGTAGTCATGGTCATAAGGGAATGGGACTAGATGTGCATACGAGATTTGGAAACAGTGAACCCACACAAGTGTGAGTCTGAAATACTGTCAAGTCCGGGTCTACTCCGGTAGGGGGTCCAGTCAAGTCTGGGTGAAGACAGATGAGGGACAAGGGCAGAGGGCTGGATGAGAGGTTAGTCCAGCTGGAGTTGGTGACCGCTTGGATTCAATGACTAAGCACAATGAGCATTGATCCCTTGCATAGGTTCCAGTCAAGAGGAGGAGATGAAGACAGAGACGGAGACGGACAAGAACAGGAGTAGTGACTTACATCAGGAAATCAATGAGAGTCTGCTCAACCTTTATATAACATTACCATTTTTTCCATGTGTATCCACATGCATCATTCTGATATACACTTAGGCCATGTCATATACTTTCTGGGAGTGTTTTGAGTGATGGACATCTTTATCAGTCTACTTGATTATGATCAATTTAGACAGGTTGCTTCTTTTTATCATGCCAGATCACCAGTATACCTGCTGATATATATGACCAAAAACCCAACCCCTGCTAAATGTGTTCAAATGTATATATAATTATACCTGCTGATGTACATGCTCAGATAAGTTTCATTCTGATGCTCCAGATCAGATTTATTAGAAAGCTATTACTGTCCCAGCTGTCCCAGAAGTACTTGTACAAGCCAACAGTACCCATATCTTCACTGCCTGTACTTAATTTTCAACCACCTTAATTGATTCAATGTTCATATTAATCAATTTATATTCCATTCTGTATAGTACAAAAGAATAAATATTGTAAACTAATGGGGGCAGAACAAAGACTAAATATATTATATACATTGTGGTCGTCGTCGTTGATGGTCGCGACATCAACACAGGTGGTGGGGGTAGTGGCAGCAGCCGCATTGAGGTCATTGTCGTCATCGCTGGTGTCGTGTCAACAATGCAGGTGGTGGGGTCGTCATTGTCGGTGCCTGGTGGCAGTGGCCGTGTCATTGACGCGGGTGGTAGGGGGTGGTGGTCATGCTGCTGTCGCTGTCATCCAGGTGGGGTGGTCATCGTCGACGTTGGGGGTGGTCGTCGTTGTCATCGACGTTGATGGTGGGTGGTCGCATTGTCAACGACGTTGGGGATGGTGGTGGGCGCATCAACGATGTTGGTGGTGGATGATCGCGTCATCAACAACGTGGGTGGTGATGGCGGTCATGTCATCATCGATGTTGGAGGTGGTGGTCGCGGCATCGACAACGTTGGGGGTGGTTGCGTCATTGTTGACATTGGTGGTGGTGGCTGCATCATCATTGACACTGGTGATGGTGGTGGTCGCCTCTCGCATCGTTGACGTTGGTGGTGGTGGCTGCGTCATCGTTGACGCTGGTGATGGTTGTGGTCGTGTCATGGTCGACACTGGTGGTGGTGGCTGTCAGGTGGTGGTCGATGTGTGGTGTGGTGGTGGTGGTAGAAGATGAAGAGAGTGAGGAGACTTAGAGACATTTTTGAAGTGTGTGTGTGTGCGTGTGTTTGTGTCCATGATTATATCAGCATATTCAACTATCAATATTTTCTAAGACTTCACTACACACCTTGTCCACAGCCATCATCACCACCACCACCAGCGTCGTCGATGCGACCACCACCATCAGCGACAATGACAACGGCAATGACAATGGCCACCACCAGCGTTGTCGACCAGATGACAATGATGACAGCCAACGCCAACATGACAACAATGACTACCAGCAACGGCACCGACCACGACCACGACCACAGCCTGCGTCAACGATGTGGCCACCATCCCACCGCCAGCATCATCGTGACCCAACAACGACCCCACCACCTGCGTCGCGGCTACCATCCCACCACGAACGTCGTCATTGCGACCAGATGATGATGACCGTCCTACCATGAACGCCCCTGCGACCAGACGACAACGACCACCACCACCACCACCACCTGCATCGATGGCGCAGCAATCACCAACAACAACAACAACAATGACAATGATGACAACGACCCCCAGCCCCCAACAATGGCCACCTGCGCAATGACGACAACGACCCCTGTTCCCGTCCCTATCCCCAGCGCCGACGGTGATGATGCAATGACTCCCATCCCCTCTGTACAAACATATTACTTAGCTATTTGTATTGTATTCATAGTAGTTCTAATAAATAATTGATTTTACTGATACAATGAAGTGAGTGCCCTCTACTGGGTACACTGGAACAACGGGGGGAGGAGTGGAGTGGAGTGGAGTTGAAATGAATGGCACAGAGTCAGTCACATGCTGTCAGCTCAACTAATTGGAAGGGTTAGTTTGCTGATGGCCTTATACTCTTGCCTGCCACTGGCTGGTCAATAATTATCATAGCATTACTATAAATGACACAGTGACATCCATAGATATTCCTAGTTCAGATTAATAAAATTATTGTACACTCATTATCAATGGATGCCAGGATAATGACTGGCTGATCAATATTTATCATAGCATTACCACACAATGACACAATGACACCCATAGATATTCCTTGTTCAGACCAATAAAATTATTACATACACCTTATCAATAGATATCAGACTGCAAGCTGGATGATAAGAACATAAAATGTCCCCCAGCAAGTATATATCCTCATCATAGGTGTATCTTTCTGTTATTGCAAGATCAAATATACATCTTTCTGACATCAATTGATCAGTACAAGATAATTGTTTCTAAGTAATTATCCATTTATATCATGCTGACTTCTATTTGTCAGATTTGTCTGGTCATGCCAGCACCTCCCCAATTTCCTGATGC
>Ga0307516_10005000_pt1 | contig 16084 bp, 23 predicted proteins | sample 19_EM_MG_FD_203310 | JGI IMG/M metagenome (GOLD analysis project Ga0307516, IMG submission 203310) | Populus trichocarpa ectomycorrhiza microbial communities from riparian zone in the Pacific Northwest, United States - 19_EM | ecosystem: Host-associated > Plants > Roots > Unclassified | place...
CAGGTGTTATTTCCACCCCGGACGAAGGCCAAGTGGTAATTCCATTCCCTCTTGGAGAAAGTTTCCGTCATTGACGAGACCTAGGTAATGGGGAGTGGAGACCTCCTCTGTCTGGCTTGCGCAGCTCTGTATGGGTATTGTGCAAAAGTAGGATGGAGGCTATGGGTTTCCCGCACCTCCGGTCAACCCCGGTACTTTGTGAGCTACGACATCAGGCATGCGAAGCAAGAGATTTCGTGCGAACGGTGCAAATTTGAAGGGATAAATGTGAGAGTGTCAGCACGTCAGCAGGGTATTATTTGTGCTGACAGTCACCAACCCGAACAGTGCTTCGCGGCCACCAGGCAAGAATGCGAAGGGTGCAAAAAAGTCGGAGTCACCTGTACCATCCAACTGCCAAGCACTGGCGCAACATGTGGATATTCATCGGAACTGATGAATGCCATTATATAGAGAAGATGCAGGTTGGCGTATGGTCCCCACCCAGGAAAACTGGCCTTGGGTGAATCCTCCGCTGCGGCCGGAGATTTCGTGGAGGACCAGACACCAGGTGGCCGGGGGTTACAAACGTCAGCTCCCGTCATCGAAATATCCCGTTTTCCTTTGTCCCTCCTTCATAAAGGCGTTCCCATTCTATACCCCCCGCTCCTGAGTTAACGGCGCCAGGTCGCCCCAAACTTGTCTTGTAATCTACGCTCGCGGTATATATTCTCGTCATCGGTCGTCCCCGAGTCGTCCCGCTCCGTGAGCAGTCCAGGAGAGTGGACAGATGAAACACACGAAAAAATCCACCCCTCGACGTTGCAACAACTGTCCAATCGTAAACACAAACAGCCCATACATCAAAGAACAGGTATCCTCCCACGCGCACACAAATCCTCGCCACCTCAAGACCAACCGTGAAACTCGGGCTCAAAACAGTGTCGAGACTGGGAACTAAACACGAGCGAACATAGGGTCCTTCACATATCCCTTCACCTAACAAAACATGGAAACAGGCAACAAAGGGGAAGGGTGGAAAGCAAACGTGTCAAAGAACGAATGGGAAAAAATGTGGGTCGATCAATCCCCATCTAAAGGCAAATGCAACACACTGTTCGACCTTGAGATAGGCTGCCTCGGCACTAAACTCGAGAGATTCATCTGACTCGAGTTCAACGACCTTGTTGAATAGAACGACCCCAAGGACGTCCCTGCCCCAGCTTCGTCGAATCCACCAAGTCCGGGAGAAGGAGGGGTCGGTTGGTGGGCTGTACCAGTGCTCAAACTTGTGCTCAGGGATAGAGTGGATCCGGAGATAGAATTGGGAGGGTTGTGGTTGTGAATGGATGAGGATGAGGAGAGGGAGATGGAGGAGATTGGGGCAGGGTGTGGGAACGGGAACGACCGACTTGGACTCTGCTTCGAGGAACCCTGGCGGGAGGAGGTTCTTGAGAGTGATGTATTAAGCATAGGAGGCCGCGGAGCACGGGCCGGAGCTGAAGAGTTGGGTAGCAGACCGAGGGTGAGTCGTTTGAAAGTCGAACCAGACCTCGAGTTCGATGACGACGAACGTGGTGACGAGCGTGGAGACGTGAAAGCGCTACCGTTGGCGTGGCCTTCTTCCATAGCGTAGCTGTCCGATATAAATTTCCTTCCAGTGGTGTATCCACTACTTCCACGCCACCCCCTCGAGGTGTACCTCGTAATCCGCTTGAACGTAGCCCGCAAGGAAAACCGCAGCCTCCACATTATCATCCCCAACGCGCCGAGCATGAAGATATAGAAGACGAATCCCACAAGGGAGAATCCCAAGGATTTTCTGGTGAGCGAGGTGGGTAGGTGATCCGATAGTTTGTCTTCGATGGTATCAAAGTCCCAGAAAGGCGGGCTGAAGGCGAAGGGCGAGTCCATCCAATGGGGTCTTGACCACCCATCCAGAGGATCGGTGATAGGTTTTGTTGTTGACGAAAGCGGTGGGACCTCCTTCGAAGCCTCGAGCACCATCTTCCCTAACGTCCAACTGAACGCGATATCTCCTACGGTGTTCACGCTCTGGAAGGCTGGTCGGCCTAGTCCCTTCTGCTGCGCTTGCGCAGACACAGCGGGTCCACCCTCGGTCACCGTCAAGTTTCCCTTAGGATCTATGATCCGCGGCATCCCCAACCCCGAATGTAAAACATTGACGATCCAGGCGGCTTTAAAACACTGCATCTGCAATCGAGGGATCTCGACATTATCTCCCCACTTCCCGACGCTGACGATCTGGCCATCCTTTTCAACCTCTCCGTCACCACCCAACCTCTCTTTCCCGCCTTCCAACTGGGAATTCTTGTGTTGTTGGAGGATATCGTCCCACTCCCGCTGGCAAAATTCCACAGCGGCCCTTTCGTATTGAACGAAATCGTACGCCCCACCAAGCCCGAAGACGTGCTCAGCAGAGTACCAGTATTCTGACACTCCGATGAAGTTGGAAACCGAAAAGTCGATAGGTGGAACGTGCACGCCGTCGAGGAGACAAGGGGGAGCCGAACAAGGTGCGTTTTTATTGAGGAGCGGGGAGGTTTTCTCTAGACATTGTTCAAAGGAACCGGTTCCGACGAGAGTATGCGGTTGTTTTGAGTGCTGAGAGGCGGATGGGGGTTGAACAGGTTGTCCGACTAGTTCGAGGCCCTTCGGGAGACATGGGTCGAGAATCGTATCCGAAGAAGGGTCGGGGTTCGCCGAGCGGTTCGATTCGAAAGTGTTGATGGCCTGCGCGACGTATCTTTCCCGAGCCTGGTTCGTTCCGTATCCCAACCAAGTGGTGACGAACACCTTGTGAACGACCTCCTCTCCACCAAGCAGCCTCAGCCTGACCTCGATCAGGCTGTTCTCGGGGTTATTCCGTTCGGCTAAACTTGGCTCAAAAGCAATCTGAGTGGAAGCGCCTCCCATGTCGAGAAACCCGTACGTGGTCCGGTCTTGTGAACGACTGGTGAACCCGTCCATGAGGTAATTGACGGACAGCCACCCGAAAAGGCCTTCTTCCTCTCCAGTGATTATCCGAATGCTCGAACCGCATGGTCCCGCAGAGGAAGGTCTGTCGATCCGAAAGTTGGATTGCGTCTTGAAGAAGTGACAGGTTTCCTTCAAGATCCCGACCTGTTGTTCTTCGGTGAGCAACCGCATGCCGGCGGTGGCTAATAGAAAAACCGGCGTATCCGCTTCGACGGAGGGTGGTAGGTGCGCCCTGGCATAGTCAAGGAATGGCCGTAGATAGTCGGCAACGCCGTGAGGATTCTTGGCGAATGACGAAATGCCTGCCACAACAAAAAGGCTAGACTTTGAGATCACGGCAACTAGACTGGTTTCAAAGAGTGTTTCGCACCAGGCTCGACTTTGTAGACCCAATCGTTCGGATTCCGTGTCCCCTTTTCCACCTTTGGCAAACGATTATACGACTCGTCCCCTTCCAATTGTCGTACGACGGCAGAATCTTTCCAACTATAGATCTGCAACCTCGAGCCGGATGAACCAGCATCAATGACGATCCCAAACCGTCGCGCGTAGAGCCATGATTCAGTCGAGGTGGGTGGGGGCATGTGCGGTCTTTTCGCTCAGGATTCGTCACGGGTGAACACGGTAACGGGTGAGAAGATCCAGCTTTGAGAGCGGAGGTGTGTGGGGGGGTATCGCCTGGATAGGATGGTAGACTGGGTGGCACAAGCCTTCGAAGCAGTGATCGTGATCGACCCACCAGCCACAACTTGACTCCCTCCGGCTCTGGTGTGTTTCCTCCAAACCAACTATGGATTCTTCGTCGGGCGTACCGTCTCATGGGGACACTCGGGGCCCCTCCGACTGGGGAGTACCTGGACAGCTGAACTCTAACCCAGCGCTCACACGTGGATCACGCCACGCGGTCCCAGTCAAGGCAGCGGCCACGAGAACCTTGGCAGTCTTCAGCCGCTGAGTCTGGAACCTATAGCGAACCCCCAAACCAAACCTACCAATCACAATGAACGGATAGGCTTTAAACGCCGCCCCTGTCGGTCTTTTCATCCCAATAATGGGCTCTACGCATTGAAATCGGAATGCTTCCGTCTCTGATCTCCGAGGAGGGCCAGAGTCGACCATACCCCCATATACGCTAAGTATAAAGGCATATGTAGGGGTTCTCGACTCTGGAACCCCAGGAATAGATGTCCATCAGAGGGACCGTTCTCGACCGGCCAATCCCCTGGGTCAAGCTGACGAAGAACGAGCCAAACTGCGGTTAATCTCGAGGCGCCTCGGGACGCGTCCACATACATATCCCGAAACCCCCTTTCCGAGCCCACGGGCAATGAAAGTGCGGGTCCAGAGCAGTATCCACTCGACAAATTCGCATCGCCCTTCGGCGGCGCTCGATCCCTGTTGCTTCACCCTAACCTTAGTATGCTCATTCAGATCTTCAGAGCTTGACCTTCCTAATCTCGAATGGCCTCCCAAAAATCTCACGACTTCTAACTCCCGCGGACCTTACCATTATCAGATTCGCCGCTGCATATTGCGCCTCCCTCTCTCCGCTTCCATCGGTCCATGTGCCCCAACCATAACCCAATACACCCAACGCGCAACAGCTACGTCACCCCGGCGATGTGTACCGACGGTCGTTCAATACATTTCCCTAATGGCACACGACCGGTTGTCAGCACATCACAGATTTGAGCTCAAACCCACTTGGAAACGACGTAGCCCAGCCTCAAGATTTCAATTAAAAAAACTTCTTGTTATGACGTCTTTATTCTCAGGTTCCGTTCGTCCGGCGCGCGGCGAAACACATCCGGATAGCATCCGCACGGACGAGACCCCCCGCCTGACAGAACGCAAAATGTTCCCAACCCTTTCGAGTAGAAGGGTCGGGATCGTTCCAACCTCCCCTGGTGATTCCCCAAACGTGTAATAGAAACACACGTGGGCCCAATTTGACCTAGCAAGGGAAGATGCGCTAATCAACAGATCATAGAGCCCTCCCCCAACACACTACTGGGGTAACGAACGAGCCGAGAGAACTCTCACACGACCCAAGGCACCTTCCTAACTTCGTCACCGTCGATCCAGGAATTCAAAGCGTCAAAAAGCTACGATCACAACAAGCAAACGAAACCGATCTCATGGTGTCAGGTCTAGATGCCGAAATTTTATTCCATCCGTCTTCTGACGTATACGCGTCCCCCCAGGGTACATCAATATACACAAGGCGGGGTAAGCAGGGGGGGATGCATGGATAAAGAGAAGGAGCGGGGAGGGAGAGGAAAATCGCGAGATAGACGTGCAAGTCGTGAGTGTACGTACGTATACACAATACAGTGGCCCCTAGATACACTTTCAACCTACACAAAACCCAAAACAGAGAATAGAGATAAGAATGTCGAGGCGGACGGTTCAACGGGGAATAGTAAGAGGGGGGAGGGTAAAAGGAATCCGTGGGAGCGAAGCTCAACGGGGCGAGGGTAAAATGGGGGATCGATGAGAAAGGGGGAATGAAAGATGAAGGGGGGAGGGTCGACAACGTGAAATATAGTGCAGGCTTGATGACAAAATACACGTACACACAGGGTGAGAGACAGGGTAAATAAGAATCAAGAAAGACAACGTGCATGAGATGATTGAGAGGGTAACAATAAGCGGCAGCCAGCGAATAAGAAGCGCATCGATAACAGGTCAGATGGGGGATCACAGAGACGGGGGCATATGCGGGGAGAGCAGTTGGAGGGCGGGGAGCGCAAAAAACGGGGTCTGACGGTAGAGACCGTGCGAGGGGGACGGGGAGGCAGATCGGGGGTTCGCGGGGGTGGGGGGGGGGAGGTCGGAAGAGGGACGACAAGGCGAGGTCGCACCATCAGGAGGACGGTGGGGTCGAGGAGGTGAAGCATAAACCTCACTCCACAACCTCAAACCGACCCCTCTTGTTCCTGTCGTCCACACCATCAACCACCTCTCCCAAGCCTCGCTTGCCCATTACGTTCACTCCACTCATCCCAATGATGCTGCCACTCATTCCGCCGGCGGTGATATCAGTGAAGTTCTCCCCGTTCATTATCCTTTGGAGGATGTGGTTGTATTGTTCGTCCGTGAGTCCCATTCCAGCGAACGGGTTGATCTTGCCGTCATCATCTATCGACATACCAAGCGGCTGCGAGAGGTCCCCAGAGACACCCTGTGCTTGCGCTTGGATGGTCATCGCATTCTCGAACGAAGGATCCGACATCGGAGGGATTCCTATTGATCGTGGGACCTTGCTGTTCAGCTGTTGTTGCTGGATCGCCTTGAGATGCATCAAGTGTTTCTGTTCAGCAAAATCAGAAGGCAACGAGCAATCACCGATCAGTAAGATTCCACGATGAAGGAGGGAACAGGCATACGTCAAGCATGTCGAATAGACCCTCTTTGGTGAATGGCTTTGGTAAAATGTCGTTCATTCCTGTGTCAGGTGAGTTAATACGCCGCCCCCGGTGTTATGGAATTAACCAAACGCTCACCAGACGCGTAGTAACTCATGATCTCCGCTGGCTTGGAGTTGCTCGTCATCGAGATGATCGGTGTCATATGATCGAACTGCCTGATCATTGAGGTTGCCGAAACACCGTCTAGCTTGGGCATGACAATGTCCTACAGATGACACAAATTAGTTTCACATCAGAAACAAGCTGCACGGGGTTAACATACCATGAGAACCAAGTCGTACCTCTCCAAGTTCATCTTGTTCACGGCCCCCACACCATCTACGGCAACGTCGATGGTGCACCCGAAGATCTGCAAGAACTTGCTCGAGAGTTTCCGGCTGACCGCGTCGTCCTCGACCAACAGAACCCTGGGGGGAACCGACCACCCGGGTACGTAAGTTGACCTCCTGATCCTCAGCGTCTGACGCTCCGAAGATGACACGTTCTGAACGGTCCCCTCGCTTGACTGGCCAATGCCGCCGTCAGCTGTCCTCGGGGTTGGTAGAACAACGGCGTCCGCGACTGAATCTGGGTCAAGGGTCCAGTTCCCGTTCTCATCGTCCAGTGAGGAGCGGGGCATGAGGTGACCCAAGGTGAACACCTGTAGTCCTTCGTGCGTCAGGTCCGTCGTGGGAAAGGGTTCAGCCTGGGCATTTGCAATAGATCCTTCCTCGGGGCCAAGTACGAACGCGTCAGCGGGACCAAATGCTGTTGACGGACCCGGAAGTGGTAGCCGCATCTGGGTCTCCGGTCGCGTCCGTTGCAGTTCGCCTATCCGTGCCAGAGCATCCTGCCTGCTGAGAGGTCTCGGTGGTGACTCCGCAGCCCCTGGTTGAGTTGAGTTAGATCCGGCCGCGCCTTCGTTATCTCCATTCATCAACCCAGCAGTGGCTGCCATCAGCCTCTGTACGGCGGAACTGGGCCTGGGCGGTGTCTCCTGCGGTCGCAAAGTCTGGGAGGGTTGTTGGGGACCTGCGGTGTTGGTCGCTCCAGTCGACCCGGGACCGCGTGAGGTTGGCGCGACGCCGGTCACACCACTCAGGCCGGCGTTGACGGGGTTGATCGAAGCCGGTCCGGTCGCGTTGGACGAAGTCCCGCCGAGGTCGAATGACATTCCCGCCAGTTCGGCGCGTCGCGCAATCTCGTTCATCTGTATAAGCGAGGCGCGGGCGACGTCAGCCTCGGTAAAACCCCCAATCATCCGCTGTGCTTCCTGCGCGGGAACAAAGGGGTTGGATTCCGAATCCGCCGAAGTGGATCCACCGAATGACGGATCGCTATTTGTCCCGTTCCTGGCCACTACCAGCGCTTCGGCCTTGAGTTTGCCATTCTCGATGTTGAGGAAGTATTGAATGAGGTTCTGCATCACCCCGTCTTGTTGGGCCATGTTGCGTTGAAAGTTGACGAGCTCGCTCAGAACGTTTTGGTAGTTGGCTTCCACAGATCGAAGGCGGGAGGCCATCTCATCATGACTTCGGGTGAGATGATCGACTTGGCCCTGAAGGGATTCGAGCGTCCGGACGTACTCCACGGGGGGATTGGCGACGGCTTGGGGGGCGGGGGAGTTGACGTTGCGTGTTGAGTTCTTACGTGCGGCCGGAACCTTGCGTTTGATGTTCTCCAAGGCGTCACGCCTGTCGGCGTGGAAATCCGGATGACGGAATGTCCAACTCTATGAGAACGTGAAATGGGAGAGTGACAAATTGGAGTCAGCACACCAAGCACATAACGAGACAAAGGGAAGTGGCGGAATCAGAAAGGGGTCGATGGATCAAATCATACACGTTAAGTGCGGAGATCGAAAATCGCGAGGAAGATGGGGAGAAACGGGAAGGTGGGGTATGACGAATCAAGTGAGGCAAATTTAATAAATCGGAAGGCGAAAATTGCCATTCAGCAACCGAGGGTGGGTTACCGAACAGATGGCAGATGAGCAACGTGGCCACGGAGGGGCGTTGCGTAAAAAAGGAATGGGGGAGCGGGAGGAGGGGAAAGAGCGGGCGATATGGAACGAAACGCTCACATGTTCGCCAAACTGATTGTCGTCGGTGCTCTTGACCTTGTGGAAGTCATACTTGTTCAGTTGCCTAACGAAGGAGGCGAAGTTGGAGTGTTTGAACATCCGGGGCAAGATCGATTTTGTGAATTCGTTCATGTCCTTGACGACAAAGCAGTCGCCCCCGGGACCCCACGAAACGACATGCTGGAAGTTTGGATCCTCGAGCATCCTAGAGGGTTTGGCTACGTTAGTGCATGCCTCCAAGCGGGGAGCGCAGGGTGAAACCGCACTTGTAGAGCTTCTTTACGAAATCGGAGGTGGAAGACATGGAATCCTCCGTTGGATCATGTCTGGGCGGGACAGACTGGGAGCCGCTTGACTCCGGCGGCTCCCTGTGAGAGAGCGGGTGGGACTCCTGCTTCACGGGCGGTTGGGTTCTCTGGACGAGGTCCTCCCTGGAGATAGACTGGTTCTGCCAGGGTAGTTGTGAGGACGGATGGGAGGAAGATACGGGCGAGGAATGGAGGGGATAGGGAGCATATCTGGAGCTGGCCTGGGGGAGAGAGTTTATCGGGGGGAGGGTAATGGACCGATTGTTGTAGGATGAGCCAGGGAGGAGCTGGGAGGGAGGGGGGAGCTGGGAGGAGGGGAATCGCTGGTGTCGCTGGTGGGGGGGCTGCTGAACGTACTGTCCAGGCTGATCCATGTCGACCGTGGGCCTGGGGAATTTTACGGGGAATTATCTAGGAATTTCTAGGTCGTTGTCGTGAGCGGCGTGCAGGGTCGGAGTTGTTGAGCTGAGCGGAAGGGATCCTTGACCGACCGCAGACGCGAGCGTAAAATAGTCCGGATCGTGCGAACGAAAGCCGGCCTGCACCAATTTGATCTCATCACCCATCTTGCAACCCCGCTCACTTGGCCCAAACTTTACTCCTCATTTATTTTACCAAAATGTGCGACTGTCTCACGGACAGGTCTGATCGGTCTGCAGCCAAACCAAACCGAACCTCTTCCGGTGCTCGATATGAATTGTGTCCTCCACACCCACCCGGGCCCCATCCCCACCCACACCCTCTCCTTGGGCAACAAGGGCGCACCTAGACCACCCCAACCTCACGGTCTCAATTGTAGCAGATCTCCCATAGATAAACACTGCTCGGAAACGAGCAGCAATGACGTCCTACGCTCACCGATTCGGGGAGGGATCTCCAAAGATAACGGATGATATGCCCATTATCAATTCAGGACGGCGGCAAGCGGGGCTTGAAAACAGATCAACCCAGCCTAGGGAAGCATTATTGCGAATGGGAGGTGTTGCATATTGTGCGTTGTTGGGCGTGGGTGATCGTCTCTTTCCGCACAGATTAACACGAGACGCCAACCGCCCGGCTCCCATCTCGCACTCTGTAATGGAAGTGTCAGGGCCGGACACCTCGTTGGTAGTACATCGACCGTACCCATACCATATCCAACCTCCATCGATTGGTTCGATGCCCAGATAATATCGCTCAGCCTACTTTGCATCATCGGCCACGTTGGTGCAAACCAAAGACCACGATGCATCATGTCATCAAACATTCCGCCACCAATTGAATTTAGCACAGGAACAAACGAATCAGCTGAGGACTCGCACGTTGATCCGGCAGAGGGGGTCCCAGAGCGGAGACACCAGTGAGGTCCTCCGGTTGACGAGAAGAACAGGTACGTCATTGTTCGTCGCGGAAGAAAAGGTGGGTATGCGCCATCTGCCCTAGCTACGCGACATCTCGGTGACCGTTCAGTCCCGTCGGTCGGTTCGATGTCGTAAACGAAAGAGGCGAGCGGGTCCCAGCGGGTGGGCGACGTTGTCCACATGACCATGCAGCAAGCACCGAGGCCGTAATGCAAGACAGCTGGCACGACTTCTTTGGAGCAAACCTTGCGTCACGGGCGCGAAATGAATGTGATGAGCACAAAAACCAGCCACCGGCCAGGAAAGTTCCGGTCCTAAGAAAAGCCAATCAAACGCCAACGGAAGAGCAATTCAGCAAACTCAAACCCGACGAGCCTCGGGTCGCAAGGGCGTGTCGGACCAGTAGAGCGCCAGATTGAGTGGTTTGAAACCCAGGTGGACGACGGGGGAACAAAAGAGATCGACCTGGGATGATGAGGGGTATGTAATCTGTTTATCGCTGTTTGTCAAAGGCCTCTACGACCACACCCCAAATCCAGCCATCCCCCCCAGACCCTCGGGAACTATTACCTCATGGTCCCCCACACTCAGCGCCCCCGGTTGCCGAACAACGTCCAGTCAAAAAGGGAAGCGGCGACCTACAATCCCTCACCGTGTAGTCTAAGGCTGCCGGGTAAATCGGCGAAACCCTTATGGCTCGGCTTACTCTCTGATGACGAGCTTAGGATATGACGTTTCTGAGCAAACTCCAGCGTATTGCTGATGCCAGTTGTCCTGCCAAGAAGTGGCGGCAAATCGGCCAGAGACCGGTTGCTTTGTCCACTGGCTATCTCCGACCGAGTCGGGTGAGTTACGCCTCAGGGGTTTGTTCCCCAGAGTTCGAACACCTAAACCCCGCACGCTGGCCGTTTCCGCACATTGCGGTGGTCAGGTGGGGATCGCTGTTCTCCCACATCCGACACAGACTACTAGCAAACGATGGCCCTGGCCCGGTTCGTAGTGGGGGATCAGGGACATTCGCAGTTCTCTTCGATCCATCCCCTCCGCCGGTTTCCTCCAGGTGGATTGACGGTACATACCACGTCATAACCTGTCGCCCTCAGGTCCTTCACGATCGACCGGAAACGGAACAACGACGAGCGACGTGAGGTGTGTCCAGTGTTCTTGGATCTACAGGGGAATGCAAGCAATATATGAATCCATCTCCGCTTGCGGAGGGGTCGAGGACGTGGCGAGGCCCTCCCGATTCTATTCACTGATCTACTGATTGTGTTTATTTACCTCTTTCTCCTTTGGTCGTCCCGACGCGTAGGTCAACCCTGTCGTCATCGACGAGGGATTCTCCTTGTACATGTAATCGTCGGTCGCCTTCTTTTGATTTTACCCTGAACCGATTCACATTAGGTTTTGTACCCTGGCGCGTTCAAGCGGGTCGGTTGGGTTTCGGGCGCGCCGTGAGTCTCGTTTCCAAACCGCCTTCCATCCGCGCCTGCGTCACGTGTGCTCCCCTTCTATTTTAGGAGCCAGGACCCTTTCAGCACCTGGGAGAACGAGAAATCTGCTGACCCCCGTATCGCCCACATGGGGGTGTTTGTTTTCCTAAAAGGCACAAACACACTCAGGTAACTTAATCACGGGTACACGCCCATCACCGGTGACCTGAGGTCTCCCGGTTCAATTCACGACATCTAAGGAGGATCCCGTAAACCTGACGAGAGAAAATCGACTTTTGCCTTTCTCTGGCTGGTTCCTCATGCTCCGGTGCCCTCCCGACATTGGTACCACTCGTACGTACGGTCCCTTCTTTTGTCTCCACCCGCGTCTTACTCCATCACGGTTCCGTGATACGTTCCACTACTTGCCCTTCAAATCCTCGGCGGTCCTTGCTCCGTCCTTTCTTCTGTTACTTCAGAGAAACTCAGTACGACTCCAAACCCCCCTCGCTGTTCTTTGCGCTTGTTGATGCGCTGGATGGCCTTCCTTTACGTGTTTCTAACGTCCGACCGCCGACCTTGTTCGCACTATCAGTCCGTTATCTTCCTTATCGGCCCAACCGATCAGTGAATTGACTTATTCGACCGTTTTGCCCAGTTGCCACCATATGCTCCAGCACGGTTAGTTTTCAATGCTCGACGGTCCATTCATCCACCAACTCCTCGCGGGGGTTGAATCTCGGGGGAACTAGAAGGAATCTTCTGCAACTCGCTTGCCTCGTGAAACCCTGCCAACGCTTGCGCGAATGTGGAAGCGACCTATGAGGTTGTGATCGATGAACTGCACAAACCTCACCACCTAGTCGTCGAGCGTTGAAAGTGAAGAGGTGAGACAATGTAGGTTGGCTGATGTGCAGAACCAGGAACCAATGCCGTTGAAACACGAGGGATCCCCTGACCTTCCGGGAACCCCGTGCAATCCGCGCGGAAGTGGGGAGGGGTATAGTAGAAACGTGCCAGTGGAGTTGCTATTCCGCGCGTAGTGTGGGAATCCGCCACAGAACGGAGGCTTCCAACAACGAAAGTTCGATCCATCGCGATCGTTTTCCGATGCAAAGTATACCGGAAAGATGGACGTTGGCGCTCCAACTTCTTTTTTTCGAGGGAGGAAAAGGAGGAATCGGACAAATCCCCGAGCAGTGTGTGTATTGTGCCGAAGCGGCTCGGGATCAAAGGCATACGGCGTAGCTGACAACCAAGTAGGGGTCGGAAGCTCAAACTCCTAACACGAGCACGAACAAGATGCAGGTTTGAATGGCGAGGGGTAGGCACCGAAGTTTGCCGCCGTTCATTGAAGAGGGGTCTCGTAAGGATGAAGGGGTGGAAAGGTGGTTCACGTCGTGTGAGTGACCGGGTTATCTATGTTCAGTTGTTCATTTGTTTTGGGGACGGAGGGAGTGGTTATGCGCTCCGCGCCTCCCGCACTCCGTTTGGGTTTGGGTTAGGCACCCGATTATGATTTTCGGCTTGCAGATGCAATGTTTTGCTCCCTTCCTTTCTCACTTCATCCAAAACTCCTTAGCTAAGGATTATGAGGCCTCCCATCCCGCGAAACAGATCCTGTCTTGATCTGGTGAGTTCATGTGAATTGGTTCTCGTAAGAGCGGAGGTAATAATCACTGATATCCATGTCAAGGTCAAGACAGGAGTGGGCGCGCGGCTTGCGGCAGATATGCTTCGAATCGCTGAGGTCGAAAACGAGGACGAAGATGAAGATGAAGAAGACCAGGTGGGGGGTGGAGGAGGGACCAAGGTGCGGTCCTATTTCTGAAGATCGTTGGGATTTGAAGGTAGAAGCCTGGTACGTGAATGTCCCACTAAGCGCAGGTTTCTCGTACTACCATTCGCACGCAGCACCTCGAGTTCTGCACGACTGTTCAACGAACTACGGCAAGCATTCACATTGCGAAAGTGGGAACTTGAGGCTCGCCGATCACCCAAGCTTTCCGTTCCGAGGTCCGACGAGCCGGGCCATGCCCTCAGCCCTCGAGGACTCACACTGCTTCCGTTCCATCCTCGCTCCGCATCGTGGATCTTCGGACCATCATGAAAGCTTCCGCTTCCGTTCCCCGGATCGAACCGATACGCTTCAAGGGGCCCGCGACCGCCTCGCTGCATGCTTGTCCTCATGTTGGTTTTCCGTTTCCGACACTTGGTGGCCTGTTGTTGGACTTGATATCCATCATGGGTTTGAACCCGTGATCGATTGCAATTGTCGCTTTTGTCTCGGGAAAGATCCTTGGGGGTTGGTGGGTTCGAAGACAGCGGAAATTTTTACTTCCGATGAGTCCCACTGACTGAGAGACGGACATGTGGCTATCCCTCGTTTGAATCGTGAATTCCTTCGTTGGTCTGCCACGCTCTCAAACACATCACGCGCCTCTTTGGGACTCGTGTATCGACAGGTCTTGTGGTCAGCTGTTCAACGTTCAACCATTCAGCTCCATATAAAACATGTTGCAGATAGTAATGGAATCGGGCCCTCGTACATAATCCATCCCGTGGTTCTACTTGGGCTCCCTCCCCACCTCCTGGGTAACGTTACATTTCAGTCCGACTTGTACGTCGAGTGTACGTACAACGCGTGGGCACGGGTCCCTCGCATCTGATGATCCCTTGCTCCAATTAGTCCCATTTTGATCTGTGAAGGCACTTGCCGGAAACGAAATGCCAAAGGAAGCATTCAGTCTACCACTTCGAGCACCCGTGTCTGTGCTTGGTTTGGGACTTTCGGATCCGATTTGTGGTATGGCTAACGTTACCTTCGGGAATGTCCCGAAACTTGCGAGCGGAGGGGTTGTACCGCAGTTTTCCCGAGTTCCCGGGTTTCTTTGTTTATTGAATGCGGCCGGAAGCCGACCGATGAGTTCGAGGGGGTGATTGGAGCGGAGTTGGTATTTCAGAGCCAGCTGGCGCGTATTGTTGGATGCGTGGGGGTACTAAATCTCGGTGGACCGCAAAGATTTCTGGTGGTGGTTTGATGATGGGATAGTTTCGGAGGGGTTGAACAGTTCGTCTCGATTGAGTTCGTGGTCCGCTTTTTGGGATCAATACTTGGAGCGCTTTTCTGGTTGATCATCGTCGGGCGATGAACTGCAAGGAGATCCCCATTCTATACATTGGCAGGGAAAGGATTCTTGGGGTTGGCCAACAGATGGAGAGTAGGATGCGGGTGAGCTGGGATTAGTACGAATTTGAGGTTAGGAGGTACAATTCCTACGAGTCAGCCACAGGGTGTAAGCGAGCGTGGGAAGTGCGAGTCCACCGTAAAAATGGCCTTCCTGGTCCGTGACGGAACCTCCAAACGAAAATCACAAGGATTGTTATGAAAAAAAAACCAGCGGAGTGGCCTTCACCCCACCTTACACGGACGCTGTTCGAAACAGAACGGTTCGTTCGAGATCAAATCCATGCTACAGGCGAAAACATCTCTTGGAAACTTTGGGCTGGTGAGTAGCCGATCGATTCGCTCCGGGTCACAGTGCGTGAGGGCGACGTTCGAGTCTTCAACAAGCCGGAATCGACTAGATGGCCGTCTTGGACATCCGAGGAACCCTGGCAGGTGAATTATGCGTCCTCCTTGTATCCGAACTTCTGTCTGCCCCAGGGTTCTGCGTGGGTGAGGCGAGGAGGTCGTTAGCGTGACGCGAGTGGGTAATATCCTGTATTTATTTGGATTCTATGCTACCTGCTCCGTGAGTCGCATCCGAACGGCCGGGCGTAGGTTTGGTTGGGGGTGGTGGCAGAACTTGAGACAACTGCGCCGCTGAGCTCAGCCAGAAGTATGTGGGCTCGCGGTGCACTACCTTCACCCCCGAGTGCGCTTCCGTAATCCGGGCACCAACCTCCTTACCGGTGTTCTCCAGAGGTTCCGACCTCTCTCTTGGGTCAGTTTCCCTGACGCCGCCACAGGCACTAACGGGCAACGAGTAGTCAGCAAGGCGAAAAGTGCCATACAACCACGCCACCCACCAATCTCGCCGTCACGCTTGATTTCTATCGCTCCTTCCCGTTTGGCGATATCGAGTGGGCTTGAATTTTCGGTGCCACAAGCACGGGGCCGTCAACAGACACCACAGTAGTGTGTGGTCCATCTGAGGTGGCCTCGCTGATATAAAAACGTACGATTAAACACTTTTCCTGTCCCCCGCAACAGTGGTAACCCCCCAAACCGGAGCTGGAGGTTGAGGTCAAGATGGAGGTTCCGCTTGAGCTCCAGCCTGAGACCCGTCCCGTAGTAGTTCTGCTATCGTCACTTCCAATCAGCGATAACTCCAGATCCTTCCATGCACATGATCCCGTCCCGTTCCGGACGGACTCTTCGCACCCGGTTGACGAACAGTATTCACTTTGAGGCCTCCCGGTTTACGCGGAGCTAGTCTGAGCGGGCCATATGCATCGCGGATAACAGTACCCCGTCTCTCGGCCAACTTTCAGTCAACGAGGAGTCGCCATCGCGTTCAGGGATGCG
>Ga0307516_10005001_pt1 | contig 16083 bp, 17 predicted proteins | sample 19_EM_MG_FD_203310 | JGI IMG/M metagenome (GOLD analysis project Ga0307516, IMG submission 203310) | Populus trichocarpa ectomycorrhiza microbial communities from riparian zone in the Pacific Northwest, United States - 19_EM | ecosystem: Host-associated > Plants > Roots > Unclassified | place...
GCAGCGGATTGCTCGTTCTTCCGCTCGTCAACAGCTTTCCCGACAGTTTGTGCGCCGTTTTGCTCAGTGGATGGCAGCAGATTGCTCATTCTTCCGCTCGTTAACGTCTTTTGCGGTTTGCGCGTCGTTTTCCTCAGTGGATGGCAGCACATTGCTCGTTCTTTCCCTGGTCAACGGCTTTCACGGTTTGCGTGCTATTTTGCTCAGTGGATGACAGCGCGTTGCTCATACTTTCGCTCGTCAATGGCTTTCACGACAGTTTGCGTGCCGTTTTGCTCTGCGGATGGCAGCGGATTGCTCATTCTTCCGCTCGTCAACAGCTTTCACCACGGTTCGCGCGCAGTATTGCTCAGTGGATGGCAGTGGATTGGTTATTCTTCCACTTGTCAACGGCTTTTACCACAGTTCGCGCGCCGTATTGCTCAGCGGATGGCAGTGGATTGCTCATTCTCCTGCTTATCAACAGCTTTCCCGACGGTTTGCGCGACATATAGCTCAGCGGATGGCAGCGTATTGCTCATTCTTCCGCTCGTCAACGGCTTTCACCACGGTTTGTACGCAGTATTGCTCCGCGGATGGCATTGGATTGCTCATTCTTCCGCTCGTCAACGGCTTTCACCACGGTTTCAGCGCCGTATTGCTCAGCGGATGGCAGTGGATTGCTCATTCTTCCGCTCGTCAATGGCTTTCACCAGGGTTCGCGCGCTGTATTGCTCAGTGGATGGCAGTGGATTGCTCATTCTTCCTCTCGTCAACGGCTTTCACCACAGTACATGAGCCGTATTGCTCAGCGGATGGTAGTGGATTGCTCATTCTTCCGCCCCTCAACGGCTTTCACCACGGTTCGTGCGCAGTATTGCTCAGCGGATGGCAGTGGATTGCTCATTCTTCCGCTCGTCAACGGCTTTCACCACGGTTCCAGCGCCGTATTGCTCAGCGGATTGCAGTGGATTGCTCATTCTTCTGCTCGTCAACGGCTTTCACCACGGTTCGCGCGCCGTATTGCTCAGCGGATGGCACTGGATTGCTCATTCTTCCACTCGTCAACGGCTTTCACCACGGTTCGCGCGCTATTTTGCTCGGCGGATGACAGCGTGTTGCTTATACTTCCGCTTGTCAACGGCTTTCACGACAGTTTGCGCGCCGTTTTGCTCAGCGGATGGCACCAGATTGCTCATACTTCCACTTGTCAACAGCTTTCCCAACGGTTCGCGCGCCGTATTGCTCAGCGGATTGCAGTGGGTTGCTCATTCTTCCGCTCGTCAACGGCTTTCACGACGGTTCGCGCGCTGTATTGCTCAGTGGAGGCCATCGTAATTCTCATACTTCCGCTCGTCAACGGCTTTCCCGACGGTTTGCGTGCCGTTTTGCTCTTTGGATGGCAGTGCATCGCTCGTTCTTCCGCTCGTCAACGACTTTCACGACAGTTTGCGTGCCGTTTTGCTCTGGGGATGGCAGCGGATTGCTCTTGCTTCCGCTCGTCAACGGCTTTCACGGTTTGCACGCCGTTTTGCTCAGCGAATGGCAGCGGATTGCTCATCCTTACGCTCTTAACAGCTTTTCCGAAGGTTTGCGCGCCGATTTCATTAGCGGATGTCGGTGGATTGCTCATACTTCTGCTTGTCGTCAGCTTTCATGACAGTTTGTGCGCCGTATTTCCTGATGGATGGCACTACAGCTGGTTCGTGGGTTCATTCATTTCCTCCGCTTGTTGATGACATTGCTAATGTTCCACACACTGTATATCGGTCACCATATCGCTTAGTCGTCTCCTCCTATATGGCTTTACGAACAGGTTTCCTGTCCAATTGCAAGGAGGATGCAGCGGCGGATTGCTTGTTCTTCAGCCCGTCGACCGCTTTCATGACGGATTGCGCTCCGTATTGCTCAGGGGATTGCAGTGAATTTCTCATTCTTTCACTCATCAACTGCTTTCACAATAGTTTGCGCACCGTATCGCCCTGCAGATGAAAGTGCATTGCTTGTTCTTCCACTCATCAATGGCTTTCCTGTCGGTTTACGTCACAATGCTCATCGAATTACGCATCGGATAGCGCATTGCTTCTGCCTGTCGATGGAAATCATAAACCTTTGCATACTGCGATACATGTCGACACCTATCACAACGGTTTGCCAGCCACAATACTTGTCGACGGCTATCACAACGGTTCGCATGACGCAATTTTTGTAGACCTCTATCCCAATGTTTTCCGAGGCGTAATACATGTCAACAGCTCTCCCAAAGGTTTGCACGCCGCAATACATTTCGATAGCAATCACCAGGGTTTGCACGCCGTAAAAGTTGTCAACAGCTATCACAACGGTTTGCCTATTGCAATTCTTGTCGACGGCTATCCCAATGGCCTGGTTGCCGCAATACTTGTCAACAGCTATCTAAACGGTTTGCGCGCCGTAATGCTTGTCGAATAGCGTATCCGCTGGCTCAATGCTTCCGTTGGTTAACAGATATCAAAAAGGTTATATACCATAATGCTCATCGAATAGTGGTGTAAACTTTCATCTTTTGGGAGATGTGTTAGAAAAACCAAATATTTGAACTCCCACGGATGACTAAAGTTTGGGTTACACAAGAGAGTCTGAAAAAATGCCAGTGTCTTGTGTAACCTAAGTTACTACTTTACTTGTGTATCCTATGTTACTACTACGTTCAACCACAACGGTTTGCCCACTGCAAAAGTCATAGAATTGCTCCGCTAATGGCTCTATGATTCTGCTCGTCGACGGCTAACACAAGTGTTTGCGCGCCGCAATAGTTGTTGATGGCTATCTCAACTGTTTTCACACAGAAATACTTGTCGACGGCTATCACAATAGTTTGCATGCCGCAATACTTTTCTATTGCTATCCCAACGGTTTGTGCTCCGCAATAGTTGTCGACCGCTATCCCAACAGTTTGCACACCGCAATGTTTGTTGATGGCTATCAGAAAGGTTTGTACGTCTAAATACTTGTCGACAGCTATCAAAATGGTTTGTGTGCTACAATAATTGTCGACGACTATCCCAATGGTTGGCGCATCGCAATACATGTAGACAGCTATCACAACGGTTTGAATGATGCAATAAATGTTGACGGTTATCACAATGCTTTGGGTACCGCAATACTTGTTCATGGCTATCACATAGGTTTGCATGCTGCAATTTTTGTCGACAGCTATTCAAAGGGTTTTGGCGCCGCAATACTTCTCAACAGCTATCCCAATGGTTTGCGCACTGCAATGCTCATCGAATAGTGCATTGGATGGCTCAATGCTTCCGCTTGTTAACCGCTATCACGACGGATTAAACACCACAATGCTCATCGAATAGTGCATCGAATTGTGTAAACTTTTAACTTGCAGGAAAAATGTCAGATATACCAAATATTTGAACTCAGATGGATGACTAAATTTTGGGTTACACAAGAGAGTCCGAAAAATGCGAGTGTCTTGTGTAACCTATGTTACTACTAGGTTCAACCACAACGGTTTGCACACCACAACACTCGTCGAATAGCGCGTCCAATATTTCAATGCTTCCGCTCGTAGACGGCTATCATAATGGTTGGCGCTCTGCAATAGTTGTTGATGGCTATCACAACAGTTTGCATGCCGCAATACTTGTCGACGACTTTCACAACAGTTTGGGCACCGCAATAGTTGTGGACAGCTATCACAACGGTTTGCACGCCGCAATACTTGCACGCCAAAATACTTCTCAACAGCTATCCTAACGCTTTGCGTGCTGCAACACTCATTGAATAGTGCATCGGATGGCTCAATGCTTCCGCTCATTAACCGCTATCACGATGGATTACACACCACAATGCTCGTCGAATAGTGCATCAAATGGTGTAAACTTTTAACTTGTGGGAAATATATCAGAAATACCAAATATTTGAACTCCCACGGATGACTAATGTTTGGGTTACACAAGAGAGTCTGGAAAAATGCGAGTGTCTTGTGTAACCTAAGTTACTACATTACTTCTGTAACCTATGTTACTACTAAGTTCAACCACATCGGTTTGCATGCCACACTGCTCGTCGAATAGTCTGTCGGATGTCTCAACCTTTCCACTCATCGACGACTATCACAACAGTTGGCGCACCACAATACTTGTCAACAGCTAGTATGTCAACGGTTGGCGCGCCGCAATACTTGTCAACGGCTATCACAATGGTTTGGGTGCCACAATACTTGTCAAAGGCTATCACCACAGTTTGCGTGCTGCAATAGTTGTAGATGGCTATCTCAACAGTTGGGGCCCCGCAAGACTTGTCGACGGCTATCCCAACGGTTTGTGCACCACAATATTCGTCAACAGCTATTGCAATGGTTGGCGCACTGCGATACTTGTCGACGCCTATCCCAACGGTTTGCGTGCCGCAACACTCATCCAATAGCACATCGGATGGCTCAATGCTTCCACTCGTTGACGGCTATCACAAGGTTTCATGTGCCACAATGCTTATCGAATAGTGCATCGAATGGTGTAAACTTTCAACTTGAGGGAAATATGTCAGAAATACCAAATATTTGAACTCCTGTGGATGAGTAAAGTTTGGGTTACACAAGAGAGTCCGAAAAAATGTGAGTGTCTTGTGTAACCTAAGTTACTACTTTACTAGTGTAACCTAGGTTATAACTATGTTTAACTACAATAGTTTGCACACCACAACGCTCATCGAATAGCACGTCAGATGGCTCAATGCTTCCACTCGTTGACTGCGATCAGAAAGGTTGGCGCACCACAATACTTGTCGACGGCTATCCGAATGGTTTGCGCCCCGCAATACCTGTTAACAGCTATTGCAACAGTTTGGGCACCGCAATACTTGTCGCTGGCTATTCCGATGGTTTGCATGCCGCAATACTTGTCGATGGCTATCTGAACGGTTTGTACGCCGAACTACTTGTCGCCGGCTATCCCTTTGGTTTGCGTGCTGCAATACTTGTCGACGGCGTGCAAAACGGTTTACGCGCCGCAATACTTGTCGACAGCTATCCCAACGCTTTGGGCGCCGCCATACTTGTCGCTGGCTATCTCAATGGTTTGCGCGCTGCAATACTTGTCGAAGGTTATCCCAACGGTTTGCGCGCCGCAATACTTGTCGACGGCGATCAGAACGGTTTGTGCGCCGCAATACTTGTCGATGGCTATCCTAACTGTCTGTGCGCTGCAATACTTGCCGATGGTGATCCCAACGGTTTGTGCGCCGCAATACTTGTCGATGACTATCCCAACTGTCTGCGCGCTCCAATACTTGCCGATGGCGATCACAACGGTTTGCACACCGCAGTACTTGTTGACGGTGATCCCAACGGTTTACGAGCCGCAATACTTGTCGAAGCCTATCCCAATGGTTTGTGCGTCGCAATACTTGTCGATTGCTATCACAACGGTTTGTCCGCCGCAACGCTTGTTGAATAGTACATCAGATGGCTCAATGCTTCCGCTCTCCGACAGCTATCGCGTCGGTTTACCCGCTGCAACGCTCGTCGAATAGCACATCGGATGGCTCAATGCTTCCGCTCGTCGGCTGCAATCACAACGGTTTGCGCTTCGAAATACCTGTCGGCAGCTATCCTATCAGTTTGTGCGCCGCAATTATCGTCGAGTTGCTAATCGTAGTCCCATTTTCATTTCTTCTAGAGTGCTTTCCCACTTGCTGGCTTATCCGATTGTACATAGGTGTGAATGTAATTCCTAATGCAAGGTTGGGGTGATAATTTATGATACTCAATCCGCGTGACAAACGATTAGTTTTAAAACGAGTGATTTTACATGAGGCCAGCCTTGTGATATTTTATGATGATATATGAGCGTGATTTTTCATGCTGTTTATGCAGAGTAATATTTCTTGTTTTCAAAATAGTGCGATTTTTCAAGTTTCCTGAATTGAGGCATATGTATTGTTTAAGTGAAAGTTTTTTTCATTAAATAAATATTCATATGCTATCTACCATAAAAATTTGCAGCAGTGTTTTCGCTTTCAATTAGATTCAGTATGGTATAATAAACAATAGTTCGGTTATGGTAACCTGTGTCTCAACTGTTGAATTGTAACGGGGCAGGGTCAGGCTTGGCTCCGGGTAGTGGCCAGGCAGGGTCAGGAACCGGGAGGGGAACAAGGAGGGGAACTGGGCCGAGAACAAGGTCGGGAACTGGGCATGGAACGAGGAGAAGAACCGGACAGAGAACAAGGAGGGGAACCGGGCCGAGGACCAGGACGGGAACCGGACTCGGAACGAGGAGGAGAACCGGGCAGAGAACAAGGAGGGCACCCGGGCCGAGGACCAGGAGGGGAACTGGACACGGAACGAGGAAGAGGACAAGGACAAGGACAAGGACAGCAGAAAGGACAGGAACCGAGAACAGGCGAGCGAACAGCGCGCACGGCAATCAGGAACAGAGGACAGGCGAGCGCCGGGCGCAAGTGGCAATCGGAGGCGGAGGACGGGCTAGCCAATCGGCGCTCGCGGCCATCGGGACTGGGACAGCCGGCGGGCGAACGGTGCGCGCGGCAACAAGGACAAGGACAGGAACCGAGGACGGGTGAGCGAACGGCGCACATGGCAATCAGGAAAACAGGACGGGCGAGCGTCTCGGCGCGCGCGGCGATCAGGACTGGGTCGAGCGGCGACCAAACGGCGTATGCAGCAATCAAAACGAGGACAACAGGCAAGCGAACGGCGCGAGAGGCGAGTCAGACGAGAACAACCGGCGAGCGAACGATGCACGTGGCGAGCAAGAGGAGGACAACCGGCGAGCGAATGGCGTGTGCGGCAAACAAGACCAGGACAACCGGCGAGCGAACGGCATACGCGGCTAGCAAGACGAAAACAACTGGCGAGCGAACGGCGAGCGCGGCAACAAGGACAAGGACAGGAACCGAGGACGGGTGAGTGAACGGCGCACATGGCAATCAGGAAAACAGGACGGGCGAGCGTCTCGGTGCGCGCGGCGATCAGGACTGGGACAAGCGGTGACCAAACGGTGCACGCGGCAATCAAGACGAGGACAACCAGCAAGTGAACGGGACGAGCGGCGAGCCAGACGAGGACAATCGGAAAGTGAACGATGCACGTGGCGAGCAAGAGGAGGACAACTGGCGAGCGAACGGCGTGTGCGGCAAACAAGACGAGAACAACCGGCGAGCGAACGGTATGCGCGGCGAGTAAGACGAGGACAACTGGTGAGCGTACGGCATTCGCGGCAATCAAGACGAGGATAACCGGCGGCTTTACAGACCGTCGGCTCGCTGTATTGCCTTGGTGAGTGTTTGGAGTGAACTTAAGATGTTTGAGAATTTTGGTGAAGAGGGTTGAACTGCTGTATAATGAGATCGGGTGTGGTGGTTCGAATCAGGTTTTCGCCGTGAATGGCTCTTCAGTATTTGGTGAAGACAGCTGGATATATACTTGTATGACTATGGTAGCAGCGGGCATCAGAAGGCAACTTGTTAGCGTGTTACCTTCTGAAAGAATTTTTGTTGTGGTGAGTCGCGCACTAAGGGCGCTCCAGCGTGACAACTCTCATGCAAAAATTCACAGCCACTCCACCATTAATAAGAAAGTTTTTTCAGCATGGGGGAATATGCTAGATAACTCATCTGGCAACTCCATGCAACTTTCCGTTTCGTCATAGGTCAATTTTTTGTGGAGTTGTAGGTGATTTTCTGCTCGTGGTGGCCGAAGCGAGACCGAAAAAGCACCTGAATCTTTGGAGTTATTTGTAATAACGCTGCCGCCGTCGCATTGCCGGTCAATTGGCTTACACATGTCGACGGCTTTCCCAGCGGCTCGCTCGTTGGATTACTAGTTCGATTGTGCGTTTCTTTTCTTACACCCGTCGACGGCTTTCGCGGCGGCTCGCTCGTCGGATTGCACGTCTCTTTTCTTACACCCGTCTACGGCTTTCCCAGCAGCTCGCTGGTCGGATTACTCGTCGAATTGCTCGTCGGATTGCACATCTCTTTTCTTACACCCGTCGACGGCTTCAGCAGCGCCTCACTCCTCGGATTACTTGTAGGATTGCTCGTCAGATTGCCTGTCGGATTGCACGTCTCTTTTCTTACGTTCGTCGACGGCTATCCTAACTGTTTGCGCACCCCAATGCTCGACGACAGCTTTCACGACGGTTTGCGCACCACAATGCTCGTCGAATGGCCTGTCAGATCGCTCATCGCTTCTGCTCGTTAACGGCTCTTCCAACAGTTTGCACGCTGCAATACTTGTCGACGGCTTTGACGACGGTTTGCGCGCCGGAATTGACGTCGAATAGCACGTAGGATGCCTGATCGCTTCCGCTCGTCGACGGCTATCCCAACTGTTTGCCCGCCGCAATGCTCAACGACAGCTTTCATGACGGTTTGCGCGCCGTAATGCTCGTCGAATGGCACGTCAGATCGCTCATCACATCCGCTCATCAATGGCTCTTCCAATGGTTTGTGCGCTGGAATACTTGTCCACGGCTTTGACGACGGTTTGCGCGCCGGAATTGACGTCGAATAGCACGTCGGATGTCTCATCGCTTCCGCTCGTCGACGGCTATCCCAACCGTTCGCGAGCCGCTATGCTTGTCGACGGTTTTCATTACGGTTTGCGCGCCGCAATTGTCGAATAGCGTGTCAGATCGCGCATCACTTCCGCTCGTTGACGGCTATCCCAATGGTTTGCGCACTGCAATGCTTGTCTACGGCTTTGACGAGGGTTTGCGTGCCGCAATACTTCTCGACGGCTGTAACGGGCGTGGCTCTCTGACTCCAGATAGCGAACCGGGAATAGGAACGAGGGCGTGGGGGTGTGGACGGATACAGACAAGATGGGGGGATCCAGACAGTTAAGGACAATACTTGGGAGATGTGGATGGGAAGACTTGGACGGGCAAGGCAAGGACGTGGAATGGGCGGTTGGGACGGGAACAGTTGCTAATGGTCAAGGCCGATAATGGCTGACGATAACAAGTTGTTGCGTGAAGAAGAAACATGCAAGACAGGCAACAGCGCACTCTTATATACAATGAGCGCGATCCTCCACATCCAGATCCTTCTTCACACCGTGTAACGAGAAACACCAGAACCTTTCCTTGCTGCGCACCTAGAACCTTTCCTCGCTGCACAACCAGATCCTTGCCGCGCAACCAGAACCTTTCCTCGCCGCGCAACCAGAACCTTTCCTCGCCGCGCAACCAGAACCTTTCCTCGCCGCGCATCTAGAACCTTTCCGCGCCGCGCAACCAGAACCTTTCCTCGCCGCACATGTAGAACCTTTGCGCGCCGCGCAACCAGAACCTTTCCTCGCCGCGCATCTAGAACCCCAAAACCCAAAACCTTCTTGCGCCGTGCAATCCAGAACCCGAACCTTCCTTGCGCCGTGCCATCCAGAACGTTCCAGACTCTAGTCGTTCGGGATAGGTGGTGACGGCGGCGGGGTGCCGTTACAACGGCTTTGACAACAGTTTGCGCGACGTAATGCTCGTCGAATGGCGTGTCGTATCACTCATGGGTTTCGCTTGTCGACGCCTTTCACAACGGTTTGCGCGCCGGAATTGTTGAATAGTGCGTCAGATCGCTCATCGCTTTTGCTCATCGACGGCTATCCCAACGGTTTGCGCGCCGCAGTGCTCGTCGAATGGTGCGTCAGATCGCTCGTTGGTTCCGCTCATCGTATCTGATCAGTTTGCGCACCGGAATTGTCGTCGAAAGGCGTATCAGATCACTCATTGGTTCCGCTCGTCGACGGCTATCTTATCGGTTTGCGCGCTGTAATTGTCGTCGAATAGCATGTCGGATGCTTCATCGCTTCCGCTCATCGACAGCTATCCCAATGGTTTGCCTGCCGTAATGCTCGTCCAATAGCACGTCGGAACGCTCATCGGTTCCGCTCGGCGACGGCTATCCCAATGGTTTGCCCGCCGCAATGCTTGTCTACAGCTTTGATGACGGATTGCGCGCCACAATACTTCTCGACGGCTTTGACAATGCTTTGCGTGACACAATGCTCGTCGAATGGCGCATCGGATCGCTCATCGGTTTCGCTCGTCGACGGCTATCCCAATGCTTTACCTGCCGCAATGCTGGTCGAATGGGGAGTCGGTTCGCTCGTCGCTTCCGCTCGTCATATCTCATCGGTTTCCGCACCGGAATTGTTGTTGAATAGCATATCGGATCACTCATCGGTTCCGCTCGTCAACGGGTATCCCATCGGTTTGCGCATCGCAATTGTTGTTGAATTGCTCGTCGTATTCCACATTTCTTGTGCTTCTAGACAGCTTTCCCACCGGCTAGCTGATTCGATTGGACGTCGGTATGAATTAATTCCTGGTAGGGTGATAATATTTGATGCCAAATACGAGTGATAAATGATGATCCGACAAAATAGAGTGATATTTTATGAGGCCCAGCCGAGTCATAATATATGATTAAAAAATCGGTGATTTTTCATGTTGCTAAAAACGAGTGATACTTCATATTCCCAAAAAGGAGTGATATTTCATGTTGCCCCCATTGTGTGATTTTTGTAGTCTAAGTGTAAGTTTTTTTTTCAGTTTATTCATTACTTGTATGTGACCTATGGAGATTATGACCAGGGCTGCCAATCGTCCGTCCAGTCCGTCCTGGTGGTCACCCGGGACGGGCCCCCCCTTATCAGGCAGAGAAGGACTACAGTTTTCTTGGCGTGTGAGATGAGGATGGATACCCTACAGGGCCCAGAATGGACGTCGACTCAGTGTCTCAGTGGTGGAGTGAGTGGCACAGTGGTTTTCCATTCCCATACGCCTTGGTCACCTCACTTCAACCTCATCGTTCTTCACCAGTCTTGGTCCAAATAGGGTGTAAATAGGGCCAATAGAGCAGTGAGATATAGCTGGCTACTGTGAAAGTGACAAATGTACTCTCACTAACATCTCACGCTACAAAGCTCTCAATATACAGAGGGTATCCAAGGTTTCTCTAGTACATATAATCATATAGGTATAGGAAATCCTCTACAAAAACGGAAGCTACAAACCAACAAGGAGAAAACACTGTAGGAACGCCCAAAACACCCAAAACTCCCACTCTGATTATCCCTTGCCTGTACACTCTGACATACCTTTGCAGCCCTGCCTCATTCCACTCTGTATTGTACTCATTTCTGGTTTCAACTCATATCCGCCCTGGCAACAATAGATTAGCACAGGCTGCACAGTACACTAATGTTATCAGGTACATATAGGTACCTGTAGGGTATCCGGGTTTTTCACTCTCTGGACTGGACGCTCTAGTCTTATGATAACCTTGCCCGAGACAGGACTGGCCTGTAATAGGCCCTTGTTGGACTGGCGTCCGGCCGGATGATTGACAGCCCTAATAATGGCAAGATTATGGACTCTCCATTTTCTGTCTGCTGTTGGTGTAGTGGCAACCTGTAGCAAGTACACCTTTGCGCCCCATCCAGTCTGTAACAGGTGCCTGGGCAAGACTTGTCATGAACCTGCCATGACAGACTCAGGGGGTACCTGTTGGAGCCGCGATCACAGTAGGTAGCCTATCGGTTGTTCTCATATCGGCTGCCCCAGCTGCGGAAATCCTACAGGCTTAGGCGCCATACCTTCACCGAGGTCTCACGCTGGCCGGCTGCCAAGGGCTGCATTCATAATCCATACGTGTCCCTCCTCTGTTGTCGTTACTGCTTGCCCATTCTTTCCCCTTTCTCTGTAGCAGTTATATTGTTCTTATGAGTCTGACGAGTGCGATGTTGTGTTTCACTTTGTCAGTAGGCAGCAGACTGAAAGAATAGTGTCCGGCTTGCGTGCAACCAGTGATGATTCATAGCAAGGAGGAAACGGGTATAAAAGGAGTGTCACGATAGCTAGTCTAAAGATTCTTCTTCACCCAATCTATTATCCTCACTCGACACCCCAACTCACCACGGACTGGCACAACACCACTTCCTCACGGCCAGCAGAGTTCACCTATGGTGGCCTCATGACCAAAATTCTTCCTTCTCTATTGCCTCTGTGCTCTAGAACATCTACTTTTTCTCTGTATTGGGCTGGAATATTAGAATATCCACATTCTTCTCCATTCTCGTACTGCTTCGATGTGAACGGACACTCCTCTTAACACCTGTGGGCATGGCTTTAACCCTGAAATGTCTGCAAGCCCACACCAATACATACCTCGGCTACAATACGACCCCGGTTCTGTCTGCCAGCCACTGATTACCACCTTCTTGCCAGTCCTGCCTCAGTGTACTTACCACTGGAACTACTACACCTTGTAGCAGTTGCGGCCTTCGGATTGCACCCCACACCACACCCTCCTGGTGGTCACGCACTCCAGCGTCTGCTACTACTGGCACCACACTTCCCAGTGGTTACGGGCTTTGTTTTGCACTGTGAACACACCTTTCCAGTAGTCACGCACCTAAGCATGCTCTCCTACCGGTACCAGTACACCTACTGACGGTGGCAGGCTTCAGCTGCACTTTCACCACAACTTCCCACTCGTAGTGTGTCTCGGCATGGTTGCCCACAAGACTACTACACCTTGTGGCAGCAGCAGGCCCCGGCTTGCACTCCTGCCTCACCACCCCATTCGGTGGTCATGGGCTTCGGCTTGCATCCAACACCACACCTGCTGGCAGTCATGACCTTCGGCTTACGTCCAACACCACACCACCCAGCAGTCGTGGACTTCAGCTTTCACCCCACACCACCTCTCCTGGTAGTTATGGACTTCAGTTTGCCTACAACACCACACCACCCAGCAGTTATGGAATTCAGCTAGTGCCAGATACCACACCTTCCAGTGGTTGTGGGCTTCGGCTTGCGTCCAACATCACACCACCCGCTGGTCACGGGCTTCGGCTTGCACTCCACACCAGACCAGCCGGAATTCACCCACTTTGGTTTGCATCCAACACGAAACTATGCAGCAGTCGCAGGCTTCAGTATGTGTCCAACACTACAGCTCGCAGCGGTCGCAAACTTGAGTTTGTGTCCTAAACCACACCTCCCGCCAGTCATAGTCTTAAGCTTGCACCCCACAGCACACCTTCCAGTGGTCGCAGGCTTCAGCTTTCATCCAACACCACATCTACTGGCGGTTGTGGACTTCCAACACCACACCACCCTCGGGTTATGGGCTTCGGTTTGCACCCCATACCACACCTCACAGTGGTTGCGGTCTTTGGCTTGTATCCAACCTCACACCACCTAGTGGTCACGGGCTACGGGTTGTGTCCAACACCACACCATGTGGCGGTTGCCTGCATCGGCTTGCACGTTACACCATACCTTCCCGTTGCTCAGGCGCTTCTGCATATATTCCTACTGGCATCAGACCTCCTGGCGGTCGTGGGCTTAAGCTTGCACTGTCAACAGACCTTCCCGGTAGTCGTGTGCCTCAGCATGGTCTCCCACCAGCAGCACTACACTTTCCACTGGTGACAGGCCGATGCATGTGCCCCCACCTCAACACACCTCCTGGCAGTGGTGGGCTTCAGCTTGCGCCCAACACCACACCACCCAGTAGTTGTGGGCTTCTGGTTGCGTCCAACACCACTCCTCCCGGCAGTCGCAGGCTTCAGCTTGGGCTGTCACTACCCCTTCCCAGTGGTTGTACACCTTGGTGAGGGGTAGCAAGAAGCATGTCCATTCTAGAGAGGTGGGCGCTGGACTCTTATAGGAAGTGTCCGTGTGCTGCCTGTGACTGTCTACTGTGACTGTCCTATGTAGCCCTATGTCACACTCCTGTAGCGATGTCTGTGTCTCCCAAACTCTAGACACCCCGCTGGGCGTAGCGTTCGCAGCACACACAGCGACCGGAATCCGCCTCCTACAACCACTCCCCTCCCAATAAAACCAGCCCCATGTCCATCAAACTCTACCCCCATGTAAAGGAAAAAAAAATAGAAACAACCAAACAAAGAAACGTATAACAAGAAACACAAGACCAGAAGACAGAAGAAAATAATGCCCATCTGCACCCCCACAAGAAAAACATACCCCACACTCGTCCCATACCAACCCACACCCCTTCTTCCACCAACTCGTCCCTCACCCTTCTTCCAGCCACTGGTAGATGCGTAGGCCATTCGCAGAGTAGTATTCACAGAGCAGCTCGTTGCTGCTACCTCTCAGATTTGCCAGAGGTTCCCATGTTGTGTCGTTGTAACCTACCCACTTGACTAAGTACTCGAGGTCTCGGACGGTGGTGCCTTGGTGTTCCCTGATGGTTTCCACCTCGTATTCAATGGTTGCCTTAGAACATAATGGTGGCAGTGGCGGCTGTTCGCGACCTCCGTCGACTCTGGAAGGCCTGAGCCGGACAACATTGAAGACTGGGTGCAAGCGCCAGTGAGCTGGGATATCCAATACAAATGCGTTCTCATCTGCCTTTTTCAGCAACTTGAATGGTCCTGCATATGGATGCTAGAATTTCGGCAAGTTGTTGCTGTCATTTGCCCTTCCTGTCACGTTGGCGTATCCGTGTCACGAATCTGGCGCGACAGGCTATAAGTGCTGCCGGAGCTGCCATCACTCTCGCCACCTGGTGGCTTATCCTTGTCCCCGACGCCGCAGCCACGATTATCCTACGCGCCTAGAAGCATCACCCCAGGCCCCGCGATATCGCTCTGGAAGCGATATCCCTCGAAGCTGTAACCTGACCAGCGGCCGGTCTAGGTCCGATCTCCTTGTCTCCACCGCCGCAGCCGCGGTCGTCCTCCACGCTTAGGCGCCTCGACCGATCTCCGCCATATCGTACCTGTAGCGATATCCCTCCAAACCTACAGACCGCCGGCCGGTCTGGGTCCCGTCTCCATTGTCTCTGTTATAGTGCTTACGTGTCCTTTCTCCTGTCATCATTACGTATGTCGTTTCCCGTTGATTGAGCTGGCGGGTCCTTTCCTCCGTCTTCTTGCATTTGCTGTCTCCCGTTGATTATGCTTGCGCGTCCTTTCTCTGTTTCCTTGCGTGCGTGTCTGCCTTGCTTACTTGTGCCCCTTTCTCCTGACGTTCCGGTTAGAGTGTATGACTCAACCCACAAGTGCTATCATGTGTTTCCTTGCTTTATCTGTTTCTCTTATATCATGCTTGTGTGTCCGCCTCGCTTTACACTGTGTTGTGTTTATTGCTTTCCTTGGTTGTTTCTTACTGTTGCGTGTCTGCCTTGCTTTACCTGTTGCGGGAGAACAAAGGGGCCAAGTAGGATCATGTGTTTCTTTGGGCGCGGCGAAGGAGTCATGATGGGAAAACTCTGTGTCAGTCTTGCCGGCGAGGCTGTGATTCCACAGTGGGGGAAAAGGTATAAAGGAAGGGCGCAGTAGCTAGTCTGGAGATTCTTTCTCCACGCAATCTATTATCTATCTCTACAGACCTAACTCTCTACCCGTAACAGGCGCTGCGACCACCAACCCCCAACGATCACGAATGACTGTGCTACAGTAAAGACCACGGGGTGGCAGTAGACGAAGACCGCGTAAGACCTAGCACGGCAGCACGAAAGACTGGGAGCATGACGCCTCACCAGCACCACAGGCTACGCCGAGCCCGAGAGCCAAAGACACGAAAGACCTACCAAGTAGGCACCGCGAGAACAACGATACCACGCAAGGCGTGTGAGAAGACGACAAGACCACGCAGGGCGTGTGAGTACAGACGCGACAAAGAGCACGCCGGGCATGACGGATACCGCGAGAACAACAAGCCCACGCAAGGCGTGTGAGAAGATGACAAGACCACGCAGAGCGTGTGATTACGGACGCGACGAAGAGCACGCCGGGCGTGACGGATACCGCGAGAACAACGAGCCCACGCAAGGCGAGTGAGAAGACAACAAGACCACGCAGAGCGTGTGAGTACGGAGGCAACAAAGAGCACACCGGGTCTGACAGATACTGCGAGAACAACGAGCCCACGCAAGGCGTGTGAGAAGACGACAAGACCACGCAGAGCGTGTGAGTACGAGCGCAACGAGGAGTACGCCGGGCGTGACGGATACCACGAGGACAACGAGCCCATGCAAGGCGTATGAGAAGACAACAAGACCATGCAGAGCGTGTGAGTACGAGCGTAACGAGGAGCACGCCGG
>Ga0307516_10005002_pt1 | contig 16083 bp, 17 predicted proteins | sample 19_EM_MG_FD_203310 | JGI IMG/M metagenome (GOLD analysis project Ga0307516, IMG submission 203310) | Populus trichocarpa ectomycorrhiza microbial communities from riparian zone in the Pacific Northwest, United States - 19_EM | ecosystem: Host-associated > Plants > Roots > Unclassified | place...
TCTGTTTCTGCTCTGCTCGACAGCAGCAGGGGGCATCGCCGGCGGATCCAGGGCAGGTGAGCTGCCAGACATTGTAAGAGTCGCAATGGGGAGAAAAAAGTGGAGAACTCGGTGGTGCGGAGAGGAACCGAAGCCTGACGAGTGGCGGACAGGAAAGGATGAGGACAAGGACCGGGCGGACACGAGACGCGCGAACGTCAGGTGCAGGTAAATCGTCGGATGTGAGCCGGGAACCGTAGCCTGAGGAACACCGGACTGGAAGCGAACGCAAGTCGTGGGCAGGCCGAACAGGTCGGGTGAATGCCGTGCGCAGGTGAGTCGCCGGTGGTGAGCCGGGAACCGTAACCTGACGAGCGCCGGACAGGACAGGACAAGGACAAGGACTGAGCGGAAACGAGACGTGCAAACGCAGGAGACAGGACGGGTGAATGTCGGGTGCAGGATGAAAAACGCTGACGGATTCTCGGGTGTGGTCGTCTCGATGATGAACGGAAGGAGTGAAAGTCCTGAACGAAAGAAAGCAAACAGGCCGGCTCACTGCTCGCCAAGCCACTCTCAGTTGTTCACGTGCCTGATGACGAATCATCGTCAGTAGCCTTCACAGCGCGAAGCGCAATGGGGTCCCAATTCCGGCTCGTTATGTATCATACAGCGAGCGGCTATCTATAATCCTCAAGCAGCCTCCCAGTCAAACTCTGACTCCACCGCCGGTTCGGACATCTACATCCCACCACACTCCCGATCGCCACCGAAAGCCAACACCTCGCCGAACCAGGGGCAAGCCAGGCGGTACTAGACTTCCTCTCCTCAACGGATGTCGGGAAGACAGTGCCGGCGGTGGAGGTGGAGGTTGCGGGAAGTGAGGTGTCGGAGGGGGAGCTCCGGGAGAGGGGGGAGCAGGAAGAGGAGAGGAGGGCGGAGGGGCGCGGCGCCGAGGACGAGGGGGGGGAGGAACACCGGCTGTTCCTACCCACCCCGTCTTTCATGGCGACGGCGGAATCGGAGTAGGGGGGCTGCCCCCTCGTTCGGCTTTCCTTTTGTTTTTCTTCTTGCTTCTGTAATTCCCTTGGTGCGCTTCCACTTTCTCTGGGACAGGCCGGGGCGGAGGGCAAAGGGACGCTTGCACTGTGCCGCCTCGCGCGGTTTGCGGCGGGGAAACGGACTGTACATATGGGCTCGCGCCCCTCGTCATGATCTAACTAGGTCGTATACGAGTAATGAATAAACAAAAAAAAAAAAAAACCGAAAGCCAACACCAACAAAAAAAAAACGGTCACGTGATCAGCGTTTCAGCGCACTACATAGTAGCCTCCCGCCCAGTCATTCATCTCCTAAGTCCACGCAACTGCTGTTGGTGTAACCACAACACAACCGCCATTTTGCAACGCCCGCTCTTGCATATCGCTGATCGACACTTACGGGTTGCAGAACCTGTCAGAATAAGGTGGCGTCCGGAGATGAGGAGGCGTCCGGACATGACTGAGTCCCCGAGTACCGGCTCGGGGGGCAGTCTTCCGTCCTTTGTCCTAACTGCCTTCCTGTATATAGAGAGATCTTGCGCCCGCATAATGCTGTAATACAATCTTCACGCTTATCGATCCATATATTCCAACAGAACCGTACTTTTACGCATCGCCGGCCGACTGCTCGTCCCCACTACTCGTCGGCCCTCATTCTCCTCGCTGGCTTACAGTTCGAACGTATCGCTAACCTACCACGCGTACGTGCTACTCGGCTCCCCTCATTTGCGATGGCCAACGCTCGTCCGCGTTGGCTAAATGCCCAATTACGCGTTGCTGGACTATTGTTCATACACGTTGCGCGGCTGCCCTCATACTGCAGGCTCGCCTCCTTGCCGTACTCGCTGCGCGTCTGCCCTCATCCTCCTTGATAGCCTGCTACTCGACCGCACTGCTAACCTACGTTCGTACGACATCAGCAAATTTGAGAATTCACCCAGTACTCCTGTAGCTCCCATAGCTCCCATAAGCATCGCTAGCTCCTGTAAGAAGAGAATTTACCCAGTACTCCCGTAAGGATTTGGGAAAAAAAAAGTGCTTTATTTTTAGCTGAAACATGGAGAAAAGTTATTTAAAATTTGTGTCTCAGATGTAAAAAAAGCAATATATTTCAACTTTTCAGTTTTTTGCTGATGGCCATGGAGGAACGGCCAAGTTGGTTCAAACCTCAAGATCGCCGGCACTACCCGTCAAGTATTCGCAGCAAGAACTCAGCACGGCAAGCGATGGGGATACGGTGGTTACGACAATCGGAAGCCTTACGAAAGACTTAGTAATTTGCGGCAACGGTGCTTCTACTGCCACGAGAAGGGCACAAGAAAGCCAGCTATCAGTTGAAGCAAGACGCAGAACGACTCAGACAAGAAACATGGTCTCAGAAAGCCTCTGCACAAACTGCCCAGGTGAACTTCGGGGACTGCCCGAGTGAGGTTGTGGTTCACGGCTTATAGCCGACTACTGGTACGTTTTCTCTGAACCCCAATAGTTACTCGGAATTGTGGAGCGCACTCGGTGATACCGGAGCAGTTGCACGCGCTCGAGTGAGGCTGTGGTGCGCACTCGCTGATGCCGGAGTAGTCGCACGCGCCTAACGGTTACTTGGAGTTATGGTGCGCACTCGGCGATAGCGGAACAGTCGCCTGCGCTTGAGGATGAGGCAGTGGTGCGCACTCGGCGATGCCGGAGCAGTCGCACGTGCCTACTGTTGTCGCCGTCGTACGCGCTCGGTGATGCCAGAGTTGCTGTGCGCGCCCCTTGCTATCGATTGACAGATTATCCAACGGATCGGCCTGGGAATCGGCCTGGTATCCAGGGGAAGCACATCGTGGGTGGCTGAACAGGTTTCTTTCCCTCTCCTTTCTTTCTTTGGTGAATGCACTCTTTCTCCTATGTCCGTGGTTTTCCCATGAGGTTTTTTACACGGTTATGAGTTTTAAGGCATCCGAGGCTACTGGGTTTCACTGTTTTTGTTTCTTTTTTCTGCTTACAGCCACCACCACTAGAGGTGCCAAAAAATCGTGGAAACCTGAGAGAAGGAGCGGAGAGAGTAGGAGAACAAGGTTATGAAAAAATTCTTTCGATTGCAGCAGCGATGGTTGCGTAGTGAGGGAAATCTTGTAGATATTTTGAGCTTTACGGTCGGCTATCAGCTAGGCGTGTACTGGTACTGGGAGCTTTTGACCACCACCAGAACTACCTGAAAAACGTGCGCACATCAGAGAGCAGCGGAACGAATAGGAGAACAAGGTTATCGAGAGATTCTGTAGATTGCAGTAGCGATGGTGGAGCAGCGAGCGAAATCTGTTGGGTCTTAATCTCGTGGGTATTTCATGCATTGCGGCTGGCTATCAGCTAGGCGTGTACTGGGAGCTTACGGCCACCACCACCAGAACTGCCAAAAAATCGTGGAGACATCAGAGAGCAGCAGAGAGAGGAGGAGAAATAGGTTATCGAAAAATTCTGGCGACCGCAGAAGCGATGGTGGAGCAGTGAGCTCAATCTTGTGGGTATTTCGCGCGTTGCGCCTATCAGCTAGGCCTGTACTGGGAGCATTCCGCCACCACCACCAGAATTGCAAGAAAAATGTGCGCATATCGGAGTGCACTGAAAAGTGAAGTGCAACAAGATTTTCACAAAATTCTGTGGTTTGCAGTAGCTATGGTATCGTTGTGTGCTCTGTCTACTCGGTGCGTGCTGTCGATTCTCTGCATCGCCACCGCTCTCTGTGCATCGTCCGCTCTCTGCGCACTGTCAGCTCTCTGCGCACCATCCAGTCTTTGTACACTGTCCACTCACCCACAGCGCCGTCCTCTCATCCCGCTGCCTTCCCGCTTGCCCCGCACTGTCCACCCACCCGCGGTGCCATCCGCTCGCCCACGCGCCATCATGTCCGCGTCCGCTACTTGGACCCTGGCTGGCCTAGTCCCGTCACAGGCAGTGGGAAGCCCAGTAAGCATCAATGAGTTGATGTATTTTTTCAATGTTCTCCTTTGATGATCTACCTCGAGGAAGCTTTGGAAATGCATCGAATAGTTCTTTTGGAATATGTTTCTTCGCATATCGAATGGGAGCAGTTGGTGGCCTCTTGGAATCAGACAAAGCACTTGAGAGCTGAGGAATCCCGAATTTTGGGCGCACTTCTTTTGATCCAGCACGCCGGCTATCGCCGGCACCAATAGTCTGATTGATCTGTCCATTCTGGTGTTCCCGCTCGATTTTCTGGCAGTTCTGGTGGTGGTGGCCGCAAAGCACGAAGTACCCACCAAATTCACCATCGCTACTGCAATCGACAGAATTTTTTGATCGCCTTGTTCTCCTACTTTTTCCGCTGCTCTCTGATGTGCGCATGATTTTCTGGTAGTTCTGGTGGTGGTGGCCGTAAGCTTCCAGTACCAGTACACGCCTAGCTGATAGCCGACCGTAAAGCTCAAAATATCTACAAGATTTCCCTCACTACGCAACCATCGCTGCTGCAATCGAAAGAATTTTTTCATAACCTTGTTCTTCTACTCTTTCCACTGCTCTCTGCTGCACCCACGATATTCTGGCAGTTCTGGTGTTGGTGGTCGTATGCTCCCAGTACTGGCCTTGCTGATAGCTGCAAAGCCCGAAATACCCACTCGATTGAGGTCACTGCTCCACCATCGCTATTGCAATCGACAGAATTTTTTGATCACCTTAATCTCCTACCCTTTCCGCTGCTCTCTGATGTGCACATGTCTTTCTGGCAGTTCTGGTGGTGGTGGCCGGAAGCTCCCAGTACACGCCTAGCAGATAGCCGGCCGGAAGGAACGAAATACCCACCAGATTTTCCATACTGCTCCACCATCGCTACTGCATTCGACAGAATTTTTTTGATTACCTTGTTCTCGTACTCTTTTCGCTGCTCCCTGATGTGTCCATAATTTTCTGGCAGTTCTGGTGGTGGTGGCCGAAAGCTCCCAGTACAGGCCTAGCTGATAGCCGGTCGCAAAGGCCGAAATACCCACCAGATTTTCCATACTGCTCCACCATCGCTACTGCAATCGACAGAATTTTTTGATAACCTTGTTCTCTTACCCCTTCTGCTGCTCACTGATGTGCGCACAATTTTCTGGCAGTTCTGGTGGTGGTGGCCGAAAGCTCCCAGTATAGGCCCAGCTGATAACCGTAAAGTACGAAATTCCCACCAGATTTCCCATACTCCTCCACTATCGCCACTGCTATTGGCAGAATTTTTTGTTCACCTTGTTCTCCTACTCGTTCCGCTGATCTCCGAGGTGCGCACATTTGTCTGGAGTTCCTGTGGTGGTGGCCAAGTGATCCCAGTACGGCCTAGCTGATAGCTGGCCGCGAAGACCGAAATATCCGCCAGATTTCCGTCACTGGTCCGCCATCGCTACTGCAATAGACAGAATTTTTTGATACCCTTGTTCTCCTATTCTTTCCGCCACTCTCTGATGTGCGCACGTTGTGGTGGCACTTCTTGTGGTGGTGGACGAACGCTCCCAGTACAGGTCTAGCTGATCGGCACGAGGCGCGAAATACCCACCAGATTCATCACCGCTACTGCGATCGACACAATTTCTTGATAACCTTGTTCTCCTACTCTTTCCGCTGCTCTTTGATGTGCGCACGCTTTTCTGACAGTTTTGGTGGTGGCGGCCGAGTGCTCCCAGTACAGGCCTAGCTGATAGCTGGTCCCAAAGCCCGAAGTACCCACCAGATTTCCCTCACTGCTCCACCATCGCTAGTACAATAGACAGAATTTTTTGATAACCTTGTTCTCCTCCTCTTTTCGCTGCTCTCTGATGTGCGCACATTTTACTGGAAGTTCTTGTGGTGGTGGCGGAAAGCTCGCAGTACAGGACACTGATGAGATACCCGTGCGGATCGAGGAGATGGTGGCCACCGAGTGGGATGCCGATCATCAGGTTGTCGCGGGTGTCGTTGAAACTGAAGATGCGTGGGAAGAAATCACCCGGCGTGCCCTGAGACTTGGACGCGTGAGCTTCACAGGTGCTGCGGCGTATGTCATTCATGATCTCGCGGCAGAATACAATCAGGCCGCTGAACTGGTTAGACCTTTCGTCAAGAAGATGGATCGGGCTGAGCCTCTCATACAGCAGCTGAATGAGGCCCGTATCCGAGTAGAACAAAATCGTTACATCCTGGATAGCATATCTGCGAAGACGAACCTTGCCACCCGCAATACCGCGAGACGACAGACCAAGCACATCATGCAATAATACGGCCCTGCAATCATCCCCACTTCACCGAGCCACAAGCATAAGAACCGTGATAACTCCGTGCACCTCCGCAAGACTTTGAAGAAAGTCTGCCGTTCTGGAGGCAGATTGGAGGAAGAAAAGTCATCAAGGATACCTTCAGGGACCTCGTCAAGGATACATTCGGGAATCTCTTCAAGAACTACCTCGGCGTCCTATTTGCCGGCATCCACACCACTTACGGCAACCGGTGGCGGATCAACTCCTGGGCGGGCCTCTGATTACCGCAGGACGCCATCGGTACAAAACCTCGACGACATACTCCCTACAGCTTTGACTCACGATCATACTCATTCGGTTCATCGTGGAACACCCTCAAAGCGTTCTGGTCGTCCCGATATACCAGTTCTATAGAGCTCATTTCTCGAAGAGTTTGAAAGCCTCGTCAAGTAGATACTTAGCTTACATGACGCCGGTTATAATCCTCTTAGGGATATCTAAGTACTGCTTGCGATGTTGCTCCCAGTTGAACTCTCTTCTTCGTTTTTGGTTGCTGGGTTCTCTTGCAAAGCCCCCTCATCGCGGCGTGGTGCACATTAAGGTGGGGTTCTGGGGTGGTACGGGCGGTGATTGTTAGGTGATTTCGTAGCCTCGTAGCACGATTTAGAATTGTGTCAATTTTGTCGAGTGCCAGTTTGGCTGTTGGAGAGTCAAATTTTGGTGGGTGGTGCGTTACGGGACAAAGCCCCCATTCCGGTGCGCTTTACTTCCAGATGTTGGAGCGAAGCGAAATTTTAAGCCCGCGAGAAATCGAGCGCACGTGACAACGGCTGGAGCGAGACAACGGGGAACCGAAAAAGTGGGATATTTGCTGCTATTCTCGTACTTCTCTTTTAGTGCTACACACTGGTTCAATATACTCTGATATTGATCTTGACTGTCAATCGATATTTTTCAACAAATGCCATTTGACGTATGAGTTCCAAAGACAAGCTGTTGATGTATGTGCACTGCTAACGCGCTGCCATTTGGCATGAGAGAAAGTTGTCATTGGCTAAGACTAGTGTCAGGATCCTAACTTTCCGCACACCTGGCAACGTAGCGTTTTTTCTCAGCTACAGTTCACGAACAGCATTCCCGGGCAGAGGACGAACGAGCAAATGGCGCTCCTGGTGAGAGAACGGACGAGCAGACGGTGCTCCCGGAGAGAGAACGGGCGAGTGGATATCGCTCCCGAAGAGAAAACGGATGAGCAGACGGCCCTCACGGGGAGAAAACAGATGAGCAGGCGGTACTCCCGAAGAGAGAACGGGTGAGCAGACGGTGCTTACGAACAGTGAATAGAGGAGTGGACGGCGCTCTCGAACAGAGAGCGGGTTAGCAGACGGCCCTCACGAAGAGAAAATGGACGAGCAGACGGCGCTCCCGGAGAGAGAACGGGAGGGCGGAAAGCGCTCATGCAATGACAACGGTGAGAGGATAGCGCTATTGGAGTGAGAGGTGTGAACAGACGGTGCTCCTGGAGGGAGAACAGGTGAGCAGACGGCGCTCCTGCGGGGAGAACGGGTGAGCAGATGGCACTCACTCAGAACGGACGAGCAAACATCAGTTCCGGACTGAGAGCGGATCAGGGGATGGCGCTCCCGGACCGAAGATGGGTGAGCAGGCGGCGCTCACGGTCTGAGAACGGTGAGCGGACGGTAGTGCCGGACAGGGGATGGACAGAAGGAGTGCTGGACAGAACAAGGGTTGTTCGCAAAGAATGCCGGACAGAAGGAGTATCGGACAGAAGGAGTTCCGGATCGGAGGAGTGTCGGACAGCGCATGGGTAAGGCAGAAGGAGTGCCGGACAAGGAAGAATGCCGGACAGGGTAAGGGATGGACAGAAGGAGCGCCGGACAGGACGCAGTGGGACAGGGACGAGGAAACGTGGAACAGACGACTTCTAGACAGCGCGAGTGCCAGACTGGATGAGCAATGGGAAACGGGATGTGGGAGACAGGATGGGAGACAGGATGCCGGTGACAGGATGTGGGATGTAGATAGGATGCCGTGAATAGCACTACTAGTATGATGGGTGACGGAAATCCTTACAAGAAGCCATCGTTCACTTCAGTCAAATGTATTCGTCGATAGATAGGTAGGAATTCCGCTGCTTAATCTTTTCACCGAGACCGGAAGACCACTCTCTTTATATACATGCATATCCAACCCATTACCCATCACCGGCTCCTCTAGATCCTTTGGTGGCAACTTGCCTCCGCTAGGCCTAGATCTCGCCGGTGGCCATTGGCCACCCGCGCCACTCAATGCCTTCCGCGCATCTGCGCGCAGCGGCCTAGATGTCGCCGGTGGCCATTTGCCACCTGCGCCACCCGATACCTTCCGTACGGGCATCTGCCCGCAGCGGTCTAGGCAGGCCTCGGCGGGTCTCGTTGCGCGATCGATATATCTAACAACTTCACTTCATCTTTTCTTTCTTACACCGCAACTTCTCTGTTTTGGCAAGTTTTGTCCTAGCCGTAGGACTGTTTCTTCTTTCCTGTCATTTCTGGACTGCTTCTGTGACCTCTCATTTCTACCATTCCCCGTTTGTCCGCTTGCCACTCTCTTCCACTCTCAGTATACACCGCCGCTGCCCGCTCTCGGTACGCACAGTCTGATTCCTTTCTACCTGCAGCCTAGCTTGCCCGGTCCCGTCACTGCCGACTAGAGAATATATATGTCATGTCGTAGCATATTTCCCAATATCCTGACCGGGTGTTATGCAGCGTGCGATTTATTTCATCCGCGACGTGTAAGTGGCTTGAGACCACTTTTAGTCAGACTGCTGTACGACTACACATATGCATCGCGGTGATGATGATGATGTCTCGTTAATCGTGTGCGACCCTATTGCATCATGACGATAGTGTATACAGTCTTTTCCTGTTCACCGTCCGCCGCGGCCTCTCGCAGCCCGCCGGCGGCCCGCAGTAACTCCCCCTGCCCCGGCCGCGCCCGTCTCAAGAAAGAGAAAGCAAGAACGACAGTAAATAAGAGAAAAAGAAAAAGCCCCGCTAACCTTCCGCCTCCTCTTCCGTCTCCGCCGATTCCGGTGGCAGCCTCAGCGGCCCCACCAGCGCCACCACCTCCGTCGTTCGTAGAAAATCTAGAATCGCGCCGGTGCATCGCTCATCCGCGAACAGGTCCCGTATCCTGAACCGGTCCTTCCCTCTTTTGGTCTTCTTTCGTACCTCTGCCCACAGGATCTTCTGCTCCATCTTTCATCTGTCGCAGTTGTTAAACAGGAGTTCTCTCGTCTGCGTCTTGTATCGACCCCACCCGCACTCTGCCGAGTCCGTGTCCTTCGTCCACTTTAGGTATTGGCCAGTGCGGCATTGTCCTGTTCTGAGCTGATGGTACCGTGCTGCCAGCCTCTTCGGCGCTCGCGCCACCAAGATGTTCGGGTGCATCGTGTTCGGCATTCGGTACTTCTTCCCCCGGATCCTCTTCTTGGACCAGGCCCACGCCTCCTCTTACTTCTTTTCCGAAATCTCACGTTTGAGGTTGGCCAGCGATCTTGGAAGTGGCATGGGTCGTTTCACATATCTGTCCTGGTAGCCCATCCATTCCACCCCCCGCCAGTGTTCGACATAGACCGGACCGGTCGGCCGACTTGCTCTGGTCGGTCTGCCAAGACACCGACCAGACCTCGCACTTCACGGTCGGGATAGAAAATAGACTGTCCCGACGACGGGTGTAGCAAGTCGGACCGACTATGACTATGTCGGCCGACGTCGGGATATGTCTGTCTTGGCACTCATAAAATAATATGCAATTTGATCGACTTCAATATACGCTAAAATACCACAAAAGTTGGAACCGAACAGACATCTCACCGTGACATACACCTTCTTCGCTCACTCCAATACTCTGACCTACTCGCTTGACTGCTTTTCCAAATGTCGAACACTGCCCCCCGCCCATCATATGCATCGCGGTGTAAAGATATGCAATGCGAGGTATCCTATGCAATGAGTGATATTTATGCAATATCTGTTATATGTATTAGGAGAGAAACGGTATAACTTATGCATTTTGTATACGGCTCGTCTACCGCAGGCAGTGTTCTACATAGACCAGACACGTCGGCAGACAGGTCTAGGTCGGTCTGCCAAGATCCCGACCCGACCAACAGTTGGTCGGTTTATATAAAATTAAGCCGATTCAGACTAAGGGTTGGTCGGTCTATATAAAATTAAGCCGATTCAGATTAAAGGTTGGTCGGCCTAAATAAAATAAGCCGATTCAGACTAAGGGTTGGTCGGTCGGGATAAAAGTAGACCGATCCCGACCTCACCTTTCCAGTTCTGCGGACGTCGGCAGACGCCGCGATAACACTGTAAAACGTCAACTTTTTTTCTTACTTTTTTTTCTTAGCTTCCGGCGGGGTCTAGCTGAAGCGTGACAAGCAGCTACCAGCCAAACTCGACATGCTGCACTGCTTTCAAGTTTCAGCAGGAGGCACAGATCCACCCTGTACGAGACGTAGTTGGTTGGTGGTATGATAGGTTGCATGATCCGCAATGGGAGGATCTTGCACGGATGGCTTTGACATATCTCACTCTCCCTGCAATGAGTGCTGAGCCAGAACGTGTGTTCAGCGGTGCAGAGATCACTCGCTCAGATAGCAGTTGCCGTATGGGGGACGACGTACTTGAGGCTGTCGAGTGTTTGAAAAGCTGACAGAGGGATGGGATGATCGCGGCTACGAAGGAGGATGTTAAACCGATTGAACAGATGTCGGCTGCCCTTTGTGACTGGTGAGGAGGATTTGGTATAGTGTAGCTATAGCACATGCCAAGGAATTAATGAATCATGAGTTACTTCAAATTGCTGGTACAGGTACCCGTACAGCCGGCCGTAGCACCATCGTATAGGCTTAAAGAATTTCTTACAAAATCAGCCTTTTTAACCAGACCTAAACCGACCTCTACCGACAGACCCGACCCAGTGTTGGTCGGTCGGGATATATCCCGACCAGTCCCGACCTTGCCCAAAATTATTCCGGACTGGTCTATTTAGAACACTGACCACAGGGGATGTTCAGTTCGCCCATGCTGAGCTGGGCTCCGCACCAACAAAATTTCTGCGTGCTCTGTTGTTACCCAGCGCCGGGAGCAGCACACCTGATGTTCTGCATCCCACGGCCTTTTCCCTCCCACTCTCCCTCCTCCTCTTCCATCGCTCCCACCACGCTGCTCTCGAGCTCCGTGAGCTCGATCCCGGTATCGTCCCCCATCTCCACCTCCTAAAGGGCTTCCTGGTTCCCTACCAGCTCCCCTAGGAGAGCGTTCTCGTCCTCGCCGTCGATTGCAGTCACCAACAGGGCTGCATTCGGCGGATTGCCTGACATCGTGATGTCAATGAGGCCGAAGTGTTGCAAAATTTTGGTGTTCTCGGTGGGAAGTCGTGGGAATTTTAGGCGTTGAGTTTCGTCCGTGATCGAGAGACATGGAGCCTATCTCCGCCCAGGCCTGTCCCAAGAACATAAGATCAAGGAAGAGAAGAATGCAGACAAAAGAAGGAAGAAACGAAACCGTAACCCTCCGCCTACTCCTCGTCCGAGGCCGCCATGATAGAGGGAGACCGGAGGGACAGCGGTACCCAGCCTCTCCGCCCCGCTCGCTGCTCCTCCAGCCACTCCCACGCCTCCAACGAAGATAACGCGTACACAGCATCCTCCTCCTCGGCCGGTACCCGCCTTACCACATCCGTAGAGGAGAGGAAGTCTGGTACCGCCCGGCTGCACCTCTCGTCTGCCAGCAGGTCCCGGATCTTCCACCGGTCCGTCCACTTCCCGGTTTCCCTCTTCACCTCCGCCGACAGTGTCTTCTGCTATGCCTTCCACTCGGGACACACCTTGAAAAGGTGCTCCGGGCCTGCGTCGGGAAACGGCACCACCAGCACTGCGGGGTGGCCCGGTTCTTCGTCCAGTTGAGATACTGTCTCGTTAGACGGTGCCCTGTCTTGGTCTGGTAGAACCGCGAGGCGATCCTCTGGGTGCTACCGGCCACTGCGCCATCGGTCGTCTGGCACTTTGGCATGCGGTACTTCGTTTGGTGGTCCGGTCTCCCGCCCACTTCTTCGCGGAGATCTCACGCTTCATGTTGCCAAGAGACCTGGGGAGAGGCATTACGCGCGCCAACCCGACTTGTTTGATATTACCGCGAGTCCGACATTGCCTGGACGTCCTAGTCTCACATGTGGTGTAACGGCGCAAGTATCGGCGTTTGGAGCGATTGGGCTTGGTTGCTTGATCCCGGCATTTGGGAGGTTCGCCGACTGAGACGGCGCATCGCTCTGGGACACATTGGCATTAGAGGTTTCGACGGTATTGGGTTCTGTTGCATGAAAGAAGTGAGCACGAGTACGTATGTGACTTGCGTGAGTATGAGTATGGGTACGTATGTATGTAAGGAGGCCTTTCTTTTTCGTGTTGTCTCTTCTTCTTCTTCTTTCTCTCTCATGCAACCACTTGTACCCTATCATATCAATAAAACCTCCTCGCCGTTTCTTCCATTTCTTCCGATTCTTCCGTTTCGGCGGCGCTCTTCCCAGGTCGCTCACTCCGGCCAGGCGCCCGTCAAGTCGACGTCGCCCGTTCCTCCGCGCTACTGCCGCTCCTCGAGCCCATTAAAGTACTTTGGACATTTTCCGCTCCCGCTGCAGCCGTCACACAATGGACGCGAGTAAGTAGGGCGATCTAGTGGATAGCGTCAAAATGCAGGGCATTCAAAAGGTCTACGGTAGAACGTATAATACAATCAATACGCCGAGCCGGAGGCACAGATCTCCCCCCCCTCCTCCCCCGCGGCCCCTAATATGCCACCCGATTCCGAGGCACAACCACCCTCTTCTTCAATGTCTTCACCTCCCGTCTTGCAACCTCCAGCGCATCATCAAAAGCGTTGATGACGTTGTCGTACAACCTATCCCTGACATCCTCTCTCTCTAACTCCTTCCTCTCACCAACTGGAAACAGCGCCCTCCTCAAATCCCTGGCCGCATTGCTCACCGCTTGCCCAAGATTCTGATCGAACCAACAAGCTAACCCAACCTCGAAGATCTTGTCTCTACCAACCTGCGCCTCTTTTATGAGTCCGATCTCTTCGGGATCGCGGTTCCCGCTCCAACGCCCAAGCGCAGGACAGTTGGCACGGTCGCTGATGATGAGCCACAAAAAGACCCACATGAAACTCTGCAAATCATCGTAGTAGATATGCTGGAAGCTCGGGTAATTCTGGAGAGCATCAATGCTCATGAACTCGAGTGTCCCAGTGCACTCAGGGACAGAGCTGTGGCGACCAATAGCATCCGCCTCAATGGCGTGGTCGAGGTCAATAAGGAAGCCGTGAAAGCCGTCAATGCAAGGAGAGGATGCAATGGTGATCATAATATTGTTGACGCTGATGTCGCGGTGGAGGATGTGGCCATCGATTAGCAGGGAACGGTGGCCTCGGACAGCATCACGCATGGCAAGGAGAAGCTCAACAGGGTCTGCGAACTCGTCGATGGGCTTTCCGCGGCCCATCAGCACCCGCGTGCTGATACGGTCCGGGACTGGGATTTCAGTCGCTCCCACAACCGCCTCAGAACCCACCGTGTCCACCGGTTCGTACTGTCCGGTCATTTGCTGCTCCTCTGTCCTGTTTCTCCAGGACGGCAGGGGCCGAGGACAAGAATCGGATAGTTTGGCTTTCTTGTGGGGATAGCCAGGCAGTACGTTGGGCGCGTCGTCGTCCAGCTGACGCTTAATAGATGTCGTGGCCAACTGGATCCGAATATTCTCACCAGCACAGATGGTCTTTCTCACTGCAGTGTGGGTTTGGGTGCCGTTATTTTGGAGCGAGTGCGACGATGGTCCTTCATTGATCTTCCACCGGTGATCAAAAGCAACTGTTGATTCGATGTACTGATCACCAAGGATCTCGCGGATGCTCAAACCCTGGTCATGGGCGATATACTCGGCGACTTGCTTGACCTTGTGTTGGTGACAAGACTGGAGCATGATACCCTCATGCTCGCGACCGGGATTGCGCCAGGAAGCCTTCAAAACCCATGGAAGCTCTGCAGTCTCACTGTCTGTTGGTCGTGCAGTCCAGCAGGTTGTCCCACGAGTCACTATGGCGTGCGTGGTGAAGAATGGCTCACCCCGGATGATTTCGCGGTCTCCGATTGTGATGGTATTGTGGGCGGCGGTGGTGGCACTTGTGGTTGAGGTGGCGGCGTTGGCGGGGTCGGGGTCGTCAGCGAATCCCATGTCCGTAAAGCTCATGCCTAGATAGCCATTGTAGACCCGAGAAAAAACACTCAGCCCTTTGGTGGTGCTGAGGTCGACCAAGCTGGAAGCGAATGCCCCGGAGCGGGCGTACACCCAACAGCGCAGGGTGGAGTTGATGACTGTGAAGCCGTGAACGAACTGACGATCTGGCTGGCGATGAAAGACGTGTCGCGCATATCCCCCCAATTGCAAGACCACCGTCTTATTGAGGTCTGTAAGACCCTTAACGCACTTCAACTCGGCGATAACAGGAACATACTTCCAATCATACTCCTTCCTCCCGTCGCCCTTCGTCTCGTTCTCCCTTCCCTCACCCTTCTTCTCCTTCTCCTTTCCCTTCCCCTTTTCCGCGTCCTCCTTTCCCATCTTCTTGCTTCCAGCTGACTGGTTGGTATTCATGGCATCCTGACCAACCACATTCGCGTTAACGTTGGATCCTTCAGGTGGTGCGTAGAGAAAGAGGTCGAGTTTTCTCTTAATGGTGGGATGGCTGAGGGGCTAGTTTGCCGCTGTCTCCAAAAACAGCCTGCAGCTACCTGGCTTCATAACCTTACGGCACTCCTTGTCGTACTCCTCAAACCACTCAATGACTTTATTCTGCTGTGGATTGACGGGAAAGCATTTCGGGGCCGGCAGTTCATCGATTTCTGGGAAGAAGTGATCGAAAAAGCTCATATTTCCCAACTTGGAGAACCATATATGGCGTTTCAGCTCATTCTCCAACCGTGGGGTGATGTCGTCGAGAGTAGAAATGGGTCTATAGAGGCTCGCGGAGGTGGCTTTCACAGTAGTAGCGAGGATATCTGCTCCAGCAACGCTCGTTCGGCGGCCGACTGGTGTGACCGGCCGTTCAATTCCTATCAACTGCTGTAGACCCTCATTAGTGTTTTTCAGGTGAAAGTCATTGTGGGAGCAAAAGTGGTAGACCGATGACAAGAAGGGCACCAGTGCGTCAACTCGCGTGGTGGGAAATGTGGGAACGTCGGAGACGACTGCAAAAATGCGTTCTTTCATCAGAACAGAGTCAGGATCATCAGCCCACAAAGTGACCTGGGCAAGCGCCGTCTGAAGCCGAATTCTGAGAGAACTGGAGAAGCCGTTGAGAGAAAGGAGTGTTGTCAAACGCGTGTGTAGAGCCGGCTCGTCCACTTCTTCGACGTGCTCCGCGATAAGTTGGAAGAGACCTGACAATTGGTTGCACCATTTGTCGGATCGCGTCTTGTCAGTGTCGCATTGCGACGCCATCGAGAGGGGTTTCGCTGTTTCGTTATACGTGGGCTGCGGTTTGGGTAGGTTGCGGTGTGTGGGAGGAACAGGGTTGTGGAGAGTTTAAAGAGATGACATGTGTTTTTGTTTTTTTTTTATTCATTACTCGTGTACGACCTATTTAGATCATGACGAGGGGTAACGTATCAGATAGGGTAACCGGACACGATATGGAACCCGGACACTCGCGATGACCGCGCCCGCGACCGGATATTCCACAGATTTCAACAACCACAGCCAGCTAGGAGCCTAAATTTCGTACAAG
>Ga0307516_10005003_pt1 | contig 16080 bp, 10 predicted proteins | sample 19_EM_MG_FD_203310 | JGI IMG/M metagenome (GOLD analysis project Ga0307516, IMG submission 203310) | Populus trichocarpa ectomycorrhiza microbial communities from riparian zone in the Pacific Northwest, United States - 19_EM | ecosystem: Host-associated > Plants > Roots > Unclassified | place...
TGGGCCGCCAATTTCCGCGAGCGCATTCGGGCTTCGGGGCTGTTCGCGGCGCTGGGCGAGGTAGCGGGGCCGCCCGACTTTCTGGCGGGCGACGCGCGCTTGCCCAAGCCGTACGGCGTGAAGCAACTGCTGCGCTACTCGTACCACGCCGGGCAGTCGGCGGCCGACAGCGGCTTCGCCATCTCCAAGAGCTTCGACTGGGAAAAGCGCCTGTTCGGGCTCACGACCGAGCTCGACATCATCGCGCTCGACCGCGTGAAGCTGGTCCGGCAAAGCGAATTTCACGGCGTCGAGATCGCGCCGAACGAAGGCTTGCCGATCGCGTTCGCGAAGGAGCGTTACGGGCAGCGCTACATTCGCACGCCCGAAGGCCTGTTTCGTGCGGGCCCAGCGCTCGGCGATCGCGAAGGCGTCAAGCTCACCGGCCAGAGCAAGCCGGGCGGATTTTTGGAGACGCGCGACGGCACCTGGGTCGCCGAAGCCACCATGCGTCGGCTCGAGCCGCGCGATTCGTTTCCCAGCTTCGCGACCGGCGATCGCAAATGGATCGACATCTCGATCAAGCAGCAGTCGCTGGTCGCCTACTCGGGCAAGACCCCCGTCTACGCCACCTTGATCAGCAGCGGGCGCGCCGGGCTCGGTGATCCGGACAAAACCGAATCGACGCCGCGAGGCACGTTCATGATCTACCAAAAGGAAGTCGCGTCCACCATGGACGGTGATGAAGACAAGGGCGACTCTTACAACCTGCGCGACGTGCCGTTCGTTCAGTATTTTCACAAAGGCTACGCGCTGCACGGCGCCTACTGGCACGACGAGTTCGGCAAAGTCCGAAGTCACGGCTGCGTGAACCTCGCCCCCAAAGACGCCGCCTGGCTCTTCGAATGGACGGACCCGTCAGTCCCCGCCACCTGGCACGGCGTCATCAACAAAGACCGCGGCACCGTGGTGTACATACATCCGTAAGGACCCAGATTTTTTCACAGGAAGGACAGAAGGCCAGAAGGTTTTGGTGGGTCGAGCCGCTCGGCGTTGTGCGGTGTCGATACGGTTTCGAAGGCCGGCGTCCGTCCCGAAACCCAGAATTCTCGGCTTTGTCTCGGCCTTCTGCCCTTCTGATCTTCCTGTGAAAAAATCTCGAGCCGTTACATACTCGTAGGTCGCGCATGAGCCATCCGATTGGTGATCTGTTGAAGCGGGCGTTGATGGTTGGGGCCACCGAGGTGCGGCTCGTGCCGGGGCGGCGCACCATCGTCGTGCTAGCGCAAGGCGAGAGCGAAGTGAAAGGCGACCCGCAGTCGTCCGAGAAGATCACGAGCTTCCTCGCGCCGATCATGACGCCGGGCGCTCAGCAGCGCTTGACGGCCGGCTTCGCCGAGTGGGACTTCGAGCTCGAAGGTCGCGGTCCGGTGCGCGTCATCGCCGAAGTCAAAGTCGGCATGGTGCAGGCAGCGTTCTTTCTCGATCGCTGCGAGACGCCGGCCAAGCAAGCCGAGCGCGGGCCACGCATTCCGGCGCCGGCACCGGCGCCGTTTCCGATCCCGACCGCGCCGTCGATGGCCGCCGTCCAGCCCGGTGCCTCGGGCATCGATACCGACGACGAGCTGGATATCGGGCGACCAGCCTTGCGCACCCAGCCGCCGATCGCAGGCTCGAAGCTGGCTTACGACAACCCGCTTTCGGATGGCTCTACCGCCGGCATCGATCGCCTGCTGAATCGGCTGCTCGACGTGAAGGGCTCGGACTTACACATTTCCGCGAACGCCACGCCGATGATGCGCATCGACGGCGAAATGAAGCAGGTGCCCGGCGCCGAGCCGCTCAGCGGCGAGCAGATTCAGCGCATGCTCATGCCGATCATTCCGCCGCGCAATCGCGAAGAGTTCGAGAAGAGCCACGACAGCGACTTTGCCTACGAGCTGCCCGGTAAGGCGCGCTTTCGCGCCAACCTGTTCGTCGACTTGAAGGGCATGGGCGCCGTCATGCGCGTCATTCCCAGCAAGATCTTGACGACCGACGACCTGAACCTACCGAAAGAGCTGCTGGCCTTGTGCCACCTGCCGAAAGGCCTGGTGCTCGTCACGGGCCCGACCGGCTCCGGCAAATCGACCACACTGGCAGCGCTGGTCGACTACATCAATCGCACGCGCGAAGATCACATCATCACCATCGAAGATCCGGTCGAGTTCGTGCACCCGAACAAGAAGTGCCTGGTGAATCAGCGCCAAGTGGGTGAGCACACCGACTCGTTCAAAAAGGCGCTGCGCGCCGCGCTGCGCGAAGATCCCGACATCGTGCTGCTCGGCGAAATGCGCGACCTCGAAACCATCGCCATCGCGCTCGAAACAGCCGAAACGGGCCACTTGGTGTTCGGAACCCTACACACCTCGTCGGCGCCCAGCACCATCGACCGCATCATCGACCAGTACCCACCCGCTCAGCAGGAGCAGATTCGCGTCATGCTCGCCAACAGCTTGAAGGGCGTGATCGCGCAGATGCTCTGCAAAAAGATTGGCGGCGGTCGCGTGGCGGCGCTCGAGGTCATGTTCGGCGTGCCGTCCATCGCCAACCTGATCCGCGAATCCAAAGTCTTTCAGATCCCGAGCATCATGCAGACCGGTCGCAAAATGGGCATGACGCTGATGAACGACAGCCTGTTCAAGCTCGTCAAAGACGGCATCGTCGCGCCCGAAGAAGCGCTGGCCAAAGCCAACGACAAACCCGGCCTGATGGCAGCATTTCAAAGCGCCGGCATCCGTCTCGAAGTAAGCCCCCTGGCTTAACCGCCGATTTTCAGCGACCGTTCCGCGGCGCAGCCGAACAGAGGGAAGGGCTGCTGGACGGGCCAGGAGGGGGAGTTACACTATGGCCAAGTCGATGAGCGACGCCGATCCGACGCTGAAAGACGTGTGGAGGCTGCTTGGCGTGATGAACAAGCGCTTCGACGCGCTGGAGCGGCAAATCGTCGACGTCAAAGATGACATGGCGCGCCAATTCGCTGAAGTCAGAGCCGAGACACGCGCCGGCTTTGGCGCGCTGAAGGAATCGATCGAAGTGCGCGATTTCCGGCTCGACGAGCAAGGCCGGCGCATCACCGACCTCGAAATGGCGCGCTCACACCCGCCAGACGCGACCTAGCGAAGCAGGGCCGCTCCTGTTGCTGGAGCCGCTTGGGCGGTCGCACCCCGGACCAGCAAGGCGCCCGACTCCCCAGACCTCTATCGGGCTGTACGCGAGGGGGGCCCGCTCGTTAGTGGCCAATATTGACCACTAGCGAAAAGCGGCGACCCGACACCGAGCGAGTTGCGGAGCTGATCCGGCAGTCGCCATCGATCGGCGTGCGGGTAGCGATCTGGGTGAAGGTATGGCCCCGCGGGAGCCGGCAAGAGCTCGAGCGGGGGTCGCACAAGCACCGCGCATGTCCCACGCATTTCCGGCTTGGCGCGGCAGAGTGCGTGACTTGCCTGGCGATGCGCGGAAAATGGGTGAGGTGAGAAGCCTGAACGCAGCAATGTGGTTTGCGGTCGCTGGCGCGTGCGCGTCGGTGGCGTGCGGAAGCGACGGCGACGGTACGGGCGCGAAAGCGACGGGCGGCACCGCGAGCTCGAGCGGCGCGGCGTCGAGCGGCGGCGCTGCGGCGTCGAGCGGAACCGGGACCGGACCGAGCGGCGGGCAGAACACGACAGGCGGCAGCACGGCCGGCGCGAGCGCTGGCGGAACTGCGCCCGGCGGAGGCATGAGCGGCGGAGGCGCCAGCAGTGCCGGAACGACGAGCGGCGGCGCGTCGACGGCAGGCGCCGCGGGCACCACCAGCATGGCCGGCGCGACCGGAACCGGCGGCACACCCCAAACTGGCATGGGTCCGTTTCCGAGTAGCGCGCCTTTCTACCAAGACATCTCGAAAGCCAAGCTCGACGCCGATTCCGACAAGATCATGAAGGCGCTCGACGCCATCACCTGGGGCGACCCGGGAAAACGGCAACAGATCGGCATCGATTTTTCGTTCAACATCAACGTGGCAGACGCCAATGTCGCCAAGCGCGCGTTCACCAAAGCCAAGGGCTACTACTCGCCGGACTGCGACTTTGCGCCGGTGCCACTGCCGCTGGGCGGCAAAGGCGAAGGTGTCGACAACTACGAATGCGGCACCGGCAGCGACGACTGCCACCTGTTCGTCTACCAAGGCAGCCGCTACTACGAGCTCTACAAATCGAACATCACCGGTGGCTTGGCCACGGGCGGCGCCTTCAGCTCGATGTGCCTGGTGATTTGGGACCTGACCAAAGACTACTGGGCGCCCGCCAATCCACCGAGTTTCAGCCGCGGCGACGGTTGCACGGGCGCTGACGCCGCCGACTTGCCGATGGCACCTCTGGTGCTCACGAAAGAGGACATCAGCTCCGGCAACATCAAGCACGCGCTCCGCTTCACCATCGACAACGACCGCATCGCCTCCGACGTCTACGTGCACCCCGCCACGCATTTCGGCGGCCCGACGGGCGGCACCGACATGATGCCCTACGGCGCGCGCCTGCGTCTGCGCTCCGACTTCCCCCTGGCGTCGCTACCCAGCGACAACGCGCGCACCGTCGCCAAAGCGCTGCAAACCTACGGCATGTACATGGCCGATGGCGGCAACATCTACATCTCCGCCACCATCGACGCCTCCGACGTCATCAACAACTCCATCCTCACCTCACTCAAACCCGCCGACTTCGAGATGGTCGACGGCGGACCGCGCATCACCGGCCAAGACTGCAAGCATGTCCCGCTCGCGCAATGAAGCGGCGGGGGCTGCCGAAGCGCGGCCCAAATTGCAGAAGGCTGCCGTGGCGGCGATCGGTGCAGCTGGGCGCCTCCGGCGAGAGAGAGCCTGGGCGCGTCTGCGCGCGGGATCCGTCGGTGCCGCACGTTCGCGCGTGGAGATAACCGAATATTGGGTTATATCCAGGCGCGGGCGTGGCGAGGCTCGTCGCAAGCGATGCCCGCACTTAGCCGAGGGTCACGATGAAAAATCAGCGATTGAGTCTGCTGCTGCTCACGGCGCTTACTTCGGGCGTGCTGTGTGCGTCGGCCTGCGGCAGCTCGGACCAGAAGAAGAATCCTCGTGTCTACGAGGCGGCTGGTCAGGGCGGGGCGCCTGAAGCTGAAGCCGGGGTCGGCGGTGAACCCCGAGGCCTCGGCGGACAGCTGCCGATGGGTGGCGCTGCCGGTGCCGTTCCGGTTGCTGCAGGCGCCGGCGGAGTCGTCGAGGTCGGGGTGAGCGGCGCTGCGGGTGCTGGCGGTGCCGGCGGGGCGCCGCTCAGTGGCTGCTCGCTCGGAGATCCGTGTTGTGCCGACAACGTCTGCCAAGAAAATCTGGCATGCCTGGGCACGGTTTGTAGCTGTGTCGGCGACTTGTCGGGCGACTACATGCTGCGCACCGACGGCGTGGCGTTCCACACCTTCATCAACGATACGGCGCAATCGGCGGTGATCAACGCAGATACCGGCATGCCGCTTCACGGCATCACCAGCATCATGGGCTCGGGCTATCATGGCTGCGCCGCGCTCGACAGCGGCGAGGTGCGCTGCTGGCCGCTCGTGGCCGACAACACGGGCAACAACGTCGGGCAACTCGGCAACGGTACGATTGGCGGCACGCAGCCGGTGCTGAGCGCGACCTTGGTCAAGGTTTCGGCGAGCATGAATCTCACGAATGTGGTGGCCATCGGGGCGGACAGCGCCACCTACTACGCGCCGACTACGACCTGCGCAGCGCAGCAGAGCGGCGCCATGTACTGCTGGGGCGGCGGGGCCGCGAAGATCATCAATGCGGCGACCACCTCGACGCCGTTTGCCACGCAAATCCTCACCGCGCAGGCAGGACCTGCGCTGACCGGCGTGACCCAGGTGGCGCTCGGCTACTACCACGCCTGCGCGCTCACGAACGGCAAGGTGCGCTGCTGGGGTCTGAGCGACGGCACGGGGGCGACCGCCGCGTATCCTGCGGCGGACATCATCGGCATTCCGGGCACCGTCGCCAAGATCGGCGCTGGCTACGCCTACAGCTGCGCGCTCAACGACGCTGGTTCCGTCTACTGCTGGGGCGACAACACGGGCTCCAAGCTCGGTATCGGCGATCCTGCAGCCGTCGGTTATAGCTCGGCCGTACCGACGCGCGCGAAAACCAGCGCGAACGCCTTTCTCGACGGCGTGGTGGACATGGCGATTGCTTACGGCGGCGTGTGCGTCGTGCGCACCGATCACACCGTTTGGTGCTGGGGCGGCGGCCTCCCCTTTGCGAAGCAGCTCAAGAACGCCGCACAAGTCAACGTGACCGACGCCGTCAAAGTCTCGACCCCCTTCGGTCCCGACGCCCCGCGCTACGTCACCGAAAGCGGCGTGCTCGTCTCCCAAGGCAATCAACTGACGCCGAACTGCTCGGCCCAAGAATAGCAAACTCCACCGCGAAAAGCGGGGGACGCGCCGAGCGCCCCCCGCAGGCCTCTTCAGCGAATTACGACTCGGTGCGCGGACATGAGCGTCGGTCCGCCCCAATCGGCGCCACCCAAGACGGTGTAGGTCCCCGTCGTTGCGTTGACCTTAGCCAGGTGGGAGTTTTGAATGACGTAGAGAAAGCCGTCCAGCAGGAGCATTGATGTCGCCCCTGACCAATCCTCACCATTGAGCACCGTCCACAGCCCCGTGGCGTAGTCGACGGTCAAGATTTCGCCCCCCTGAATGACGTAGAGCTTGTCAGAGGCAGCTTGCATCAGCGTATCGCCAGGCCAGGCACCAGCCGGACCCAGCAGGGCAAAAGAACCGTCGGTGATGTCGGCGCGCCAAAGGCTGTCGTCCTGAATGATGTAGAGGCGCTCCGTATCCGCGGTCTCGAAGTGGTAGCCCATAGATGTCGCCCCGGCCCAATCGGCGCCGCCCAAGACGGTGTAATCGCCCGTGCTCGGATTGACGTCGGCGATATGCGAGTTCTGGATGACGTAGAGCGCTTGGGTCAAGCCGTCCTGCTCTAGTCCGATGGCGCTGAGCGCAGGTCCACTCCAGTCGGCGTCGCTCAGCACGGTAAAGCTGCCGTCCCCGACGCTTGCATTCCAGATCTTGGCGTCTTGAATGATGTATTGGCCGTCAAGGCTGAAAAAGCCGCTGAATGCGGTGGCACCTGCCCAATCACCGGTGCCGCCGAGCTGCTCGAAGCTACCGTCGGTAGTGCTGACGTCCCACATGGTCCCATCTTGAATAACCTTGAGACTCTCGATCACTTGGGCGTGAGCATTGCCGCTCCACGCCAGGCAGAACAGTGCCAACAGCAACCCCAAACGCCTCCTTACGAGGCTCAATGCCGTCATCATGTCTTTTCCTCCTTGCAACAGGTGTCGGTCCCTCCGATACCTGTTGTCGCCGTTTTAATCCCTCAGAGTTAAGCGCATCAACCTCCGATCGTCGTGTGCTTTTCCGCCTCTGACTGGCGTTTCGCCTCAGCGGCGCGCACCGAGAGTGACACACTCACCCGAGAGGATGCGACGTCAGCATGCGCTTCTCGTGAACGCAGCTCGCCGCGGTGTCTCGCTAGTCAGCTCGATGTCTCTGCGCCGTACACCATGCCTCGTGCATACGACTCTGTCTGATCAACGAGGACGGATGCTAGGCGTCGAGGCGCGGTCGCGCTTCGCGTGAGTGCCACGAGCGATCTGACGCGCGGCAGTCAGCCAACCGCCAGTTAGTGCGTGCGCCACCAAGCGCGCCCGACGGTTGCCAGGATCCGACAGCACCGCTTCGCCAATGTTGAGCGCGATACTGCTCGCCGCGCGCGTGATTTGCTCCGCGAGCTCACCGCCGCAGGCGGAACCGCGCCGCAGGCGCGTTCACCGGCACCGGCGCAGCCGGCTCGCGACCCCGCCCACCGCAGGCGGCGTCGACGATCACTGCCACGATCATTTCTTCGCGCCCGAACAGCTGTACCGAGGGACGCCACAGAAGTTTCTGCGATTTGGGCTGCAGCGTGGCAGCCCGCCCGTTCGGTGGGCGCTCTGCCGTTGTCGTGTTAGGTTCGCCGCGCTCATGGCCGCGAAGAAAGCGTCGTCGAACGTGGTTGCTCCAGATGCTGACGCGATGGCGGCTCGCATGGCCTCCGGCGGCGTCTTCAACGAAGAAGAGCGCTTCGACCGCATCTTTCGGCCGGGCACGCTCGACGAGTTCGTGGGGCAGCAACAGCACAAAGAGAATTTGCGGGTCTACGTGGAGGCGGCACGGCGTCGCAAAGAGCCGCTCGACCACATTTTGCTGTGCGGGCCGCCGGGGCTGGGCAAAACGACGCTGGCGCACATTTTGGCCAAAGAGATGGGCGTCGAGCTGTTCGTGACCAGCGGCCCCGCGGTCGAGCACAAGGGCGTCTTGACCGGCCTGCTAACGCGCGTGGCGCGCTCCGACATCTTGTTCATCGACGAGATTCACCGGCTGAGCGCGACCGTCGAAGAGGCGCTGTATCCGGCGATCGAAGATTTTCGCATCGACATCATGATGGGCGACGGCGCCTACGCCGAGAGCATTCAGCTCGACATCAAGCCGTTCACGTTGGTCGGCGCCACGACGCGCACGGGGCTACTCACCAAGCCGCTGCAAGAGCGCTTCGGCGTCACGCTCAGGCTCGATTTTTACCCGGTTTCGGACCTCGAGCTGATCGTCTCGCGCAGCGCGAAGCTGCTCGAAATCGAGTGCGACAAGCATGGCGCGCGCGCCCTGGCAGAGCGCGCGCGCGGCACGCCCCGCATCGCGAACCGCTTGGTGCGGCGCGTGCGCGATTTCGCGCAGGTCGAGGGCACGGGCGTCATCGATCGCAAAATCGTCGACATTGCTTGTGACCGGCTCGGCATCGATCACGCGGGGCTCGACGAGATGGATCGACGGCTGCTCGGCATGTTGATCGAGCACTACGACGGCGGCCCCGTCGGCGTCGAAACCATCGCGGCGGCGTTGGCCGAGCCGCGCGACACCATCGAAGACGTGTACGAGCCGTACCTCTTGCAACAAGGCTTTTTGGGCCGCACGCCGCGCGGCCGCATCGCGACCAAAAAAGCCTACGCGCACCTGGGAAAAATCGCGCCGGCCAAGGGCGGCATCAACCAAGGAAGCTTGTTTTGAGCCGCACGGAAAGTCCCGTTCGTCCTGGCGCTGAAGCGCTGTCGCGCGAAGGGCACGGCGCGCTCGGCAGCGTCGGCATTTTGCTGCTGCACGGCTTCACCGGCAATCCGGTCTCGATGCGGCAACTAGCCGAGCTGCTGTCGAAGCGCGGCTTCGCCGTCGAAGTGCCGCGCCTGCCGGGTCACGGCACGGCGCCCCGCGATCTGCTGCCGTATCGTTACGCCGATTGGCGTGCCGAAGCCGTGGCGGCCCTGGGACGGCTGCGCGCGCGCACGCAGACGGTGTGCGGCGTCGGTCTTTCCGGCGGCGGCACGCTGCTGCTCGATCTCGGCTCGAGCGACGACGCCAAGCTCGACGGCATCGTCACCATCAACGCGCAGATCCTCGATCGCGGCGGCTTGATCGTGAAGCTTGCGCCCATCATCGAGAAGCTCATCCCGATTGCACCCGCGAGCGCGGCAGGGCTCAAGAAGAACGACATCAAGAAGGGTGGCGACGAGCAGGCCTACGACTGGGTCGCGGCCGCCGCCGGCAACTCGTTCGTGCGCGCCTTGCCCGAGGTGCGCGCCCGGCTCGGCAACCTCAAGAGCCCGCTCTTGGTCATTTATTCGCGCGACGATCACAGCGTGCCGCCCGCCAACTCGAAGGCCCTTCCAGAGCTCGTCGGTAGCAAGAACGTCACGGTTCTCGAGCTGCTGGAGTCGTACCACGTGGCCACCCTCGACAACGATTTGCCCCTGTTGGGCGATCGAGTCGCCTCATTCGCCGAAAGCCTCTCGAAAACGTCCTGAAACGTAGAGCGTGGTCGTTTTGGAAGTGCACCGTGTCGTCGTGCGCTTTCATCTTGGGGTAGCGCGCGGCGGGATGGTGGGGCACCCCGGATGAATCCTGAGCATTCCGGGGTGCTTTTCTTTTGTGCGCGTTTTACGCGCGATCGACGTGGATGCGAGCCACCCGTACTGGTGCGTCCAGCCCCTTCAGCACGGCGTCGAAGCGCTCGCCCGGCACGTGGTTGCCGAGCCAGCCTTGCTGCTGGGCTTCGTCCGCAACCGCGTCGACCAAAATGACCTCGCCGGCGCGCGCCGCGCCCTGCAAGCGCGCCGCAAGGTTCACGGTCTGGCCAAAGTAGTCGAGGATGCCGTTGGCCGTGACGACGTAACAGGGCCCCGCGTACACGCCGACCTTCAAGAAAGTTTTATTCGCTTCCGGCAGCCCACCACGAAATGTTGGAAACCGTTCGAGCATCTCGACGGCGGCGGCGATGGCGTCGCGCTCTTCGACGAAGGCTGCCATGACGGCGTCGCCAATCGTTTTGACCAAGGTGCCGCGGCGCTTGGCGATGATGCTCATCAGCAGGTCGAAATGCTCGTGTACGACCTTGAAGGCCTTGGCGTCGCCGACACGCGAATAGAGCGCCGTAGAGTCGGTCAGATCCGTGAACAACAGCGCGACGCGGGCGACTTTGAGCGTCGTGCCGGGGCGCAGTAAATCGCCGGAAAATTCGCGCCGGAATTCGGGCAGGGTGCTGACCACGTGGGCCGTCGCGGCGCGCGACGCGTAGACCAGACGCTCGAGCTTGAGGTGGGTTTGCTTGTCGCCGGCGTGTTGGATCTCGATGCGCGCACCCGGCGCTACGACGGCGGTGCCCGGCCACAGCTCGTCTTCGGCTGCGTGCACCAGCAAGGTCTGTTCGCCGTTTTCTGCAACCTCGAGCGCAGAGGTGAGGCCGCCGCGCAAGAACAACCGGTAGCGGCCCGGCTCGCTCGGCGCCAAAAGCTCGCTCTTGCTGCGCGGCTCGAGCAAAGTTTGGGCGACGACGTGCGGCGTGCGGCGCGGTCCGCCGATGCAATACGGACCGGTCGCCAGCGAGCGCAGCGAGCGTGACGGGCGAAACGTCGCTTCGACGGCGCGGTCGAGCTCCAGCTCGAACGACAGGTCGCACAGCTGGCAATGGCCGGTGATCGGCAAGTCGGAGAGCGCCTCCGCGCTTTCGGTGCCGGTGCGGCAGCTGGGGCATACGAGCTCCCACGACAGCTCGAGCAGGCCGGATTTTACGGCACAAAGGCAAACGGCGAGCGTCTCGCGCTCGTCGGTCTTCAGCTCGTCTGAAAGCTCGAAGGGGCGGATGCGTACGACGTCGGCGTCGGGCGCGCTGCGCACGTAGTCGACCAGCTTTTCGCCCAGGGCCTTGCGCTCGGGGCTGAGCGCTTCGTCGAGCACGCGCGCCGAGCGGCTGAGCGACAGCTCGTCGACTTCGGAGTGGCTGGTGCGGAAGCACGCCGTCTGGCCGTGCTTTACGTCTTCGTCGACTTGCGCGAGCTCGCGCGCGATGCGCCGCGCGAAGCGGGCCAGTTGGTATTTGACGATCGGCGTGAGCAGCTTCCAGCGGGGCTCGACCGCGAGCCGAAAGCGCACGCTGGTGCCGCCCTGAGGCAAAGGCGTGAGCCAGAACTCGTTGGTCATCGAACGTACGACGCCGCGGCGCATCTCTCGGTGAATGCGAAAGTGCTCGTTTTCGACCCACTCGAACGGACGTTCTTCGTACTCGAGCGCGAAGCCGGCCGAGACCGTGCGCACGACGTAGCGGGCAGCGGAGGCGTCTTCGTTCGGGCTGACCTGAAGCGGACCCAGCCCGACCGCCCGATTCATGCGCTCGGTGTCGCCGATGGCGCACCACAGCTGCCGGCGCTCGCTCGAAAGCTCGACGACGCGCTCCACGGAAACCGGCATTGTGCTCGGTTTATCACGTTTTTGGCCGGAAGCGCGCAGAGCTACCGAGAGCGAGTGTGCTGCACTACTGTGCAACCCGAGCATGCGGTTTCGGGCCACTGCCAAAAATAGCGAGCGTAGCAATGCGGCTGGCGCCGTGGAGCTCGAGTGCGCAGCAGAGGGGCTCTTACTCGGCTATCGGGGCGTATTTGCGCTCAGCGAGGGTTACGTTCCGGGCGCGGTGGCGACGGGCGCGGACCTCACGGTGCCGTGGGCGAGCGTCACCCACACGGCTCTCGAAGGTGACGAGCTGTTCCTCGAGGTCGAGGCCAGCGTCACGCCCCTCAATCGCCTGTGCTTGACTGGCTTCACGGCGGGCGAAGAAGCACTGCCGCCGGCGGAGTCGCGGCGCCGCCGGCTGGTGGTGCGCGTCGCCAGCTTGGGGCTGGCCGCGACGGCTGCGCTGGCCGCGTTCGCCGGGGCGCGAGGTGCAGGAGCCACTCCGTCGCTCTCGCTTTCGATCTCGGCGGCCGTGCTCACGGCGCTTTCGGTGTTGGCGGTCGGGTTTTGGGCGGATCGCTTCGTGGCCACGCCAGCGCCGCGCTTGACCGGCGACGTGGCGCGCGAGCGTTTTTTGACCGAGTTATCGCTGTATCGCCCGGCGCTCACACGCGGCCCGGCGGCGCCGCCGCCGGCGCGTCCGCCGCTCGTGTTCTATTTCGAGAGGCTGATCCCGCGCACCACCGCTGCGATCGTGATTACGCTTTCAGCCGCGCTTTTGGGCACGCTGCTGACGACGCGCGTGATCGTGCTCGATGAAGGCACCACGCGCCGCCCTGCGCGCAGCGTGGCGGGGGTAGACGACGAGCGCGACGAGCAGCCCGCGCGGCAGCAGTTTCGCATCGAGCCGCCCGACTCGCCACGGCCGCCGACGCCGCCGTCGGCGACGGCGGCGAAATCGGCTGCGTCGGCGCCGCCCAGCGGCAACCTGGTGCGGCTCGGTGATGCGTGCCGTTGTTTGCGCTCGGATTCGGCGCTGTGGGCGGAGCCGATCCCGCGCCTCAGTATTTTGGTGTTGTCGCAGCGCACACGCAAGGGCCACGGCGACGACGAGAACAAGCACAAGAAATATTTGGAGCTCGAGCTTGCTGTGGTGAACAACAGCAAGACCGACGTGCCAGAGGTGTCGCTGCTGGTCGACTTCTTCGAGCGCGACCCGCCACCTTCGAACAAACGCTATTCGGTGTCCACCCGGCCGCTGTTCTTCGAGGGACCGCTCAAGCCTGCGCAGGCCATCAAATGGAGCGTGGAAGGGCAGGGCGTGGAGTTCGAGGTGCACAACCCGGTGCCGGGCGACGTCGGGCCTTTCGGCGACGACGCGGCGCCCGCCAATCTTTTTGCCGAGCTGCTCACGGCTCATCACCGGCCGGTGCGGCTGCACGCGGCGATGATGCTGACATTTCTGGGCGATCCGCGCGCGCGCGACGCCGTGCTCGAGCTGCGCGAAGCCCTGCGCGAAGACGAAGCGCCGTACCTCAATCGCTTGATCGTCGCGCAACTTCCGGTGAAGGTTTGCAAATTGCAGGTCGAGCCGGCGCGCCAAGCCGGCAGCGCCTGCATCTTCAACGGCGGCAACGAAGCGCGCAAAGACTTGGGCTTGCGCGTGCGCGCGTTGGCCGACGAAGTGTCGCACGGCGATCCGGTCGGCCAGCCTCCGGAGGTGAAGCTCGAAAATAGCTATCACGTGCCCGGCGAATTGCCGCCGAACGAGGGCCGCGAGGCAAGCTTCGGGTTTTCGCTCGGCGGTGAGCGCGCGGAGGCGTTCGAAGCCTTTGCGGATCGCTTCGATTTGCTGCCGTAAGAGCGGCTGGTTTGCAGCTCAGCTAAGCGTCAACGCTTCAGCTCGACGCCTGGCATTTCGGGCAGCAGCACCGAAACCGCCGGCACGCCGCCGCGCTCGCCGATTTCCACCGTGCCGCCGTGCAGCTCGACCACCGAGCGCGCCAGGCGCAGCCCCAGCGCCAGGCCCCGGTGCTGCGTCTCGGCGCGGCGTGGATTCGGCTTGAGCAGCGCTTCCAGGTCCGGGTCCGGGTGAGGCAATTCGATGTCGATGCGCACGCCGCCGGGCACGGCGCTGCCGTGGACGTGAAGCTCGCCGCTGGTCGTGCTGCGCAGCGAGTGCGCGACGAACGTGGCCAGCGCGCGGGGAATGCGCACCGGATCGACGCGCACCAGCGGCAAGTTGTCGTCCCAAGAAGGCATGATCACAACTTCCGGGCTGCTGGCGAGGTCGATACCCTTCATGCTCGCGCTCTCGAGCAGCGACGGCACGTCGGCCGCGTCGAGCAGCAGGCTCAGCTGTCCGGCTTCCACGCGCGCGGCGTCCAGAATCGTTTCGATCAGCGCCAAGAGCTCGCGCCCGCGCCGGTCGATCAGGTCGAGGCTCTCGAGCTGACCCGGCGACAGCTCGCTGCTTCGCACCAATTCCGTGAAGCCGAGCACCGCGTTGAGCGGGCTCTTCAAATCGTGGCTCACGCTGGCGAAGAACAAGCCACGCATGCGCGCTGCGGCCTGCCGAGCGTCGATCGAACGCTCTTGGGCCTTGGCAAACACGCGAAAACGCCCGGCCAATTGCTCGATGGCCTGGCCGAGCCGCGCCACCATGCGAAAACGAGCGGCGCGCACGACGCGCGTGCCGCCGCTCAGCACGGCTTCGGTGCCCAGGTCGCGCACGTCGCGGGTGGCGGCTCGCAGATCGCGCCCGAGCGCGGTGCCGAGCATGGTGCCGAGCCAGCCGGCCAGCGCCGTAACCATCAGCGCGACGCCGACGAACGCCGACCCCAGCACGCCTTCGGTGGTGCCGAGGAAGCGCACCTCGGCGCTGCCGTCGTCGAGCGGTGTCACGACCGTTACGACCCCGTCTTCGCCGCGCGTGACGGCGTAGCCCTGACTTTGGCTCTTCACCATCGCGTCGAAGCCGAGCGCCCGCCCTTGCTCGATGGCCGCGGCGAGGCCAGCGCCGGCGACCGGACCGGGCCTGGCCTCGAGTGATGCGCGTGCCAGGACGCGCGCCGTTTCTTCACGGCTACGTTCGTCCGCGCGCCGCAAGTGAGCGCCGACGATCAACGCGGCGCCCAGCGACAAAAACGCGACCGGCGTGGTCACGGCGGCGATCATGCGTCGTGACACGCGCTCCACGATCAGGCCGCGCCTCTCCGCGTCTTCCACGACGTCGCGCATCTTGTCGGGTGGCGACAGCTCGAGCGCCTGCGAAAATGCCGCGCGAAGTAGGCCAAATAGCGGCAGGGCGGCCGCGGCGACGATCACGGCGCCGAGCAGGCACAGCGTGACGCTCGTCGTCAGGTCGAGCAGCTTGGGTCGAAAGAACGTGGTCGAGACCAGCGCGCTGAGCAGTGACGGCAGCGTCCAGCCGAGCAACACTTGCCGCGGCTCGTCGCTCATTTCGAGTAGCTCCTGCGGCTCCACGGCGGTCGAGCCGACTGCCAGCGCGCGCAGCGCAAAGCGCAGCCTGCGCAGCCGCCAGGCGCTGCGCAGGGTGCCGAAAAGTCCGCCCACCGCGATGCCGGCGCCCAAGGTCTCGATGCCACTCGCCGCCACCGGACCGCTGAGCAAGAGAAAGTGCGGCGCCAGTGCCGCTAAGAGCACGATGGTGCCGAGCGTGAAGGCGACTTGCCAGCCCAGCACGCGAGCGAACAGACGCGCGGCCGCGGGGTTCATGTCACGGGCTCCGCGCGCGGTCGCGACTTGGCGGGCGGCGGGATCGGCTCGAGCGGCTTGGGCTCGGGCGGCGCCTGCGCAGGCAGCACGATCGTGAACAAGGAACCGCGGCCGAGCTGGCTGCGCAGGTCGATGAAGCCGCGGTGCATCTGCACCAAACGGCGCGTGATCGCCAGGCCGAGGCCCGTGCCGACACGCTGGCGCCGGGCCTCGCCGGTCTGGAAAAACTCGCGAAAAATCGCCTCGTGATCCGAAGACGCGATACCAGGACCTGTGTCGGCGATGGCGATCGAGACGCCGCCGTCGCGCGGATCGACGCGCACCGTAACGCCGCCTTTGCTGGTGAACTTGATAGCGTTGCCGACGATGTTGCCGATAATCTGGCGCACTCGCCGCGGGTCAGCGAAGGCGATCGCGGGCTTGCCCGAAAGCTCCAGCGTGAGCTCTTTGGCGCTGGCCGCGATGCCCGCCTCGCGGATGACCTCTTGCGCGATC
>Ga0307516_10005004_pt1 | contig 16076 bp, 9 predicted proteins | sample 19_EM_MG_FD_203310 | JGI IMG/M metagenome (GOLD analysis project Ga0307516, IMG submission 203310) | Populus trichocarpa ectomycorrhiza microbial communities from riparian zone in the Pacific Northwest, United States - 19_EM | ecosystem: Host-associated > Plants > Roots > Unclassified | place...
AGGATAATTAAATCAATTAAATTTAACTTGACAAGCAAGAAAGAGGGAATAGCAGGCATTTTTCTAGGTACGTGACGGTCTTTTTCAAAAGTTTTAATCAACTCTATAGTTAAGTAAGGAGGTCTTTACATTTTTCTTTTTTAAAAGAAAAAATTACCATTTGAACAGTGAGTCTTTCCTAACCACACTCCACAAGTTAGCAAGGGTAGTAACTATAGAGTTGATTCTTTGTCAAAAAGTTAGGTCTTGCAATCTGGCGAACAATACTAGTTTGATTAGTATGGCCCATTGTGCTTCCACTTGTTACTTTCTTCCCAGGAGCGGTGCAAACTAAATCTTAGCTAAAGTGCGTGATCAATTGATTCTTTGTCAAAAGAGGCATAAATCCAAATTATTAACACTTAATTGCTAGAAGAATTCCATGCCTAATGCTCCTCTTCTCTCCTTTTTCTCACCACTTCACCAATTTAGGCGCCACGCAATATTGTTCAATCTAAAGCCATTGCGTCATGCTAGGAATATGACTAATAAAGCATATGGATTGTGTCTTAATCCATAGAATATGAATAACAAAGTGAAATAAGCAAGTGTGATTGTGACAACTATTAGATTTGGTGAATTGCATTGACTAGTATAAATCCCAATTTGAGATTCTTATTTTGTGATGCTAACAATTTGGAACGATCAAGACAAAATCTAGTGGAGGGTGTGATGTGCGATGGCTTGGCTTTCCTTGTTGGCAATCTAATCCTGCGAGGAAGTTTCATCCACAAAGTAAATTTACTGGAAAAGACCAATGGTTGGATTTTCCTGGACTCGGTTTCTTCTGGCTGATATTATCCTCTTGTGATTATTGGATGATGGCACCATTGATTTTCCCAAGTGCCATTTGTACCCCCTTCCCAAAAGTTGATCTTGACATGAAAGCATAACTGGGGTATAATACCTTTACCGAGAGAGAAATTTTGGCTACTGGAGAGTGGAGAGAGAGCGAGGGACGGAGGGAGGGAGGGAAGCTGCAAATTTTTAACCAAATTACAGAAAGGCATTAGATAAATAAATAAGAGATATAAATGCAAGAAATTACAAAATAGGGAGCTCCCAAAAACACCTACCAAACAGAAAAATCTACTTCCCCACATGCTGAATGAAGGTATAAAAATCAAAGGACAAATGATTTAAGCTGCGGTTGGTTCAGATGCGGCGGCGGCAGCTCGTTTCTTAGCAAAGTATTCTTCTGCACGGGCAAGGTTCTTAGCAACTGATGGTTTCACCCACTTCTTTCGGCCAGGTAAAACAGTAAGAGAGCATCCAGCAGCCTCAAGTTTCTCCTTGGCCGCTGCTGAAAAGGCACGAGCTTTGATGTTCAGCTTGACACTCAGCTCTCCATCACCCAGAACCTAAATCCAAAAGAAAATAAGCATGTCTCAAAGTCAACTACTAGAAAACACTACTGTGATTTGTGGCTCTCACATGCAATTGACTTGATCTGTCTTCTCTCCTTTCTAGGAAATCAACTGGAGTCTCTTCATTCCATGACAAGCAGCGGACTAGAGATTTCGACCACTGCAGCTTATAATTTCCATATAACAAAAATACTGACAATATATAGGATTATCACAGTAGTCTTTAAACAGCTGCAAGGACAGATAATGGTATCATCTTAGCTCGATTTTCTAGGGTTTTGGAATCAAAATTCGCATGACACGCTAAAAGATACCACGAGCTCACTGGAAATAAAGGCCTCCTTTTTTGTTTGGATAAAACACAATATACTAAGGCGAAACAGGTCTGGTTCATCTAGAACCTTTGCTTCAATTTTTATTTTTTCTACTACCCCTATAAGAAGTAAAACACGTATCCCAACTGGAGGCATCAGAACCAGATAGAAACAGCATGCAACTGTTATTTCCACTACGCTGCACTTCATTAAAAACCAAATGCAAGGAATAACGGATGCTCTGAAAACCAGAGGAGAGACCCGCAAGATATGGCTATATGCTGAACAATTTGGAGCTTCAAACAATATCAAAAAGAGGATGGGTAAATCCTTTCAGCAAAACAAAAATAAAATAAAATAATAGAAGGCAAACATGCCTTCATTTTTAGTCACCTTATAAATGATATTTGAAAATCTCTCACCAGTCACATAGAAGGCCTGATAATATAAAGCTTGACCCTTGCATCTTTTCACTTTGACAATCATCCCAGATTGATGGTTTACCTAGTTCAGAATTCCTAAATTTATTTATTCACATGTACTTATTTGCGATTTAGACACATTCATAATAGCATACAAAATCAGACTAAAGTGTTGATGGGCTTATGGCAAGAACAAACAGAATAGACATCTGAACCAAGTGGCCAAATTAAAATATCACGGGATGACATGAAGATCCTAGGTCTTTCTGTGTCACAGATATCACCTAAATCAAGAAAATATGTAAACATTTCAAACATACCAGTGAAAGTTTTGTAATCATATCAATCATAGATAGAACTATCACACACCTTCAAAGGGAGTGTCCTTTCTCTTCCTGATGGGTTGATCAAACCTTTCTCCTTCAAAGTCTCTAGTGATACCTCATCTCCCTCTTGGAATCCTGCTGCTGTTATGTCTTTTAAGTGACAGGGACATATTTTGGCAACCCCACATGCATACCTTTGAAAGAAACAAAAGCATTCCAGCATGTTTATAAATATGAAAACACACATCATTAAAACATTCAAGTCTCCCTGTGCGGAGAAAAGATAGTAAAAAAAAAAAAACAAAATTCAATTTCATGGCATGTACAGTGAATGTGAATCAAACAAAAAGGCGATAGAGGAACTTGTTGGCCCTAAGACATTCCATAAAGCACTATTGATGCCTACTATTGCCAATCAAAAAATGAATCCTTCCCGACTTTCAAGTTGTGCTACATGGTTTAATTAAAAAGCACCAGAAACACAGAAGCAACCCTGTATAATAATATATTCTTCACCACTTCAACAATCACAAGAGGTTTGAGAGAATTTCGCATTACTCCACACTAAATGGTAGTGAGATGTCCATTTAGTTCACCCACTATTGATTGATCTTAGCAAGGCAAAACCATGAATTTTCAAACCCATACTCAACTAACATTCATGGTGCTGGAATCTTTTCGTTTATGTCTATGATAGAAAAAATAGATGTCACCAGCAAATTTCATCAATAGGTATACAAGGTTAACCACTCTATCTGGGATATTATATGGTCAACATAACCACGCAAAGGCCTCCAGAATTGAGTATTTCTTAAGGTTAACCATTCTATCCGGGACATTATATGGTCAACATAACCACGTAAACGCCTTCAGAATTGAGTATTGATCATTTTAAACTCAAAGAAAGACAATACTGGCTCAGTATTTCTACAAGGATTCATTGTGCATCACCACATCCTAGGGGAAACCATCACCAAGAATTCAGAAATATTGAAGAATTAACAAAAGGCAAAGCTCATGGGGAAAGGACGAAACTTTTTTACTCTATCTCAGAGTTCCACAGCAAATTCGGAATAAAGAGAAAACACTCTGTCAAAAGATGTAATTCAAGATTGAAAGTAAACATAAATCATTATTGAAATTCTCTCGGCTCTATCCTTCTACAGAAATCCAATTACAGAAACATACATCAATAAAAATCTTCCCATAACAATAATGATAATAATCCTAATGTTAAGAATTGTTAATTGATCAAACATGAAAAAACGAATTCATTAATAATTTACTACACAATAAATTAAAGAGAAAGAAAAAAAGAGTACCTCCAGCAATTCCACGCAATTTAGGGATACGGCGGTACAGAGGCACTTGTCCACCCTCAAACCCTTTTCGAACACCAGGACCAGACCGAGATTTCTGACCTCTCATGCCAAAACCACAACTGTTTCCTTGTCCTGCAGAGATACCTCTTCCCTTTCTCTTCCCTTTCTTTCTAGACCCCGGTTGCTGGCCCAGATTGTCCAGCCTGAACCTCACTCCTGGAGATGTAGTAACCACAGAAGCTGCTGCTGCTGCTTGGCTGATGATCACCAATGGTCTTTTCTTCTTAGAATGGAGTTTAAGACAAGTGAAGTTGCATGCCTTGGGCTTCAATCCTGTCAAGTTTCCCTGTCAAGTAAAAAGAAAAACTAAACTAATAACGGGGGTGTTTTAATACCATGAGATAATAGTTTTGATTAATTAAATTACCTTGAATGGAGAAGAAGGGCAGCAAAGTGACAGAAGAGAAGCTTCTACTGCTGCCATTGCCATGAACTGAGCAGATGAGTAGTGTGCGTGGGAGTGATTTCACAGAAATGGAGCGGCTATAAGCTTCATTCTTCATTCTCCGTTCCATTCCATTCCATTTCTAAACGACGTGGTTTCTTTCCCGCTCCAAATTACTGAAGCCCATGTCATGTGTTATGGAGAGTCCAATCACAATATGGGCCTCATCTAAGTTGCAGTTTTTTTTAACTGGTCTGATATAAAACCCAAACCTAACAGGCCATGATTTTTTCATGTTGATTTCCAATGGGCCTAACTCTTCGGCCTTGTTGATATTGCTAAAATTTTGCAAACCTTGAAATTATATTTGCATATCAAGTTTTTAAAGAACACAGTAGTTTGTATCTTGCACTTAACATTTTAGTAAAATAAAATCAACAAAAAAACATTATTTTTTATTTAATAACTAAAATGCTCTTATATTAAATATTAGACTAAAAAAATGTGTTCTAGAGAGAGATCAAAGGGAAATATTTCAACTTTGATGATTGTTGAGAGTGGAGGGAGGAGCACAGCGAAGGAAAATGGAGGGGGAGACACTAGCAAAAGCACAATATACCCCTCAAAATTATAATCGGTAGGTAGGTGCTAGATAAGAATTATATACCCTCTCATTTTTTGTTTTGTTTTTCTTGATCTGGATTTTCTCCCGTTAAATATAGCCTAAATTAGATTTTGAGAAAGCCCTTCTCTCATTCAAGCTCTTAATGGTGTTTACAAGAGTCAAATCCATTGGAGTGAAGTTGATACCCTAAGTTTTTGCTTTAGGCTCCGCAATATATTTTTCTCGTTAAAAGGAGTTGAGAACTTGGGATTTCACAAAGAGAAGGAAAGGAAGAAATCAACAGATGTAAAGTCTGCAGTCTTCTATGGGTATGTTTTATAAATAAGGGTGTATTTGAACTGTGTTTTTAAAAATTTTAATTTTTTTTATTTTAAATAATTTTTTTATGTTTTTAGATTGTTTTGATGTGCTGATATTAAAAATAATTTTTAAAAAATAAAAAAACTTCATTTTGATGCATTTCTAAGTGAAAAACACTTTGAACCATCACCGCTACCATAATCCCAAACAGACCCTAAAGAGACGATACGTGAATGATTCATTAATTTTCTTTAATACATCATATATAGCAGAAAATTATTCTGATAATTAAGAAATAAAAAATAACACCTAAAAATCCAAAATACCCAGTAATTATTCACAACCAAGTGAAATATAATTTTTTTAGAATCTATAAGAAAATAGACATCATGTACTCTAAACTTAGCATGCAATTATAAATTAACTTGCAGATCTAAAGAAATAAATTATTTTAATAATTATGATGATTATGAAAGGATCACAAGGATAATTTAATATCTTTTCATATTTAATAATCACACTTAATTACCCCCTTTTAAAACTATTTTTTATGATAAAAATAAAAATAAAAATAATGTATCATGTTTCTTGTTAAAATTAAAAAAACAAAACTACAGTTATAATATTTTCCTCTTTTATAAAATACCTCTTATATAAGACTATTGACCATTTGTCAATCATGCCATTACCTTATAAACAACATTAAAAAAAAATTAAGATAAATTTTTAAGTTTTTAAAATCATAAACTTAAAATTATATTTAGATTTAATATCCTGCGTTTGTATCTCCATGTATCTTGATTATATTTCACACATATTCAAAATCTATACAAATAAAAAAAATTAATTTTATTTGCACGAGTAATTAAATCAAGTCGAGTCGAGTATTGATGTGTTCAAGTAATTAAGTTATTTTAGTTTTACTAAGGTTTAAGCACTGCTTATATTTGTGATAACTGATAACCTTATATTTGTGATAACTGATAACTCTAAAGGATGAAGCTCAAACACAGTCTAAGCTTGACTCAAGCTCAACATGTTTATCAACTTGTTTAAATTGATCGTTTACATGAATTTAACGAAACCTTCACTTGTTTATCAAATTAAAGGTTAATAATTGAATAACAATAGCAAGTATACATGGGCTCATGATTGCTAATGAGGTGGTCTATGGAGTTAAGAACAGAGAGAATCATGATTTTTTATTCAAAATAAACTCCCATAAAGCCTTTGACTCGATCTTGTGGGACTACGTAAATGATGATATGGTTCATATAGGGTTAGGCATTATGTGGAGGAGTTTGATTAAGGAATGTTTCTCTTCTTCTAAAATGATCATCCTTATTAACAGGTCGCCAAGTAACAGGTCGCCAAGTAGAGAATTCAGTCTTCAGATGTGTCTTTGATAGAGGGATTCTTTATCCCCATTTTTCTTTGATATAGCAATTGAAGGTCTTTCCATTCTCTTTAGGGTATGTTTGAGATTGTGATGACGGTTCAAAGTGCTTTTCGCTTAGAAATGCATTAAAATAATGTTTTTTATTTTTAAAAAAATTATTTTTGACATCAGCACATCAAAACGATCTAAATTTTTTTTTTCATTTTAAGTAAAAACAAATTCAAAATTTAAGGGAACGTTGTTTGCACCGCGTTCCCAAACGAGGCCTTAGTAGAGTTGTAGATTCTGGGTATTTCAGAAGCCTGAAGGCAGATAATGGTATGCCTTTATCTCTCCTTTAATATACAGATGACCCTTTTATTTTTGCATTTAATGATTATGGTTCTCTTCTGCATGTTAAGAGGATCCTTCGCTGGTTTGCTCTTATATATGGCCTTCGGGTAAATTAATTCCAAAAGTTATTTGATTGGAATTAATTTAGATAATAATTATGTCTTATAGATGGCTAATAGTTTTTTTTTTTTTGTCACAATGATACTTTTCCAGTTAAGTATCTAGGGTTGCCTCTAAGTGCTAATCCTTGTTGTTTATCTATATGGAAACCAGTAATTTCCAATAGCAGGTCTAGGTTAGTATCATGGAAGGGTGAAATATTGAGCATAGCTTTCTGTATCTATCTAATTAAGTAATTATTGAATTCTTTGCTTTTGTTCTACATGTCAATGTTTCTTGTGCCTAAAGGTATCATTGGGTCCATTTATGCTATTATTTAAAGGTTTTTATGGAGTGGTAGCTCAGATACTTTCAAGATGTGTAAGGTAGCATGGTTCAAGGTCATTCGACCAAAGAGTTAAGGTGGGTTAAGGCTTGGATCGTTGTATAATAAAAATATGACGCTACTTTTAAAATGAATATGGCATTTAGGAGTTGGTAATTCAGGGGGCAAACAAGATTATATCGTGCATAAATATCAACTCACTTTTGAAAATGAGTTTTCTATGTTTGCTCATCAACTTTTTCCAACCTGGAGAGCAATTGTTAAAGTGTTAGCTCTTGATGAAAGAATTGATGAAGTTATTCGTGCTTTTTGTTGCTACAAGGTTGGTAATGACATGACTATTTGATTTTGGTTGGATGGGTGGTTTAGTTATGCTCTATTAAGGATGTTGTTTCCTTATTTATTTAGGTTATCGAGTCAATATAATGCTACAATCCAGGAGGTGTATAATTATGATTTCAATATAGTCACTTTATCTTGGAATCGACCTTTAAGGGATAGAGAGTGTCAGCAGTTTGGAGTCTTTTCTTGTTGAAGTAGAGAGGAATTTATCTAATTCTGATTCAGTTGACAGAAGGGTGTTATAGTTAGAGAAGAATGTGATTTTCACAATCAAATCGGCTTGTGCTTTTTTTGATGATATTTTACATCCAAGATATGAGAATTTTGGTACTTTGCTCTGGCAAGGTATATTTACTCCTAAAATTGAGATATTGTTGTGGTTGTTGTTGTACGATAGTTTGAGTACCAAGGGATTTCTTGCCCACAGAAGAATTATTAGTTATGATGATGCTTGTTGTTCTTTTTGTGGTATGAAAACTGAGACCATTGACCACCTTTTTATTTATTGTTCTGTGACTTGGAGATTCTGAAATTGTTTTATGTAATGGATTGGGTATGATAGGTGTATGCCAAAGACTGTTCAACTTTTTTTACAAGAATAAAATCATTTGTTACATGGAAAATTTCAGCACACAAAGCCATCTATACGCTTTGTTGTGGTATCTTGCGGTCTATTTGGATTACTCGTAACAAATTAGTTTTAAATGTTGTTGATTCTAAATGGGATAAAATTTATGATTTAACTTTTCATCGTTCAGCTTAATAGCTTCGTGTTAGATTTGTATTGATCTAGCTAGATGTTTAGATTGTGTTTTGAGATGGTCTAATGATCATGATTAATTTTTTTGTTATTTTTTTTTTCACTGTAAGTTTTTCTTTTAATCAATTTGTTATTTTCTTAATAGCACAGGATAAATCTTAATAACATCCTCCCTCGATTACTATATAAAAAAAGAGTTAATAACTGGAAAAAATAATTTTTGGAAATGATATAAAATTTGTTTATCTTACATGAATTTGCCCCTGAAAAAGCAAATAGGAGCTTACATGTATGCTTAGTTGTGAGCTCGTAACCATTAAAATTATCAATTGTTGTCCTTTGTACAATCGTACTCATTGTTTGTATTGTCAACCTTCTATTGGAGTTCCATCCGTTAGTAAACTAAGACAGCCACGTGATAGTCACACGTTTTGTCTTTTAGAAGGCACGTGCCACAATCTTATCTGGTCTCCATTGAGGATTTCGTTGATTTATAAGCTGAATCTCGACGGAGATAGTATGATAAATATAGAAGATAGAGTGAAGGACTAAATCAAGATTCAAGAATCTCGTAAGTTAGGGAATAACTTGTTGTTAACTGAAAGTTCAGGACCAATTGGCCTTTCCAGTAATTGAATTCGAAATGTGAAATTTATTTTTTGGTTTATTAATGAAATGAAAGGGTTGTGATATTCTTTTCTCAGTAAATTGTAATTCGAGGAACGGGATTTCTTAATTAGGATTCAGACTTGACTGAATGAAACTATCAAGTAAACAAATACTTAGACCAAAGATTTGAGCAACAACTTCCTTAACCACCAGCTGGCCTCAACTATTTTTCTTGCCTAATTTATCTTCTATTCCAAGAATTGAATAAAAATAGAGTGTTCATCATTGCGGGGATCGAGTAGAATTGAAAGATTTGACAAAATTCTGAGATAAAATGTTGGTGGATTTTACTACTGGACACCTCCGAAGGAATGGACCACCTGTAAGAATCCAAACACTAACAAGAAAACTTTCAGATGTTTGGGCACACACGAGCTTCACCCACTTGCTTGACCGTGTCATACAAATGGAAAAAAGATTTACATACGAAAGGAGTGTTATCCTAACATAATCAATATTACCATCAAGATAGAGGGGTCCATATGAACACCTGCTATATATATATTAACTTGCCCCTTGAAACACCAATGGGCTCTATATACGTTCCCTTGAGCTATTATTTTCAAGATGAACACAGGTGAAGCAGGGTAGCCTAAGAGTACCCTAGGTTAGTAAGCTATATGATCTGTTTGTGTGCGTCGGTTGAACATTCATATAATCAAACACTGTTCACTGTCAACTTGGCGAAGCTAGTTTCAATCTCCGTAGTACTGTAAAAGCTAGTTTGGATAATAAGAACTGAACGTAGAATAAATTAATTACAGTGAGAGGGAGGGAAAAAAAAGAAAGAAAAGAAACCAATACTGCTTTGCTTTTTGTTATTTCAGATTGGTTGAAAGGGACTGTAAATAAGCAACTAGAGTTTCCAAAGAATAAAACAATACTTTTTGTGGGGTTGAGACTATATCCCAACTTAGATCACAAAACCCTAATAATTAGATATTGATAGTAACACTTCCTTGATCCAGGTAAGCCAGGTACAATATTGATGGCCAAGAAGCCTTAAGCTTCAATGGGGACCATAAACTTGAAGCCTGCCCTTCTCACAACATAATGAGCAGGAGCAGCATATTTGCAGGGCAAGGCTCTTGATTGCACTCAAGGTATAAATGTCACCTTCCAGAGCTTTAATTAGTGATGGAAGAGATAAGCAAAGGACACTGGTGTTTGATTGCCATCTCTTATGCTAAATCTTTTTAGCAATCTTCTAAATATTTCTCGCATATATAAATCATTGAACTCGACACTAGTTGTTCTAGGGCAATAGACCTAGCCTCCCTCCAGTAAGGAAAAACTAAGGCAACGTCTCTCTCTCTCTCTCTCTCTCTCTCGATCTAACCAAATGACACGACCACGTCTGCCTTACCCTCTCCCCATTCACCCCTCCCCCTTTTAAAGTCACGAGACCACACTGTCCCTTGTTGTTCTTTCAATTAGAGAGAGAGAGAAGGAGATGAGTTCAGGGGTTTGGCAGAGAAACTGAGAGCTTTCAAAGCTCCTTTTCCCCCCCTTCACTCGACTAGCCTCTTTATTGCAGTCTCAAACTGAAGTCATAATTTTATAAAGCTTTAGTTATTTTCCCATCTGAAAGAGTGTTTACCTCATTTTTTTTCTGTCTGTCTCTGTCGGTACCATGTAGGTCATCCCTGCAAACCCCTTCCACTCACACCTCTTAATTTCTCTTATCTTCTCCTTTACCATCTCAGTCTTCTCTTACTCTTCAACACTCCTTTTAACTCTTTCTTTTGTGTCTTTTTGCTTTCTAATTTGTTTTTCCAGGAGACACGAGAATAACCCATTAGACCTCAACAACTTGCCTGAGGATTACTCTAGAGATGGTAAACAAGTCCTTGATGAAGGCTCCTCCTCTGGTATGCACATCTATCTATCTATATATATAACAGAAATACGAGTTTAATACATAATCTCTCCCTCCTTCCCAGTCCTTCTCCTTTTCATTTTAGATAAAAGACCAAACAAGATAAAAAATAAATTAAGAAAAGGGAAGATCACAATGATTTTGCGGAAAGAAAATTAATGAATGAGGGCCGGCAAAATTCATTCTTTCCTCACTTAATTTACCCATTTTAAAAAAAAAAAAAATTACATACTATTTGGCATCATGAAGTCTCAATTGATACAATAAAGAAGAGGAGATGGAACGTCAGAGCTAAAAAAAGAGGGTTTAGAGAAGAGAGATCGATAACTAGGGTTCGGCTTTTGGTGCAAAGAATGGACTCATCTAAGTTGCTCTAATTGGCTCCTTTTTTTTTTTTTTGGCAGGCTACAGGAAAAAGAAAAGCGGCGCTAAGAATGGGAAAGAAGAGGGTGATAAGGTCTACGAGTGTAGGTTTTGTTCCCTCAAGTTCTGCAAATCTCAAGCTCTTGGAGGGCACATGAACCGACACAGACAAGGCAAAGTCATGTCCTCCCTTTCTTCACCTTCTATCAACATGTGTTAATCAAATACGTCAAAACATAGTACCTTTCATCTTATATTTTTTAATGGGAGAGTATGATTTGCCATGGAAATGAATAGTATAGCGTGGTCGCGTCAATCTTGAGGAAAACTAATTTGATGTGCTGTTGAAACTCTTGTGTGTTTTTGGTTATTTGATACCTTGATTGATTTGATTTGTGTCGCTGGTCGGTCAGAGAGGGAGACAGAAACATTGAACCGGGCTCGCCAACTGGTGTTCAATAGTGATACTTTAGCAGCCCCTGGGGGTCATCCAGGGTACGTAACTATGTACACCCATCATCTTTATCCACCATTGCTCTCTTGCTCTTGTCGTATCTCCTCCAATATCACTCCATATATACTTTCTTTATGGGGTTTCTATTACTCCATCCTTACTTCTTTTCTTCACATCTTACAAATGGAGAAGGAAACATGACAATCCTTAAAAGCAAAAGATCAAATGATCCACAGATACTGTTTTGAACTAGAAAGGTTTCTAATTTCATAATGTTCTACTTTTAGAAGTTCCTACGAGCTTCATTGTTTTATCTCATGTGATCAGCGATTCAAAGATCCTCCACCGGTTTTGTTCCGCGAAAAAAAATGTATTCCCGTTTTGATTTCATAGCAACAGAAAAGAACACATATATATATTTGATTTCACATCTTGCTGTTTTGCACCAAAGGTCATGGACATTATTTGACTCCAATCATAATATTTCTGTTTAATCTCAATAGTTACAAAGTTCATGATTATTATATACTTTATTGCGTTCTTCTTCTTCTTCCTGTATTAGAACCACTACAAGCTATTTGAAACTCTAAGAGTTGACTAGAAATGAAATTATTTTAACATCATATTTACTTAATTCCAATGTTTGAAAAGCTTCAACAACATAAATGGCTTTTACAGTCAATTACAATTAGATATTTTTATAGATTTTTAATTCAATAAAAAGGGTATGATTTGCTTTAGAATTGACCCATTAAAAACTAGTCTCACCAACGCCCTTCTTTCTTTCCTCTCTCTCACGCATATGCTTAGAATGTGATTTCTTAGAAACGAGGACAAGTTGGACGAATGATGTATTTTCACTTTCTCAAGTTAAATGAATTCCACAATTTCATAACTCATTTCAAACAGAAAATCTCAGTTAGCAGATTGAATCGGTTCGATCTATTTAAATTAGTTGAAATCAATTTCATCATAGAATTGGTTCCAACAAGTTGCTAAGAAACCAGATTCTTCTACCTAATATTCTTTGCAGCTGCCATCCGATGGGAACAGGGAGCTACATTCCAGCAGGCAACATTGGAGATCCATTTAGATCTGTGTACCCACCAAGACTGTTCCCTGGCTCTTCATCAACTCTCTTACCAGCACCACCAAATCAACATCCTCATCAATCATATCTATACACGCCTCCTTCACGCCTCCCGGCTTATAAATCGCAGTATCCTCAACAGCCCATCAACGATTACTACATTGGACATGTACTCAACAACACTTCACAAACATACCCTTCCCACCAGAACATGAACTACAACATGGGTGGCTCAGAATCCAATTACACTTGCATTGGTGCACCGGTAGGTCATGGTGGGTTCGGACCTGGTTCAAGCCGTAGCACGGAAGGAAGTGGTAGAGATGGATCACTGAGCAATCAGGAGGAAGGTTTGAATTGGGGAAGGAACCATGCAGCAGGAGGACAGCAGCAGTGTTTGGATCATCCTTCATCGATCAATCGGTTTCAAGATGGGTTTTAAAGATTGTTTTTGTTTTTCTTTCTTTTCTTCTGTTCTACTTTTGTGGGATTAATGGTAGTATTGAATGAAGCATATTGATCTGCCTTGACACGGTACCCATAGAGAGAGATAAAGAGAGGGACTTAACAAACTGACGAATGGGGTCATGCAAAGGAGGAGAGAAGTTTTAGCTTTTTATGTACAGGGATTGGTGCAGCTTTCTGAGCTCATGGACACTCTCAGCTAGTTTGGCTTGGAGCTGTGGGGTTTGGATGGGGGCATATGTTGGTGGTGGTACTGTAATTGTACAAACCAACTGAGAAAGAGAGGGGACTGTAGGCTATATAGCTTGTGAGGTGGGACAAGGAGTCCGATTTGAACTGAAAGTTCCTAACCCCCTTTTGCATTTGGACTTGATTTTGCATGGCTGCTTTCCTTTATACTAGCATTTTTTTTTCCCTTTCCTTTTCTTTTGCTGTTTCTTGTTTTATTTTGTGGCTCTCCACAATATCTTTGACCAAAAAGGAGTGAGAAGGTGAGGGTTTAATTTAACCCCTTCTCTCCCACACTCAACAGACACCACACAGACACAGATATATTCACACCACAAGAACCAAAATTGGTATCTTCTGGTTTCTTGAAACATTTATGGTTAAACCATGGCTTGCACAATACGGGCATTAATGACATGGAGAAAATACTTATGGGTCAAGAGTTTCATTCACCTGCTCTTGATTGCTGAAACAATAATTATAAAAACATCTGTCTACAAAAGTCTGTGGGTGCAGTAAATCTCTCTCTTCTTATTATTGCTGCGGTGTTTTTTTTATTAGTACATATTTCACTAACTGCAGTTTTAGTTCCTAAAACAATGAATCCTTCCTTCCTCTTTCTTTCAGTTTCCTCTATGGATCCTTGATAACTAAACAAAACAAGACAAATGTAACATCTAAAGTTGAGAATAAACCATTCACATTAAGGTAAGGTTCAAGTATTTTGGTCGGAGCTCTTCAATTAAACCATTAGCAGTGGTCAGAAAGTCAGGATCTGGCCAATAAATAAATAAAAGAGGCAAGGTGGGTTCTTTTAACAGAGCTTTCTTCTTGTATTTACTTCTGTGCACCGATAAAAATGCTTTAAAAGATTTAAATTTTAACTAATCCAGTTAAATTATAAATAATTAGCATATATAGATTGTTTATATCTTATGGTTGAGCGGAACAAAAAATAATAACATCTAATTCAGAAGTGAATAATTGGAGGGGGTTGGTGGGTACGTATATATATGCTTTGTTCTCGGCTAATGATCCAAATATCAGAAAAGTTTACTGGGGATAACTTATGGGTTTGGCCTTGGACAAATTGATATAACAATTTATTGGCTTTTAGAGTAGTTTTTCAAGTAATACAAACGGAGTTGAGGGTAATTTTTAGAGAGGATTGGTTACAGTGGCCAGAGCATAATATACATCAAGCTTTGGAAACCTGGATTAGACAATTTTAATCTCAGGTATTTATTGCTGATCATTCGGTTTTTTTTTTCCCATTCAATTGATCTTACGACTTGTTTCTTCCAATTTTGGACAATTCATGTGCTGTTAAAAACACTCTGGGAGTTAAAAAGCCATTGATTATTGTTACGTACTGAGTTAGCACATACTGAGACAAATTAATGCAGCTGCCTGAGCTGGGAGCCTCAGAAGAAGGTCACAGTTTCGGCCAAATGTTTCACTTGAATTGTTAAATAAAATGAGGAGTTTCAGGTGCTTAAAAATGCAAAATTTCTGAGAGATTGATGAATGATTGAGTAGGATGGGTGCTTGATTTTACCCGTATCAGCAATCTAATTGGCAGGGACCATCAAATACTAGAAGCTATACAAAAGACAGGTTCTGATGAGAATAAACCCTAACCCTGCTAGCCCTTCTATACATGTACAGACTACCAAAGCAACTAATAGGTTCTGCTGGACTGCAACTGGCCACCACTCTAGGCTCTAGCACAAAGCGATATGAACATGTCAACTTGGGATGCTAACATCGTGGCCCCATGCTGCTACAGCTTAACCTAAAATCGTTAGCTAGCTGCTAGCTAGACCCAGCTGAAATATATATACAAAGCAATCACGGACGCTAATTTATTTTCTTGATTTGGGATAACTGTAAGTGTATACTGTATATAAATCAGGAAATAAAAAGAGAAGGGAACGAGGGCAGTTGAACCCTCTTTTTCTTGTTTGTTTCTATTTGTATGTGCATAATTGGCTCCTCCTCCTGATCCTCCTCCTAATTTTGTTGGTGTGCTAGTAATTTGAAGTTGTGTTAGTAGCGATACTTGTAGCTAGCCATGCCCCCTCAAAGGCAGCTGCTTTGCTTTCATTACCTCTATATATATTCCGATGATGAAAGCAACAGCCATTTATCGTTTTCCCTTATTTTAGCTAGCTGTTTAGACTTACAAAGCATAAATCTTGCAGATTAATGACACAGATCCTTGAGGTCACTTGTCTTTTAACGATCTACTGTTGTTTTCTTATATTTTTACGATATTGGGGTTTGGATGCTTACGTTAAATCATGTCTTTTACGATTAAAAAAAAATTAATATAAATTCCATGGGTCTTTTAATTAAGTGATTGAGGTGTGCTATTTTGAATTCATTAGCGGGTATATATATTAAAAGGCACATATTTTGTTGAGTTAATAAGAAATTAATAAAAAATAAACACATGACTCCTTAGCGTATCATCAAATATGTACGAG
>Ga0307516_10005005_pt1 | contig 16074 bp, 25 predicted proteins | sample 19_EM_MG_FD_203310 | JGI IMG/M metagenome (GOLD analysis project Ga0307516, IMG submission 203310) | Populus trichocarpa ectomycorrhiza microbial communities from riparian zone in the Pacific Northwest, United States - 19_EM | ecosystem: Host-associated > Plants > Roots > Unclassified | place...
CGCTGTCGTGCGCTGGCAAAGCCCAGAGTTCATCGCCATAATCGGGTGTCAATGACGAGGATGCGAGTGGTAGCATCATCCCTCGTGTCTCCTGACCACGGGGTGCAACGGTATCGCCTCGGGCCTGCGAGCCGTCTGCGAGGATACAGCAATTCCCGACTCGTGGTGCTGTTCCTCTGGGCCATGCCTCTGAAAACAGCCCCGCTCCTATTCCGCGATCTAGACTTGCAGCTCCTTGCGTTCCCGTTTTCCTTCCGATTGCTTGTCCTGCTTATGATGACCACAAGGTTGTCTTCCTCCGCGGCAGCGCTTGCACTTTCCCGGTCTGCGCCGGTACTTGGCCCAGGGACCTCCTGGTGCCACAGAGTCGGTTGACACAAGCCGAGCCCCGACAGTGTCGGTTGCCCGGTCTCGGTATGCCGTCCTAAGACCGTGTGACGAGTTTCCGATACCTTCCTGCCCTGTCCGTATCCGAATGTCCCACCCATAATATTTAGGGTATAACAGTTGTTTCCCTTTGGTTATGCTTGCACGTCCATTCACTGTCCCTAACTGCTTACGTGTCTTTTCTCCTGTTGCCACGAGTAGAGTGTTGGCCGCGCGGTGGCCGAGTGCGATCATGTATTTTCCTTGGACACAGTGATCGAGTCATGATGGTAGACAGAGGAACTGTGTCAGTCTTGTGGGCAAGCTGTGATTCCACAGAGGGAAGGAAAAAGTATAAAGGAGAAGCGCGGTAGCTAGTCTGGAGATTCTTCTCCACGCAATCTATTATCCTTCACTCCACCGCAAAATTTTCGTTCGCCGCCAAACAACTTTTTATTCCCACCACCGATTTCGCTGGAAATACCCTCTGGAGCTTCATAACTCCACGGTCTTTCCATCTACGAACTCGACAGTCCTCCCCTACTTCTTTGTTGTTGCTGCCCAACCAATTTCACTCCATGTCGCTGTCGCCCGGTTACCGAACAACTCCCACCCCAACTCCGAAAAGTGGACACCTGTCCACAAAAACTCTGTATCACCATGGCAACCATCTTTGACTCCATGGCAAAAGACAAAGCCAGCCAAACAACAAACCCGTCGCTTGGGGGGAACCTCTCCACCCCACCACCAAAGACATTCACACCACCACCGCCTCCATCAGGAAAAAAATCTGCGTTTGGACGCACAGGCTGCGTCCTGACGCACCAGGCGCTCGGGACGCTGTGGACGCACCCTGGCAGGGCACATACCGCTCCCAACGCGAAACGCACAGGCAATGTGAATTCGGACGTAGCACGCCATGGCAGCGTGCATTCGGACGCCGTATGCCAGGGCGCCGTACGTCCGGACGCAGCTCGCCATGGCATCTGCTTACCGGACGGAGCGTGTCAGGGCATTTTCCTTCTGGATGCAGCCGTGTCAGGGCATTTTCCTTCTGGATGCAGCCGTGTCAGGGCATTTTCCTTCTGGAGACTGCCGTGTCATAGTATTTTCCTTCTGGGCGCAGCCATATCAGGGCAAATAGCATCCAGACGACGCGTGTCATAGCGTGACGGTCACGCTGTCTGTTAATGCACGGAACATCGTAGCAAATACTCTTGTCGCATTCGCAAACACGCAGTGGGTTCCAGGCATAGTGACTCAGTACAGTTCTATTCATTCTATCTAATGTACATCTATATATGCTACTACCACACTTCGCGCAGAAAGAAAGGAAAGTTGGCAAATATGACACGACGTGTTGAGCACGACGCGATGAGCACGACGCGATGAGCACGACGCGATGAGCACGACACGTTGAGCCTGACACGATGAGCACGACGCGATGAGCACGACGCGATGAGCACGACGCGATGAGCACGACGAGATGAACACGACGCGATGAGCACGACGACTATGAGGAGGATAGCAATGAGCACGCCGCTGGCGGCGAGGATGATAGCAAGTAGGACGCGGCAAGTATGATTGCGAGCTTTGCAACATGGTTAGCGCAGCTCTCAGAGTGACAGAGACACCGGGAAGTTATACAATACACAGTGAGGAGTACGATGTCAATGAGGGTGCCAGCGGCGAGGACGATAGCGGGTAGGACATGGCGAGTATGATGTCAATGAGGGTGCCGGCGGCGAGAACGATAGCGAGTAGGCTGCAGCGAGTATGAGCGCGCGTAAGACGTGGCGAGTATGATGTCAATGAGCGTGCCGGCGGCAAGGACGAGAGCAAGTAGGATGTGGCGAGTATGATTTCAAGTAAGACGTGGCGAGTATGATGGCGAGCTTTGTGGCATGGTTAGCACAGCTCTCGGAGTGACAGTCAACGGGAAGTTGTACAATACAACTTGACGAGTAAGATGTCAATGAGGGTGCCGATGGCGAGAACAATAGCGGGTAGAACGTGGCGAGTATGATGTCAAGGAGGGTGCCGGCGGTGAGGACGATAGCAAGTAGGACATGGCAAGTATGACTGCAAGTAAGATGCGGCGAGTATGATGGCGAGCTTTGTGGCAAGATTAGCGCAGCTCTCAGAGTGACAAAGACACCGGGAAGTTGTACAATACACAGTGTGGAGTACGATGTCAATGAGAGTGCCAGTGGCGAGGACGATAGCGAGTAGGACGCAGCGAGTAAGTCGCGGCGAGTATGATGGCGTGAAAGACGCGACAAGTACGATGGCAATAGAAAGCGTCAAGCCACCACTAACGCTTGCACTTTCGCAAGGATCGGCTCATCACTCATAGATAGACCCCTTTTTTCGTCTCATTTCACGTCGTCCTACTCGTCGATATTTTCCTAATCGTTATCTTACTTGTTGCTCCTTTCTTGCCATCATACTCCCCGAGTCATACTCGCTCTCATACTTGCTGCGTTCTACTCGCCCACACTCGCCACGTCCTACCCCCTATCATTCTCGCCGCCGGCACCCTCATTGACATCGTACTTGTCATGTTGTATTGTACAACTTCCCGCTGTCTGTCACTCTGAGAGCTGTGCTAACCATGTCACAAAGCTCGCCATCATACTCGCCGCGTCTTACTTGCAATCATACTCGCCGTGTCCTACTCGCTATTGTCCTTGCTGCTGGCACCCTCATTGACATCATACTCGCCACGTCTTACGCGCGCTCATACTCGCCGTGGCCTACTCGCTATCGTTCTCGCCGCCAGCACCCTCATTGACATCATACTCGCCACGTCCTACCCGCTATCGTTCTCGCCGACGGCACCCTCATTGACATCATACTCGTCACGTTCTATTGTACAACTTCCCGCTGTCTGTTAGTCTGAGAGCTGTACTAACCATGTCACAAAGCTCGCAATCATACTCGCCGCGTCTTACTTGCAATCATACTGGCCGCGTCCTACTTGCTATCGTCCTCACCGCTAGCACCCTTATTGACATCATACTCGCCGCGTCCTACCCGCTATCGTTCTCGCCGCTGGCACCCTCATCAACATCATACTCATCACGTTGTATTGTACAACTTTCCGCTGTCTGTCACTCTGTGAGTTGCGCTAACCATGTCACAAAGCTCACAATCAGACAGACCACATCCTACTTGCTATCGTCCTCGCTGCCGCCAGCTTGCTCATTGCCATCCTCCTCATAGTCGTTATGCTCATCACGTCGTGTTCATATCGTCGTGCTCATTGCGTTGTGCTTGTCGCGTTGTGCTCATCGCGTTGTGCTCAATGCGTCGTGTCGTATTTGCCAACTTTCGTGTGTTTCCGTGCGAAGTGTGGTAGTAGCATATATAGCTGTACATTAGACAGAATGAATAGAACCGGACTGAGTCACTATGCCTGGAACCCGCTGCGTGTTTGCGAATACGACAAGAGTATTTGCTGCGATGTTCCGTACCTTGACAGCCAGCGTGACCACGGTGCCATGACACGCGTTTTCTAGACACCATTTGCCCTGACACAGCAGCGTCCGGAAGGAAAATGCTCTGACATGGCTGCGTCCAGCAGGAAAATGCCCTGACACGGCTGCGTCCAGAAGGAAAATGCCCTGACATGGCTGCGTCCAGAAGGAAAATGCCCTGACACGCTCCGTCCGGTAAGCAGATGCCGTGGTGAGCTGCGTCCGGATGCACGGTGCCATGGCAAGCTGCGTCCGGATGCATGGTACCATGACAAGCTGCGTCCGGATGCAGGGTGCCATGGCGAACTGTGTCCGAGTTAAGGATGTTGCGTCCGAAGCGTCCAGAGCGTCAAGTGCGTCCTGACGCTCAGGACGCAATTTTTTTTTCTTCCTGATACTCCGATCCCAATCCCAGAACAAAGTATCCCCATCAACATGTTCAACGCAGAGTTGGACTATGCGCCCGATACCATGATACCAACACACTGGCCAGTTTCCTCGCATGGAAATCTGAACTGGACCACACCAGCGCTACCAACGACACCACCGAACGGCTACTTGAACTGATCTGCCGTTTCATCCGCGCTGAAATGACACACCAATTCGCAAAGCAATCAGTTACCGTCAAAATCCCTGGCCTCAAAGAGGTAAAGGAGAGGGACCTGGAGATGCAGAAACAGATCTCCCAGTTGGCCAACACCATCACCAAGCTCTCTGAGCAAATCGCCACCCTATCCGCACGTCCCATCCCCGCCGCCGCCACCGCAGCCCCCAGGGTTGTGCCGGCACTCCCCCAACAACGCCAGAAGCCACCCACCACCACCAAGCCTCCCCCAGGCCCTGCACCAACCTACGCACAGGTAGCAGAAAAACAGCCTAGGGAGTTTACGGAGGTCAGGGGCAAGAAGAGGGCCAGGAAGGAGATGATCCTCCTGAAGGCTTACCCGACGGCGGACAGGCTGATAATCTTCAGCCTCACGGCCGCACCCAACGACCACAAGGAGGCCCCAGACCGCGCACTCCAAGAGCCCAACAAGACCATCACCACCCATGCTGATATCGAACACCTGCCCCTCATCCTGGCAAACATCACTGCCACCAACAACATCATTTTCACGGTCGCACCTCAGCACCTGAGCACCAGCTATGAACCATACCTAGCCATCCTCGAGGAGGCACTCCACTAATTCCCAATCGCATCGTCTAGGGTCTGTCAGCGATGGACCCGTTTCATCGTCCACGGCATCCTGACCAATGCCACATTCGAATCCGCCGGTACAGAAATCGAATCATCCCACCCGTCCCTCCGAAGGGGCCAGACACCGCGTTGGCTCACCAGCCCTGAACGCCGCCAGGGTAAAGAGGCCTCTTCCATGATCGTCACCTTTATAGGTGAGATGACGAACAAGTCTCTCAGTGCCACCAGCCTTGCCATGTTCAACTGCGAATGCACTATTGCCGAATACATCACCTTCGGCCCCGCCACCCAATGTAACAAATGCCAGATCTTTGGGTACCCGATGCAATGCTGCACTGCCAGCAACCACACCTGCACTGTGTGTGCACAACCCCACCCCACCAAGGATCATCCGTGTGCTATAACAAACTGCAGAGCGGGGTACTCTTACAACCACCCGCCGATCCGCTACACCAACTGCCTACTACCACACAAAGCCTCTGACCGAAGATGCTCCACCTATGTCAAGATCACGCTGGGAATGCGCCGCGACAACGTAGCAACCACTGACACGACGATGGCCACCTAGAGAGCGCTCAACAGGTAAGGGTATTGCACTGTCTCCTTTACTGAAGTTTCTTTCCACCGCAAGTCTCCTTTATAATGTACTCACAAAACCCTTTGATTTCGGCCAATGGGGAGGTTGGGTGGTCATGAGTCTTTCTCTACGGTCACTCGCTGTTACGATTTCTTCGGTGCTGTGCTTTTACTTTTCGGCGGTAACAGGAAAGATGGAAACCCCATGAGGGTGGTACGGTAAGAGGAGCGCATATAGTCTGTAGTACTGAGCGCAATTGATTGAAGTCGCATATTATCCTCACAGCACCCCCCAAAACTTTACTGTTTTTACGACATCAAAAAATCTTCTTTTCCAATTAAGTTTTCAACAACCCTGGAAAGTCACCTCAGAAGTCGGTCAATAGTTAATTAACTAGAGGCTGCACCCCTCCAGAACCCTTCTAGGAATTTTCCCTCCTGTCACCGCCTGCTTTTTGTGATTTTGGCTCACGTCACCAAACTATCACCACCTTGCTAAAAGGCTTCAAGTCCACCAACAACCCCAGTCAAGGATCCCTCGACGACTTCCTCCGCCGGAACACCCCGGCCACCACCGAAATCTCTGCACACAGCACCCCAAGCGCCCACTCCCAGCAGTACCCCTCCTAACACAACCTTCAACCTCCTATGGTCCTGGCCTCACGGTCACCCTCCCCCGCAAAGCGAGCGCACCAGGAAAATGACACCGACTCTGACTCCGACTCTGACTCCAATGACTCTGAAGATGAAGGAAGGGAAGAAGACAACGACAATGCTATGGACTTCCAACACACCGAAAACGTCACTGCAACGCAGGTGATTGGTGGAGACACGGACGAGCCCACCAGGACTACCCCTCAGATGGCAGCCCCACTCAGCCCAGAGTACGCCGTACTCCGTGCTGACATCGAAATCATCACCAGTAACCTCCTAGACCAATTTGCCAGAACTATTAGCGACGAGATCTCTGAGCTCTTCGCCAAACACAACACCACCTTTCAAAATGCCACAAACAGCCTGACCAAGCAAATTACCATGCTGGGCACCCGATTCACCCAAATGCAACAACAACTCCTCTTGGCTGTACAGGGCCCTGCCGACACCGCTAAGCCGATCAGGAGCCCAAACAACATTGGCCCCAACCCAAAGAAAGAGAGAAAGAGAAAGGGGAAGGGAGCTACCGAGAACAAATACAATGCCAACAACTAGCCAACCAACAACGGCACCAGCACCCACATATACGCCGACGCCGGCAAAACACCCACCGCCCAAACACACCCACCAACCGAACATGCCACATACGCTACCAACGTTGAAGGATCGGAGAACTTGAAGAAGAAAACCCAAGGAAGCAAGCCCCCCACACCCAACTTATCACGACCATCTACCCCTAAGCCGAGTGCGAGGTCACATGCCATTTCCCAGCCACATCTCCCACTGAAGCCGCCACCCATGCCGAACGAGACTATATCACCCGCCAAGCCGTCGTGGACGCAGCTCTCCACCGAGTCAACAAAGCCCTGGTCGACAACCAGGACGTAACAGCCCCCCCCTTCCTCCGCATGCTGGTAACCATACGCAGATCCATCATCTTCACCACTACCAACACCCAAAACAACATCACCTATGAAGACTACACGACGATGATCCCCAACGCCCTCTCCTACTACAGCAAGTGCGAAAAGATCGAAATCGGGAAGCGCTTCAGCCAGTTCCTGCTCCACAGAGTCCCGACCCACCACTCCCTGCCCGATATCTCCGACAGCATCACCACCAACTACCACCAGGTGATCCACCGCCAGATGCCATGCTGGCTCGCCCCAGCAGACCGACACGAACAAAAAGCAACCTCGACGATAGTCATGACCCTCAGCAGTAGCACCAATAAGACTGATATTGGACGACACTACCTCACCATCTGCAACCGCCAATGCCAACTCAGTGACTACATATGGAAGAACCACCCAGTGTCGGAACTGCCAGGGTTATGGGCACACAACCGCCCAGTGCAAAAATCTGTCCCAATATGCTGTCTGTGCGGAAGCCAACGAAATGAACGATCACCCATGCACCATCCCGGCCTGAAAGAGAGGCCCCACCTGCACCCACCCACCAAGTTGCTGTGCCAACTGTGGCGTACCCCACAAGGCCAGCGACCCAAACTGCCCCACACGCATCAAGATCTGATCCTTCATCAACAACACGAATACGATGGCCACGACCACCCCAGGAGGCGCCCCCATGACGGGAATGACCGAATAAAATGCCCACCCACACCATCGGGTCCATACGGCTGCTGAACTGTACGAGGGGCCAAGCCACTACGATTTCAGCACTGCAAGAGTTCGCAAGAAAACCCGAAAACCTTATCTGCCTCCTCCAACAACCATGGTACGATAGACATGGAAACCCTCCCACTATGCCATACTTCAACATGTTCACCCCTACACCAACACAGCCTAGATGTGCGACATACATATGCCGCATGCCTGGGCTCAGTGCTACCACCACCTTTACGGCCCAGGACTCCTTCTTGGGCACCACCATCACATCCCTTTAACAACAACATACCACCTCATTCACCCTATATAACCTATGCTCCTCTGGACAACCGGACCCAGTAGCAGCCATCCTCCCGACCATCGACCTACCGACAGACTGCCTCCTGATGGGGGACCTCAATGCCCACCACACGTAGTGGCAGGGCCCACTGCCCCCATCCGCAGGCAACTCCCAGGGCAGCCACACCATGGTCAACTGGCTTACGGAAAACAATTTCCAGTTCCACAACAAAATAGCCACTCCAAATAACAACCCCCGAAATGGGGGGCAACCTTCCACCATTGACCTATGCTTCTCCAGGGGGAGGACAACACAGCTGGTCCTCACCCTGGTGATCGATCACGACACCACCTCGGACCATAGCTCCCTCACCGCCACCCTCTCCCTACCTTCAAACGTAGCACCACAGAAGGCCCAGCACTGCTGGCACAAGGCTGACTGAGGAAGCTTCACCTCACACATACAGGCTGCCCGGATGGACATCTCAAACCCCCAAGGAACCAAGGATACCCTCCGCACCATCACCAGCATCACCCACCTCATCCACAAAGCAACCAACCAAGCCATCCCCATGAAAGACCCACGGAAACAGGAGGCACCATGGTGGAACCAAGACTTGACACAGGCAAAAAGAGCAGTAAAATGGGTAGAGAGACAAGCCTGCTGAGAACCCAACGACACCAACCGGAAAGACAGACAATACAAACGGTACAAATGGTCGACGATTATACACAACGCTAAAACAGCGTACTGAATCCAACAGCTCCAAGCTGCATCATCCAAGACCATCTGGAAAATGATCTACCACCACTACACACACCACAAATCAATCCACTCCCTCAACGGGCAAACAACCTTTAAGGGCAAATACAAGGTGCTACACAATGCACTCTTCCCCCCAGTCAACACAACCCCACAAACAAGACTCCCACCGGCCCTCCTCACCTCCACAAAGGACATCCACCACCATACAATGCCAGTCACAATACAAGAGACACATCTGGCGATTGTACAGCTGAAGTATGGAACCTCAGTTGGCCCAGAAGACATCTCATATACCACCCTATGCCACTTCAATATGGCGGCCCCTCACCTCCTCGCGCAACTGTTCCCAGCCTGCCTCACCTGGGGCACCCATCCTGCAGAATGGAAAATGGCAAACTGCGTGGTCATTCCCAAACCTGGCAAGAAAACATACTCCGACTCCAAGTCCTACCACCCTATTTCTCTCCAATCATGCTTCGGGAAACTCCTTGAATCCATCATTGCCAAGCAGCTCTCCCAGGCCTCCCTCACTTGTGGGGCCACACACCCCTCACAGATGGGGGCCCAGGCAGAAAACTCAGCAATCGACGCCCTACTCAGAACAATCACCCCTATCGCTAGCGCAATCAGCCAGGAGAAAACAGCAAACAAAACCCCACCACGACTGGCCATCCTCACCCACGACATTGAGGGTGCCTTCAATCAAGTCAACCCAGCAATACTCGGGGAGGTTATGCAACAACAACGTATGCCCCAGTACCTGATGCAGTGGGTCACCGCTTTCAACACTGTCCGGAAAATCGCCTTAGGCTTTGACCAACAATCAGAACAGCCCCAACCGTACAGGTGTGTGCTGCCCCAGGGATTCCCAGTCTCCCCAGCCCTGTTCCTCGTCTACAGCAATACCATGCTGGAAAAGAGCCACCAATCCCACGACGCGATCGACACATCCTACGTAGATGACATATGCATGGTCCAAATGTCAGCGACAATCGCCAGAGCCAACACACTCCTTGAAGAAAGGATAGAAGAACACCTCAGCAGGGGAGTCCACCTCGGACTAACCTTCACACCACCCAAGACTGAACTGCTCTACTGCCTCCCTCACACCAGCAAAGATAAGAACAGGAGCTGTAGCACATACCCTACCCCCAGAATCAACAACAACACCATTGCGGCCACACGACAAATCAAGTACCTAGGAGTGCACATTGATCAATCACTCAGCTTCCTACATCATGCCACCACGGTAGCAGCCTAGAGCAAGCGGGCTCTCGGCAGCCTCAACTTTCTACGTCACCACTCACGGGGCATCCCCGGGCATGTCGTTCACCACCTGGCAATGATGGCCATCCTCCCCACAATGTTCTGAGCATCACCAGCATAGTGGACGGGCTCCCCGATGATCACTGCAACCTTACATACCACCTACAACTCAGTCACCCAGTGGATTACGGGACTTCCCCTCAACACCAGAATGACGAACCTTATCACACTATCACAACTCCCGCCAATGGAGGCATACCTGGACTACCTATCCCTGCAATACGCCATCCTACTCCACTTTCTCCCCCAACACCAGGCTCTGGGCCCGCCACAAGCCCTAACAGATACCGACCCCAACCTCCCAGGACTCCACCACCTTCACGTACTCAGAAAGCACTTAGTACAAGGCAAACTGGGGAACCGCACTACCACCTCGACCGCGGACGGAACCAATACACTCCCCTCCCTAAACCCAGACAAAACAACAACATCCCAACAGCTCCATGAAGAATGGCTCCATATGCTACCAAACCACACCATCGTCATCTACACTGATGGCTCTAAACTCGAGAATGGGTCTGTCGGGTGTGGATGGGCAACCTTCCACTGCGGCGACCAACAACTCTACTGGCTGGGGGAAGGTAGCTGCCACCTAGGCAACCGGATTGAGGTGTATGATACCAAACTCCACGCAATTCCAGAAGCAGTCACATCCCCCCTCACCATTACCGCACCAGGAGCCTCAGCAATTATCTGCGTGGACAATCGGATAGCACTCTAAACACTACAATTCAACAAACACAACCACGAATATGCCTGCTGGGTCCTGGAAACGATTAGCGACCTCAGCCTACTGGGCTGGGAGATGTCCACCACCTGGTGCCCCTCCCACTGCAACATCAATGGTAACGAACGAGCCGACACACTCACCAAACAGGGAGCCTCCTCTGCTGTTGCCTGCTGCTTCGCACTCACCACCAAGACGTGGCTACTCACACAAGCAAGAGTGGAGCTCCTCCGATGGTGGAAAACAGAACTACCACTCTCAAAGCCCTCATTCGAGTTTTCCAGCCATCTCCAAGGGGTGAACTGGGCCGATACACGAGCAATATGGAGAGTTTTCTGCAACCGATCACCCTCTGACCCACCCCCCAACATCACGGTAGACTCATGCCCCTGTGGCACGGACGTCACCTCCTTTCACCACCTACTACGAGACTGCCTGCTGCTGACGCCGCAGCAGGTACTCCTCTGCAAAGCCACCAAAGGAGACATTCAGTCCCTGGAGTTTATCACCGCACCCAAAAACGCAAACCCACTGTGCCACATCCTACAGGCAACTGGCATGGGACACTCCGCACTCATCCAATTCGATGGAAACCACAACACACAAGACTGCACCAATAGAAGCGACTTAGACTCCCCCGAGCTGGACTTCAGCGCTTTCTAACCATAACCAATATCATGGCCGACACGATGAACGGGAGAAAGGATAGAGGCGATTGGTTTCTTTTGTACTGTCAGAGTGTTTCCTGGTTTCCTTGTTCTGTGTCATACATTGCGATCCTTGATTCCTGTCCTGATTGTTCTTTTCCTTGGTGCATATACTTCTTCGGCGGTCGTGAAAGATGAAAGCCCCATGGGGGCGGTACGGCGAGAAGGAGCACACAAAACCTGTAGTGTTAAAGTGCGATAGATCGAAATCGAATACTATCTCTCTCTACAGACCTACCTTTCTACCCGTGACCAGTGCTGTGACCACCAAGCTCCACAAGAACAATGAGCCCACGCAAAGGTGTGTGAGAAGTTCGCGACGAGACCATGCCGGGCACGACGGATACCATGAGAACAACGAGCCCACACAAAGGCATTTGAGAAGACGGCGACAAGACCACGCTGGGTGTGATGGACACCGTGAGAACAATGAGCGGCGTGTGAGTACACTGAAAGTGTGAGGGAGCCGGAAGTGGGAGGACGAGTGACACCCAGAAAAGTCAAGTCTACTTTACCTGTCAAGCTGCACAGAGTAGTCAGGGCAGGATCTTGACACTATGGCACCATTGGATGGAATCCTATTGTTAGACCAATCAGGACGAGTAGCTTCAGGCTCCAGCCCACACCCAGGAGGGTCTGGTGTGTGAGTGTATTCCTTACTTTACCTTACCCATGAGGTAGTTGTCGAGCAATCTGCCGAGCAATCCATCTCGAGCCGCTGAACCAAACGATCAACCGTAGTGCAGATACACCTAAACACTACATGTGGGATGACATTTAATCGGAAAGGAGACAGAAGGATACATAAGGGGTTCAAGAGTCAAGGCCGGAGATAGGAAGGGGTCTGATGGGCAACATGTCAGTCAGCACGGATAGGACCCCCATTGAGGGTATAATCTCTGAGGCCGTAGCCAAGGACTGATATGGGGTTGTGACTTGAACCCAGCTATAAGCTGAGGGAATGGTGTGGTCTGTGATACCATTGAACGGAATGCTATTGTTAGACCGATCAGGATGAGTAGCTTCAGGCTCCTGCCCGCACCCAGAAGGGTCTGGTGTGTGAGTGTATTCCTTAGCTTATCTAACATGTGAGGCAGTTGAGGTACGAGCTGTTTGGCAGTCACCGAATGGGTCGAACAATCCACCAAACCAGACCGATACGGGCAAGACTTTAGGCCCGCATCGAACCATCAGCTGAAGCGATATGCGAACGAGCGGTAGACCACTTGCTGAAGTGATACGAGCGAGCTGTCGGGCAAGATGCTGGGCGTGCCTCGAACCATCCGCTGACGCAATACTCAAATGAGCCGTCATACAAGATGCCGGGCCTGTCTCAATCCGAACAATCCACCAAAGCGCCACGAATGAGCTGTCAAGCGAGCCGGCGGGTAAGATGCTGAGGCCGTCTCAATTCAAACGAAGCGCTGAAGTGCCATAAGCGAGCCATCAGTCAATATGCCAGGCCCATCTTGATCTGAACCATCCGCCGAAGCGATACATGAGTGAGCTGTCGAGCGAGCCACCATGTCCGCCTCAAACCATCCGCCAAAGAAATACACGAGCGATCCGTCGAACAAGCTGTTGCCGCGGAGCCGTGTGTGATCAGGCACTCAAGCCGCAGCCAGTGGGAGCTGCAGATATCGAACCGAACCCCTAGATTATTTGCTGTGAATCCCCTAATGGTACGCAAACTTGGAAGGAGGGTCATTGGGGAAGTTATTCTTGTATAATAATTGAACACCAAAGAAGAGCGCATGTGCCCCATCTCCTTTGTGACTATTGAGAAACCTGACTAGTTTGATATTAGCATCACTCCAACTTTGACCGGACGTCACAGTGTCACATGATGACACTCTTTCCAAGATCGAGACATCTGGTGTGAGGTGCCAACACTCTTCCTAAGATCGAGTGATCCGGAGTGAGGTGCCAGCATCAACCACGAAATCAAACAGCCAAACCTTTCTAGCACCGGAAATCAAACTACCAAATCCAAACCAAGCGCCAAGGCCTATGCCATGACAGATTTTGTTCCCCTTGCTAGTTTTCTTGTTATATCTGAACTACATTATTTCTGTTCCTGTTTTCAGAAGGATTCTGAGGGTGGAGTCCAAAGTTTAGGGTGAATGTGACCCTAAGCCAGGTGCAGGTGTATTGGAGGGTTTCATACAGGTACATGTTTGCTCACAGCAGTACGTTACTGGACAGTAGCATACTGGAACAGCATCATACCATATACACCTCACTGGAACAGGTCCATGCTGGAGGATAGCAGGCTGGCTGGGACAGAGCTATATACCACCAGAAGCAGAAGGGTAACTGCACAGGAAGGGCTTGGTAATGGGTAATAAGAATCAAGCTTGTCCCGCTCATAAATAGAATGACATGTCTTTCTCCTTCTTTTCTTTCTTGTCTCCAATACATGACAATCCTGGTTTGCCTAACAATAAGCCGAATAAATACCCACACCAGGTATATCCTTCAAGCCCTACAGGTGATAGATTTACTGTCCTATCAGAGATAACCAGATTTTTACACCCAGTGCACTGGTGACACCCCAAGACATGCAATTAGTATGACTAGCCGGACTCAATTCAGAGGATTGAGGCCGAGTGAGATTTCATGAGTGAAAGTCACGGGCAGGGGCGAGCTCTGAAAGAGAGGAGTATTACGGACCCAACAGCAGCCAGGTGGTAACTCAAGGTTACCAATGGGAAAGGGGATGAGTGGCAGCCTCAGGCGAGGGTCTGGTCACATCCCTGGGAGGTGTCAGGGTTATCCTCCGTGAGACCCATACTAAAAGCTACTAGCTGCTGTATACCAGCAAAAATGTCAACTTTTTCTGGGTACAATATAACTCACGAGCGGTCGTGCAGGACGCGCGAGGCGGAACGGGTCCGGTGGGTATATGAGTGGAGCCAGACCATCTGTCGGTTGTTTGAAGAAGATCGGACCTTAACTTGTCAAGTTACAGAGACCTATTCTTCAGTTAACTGCGATTGCTGCAGCACTTCTACTGAGGTCACCAGACATTCCTGGAAGTATCTAGACTCATATATTGCAACCGCGAATGTACCTGAGAAGAATTTAGCAAGCAAGGGCAGCGATCAGGAGCACAAGGGTGTCGACACCTACAAGGGGGTGCAAATGAAGATTGTTCGCAAGCACTTGGATCGAAGATCTTCTGGGTCCATACCTATCAATCAGTGCCACATCCCAATCAACCCTATCTCCCTCGGACGAGGAGAGATGATGCTGCATAATACCGAGGTACTCTGCTTCCCGAGTCAGCCCGAGAGAAGACAGCCGAAGAGTCGGCGTGACATTTAAAGAGTGCCAGTTTCCTACATAGAGAGGTATCAGCAACGATCAGTCGGAAGTTGAGCCTTAACAATATTACATTGTTTCTGGGATCAACTCTCTAGTGATATTTCTAACGTGAATCTCTTAGTGAATTTTCACAACCGCTCCCGTACGAATCCTTCGGAACTACACGGTCGCTCCACTGCCATCATACAAGTGTTGCCCGCTCAAGGGTGATAGACCGTTGGTGACCACCTGGGCAATTGTGCTGTTGGTGAAACACCCGAGTGTTACACTATATTGTTAGCCAATACACCAATGCTACAATATACCTCTCGACAAGAAATGCATAAGTAACCATGTCGGAATCTCAGGCATTGGTGAAGTTTGAGATACGAAAGAGCTCCAATGAGTTGGACACCTCAATGGATGTGGTCATCCGCGATGCCGATACTGGTTAGCCAGTGGTGTGGGATCCGGTCGCTGTGGCGGCACCAGGGTGGTTCTGCAATATGGTGAAGACACTTGACAAGAGTCTGTCTCAGTTTGGCCAGCTAGTGCAGCTGTGCCGAAAGAATGAGTATGACATCAAGTGAGGGGAATCGAGAAGCATATCCATTCGAAGGAGTGGGGGCAGCAGCGGATCCTTATAGGAAGGATCCGTTGAGCCTATCACTCGAGACTAGCCTACTCTAGACTAGTGCTCCCTGCCTAGCGTCGGCACCCGAATCCCACTCCTACAACCACTCCCCACTCAAGAAAACAAGCCCCCCTTTCTGCAGTAACAGCCAAAAGCAAAACAAACATTTAATGCAGAAAAAAACAAACCCCCTTCTGTTCCAGCTCCAATTTATTCCCAAAACAACTTCGCGATCATAGAATTTCTTTGAAAAATCCAACTGAAATCACCAAACGTCACTCTTCCATCATCCACCGATACGTGTTGCAATATCTCACTCGTTCAGCTTTGTCACGTGTAGAATCACATCATATACGTGTATTCAGACTTTTCACTTTTCCTGCCTTTCTCTCTAAGACAAGACAATACACACAAGACTTCATCGTTCC
>Ga0307516_10005006_pt1 | contig 16074 bp, 11 predicted proteins | sample 19_EM_MG_FD_203310 | JGI IMG/M metagenome (GOLD analysis project Ga0307516, IMG submission 203310) | Populus trichocarpa ectomycorrhiza microbial communities from riparian zone in the Pacific Northwest, United States - 19_EM | ecosystem: Host-associated > Plants > Roots > Unclassified | place...
GACGCGCGCCACGACCGGCTCACCGAAGGTGGGCGAACGAAAGGTCACCGCATAAACCCCGGGAGGCAACTTCAGGCCGCGCACCGGTGTGAGCTGGGTCTGGGCCACGCGCGCGCCAACGACGGTCACGGTGGCTTGCGGATCCGCGGTCAAGCGTAGCTGCGCGCTCAGCGCGTCGTCGACCACAGCGGATGCCGGCGCCGAGGCGGGCGGGGCGGGGTGACTGGGTGCCGCAGACCGGATCGGCGGCGCTGGCGGGGGAAGCGCCGGCGCCGTCGGAGTCACGACGCTCACCGTAGGCGCGGCGCTCGCGACCGACGCGGGCACCTCGAGCGCTGTCGTCGATGCGAGCGACGCAGCGGCGCGGCCCAGTGCCAGCGATGCGGCAGGCGCCACCCCGGACGGGCCACCACCGCGAAGGCCCACCCACGTCAAAAGCCCCAGCAAAACGGCGCTCGACCCCGCCAGCGCCCGGGGGAAGCGCTTGGCGGGCCCACGAGGCGCGGAGGAGCGAGGCAGGGCGCGAGTCGCAGGCTCGCTGGTCTCGACCACGGATGCTGGCGGCGCCGACGGGACAGCAAGATCGGGCTCAGCGGCGGGCGGGATGCTTGCGATCTTGCGCGTCCATTCGACGATATCCTCACGAGCCGCGAACGTGCGGGTGATCGGGGCGCCCGCTGGCGGCGTCGCGGGCAGCGGCGGTGTCGCAGGCGTGCGCGGACCACCGGGGGGGCGACTCGAGAGCAGAGCGCGCGGCGAAGCGGCGGGCGTCAAGGGTCCGCTGCTGTCGCCGGGCAGCCAAGGAACGGAGCTTTTGTTGCGCCGCCGCGCCCGACGAACGCGCGCGCCCAGGCGTTTGGCAACGTCACCGCTGTCGAACTGGCGCGAGAAATCGCGCAATTTGCGGGCTAAAGCTTCGGCCTCTTGCGGTCGATCGAGGGCGCGCAGCGCGACCGCCTGCGCGACGATCTCCGCGATGGGCTCGAGCTCCGGGTGATCGCTGACCAGCGACGGCAACGGCTCTTTCAAGGCTTCGGCGCTGGCCTCGAAGCTGCCGCGCCGAAACGGCGGACGCCCGGTCCAGGCCTCGATCAGCAAGGCACCGACAGCAAACACATCAGTCGCTGGTGTCAGCCGCTCGCCGCGAATCTGTTCGGGCGGCATGTGACCTGGCGAACCGAAAATCTCGACCCGTTCGGTGCTGGTGGCGCTCGAGACCGGCGCCGCGATGCCGAAGTCGATGAGTCGCACCGCGCCCTCTTCGTCGAGCAGCACGTTGCGCGGCGTGACGTCGCGATGCACGATGCCACCACGTCGATGCGCGTAGTCGAGCGCGCGGCAGATTTCGATGCCGACGTGGGCGCCTTCGGCCGGGTCGAGCGGTCCGGTATCGACCAGGATTTCGGTCAACGTGAGCCCCTCGCAGAGCTCCATCGCGATGTAATAGACGCCTTGCTCGACCCCCAGCTCGTACACCGGCACGATGTTCGGGTGGCTGAGCTCGACCGCGATTTTCGCTTCTTCCACGAAGCGGCGCACGAAGGCGTCGTCGAGCGCTAGCTCGGGCCGAATCTGCTTCACTACGAGCCGCTTTTCGAACCCCACCGCGCCGCGTAAGGTAGCCAGGTAAACACGAGCCATGCCGCCCGAGGCCAGCTCGCGCTCCAGCACGTACTTGCCGAAGATCTGAGGGAACATCAGCGCGTTCGGACGTCTCCAGGTTAGCCTACAAATTGCGGGAGCGCTGTGCCTTTTGGGCTGCGGCGAGAACCGCGCCGAGGTCTTGCCGCTGCGGGTGCATACTTTAGCGGGCTGCGACCTGCCGCCCGAGCTTGCACACGGCAACTTGGAGCTCGTGGCGCTGGGGGATTTTTCGGCAAGCAACGAGTCGGCGGAAGTGCTGTCGCTCGATCGTGGAGGCGCGCCGCTAAAATTTCCGGTCGCCACGCGGGCGGTGGAAGCGCAGGTCACGGGCGGGCTCAGCGCTTTCGTGGGCTACGGCGAACGCAGCGCGGTGGCCGGTTTGGACGTGCTGCTCTGGCCGAAGCTTTCGAGCTGCGTGATGTGGCGGCCCGACGGCGCGCAAGGTTACCCGGGTAAACGCGGCGGCCAAGCGCTGGGCTACGCTGCTGGAGCCAGCCTCGTGCTCGCGGCAGGCGGCAATGACCCGCTAGTCAGCGACGCCATCGTGGGCGCGCTGTCGTTCGATGTGACCAACGGCAGCTTGACGTCGCTCGACACGTCTGCAGACGGGGTGCTGAGACAGCCGCGCGCCTTCGCCACCGCCACGCAATTCGGCGATGAGCTGCTGGTGGCGGGCGGTGAGACTCCGGTCTTCGGCGTCCCCGAATCCGACATCGAGCCGCTCGCCAACGGCGAAGTCTTCTCGCCAGCGCTCGGTCGCTTCACGGGCCAACAGGTCGAGCTGCAAAACACGCGTACGCATCATGCAGCCGTCACATTGGCCGATGGACGCACGCTTCTGGTGGGCGGGCGCAGCAAGGTGGGCAACACCAGCATCGCCCAATACCAGCTGGAAACGCTCGACCCCCGGACGAAGCGCGCCACCATTGGCGACACGCTCACACCGCGCATCGACCCGCGCGCGCTGCTGCTGAGCGACGGCCGCGTTTTCGTCGCGGGTGGTGTGGGCGCGGACGGTGCGCTCGCGCAGCCCGTCGCCGAATGGCTGAAGGCGGATGGCAGGCGCGATGACACCAAGCTGAGCCTCGAGGTCGCGCCGCGCTTCGAGCGGGCGTTCGTCGCGCTCGCGGGCGGCGGTGTGCTCGCGGTCGGCGGCTGCGAAGATCGCCCGCCCATCTCCGACGACGACGCGACGGCTTGCGCGCGCGAATGTAGCCACGGCTGTCCACCCACCGACGGCTACGACGCCTGGTGGATCGAGGACACCGGCGCCGCCACGCGGGTTGCCTTCCAAGGCATCGCGGCGCCGAGGCCGGTGCTGTTGCCGGGCAGCGACGGCAGCCCGTGGTTAGTTGCTGCAGCTGCGGTGCAGGCCGACAAACCGCAGCTTTTCCGCTTCAATCCCTGGTCGGTGGAGGAAAATGGCGGGGCGGTGGACTCGGCCGGTAGCTTCTCCCCGGTCTCGCTCGGGAGCGACGTGAGACTGCCCAAACCCGACTTACCGCAGCCGCTATCGCTCGAGCCGGACACGTTCGTCTGGGTCGACGACACCGGCCAACACGGGGAGCTCGTGGGGCTGCGGCTAGGGACGCGCAATCGCTACACTCAAGATCTCGCGCTGGTGCTGTCATCCGATCCGCTCGATCCGTCCCGGCCTCAGCATTTGGTCCCGAACCGCCCCCTCGGCCGCGGCACGGGCTACGACGGCGCTCTCACGCTGAACGGCGACGTAACGGTGCGTATCGCCGACACTGATTACGAAGACGTCACGCTCGATATTCACCTGCGTGCGGACGTACCGCCGCTGGTGTTGCTAGGCGCCACCGAGCTCGGCGGCAGCGGCTGCGCTTGGCCGACCGGCACCGCCAGCGGCGGAGCCTTCGATTTGGCGACCGTGTCGCGGAGGGGCCGGCGCGCCGAGCTGCGTTTTCACGGGGGAAAAGCCGCGTGCGACGTAGAAGCGGGGCGACTCTCGCTCGGCGTCAAAGGCGGCAACGTCGCGTCGACGATCACCCAGCTGGATGTCACGCGGAGCAGTAGCGGCGAGTAGCCGAGCTACGGCTTTTTGAACAACTTGTTCAGTAGCCCAGGCTTGGCGGGTGGGCTGGTCTTGCGCCCGCGTTGCGATTCGGGACCCGCAGGGTGGCTGGACCTGAGCGGCGGATTGCTGGGCGGGCGATTGCCCTGCCGCATGCTGTGGAGCCGAACTTCGCGGTGCGCGTCGGTGTGCCGTGGATCGTGTTCCACGATGAAACGAAAATCCTGGAGCGCTTCTTTGACGCGCCCCATGCGCTTGAAGAGCTGCCCGCGGTACCAGCGCACGCGCAAATTGTTTGGCTCGGCCTTGGCAGCCTTTTCGAGCTGCACGGCCAAGGTGGTCAGGTCGGCGCTGGGCTTCTGGGCCTGAATCCAGGTGTGGATGGCGACGTGATCGGCCTGCGTGGGGTCGTTCTCGAAGGCGCTTTGCGCCTCTTTTTCGGCCAAAGCCAGGTTTCCACGCTTGAGCAGCACCTCTGCCTTCTGAAAGGCGGTGGTGGCTCGCAGCACGCGCTGAATGTGCTCGACCTCGTCGGCCGAATCGCCCGTGACCAGCGTATGGTCGTAAGTGCGTCGCGTGGTTGGATCGGAGAGCACTTGGCTAGCTTCGCTGATGCGCGAAAACAGTCGCGTGACCTCATCTTTTATCCCGGCCATTTCGGGGCGCAGCCGGTCGGGATGCCATTTCTTGGCGAGCCCGAAGAATGCGTTTTGGATCACCGACGCCGGTGCGTCGTTCTGTACGCCAAGCACCTCGTAAAGCGTTCCCGAGAGTCGCGCCGTGAGGGCGTCGAGCTCGGCCCGCAGATCGGTGCTCGCGCCCGGCGGCGCGGATGAAGTGGATGGCGAAGCCCCCGGCGAGGCCTGCGGTTTGGAGGGCGTCGAAGAGACGACCGGTTGCGTCGAGGAGGTCTTGGCCGCCGCCACCCCGACCGGCGTCGCGGCGCGATGAGCACCCGAAGGGCGGGGAACGACGTGCTCGACATCCGGAATCGAACCGCGCCCCACCGGCAGTGGCGTGCGGTGCTTCGGGATGTCCGGAATGCTGGCGCGGCCAGCCGACGCTACGGGAATGCGCGAGGACGAGGGGGCTTCGTCGACGCCGACCGGTTCTGCACCCGGCACGCCCAGCTCGAGTTGTCGCAAAATGACCAGCACGTAGACCAGCCGCTTGACGTCGTCGGCAGGCGCGAGCCCCGAATTGATCAACGACTCCAACGACTGGGGCTTGGCCCGCAGCACGTCGATCAACGTTTGCTCGGAGGACTCGAAGCGGAAGCGGCGGATCGGCGCGTCGACGTGCAGCTCGATGGGCCGCTGGCCCAGTCGCCCGGTTACGGCCTCGATTTCCGCAGGGCTCGCGTGGCGGCGCAGACCGCGCCAGATCAACGCTAGCGGCCGCGTCCTCAAACCTTCCGGAGCGCCCCAGCGCTCGAGGAAATTCACCTGATCGTAGTAGCCGTAGGCGGTGGCCGGGTTGAGCTTGAACAGCCAAAGTACTTGGCGAGCCAGCTGCTCTCGCAAGGCGTCGCGCAAGACGCGAGCGTCGATGGAGTCGGTTTCGAGCAGCACTTGCCCATGCAGCCGTCGTTCGTGCAGGGCCCCTTGTAGCGTGCGCTCGTAAATCTCGCGCGTGATGGTGCGTTGCTCGACCAGCACTTGGCCCAGGTAGATGATAGGCGTCGCAGTCTTCACCTTGGCGGGTGCGCCGGTCTCGAACCAGATGGCGTGCTTGTCTCCGTTGGGCTCCTCCAGCACGAGGCTGCCAGTCAAACCGCGATCGAGCAGATACACGAGCAGATGACCGAACGGCGTGGTCTGGAGAGTTCCGGTCGCTGTGGCTTCGAGGCTCATCGAAAAAAACGGGCCGCCCTGGGACAACCGCGAGCATAGCGTGGGGCCGGCCCCCGAGGGTCTCGAAACTAGCCTGCGCGTTATTCCCCTATCACTGGAGAGCCGCCTCGGGCGCAAGGCCTAGCGATGCTAGGTTCGTGGGCGATGCCGCGCGCTCAGATTCTAGTCGTGGACGACGAGCCCTCCATCCTCTCTACCCTCAAGAAGGTACTATCACTCGAGGGTTACGGCGTCGACGTGGCGGGCGGCGTCGGAGTCGCGGAGAGCAAGCTGGCCAAGCAAAGCTACGACGTCGTACTGCTCGACGTTGCGCTACCCGACGGCGACGGCCTATCGCTGTTGTCCAAGCTCATGGCCGGCGGGCTCGAAGCTCAAGTCATCATGATGAGCGGGCACGCGACCATTGACGCGGCGGTGCGTGCCACGCGGCTGGGCGCGCTCGACTTTCTCGAAAAGCCGCTGTCGACGGATCGCTTGTTGGTCGTGCTCGACAATGCACTGCGTCTGACCCGCGCCGAGGCAGAAGCCGAAGAGCTGCGCCGCGAGGCCGGCTTGGGTGGCGAGCTGATCGGCGAGAGCCGGCCGATGCTGGCGCTGCGAGAGCAAGTGCTGCGCGCCGCTAAATCGAATGCCAGCGTGCTTTTGATTGGTGAGCGCGGCACCGGTAAAGAGCTGATCGCCCGGGCCATTCACGCCGCGTCGCCGCGCGCGAAAGGACCGCTCGAAAAGTTGAATTGTGCGGCGGTTCCGGCAGATTTGATCGAAAGCGAGTTGTTCGGTCACGAAGCGGGCGCGTTCACGGGGGCCACCAAACAGCGGCGCGGCAAGTTCGAGCGCGCCGGCGGTGGTACGTTGTTCTTGGACGAGGTCGGCGACATGCCGCTGCCGATGCAGGCCAAGCTGCTACGCGTGCTGCAAGAGCGCGAAGTCGAGCGCGTAGGCGGCAGCGAAACCTTCAAGGTCGACGTGCGCGTAGTCGCCGCAACCAACAAAGATCTGCGAGCGGCCGCCGCCGCGGGCAGCTTTCGCGCCGACCTCTACGACCGGCTCAACGTCCTGCCGCTGGACCTACCGCCGCTGCGCGCGCGTCGCGACGACGTGCCGATTTTGGCGTCAGCCTTTCTGAAAAGCGCCCGCGTCGCCAACGGCCGACCCGGACTCACGCTGAGCGAGGGCGCGCTAAAAGCTCTGACGGCGCACGCTTACCCGGGCAACGTGCGCGAGCTGCGCAACGTCATCGAGCGCATCGTGATCCTCAATCCTGACGACGACGTCACCGAGGCCGACGTACGCCGTGCGATTGGCATGGCCGAAGCGCCGCAGAGCGCGGGGCTCTACCGTCCCGGCATCCCATTTCGCCTGCTAGCCGAAGAAGCCGAGCGCACGATTTTGGAAGAGGCGCTGTCACACCATTCGGGCCAGATGGCGGCGACCGCGCGCGCGCTCGGGCTCGAGCGCAGCCATTTGTACAAAAAGGCCAAGGCGCTCGGGCTGCGCGGCGACGGCGACGCTGGCGGCGACGAGTAGACCCGGGTCTACTTCACGGCCGCGGAGCTCGCGGCGCTTGCCTTCAGCTCTTGCGCGCGCTTGCGGGCCCGGGCCGCATCTCGAGCGCGACCCGCGGCGCCGTAGAGCTCGGCCAGGCGCAGCTGCGTCTCTGCCAAATCTTGCGGTTCTGCTTGCGAAAGCGCGGCGCTTTCGAGCTCGAAAACCGCCCGCTGCTTGTCGCCCGTTTGCGCCAACGCTTCGCCAAATAGACGATGCGTCGTGAAGCCTTCCGTGTCGGCATAGATGGCAACCTCGCCGACCTTCACGGCTTCGTCCCAGCCCTTTTTGGCCACGAGCAGGCTGAGCAATCGCCGGTAGACTTTGCTTTCGTGCTGCTCCAGCTCGCCCAGCCGGCGCATCGCCGAAAGCTCCGCGTCGTCGTCGGCGCGCGCGTGCGCGATGTCCGCCAGCAAGTACTGTGGCGTGGCTGACAGGGGATCGAAGCTCGCGGCCTTCTCGAGCGCCGTGCGCGCCGCCGCGTCGTCGCCGGCCGCCGCCAGCAGCTTGCCGAGCAAGAGCCGGACCGCATAGCCGTCTTGCTTGGCCTCGATCATCTTGTTCAGAGTCGCGATCGATTTTTCGGGGTGCTCGTGTTGGTCGAGCTCGGCGCGCAAGAAGCGGGCGTCGGCGTTGCTGGGGTCGAGACTTTCGGCCTTCTGCAGTAGCTTTTCGGCGTGTTCAGCATCGCCGTCGCGCAGCAGCGAGAGCGCGTAGCGCAGCTGTTTATTCAGGTCGTTCGGCGCGTCTTTGGCCTCCTTGGCCAGCCGTTCGCTGCGGCCCTTGCGCTGCATGGGCATGAACTGCTGCGAGAAGCGCTGCAGCTTCTGCTCGGCGAGCTGTCGAAACTCTTGGTCGAGCTCGGCGGGCTGCTTGCCGAGCACGCCCTGCATTACCTGCTCGCTGGTCTTGCCGGCGCCCCACTGGCGCAGCATCTCGGCGAGCTTGTCGTGACCATAGTGGTTGGCCAGCATGACGAGGATTTGACTCGAAGCGTAGTAGGCAGTGCCGACATCTTCGAGCTCTTCGGCGCGCGTGAAGGCGCGGCTCATGTTGCCGAGCGCCGGCAAGCGACCGCTGCGCATGGCCTCGAACAGCTCCTGGTCGTTCTCGCGAACCCACTCTGGGCGCGCGATGATGGTTTCATATTCGGCCAAGCCCTCGGTAAACCAGCGGGGGACTCGGGCGCGCGACATTTGAATGTGAAAGACGTGACTGAGCTCGTGCCAAAGCGTCATTCCCAAATTGAATGACTCGTTCGCGGGACTCATGGCAGCCAGGGTTTTCCCGAAACAAACCCCCTGAATCGCGATCTGCGGCAGGCCTCCGGTGCGGATGCCGAAGTTCTCGCGCTCGGCGTACAGCTCGACGCCGACAGGGGTCTCGGGCGTGAAGCCGTAGCTCTTCTGCATCGTGTCGAAGGCGCGACCCAGCAAGTCGGGCACGTAGCGCTCGAGCAAATCTCGCTCGCTGGATTTATAGCGAATCGCAAAGCGCGGGTGGCTCACCGTCACGTAGTCTTTGGCGATCACCTGCTCGTACATCTCGAGCGTGTTGAAGACACGCACGTTGAACTTGTCGAGCCGGAAGCTGCGGTCGAGGGCGGCTACGCCGTCGCTGTCGTTGCCGGCGCGGATCAAGTTGAAGCCGAGCTCGGCTTCGGCCTTCGCGTCCTTGGCGTCGAGCGCGACGGCTTCTTTCATCAACACCACGATCTCGTCGTAGCGATGCTCCCAGTCGGCGAACTCACCGACGATCGAATAGAGCCGCGAATATTCCGGGTTGAGCCGTAAAATCGCGGCCTTTTGCTGCTCGAAACCGCTAGGATCTTCGGCCAAGAAGCGCACTGCGGCGCGCATGCTGAGCAGCGGCAAATCGCGCGGATTGCCGCGCAGACCCTGGCTCACATAGCGATCCGCTGCTGTCAGATCCTGATCGCGGACTGCGATGCCGGCGAGCACGAAGTAGGCGTGCGTGAGCTTGGGATTTTGGGCGAGCGCGATCCGCGCCAAGCGCTCGGCCTCGTCGAAATCGAGCGCCTGCGCCAACCGGACCTCGGCGAGTAGCATGTTCGCCTCCGGCTGCTGCGGTGCAATTTGGAGCGCCTCCGTCAACACTTCTTCGGCATGACCGGGGTCGTATTTGTCGAGGAACAGCTCGGCGCGGTAAAGCAGCTCGCGCACGTTGCCCGACTCGGCGCCTTCCGCTTCGGTGAACAAGTCGTTGGCGTCTCTGGGGTGCCGCAGCAGGTGCGCCGCGCGCCCGGCGCGCGTCAGGCCAGGACCAGTTTTGGCGGCGGGCAGCTCGGCGTTGTAGTCTTCGATCAGAGTCAGCAGCACCGGCTCGGCTTCCGCGCGTATACCCACCTCCAGCAACAACTCGCCGAGCAGCAGGCGTTGTTCGGGGCCCGCGTCTTTCAACGGAATCGCCCGCAGCAGGGCCAAAGCCGCCTCGACCTCGCCCGCAGCCCGCAGGGCGCGTGCTTGCGCCAACGCCGAGGCTTGGGCGTCGGCTCCTGCCGCCTGCGCCAGCTTCGCGCGGGCGACGGCTTCGGCATAGCGCCCCGTCGTCAGCAGCAAGTCGGACAGGCCGAGCAAGGCGGCGGCTTTGTTCGAACCAGAAAGGCCGGCGTTGAGGTCCGCCTCTGCGTCGGCATAACGACTCTGACCAAGACGAGTGAGCCCGCGCGCCAGACGTGCGTCGGGCGAAAGCTCCTCGGCGCGCACGGCGGGTTCTTGCCCCGAGTGCGCCTGGCGAACGACCGCCGAGCCGCAGCCGGTGAGCAGGCAAAACGAGCCGATCAGGAGCGCGCGCATCAACTGCATCATGTCTGACCCCGCGGGGCGCGGCTAGCTTGGGCGGAGCTTCACGGCGGCGGCGATGCCGAAGCGGCTGGCCCCCGACCCCGACAGCAGCGTTGCCAGCCTCTCGAGCGCACTGCCGTCGCGCACGGCAATTTCGACCGCGCCGAACGCTCCGACCAGCGCCACCAGCTCAGCCGGCTGGGCGTCAGAGAAAGTGCGCACTGAGCGCAGCCATTCGTCCCCGATCTGCAGCTGAAACGCGGCGTCGGCGTTGGGCAAGACCTCGGATGCGCGCAGCGACGTGATCAGATTGCCGAAATGGTCGGCCGTGAGCACGCAGCCGACGAAAGCGTCGCCTTCGCGAACGACTACGGGGATGGGACTCGGCACCTGCAAGTGCACCGGCTGCCCCACCTCCGCAAAAGGCAGCTTTTGCGCGGCCAAGCGCCTGGCGATCACCGAAAACACGTCTCGGCCGTGAAACGTGTGGGTCGGCGCGCCGAGGCCATGGGCGGGCTGATCGATTTCGCGCACCTCGACCTGCGCTGCCCGCGACGTCACTTCGGCGAGCAGCCCGTTATCGGGCCCGACGAAAAAGTGTCCCGCCGCGGCCACCACGACGGCAGCGCGCGCCGAGCCCACGCCGGGGTCGACCACCGCGCAGTGCACGGTGCCGGCCGGAAAATAGCCATAGCTGCGCTCGAGCCAGAATGCGCCCGCGCCGATGGCTCCGGGCCGAATGCCATGCGTGATGTCGATGACCCGGAGCGCGGGCTCGACGGCGTAGAGCGAACCCTTCATGACACCCACGAACGGATCGCCGAGCCCAAAGTCCGTGAGCAGCGTGACGAGCCCGCACGGCCCTGGCGTCAATCGAGCGGCTCCGGTCGCCAACGCGTGATGCGACGAGGCCAGCGACCCTCACTTTGACTGGTCCGCAGCGCCGCCTTCAGGGCGGCGCGAGCATCGGCCGTCAACCACTCGGGCGGCCCATCCGCGGCGTCCGTCGCCCAGGGGCCAAACGCGACGAGCTGAGGGCCCGCGCTCTGGCCAACCTGAACAGAGGTCCGAAAGCTCGCGCTGGCCGTCTGCAGGCGCGCGTCGTACTCGGCCGAATCGGCCGTCGCCGGGCCCAGGCGCAGCTCGATCTTTCCGCCATTCTTGGGCGTCACGGTTGGGGCTCTCGGTGCGAGGACGGCAAGTCGATCGGGCCCTTTTTAGGGCGCGTCAGTAGCCAACTCCGCAGAAAGACAGGCGACATGAGCGGAGCATAGCGGGGCCGCGCGCCGCCCTCATTAACCAAACAATGTCCTAGCGTTACAAGATTCACTGTTTTTTCGTTCAGTGCCCTGATATCCGCGATCACATGGCTCGCCCGAACTCCTCCCCAGGTCTCATTCCCCTCGACCCCGCGCCAATGAAGTTGGTGCTCACGCCCAGCGGCTACCGCGTGGCCTGCTACGCAGTCGCCCTCGACCAATTTCCGGTCGATTTCTTCGCCGACCCCGACGGGAGCTGGACCTATGAAGGTCTGGCGGAGGCTGCCGGCTTCGGCCTCGAGTCCGGGGTGGCGATCGGCGTCTTGGCGCAGGACCACTTCGGTCACCCCGAGGGCTCGGCCGTGGTCACGGTGAACGCGGAGGCGCGCCCCTACGTGGCCATCGTAGAATGTCCCATCGCGTACGCCTGCGCAGAAGCCGGCGCGCGCAGCTTGGACGCGCTCGACCGCGACTGCGGCTGAGCTCGAGGAGTGTGGATGCCGACGCGCGTGTTTTCGCAAGAGCCCGACTTGATCGGGGCATTGCCCAAGCTCATGGCGCACGCGCGTCGCTTCTTTGCCGCCGAGCTCGAGATCCTGGCCGCGTCTCCGCCAGAGCGGCCAGAGCTCCTGCAAGCGTTCGTCCACCTGCACTTCGAGAGTGGGCGCTATCCCGGCAGCGGTACCTTTCGCATCGAATCCAGGCCGACGGTCGCCGATGATCGTTTTGCCGCCGAGGGCGCGGAAGCGCGCGGGCGCGCCGGCGGAATGGCGTCGTTGGCGGAGCGTTGCCCGGCACTTTGGGTCATCACGCCCGAGGGCGAAGCGAGCGGCACGGCCGAGCTGCAGCTGTCCGCCTTGTTGGCCTCCGTTGCGCTCGGTCCGGTGATGCCCGGCGACGAGAGCACGCTGTACGGGGTGCGCGGCGCGATGGAACGCGCTGAAAAAGCTAGCTCGAAGGCGTAGCCTCGCCGCAGGCCTCGCGCAGCACCTGCAGCAGATCCGCCGGGCGCGCGCCGTCGAGCGGCGCACCTTGCAGCGGCGCGAGCACGGCTTCGGACAGCGCCGTGCCGCTAACCAAGGCTGCTCCGGCCAGAGCTTCGACCCGCGCCAGTGCGGCTCGGCTCACCAGCAGATCTCCGGTGACGCGCAGGTCAGGTTGGGTGCTCGCTTCGACAATCCCGAGCGGAATCGGCACCGACGCCGGCGCCGAGGACGGTTCAGGCACCGCGAAAGCCTGGGCAGGGGGCAGCGAGCCGCTGACATCGACGGCAGTCGCAGCCAGGCGCTCGACGGTGCCGCTGACCGCGCGGAGCAAGAGCTCGTGAGCCGGCAGCGAGCGGAGAGCAACCGTGTCGAGCGCCGCCGGGGGCTCGCGCTTCAACGCCGAGCGCACGACGCAAGGACTCTCGAGCCCGAGCAGCACCTCGATCAAGATCGCGCCGGATGCGGTTTGGTCGTAGCCGACCAGGGCCACCGGTTGCCCGAGCAGCGCCAGCACTTCGGTGCCGAAATAACGCAGGGGTACGCCAGCCGCCGCGTAGCCGCGTAAAAGGGCCCGCAAATTGCGGTTGAGCAGCGTGCGCGCCGAAGCGTCCGCAAACAGCGCGTCCACCCGCGGCAAAGCCAGCGCGTGATAGAGCACCGCGCCAGCGAGTTGCGCCTCGGTGCCCGTGCTGCGGCGACGCTTCACTGGCACGTCGAAGCGCGCGGAAGAGCGACTGGCCAGCGTGTCTTGGCGCTGCAAGGCGCCCAGCACGAGCGCCTGCGTCGTGAACGAAGCGCTCGCCAGCAGCGGTCGTGCGTGCGCTTCTGTCCACGCCAGCGCGCGCCCGCCCAGCTCGAGCGCCGCGTCGAGCTCGCACTCGAACGTCGCGAGCGCAAGCTCGGTCACGACTTCGGCATCAGCAGCTGGTCGAGCTCGACGCCGGCCAGCGACAGCGCCTGGCGCTGCACCTCGCACAGCGAAACGATGCCTTCCAGCGCCAGATCGGTCATTTTATCGATGTCGGAGCGCGGCACGGCTTCGCCCTCGGCGGTGCCCTGAATTTCGACGATGCCGCCCGCCGCGGTGGCGACCACGTTCAAGTCGACGCGCGCGCTCGAATCTTCTTTGTAGTTCAAATCCAAAAGCAGCTCACCGGCGACGTGACCCACGCTAACGGCTGCTACTTGGTCGCGAATCACCGGACCGCGCAGTTTGCCCAGCGCGCCGAGCTTTGCCATCGCCAGCGCTAGCGCGATAAAACCGCCGGTAACCGAGGCGGTGCGCGTGCCACCGTCGGCCTCCAGCACGTCGCAGTCGATGTGCACGCTGCGCTCTCCAAAGGCGTCCAAGTCAATTGCGGCGCGCAGCGCGCGACCGATCAGCCTTTGGATTTCGCGAGCACGGCCGCCAAGCGGTCGGTCGCGACCGTCACGACTCTCGCGCTTCTTCGGGTTGGAGCGCGGGTGCATCTGGTACTCGGCCGTGATCCAACCCTTGCCGCGCCCGACCATGAAGTCCGGTACGCTCGAATCGACGGAGGCGGTGCAAAGCACGACCGTTCCGCCTGCGCGGTAGAGCACCGACCCCTCGGACAGACGGTGGAACCCCGGCTCGACCCCCACTGGACGTATGGCTCGGCCGTCTCGATCCTCGCGCATGGCCCCTTGTACAGGAACTTTCAAGGGCTTGGTACGTAGGAACTGGTTCTAGCTCAAGGCAATTGGCCGAGAGGCCGCAGTTTAGGAAATCCCGGGAACCCCGTGCTATCTTAGGGCTCCCTTATGGTCGGCGGAAGCTCGAGTCCCGCCACGAGAGCGCGCGCATGTTGAGCACCGGCGACATCATCGACGGCAAGTATAGAATCATTCGCCTGCTGGGCGAGGGTGGCATGGGCGCCGTCTACGAGGGCGAGAACACGCGCATCCATCGCAAAGTCGCGATCAAGGTGCTGCATTCAGCCGTCGCGGCGACGGGCGAAGCCGTGGCGCGGTTCGAGCGCGAGGCGCAGGCCGCCGGTCGCATCGGCTCCGAGCACATCGTCGAAGTGCTCGACCTCGGCAACTTGCCGAGCGGCGACCGCTACATGGTGATGGAGTTCATGGACGGCGACTCGCTGTCCGCGCGCATCCGTGCGCGCACACGGCTCACGGCGGGCGAAGCCTACCCGATCATGCATCAGCTGCTGGAGGCGCTGGCAGCGGCTCACGGCGCGGGCATCATCCATCGCGACTTGAAGCCGGACAACGTGTACCTGCTCAAAAGCCGCGGCGGCAAGGCAGATTTCGTGAAGCTGCTCGACTTCGGCATCTCGAAGTTCAATCAGCTCAGCGGCGACAGCGGCTTCAGCATGACCCGCACGGGCGCGGTGATGGGCACCCCCTACTACATGGCGCCCGAGCAGGCCAAAGGCGCGCGCGACCTCGATCATCGCGTCGACCTGTATGCCGCCGGTGTCATCCTCTACGAGGCCATCACCGGCGAAGTGCCGTTCAACGCCGACACGTTCAACGAGCTGCTGTTCAAGATCGTGCTCGAAGCGGCCAAACCGGTCGAGCAAGTGGTGCCGAACCTCGATCCAGCTTTTGCAGCCATCGTGAACAAGTCGATGGCCCGCGAGCCGGCGACACGCTTTCAGACCGCGCGCGAGTTTCAGCAAGCGCTCGAGCAGTGGGCCTCCGGGGCAGGGCCTCAGGTACTGGCATCGCTTGCGGCTGCGGGCCAATCAGCGCACGGCGCGCCCGCGCAGCACCAACCGCTCGGCACCGGCCAATACGCCGCGGCGCCGCAACCGCACCAGCCGCTCGGCACCGGCCAATACGCCGCGGCACCGCAGCCGCATCAAGCGCTCGGCACGGGGCCCTATCCTGCGGTCGCCCCCGCGCACACGCTGGGCACGGGCACGCCCGGCAATTGGACCAATACCGGTACGTTCGCGGCGGGCGACGCCCCGCCGAAGAAGAGCAGCGCAGGGCTGTTCATCGGTTTGGCCGCGGCCGGCGTGGTGCTGCTGGGCGGCGGCGCTTTCGTCGCAATGAGCTTGTCGCACAGCAAAGACGAAGCGGCGGCGGCCGGAAAGGCCGAGGCCGACAAGGCAGACGCCGAGAAGGCCAAGGCCGAGGCGGCCGAAAAGGCGGCGCAAGACGCAGCCGCTAAGTCGGCTGCAGAGGCCGACAAAGCCAAGGCCGAAACCGAGGCCATGAAGAGCGAAGCCGACAAGGCAAAAGCTGCCGCGGAGGCAGCCGCCAAAGCCGGCGCCCCCGCACCGGCTCCGGTCGCACGAAGCGGCGGCAACAAGCCGGCGCCTGCCGCAAAACCCGAAGCCAAGCCGGCCGCAGCGCCTGCGCCTGCCGCGGCACCGGCCTCGACCGGCCGACGCATCCGCACCACGTTGTGAGCGCTGCACCGACCGATCCAGAGGCAGGCAGCGCGGAAGTGCTGCGTTTGTCGGAGATTTTCGACAGCCTGCAAGGCGAAGGGGTGAACACGGGTGTGCCCTGCCGCTTCGTGCGCTTGGCGCTGTGCAACCTGCACTGCCACTACTGCGACACCAAATACACCTGGGATTTCGCGCGCTATGACTACGAGCGCGAAGTCTACGAGCTCACGCTCGAAGCCGCGGCCGAACAGCTCCTGAATGCTCCGGCGCGCCACGTCGTCGTGACCGGTGGCGAGCCGCTTTTGCAGCAGCGCGCGCTGGCGAAAATTCTGGAGCGCGTGCCACGAGACTTGTTCATCGAAATCGAAACCAACGGTACGCGCGTGCCGCTGCCGAGCTTGTGCGAGCGAGTAAATCAGTGGAACGTCTCGCCGAAGCTCAAAAGCGCCGGAGACAGCGAGGCGTTGCGCCTGCGGCCCGACGCGCTGTTGGCGCTCCGCGATACGGGCAGGGCGTACCTCAAGCTGGTTGTCCGCAGCGAGCAAGACCGCGACGAGGCAGAGACGCT